>Ga0080003_1000648_pt1 | contig 19794 bp, 20 predicted proteins | sample JossMetagenome_FD_69206 | JGI IMG/M metagenome (GOLD analysis project Ga0080003, IMG submission 69206) | Hot spring microbial communities from Joseph's Coat, Yellowstone National Park, USA - JC2_E (SPADES assembly) (version 2) | ecosystem: Environmental > Aquatic > Thermal springs > Hot (42-90C)...
AGAAAATCTCTCCGTATTCTCCGCCGTTTCCCATCAAAAACGATAGTATATAACCAGCCTTTTCCTGTAAAAGCTCTTTTACATCTATTGCTTCTAAAATCATAAAAACTCTCCTTGTAAAATAGTCTAACTTTATTAATTTATCTTCAATCAAAAGAATAGTCAAGCCAAAAAACTATTTTGTAAAATCTTTACGATGGCATCGTATATTTTTGTAGATTTTTATACGATGATATCGTATAGTCTTGAAAAGTTCCTGCAACTATAAACCATTATAATATATCTCATAAATTGGTTTTTTTTTTGATATAATTATACAACTATGGAAACTTCTGATTGTATATACAAAGAAATCATAAAAAAATTGATAGATGATTACCTAGATACAGGGATTATAGATGAAGAAAGTATAAAAAAGATAGGGTATGAAGCCTATGATACAACTCATATAACTTATATAAAACACAATATAGAGAATATAAAAAATAGCTTTATAAAAGAATACTTCAAAAGCCACGAATTTGCAGAGGAAGCTTACGATAAGATATACTCTTTCTTTAAAATTCTTGAAAAAAATATATCAAGAGCTTACACCATAAGGTGTATAGAATATTCAGAAACGTTGGAATCTACTTTGTACGCTGAGGATATACTACCAGAGCTTTTAAAACCAAGTGCACAATTTAAAGACGCTATAACAAAAGATTATCTTGAATTAAACGAAACCCCTTCCATAATATTAGATACAAAATCTTGCCCAGTCTACAAGGAAATAGAAAACTCAGCAATGCCAGAAGATGTTAAAAAAGATGTTCATAAAGCTCACGAGAGACTTCATTATACCGCTCAATACTTTTATAAGCTTATAAAAGAAAAAGACACAGAAAATCTATACGGTATATACTGGCGTATGAGGTATTTAAACATACTAATAGTAACTGCTATATCAATATACAACTTGAAATTTGAAAGTGAGTTTTACAAAACACTTTTAGAAGGCCATAGTATACCAATAATTTTGGTAGATCCAGATACTTACAGCATAGCAAACGCCAATCAGGCCGCTCTTGATTTTTATGGATACACAAAAGAAGAAATAACTACTTTGAAAAGTTGGGATATAAACACTTTAGGCGAAAAAGAAATAAAAGAACTCGCATCAAAAGCCAAAAACAAAGAGATAAACAGGTTTAGGTTCAAACACAGACTAAAATCTGGAGAGATAAGAGATGTGGAAGTTTACTCATACCCTGTTGTTGTAGAAGGTAAAGAATATCTACTTTCTATAATATACGACACAACGAAAGAAGAAAGGGCTAAAAAATTTTTAGAAATTTTAAAAGAGATAGAGCACCTTAGCAACATCTCTGACACAGAAGAAGAATTTATAGAAAATCTTTTTAGATTTTTAGAAAAAGAGGATATATCAAAAGATGTATGTTTTATGATAAACAAAGAAGGCAAAACCAAAATAAGCTCGTCATCAGAAAGCTGTATTCAAAACATAAAAGATAAAGAAGAAAATTTTCCCATATTTGAGGCTTTTTATCTTAAAATCACTGTTTACCATGAAAATACAGAAGATATAAAAGATGAGTTTGTAAAAGAAAAGCTTTTAGAAAGAGGGGTCCTCTCATCCTTTGCAATACCCATATTAAAAGATGGTAAGCGTTACGGAGCCCTTTGCATATGTTCGAATATTAAAGGCTACTTTGAAGACTATGGGCTTTTCACCACACAGCTTAAAGAGAAGATAGAAAACGCATTAAAAAACATAAATATAAGAAAAGAGTTAAACTATAGAAATGAACTTCTTAAAAATATAGTAGAGAATACTCAAATAGGTGTGATGGTATTTGATATAGACAATATTTATTATACAAACAGATACTTTCTTGAGCTTTTAGGATATGAAGAAGATACGATAAAAGAAATAAGCATATTTGATATATTTTCTCCAATACACACGAAAGATCTTATAGAAGCCTTCACAAACAAAAGATCAATACTTTTACAAGAGTTTAATCTGATAAACAAAAACAACCATCTTGTATACGTAAAGGGTTCTTTAACCCTAAAAAAAGATTTAAGCGGCAAAGATATCGCTATATTTAGCTTTGTAGATACCACACAGGAAAAGCAACTAAAAGACATACTAACACGTGAGAAAAAAATATTAGAAAATATATTAGAAAGAGCAAACTTTGGGGCTTTTATATTTAAACTAAAAAATTTAGAAAATCTAGAGATAGAAATTATATATAAAAATAAATATTTTGACAATATGATAGAAAATCAAGATATAAAAACCTGCGAGGATTTTCTTATATTTGATGATGATAAAAAAGAACTAATGAAGAGATATTTAAGGAAAATTACAGCAGACGAGAGCGGGATTTTTACTATAAACGATATTATTATGAAACAAGATAAAAATATCGTGCTAAAACTAAACATGAACCGAATAAGCCAAAACCACGAAACACTGATACTTTGTATACTTCAAGATATCACAGAAGAATCAAGAACCATAAAATATTTCGAAGAGCTATCTATAAAAGACGGCCTAACCGGAATATGCAACAGAAGGTGTTTAGAAGATAAGCTAGAAGAGTATCTAACCCTTGCCAAAAGATACAACAGACCTTTAAGCGTTATTATGTTTGACATAGATTTTTTCAAACACATAAATGACTCCTATGGACACGACGTAGGAGACAAAGTGTTAAAAACTATAGCAAATATAGTATCATCAAACATAAGAGCCACGGACATATTGGCAAGATACGGCGGTGAGGAGTTTGTTATAATATCGCCAGAAACCACTTTAGAGGATGCGAAAGCCTTGGCTGAAAAACTAAGAAAAGAAATAGAAAATTTTCTTTTTGAAGAAGGTTTTAGTATAACATGTTCCTTTGGTGTCACTTCGCCAAACCAAGAAGATACAAAAGAAACCATTTTAAAACGAGTAGACGAAGCCCTTTACAAAGCAAAGAAAGAAGGAAGAAATAAAGTAGTGGCCTCGCAAGAGGCTTATTAATATACATGTTAGTTGAAAGCGAGAGTGGCCTCAAAGGCTTATTGAGATGCCAATATATTAAACACTAACGCATGGTATAATAACTTTATGAAAAAGATTATAGCTGCTAATTGGAAGATGCATAAAACCTATGAGGAAGCCATATCTTACATAAATGAACTTTTGAAGAAAAATATAGATTTTGAAAAAAAAGATGTGCTTATATACCCTCCATACTTATATGTATGCGAGGTTTCTAAGCTTTTAGAAAAATCAAACATAAAAGTAGGAGCTCAAAACGTATACTATGAAAAGAAAGGGGCTTTTACCGGGGAAATCTCACCGGTGATGGTAAAATCCTGCAAAGCCCATTATGTGCTCATAGGACATTCAGAAAGAAGGCACATATTCAAAGAATCTGATGAGTTAATAAGAAAAAAAGTGATATCTTCATTAGAAGAAGGTCTAAAAGTGATGCTTTGCGTAGGGGAAACCTTAGAAGAAAGGGAGTCTCAGCTTACTTTCAACGTTATAGAATCTCAGCTAAAGCTTGCACTGGCTGGTTTAGAAGAGTGGTTTGAGAATATAGAAATAGCTTACGAGCCCGTTTGGGCAATAGGCACTGGCAAGTCGGCAAATCCAGAGGATGCTTCGAAGGTACATAGCTTTATAAAAGACATATTAAAAGATATAGCAAAAAAAGATACAGATATAAGAGTTTTGTATGGGGGGAGTGTAAATCCACAAAATGCTAAAGAGTTTTTAAAAGCACCAAACGTAGATGGGCTTTTAGTAGGTGGTGCAAGCTTAGATCCGAACACGTTTTTAGAGATAATAAACGCTTGCTAAAAATATTTACCTAAGGCTTTTCAAACACAAGCAATCCTACCATACCAAAAATAAAAAGCTTTTTGTTTATGAGTCTAAGGCCATAGGATTCGCAAAGGTTTTTTATCTCTTCGGTGGATAGACTGTTTTCCAAAGAGTGTATAAAAAAGTCCCAATTTTTGTTACCAAATATAGCCACACCAAGAGGTCTTAAAAACGTCTTTGAGATTTTAGCAAAAAAATCCATACCAATAAACTTCGTAGTATCAAGCACTATAAACCTACCGCCTTTTCTTAAAACTCTGTTTATCTCCTTTAACATAGAATCTTTGTCTATTATATGCCTAAAAACCAAAGACATGGATATATTATCAAAAACCCCATCTTTAAAAGGCATATGCTCAGCAGACGCTATAAACAAATAAGCGGGTTTTCCTTTTAGTTTTTGTTTTGCTATTTTAAGCATCTTTATAGACAAATCTATACCAAAAGCAGTTTTTATCTTATTTTGCTCAAAAGCCCTAAAAATAACGTCCCCAGTAGCAGTACCAATATCCAGCAGGTTGCCAGGTTTTAACTCGTGGGCTATGCTTTTGTGCCATTTTTTGTTTTGGCCAAGACTTATAAATCCCACAAACTTATCGTAAGCTCCAGATATTGAATCAAAAATATTGGCAAGATTTTCCAAATTCATACAAATATGATATCATATTAATATGATAAAGATAAAAGGTATAACGCTACCTGTTGTGAGTTTGACGCTTTCTTTAAAAGATACCACAAAAGAAAACCTTATAAATGAGCTTGTAGAAAAGATAAACTCAAACGTATTCTCAAACAGCTATTTTCTCATAGAAGTAGATGAAAGTATAGATAAAGAAACTCTAAAACAGATAGAAAAGCTGCTGGAAGAAAAAAATGTTAAAAGCATAAAAACAATGAGCGTTCAAACAGTAAGCGCACAAAAACCCACAAACGTATCTAGGCTTTTAATAGTAAATAAAAACCTTCGCTCAGGACAAACGGTAGAGCATAGAGGGGATGTTTTAATACTAGGTGATGTAAACGAAGGTGCGGAAGTTGTAGCCGCAGGGAATATAGTAGTTATGGGCACTTTAAGAGGTTATGCTCATGCTGGAGCTATAGGAGACGATAGTTCCGTGGTGGTAGCAAAGAAGATGATACCTCAACAACTAAGGATAGGACATCATATAGCCATAAGAGGAGAAGACGAAGAAGAACCTCAAGGGGCTGAGATAGCAAAAGTTATAGATAATAAAATAGTATTAGAACCTATAGGAGGTTTTTGATGAGCGATACAAAAGTTATTGTTATTACATCTGGCAAAGGCGGTGTCGGCAAAACTACGATGACAGCCAACATAAGCACCGCTTTGGCAAAGCTAGGAAAAAGCGTGCTAGTAATAGATGCCGATATAGGCCTTAGGAATCTTGACATGATACTTGGGCTTGAAAATCGTATAGTTTATGACGTATTAGATGCAATAGAACAAAGAGTAAGCCCAGAAAAAGCCTTGGTAAAAGATAAAAGAGGATTGCCTTTATGGCTTTTACCGGCAAATCAAACAAAGAATAAAGACGCCATAGACCCAGTAAAATGGAACAAGCTTATAGAAGATTTTAAAGAATCTGGAAAATTCAACTACATAATAATAGACTCACCGGCTGGTATTGAACAAGGATTTAAAAATGCGGTAACTCCAGCAGATAGCGCCATAGTGGTGGTAAACCCAGAAGTATCATCGGTAAGAGATGCAGATAGGTCTATAGGCCTTATGGAAAGCATGGGCAAAAGCGATTATAAGATTGTCATAAATCGTATAAGATGGCACCAAGTTAAAAAGGGGGAGATGCTTTCTATGGAAGACATAAAAGATGTTTTAAAAGCGCCTGTGCTCGGTGTTGTCCCGGAAGAAGAGAAGCTTGTAGATTTTACCAATAGAGGTGAACCTATAGTACTCGATGAATCATACAATGCCTCAAAAGCAATAATGGATATAGCAAAAAGGATAACCGGTGAAAATGTACCTCTTAATCTCTACGACAAAGAGAAGGGTTTACTGGCAAAACTCTTCGGGAGGTAAAAATGGGTATATTAGACATATTTTTCAAAAATAAAAGCAAAGATGTTGCTAAGCAACGTCTTACTATGGTGCTCGCTTATGAAAGAAAAGGTTTAGCACCCAATTTTATAGATTCTTTAAGAGATGATCTCATAGCGGTTTTCTCAAAATATTATCAGTTTGATGTAAACAACATAGAAGTTGAGCTAAAAAAAGACAACTCTGCAGAAGAGCTTTGGATAAGCATACCATTCAAACATTAAGCATAGTTTTTATAACAAAACATGATATTATATTAGTATGATATGTTTAACTCATTTAGAGGTTTGCCCGTATTGTTATCATGTAGCTCTAAAAGTTTGCGAGTTAAATGAGCCCTACCCAAGGGTAGAGGCTAACTGTCTTTGCTGTGGTTATACTATAAAAGACAAAATACCAAAGCATTACGACTTAGATTTTAAAAATATTTTAGAGCTTTTAAGCAGAAAACAAATAGGCCTTGTATGCGTAGACAACGATTGCGGCTCTAAAAACATAATAAGGCTTATAGACGAGGGGAATTACAAAGAGTTTAGATGTCTTGACTGCGGTGCAGAATGGAACAGCAAAGAACTTCAACATGCTATAAAAAACGTTAAAAAAGTATGGGAGTGTTTAAAGAAAGAAGAGCTAGAAGATTGTGTAAGGGCACAAGAAGGCGAGTGTCCCATATGCAAAAACGATATAGGGCATAAAAGAAATGGTTATCTTGTGGAAATTGCTTGCAGCTTATGTGGTTTTCACAACGTATACGAAGAAAAATTACCAAACATTGATGTATCTCAAATAGATTGCAAAGATTATCAAAAAGCGGAAACACCGGGTTAAAAGCATGGCATACATTGAAGATCCTATAAAACCCCTTCAAAAGTATATAGACTTGTACGAAAAATATAAAGAAGCCACTAAAAACATACAAAACTACAAACAGGACTTTTTAAATCAGTCCACTGACGAAAGATTAGCCCTCGCCATAGCCTCAGCTATAATAGGGGGTATCGAGTCAAGGACAAAAGACGAAGAGGTAAGAAGATGGGCTATTTGGGGTGTAGATCAAACTATGAGTGTTTTCAACAACTTTCCTAAACTATCAGAAAATCAGCTTTCCTATCTTTTTTTTGTACTTGGAAGACACTTTATACCTATACTTCTTCATGAAAAAGGCATAAAATCGGACTCTTTTAAAGCCTTAAAAGAAGAAGAGCAAATAAAAGCCGTTATGGACGTGCTAGATATAAACTTTGAAAATGTGGTCATTAGATGCCTTCAAGCTATAGACTTTCTTCACATAGAGTAGATGGATATCGCAATAAGCGTAAGAAATCTTACAAAGGTAATAAACAATAGGACGATACTAAAAAATATATCCTTTGACGTTTATAAGAAAGAGGTATTTACCATAATAGGCGGTAGCGGTAGCGGTAAGACATCTATTACAAAACATATCATAGGACTTTGGCAACCCACCGAAGGAGACATAGAGATTGAAGGTAAATCTATAGTAAACCTAAATAAAGATGAACTAAACAAAATAAGGATGAAGATGGGATACGTCTTTCAAGAAGGGGCTTTGTTTGATAGCCTTAGGGTTTGGGAAAACGTAGGCTTTTACTATTTAGAGCATACAAACAAACCCAAAGACGAGATAATAAAAATAGCCATAGAAAAGCTAAAAGAGGTAAACCTAGACGAGTCTATACTCTATCTTATGCCGTCGGACCTTTCTGGAGGTATGAGAAAAAGAGTAAGTTTAGCAAGAGCCCTCGCCACAGACCCCGAGATTATCATCTACGATGAACCTACCTCTGGACTTGATCCAATTACAAGCCGCATAATAGACAAACTTATATTGGATTTAAAAATTAGATTAGGTATAACGTCCATCGTAGTAACCCACGATATGGTAAGTGCTCTTGGTATTAGCGATAGAATAATGGTGCTAGACAAAGGAGAGCAAAAATTTTTAGGTACCAAAGAAGAGTTCCTAAATTCAAAGGAACCATCTGTTAGAATGTTTTTAGAAAATGCGGTCCTAAAAATCTAAAAAAATTTTTTAAAAATATGACAGAATATGTTAATATAATATAGAAGGAGGATTTTATGGCAAATATATTAAAAGCTGAAAGCGTACCAACGCAAACGGCTACTCAAAGAGGTAAGAAAGCTCAAGCGAATATATTGGAGTTTTTGGCTATTTACTTAGAGAATGAGCTTATGGGGATACCCCTTACAAAAGTGATAGAAATAACAAAAATGAGGGATATAGTACCAGTACCTTTTTCGAAAAGCCATATAAGAGGAGTAATCAATATACGCGGTGAAATAATGGCTATAGCCTCTTTGAAAGAGGCGCTTGGTTTAAACGAAACTAGGGAATCTCAAAGGATAGTAATATTGGAAACAAGGTTTGGGAAAATTGGTATCATAGTGGATGAGATTTACGGTGTTATAAAGGTAAGAGAAGATGATTTAGAACCTTATCTGAGTTTCAATCTTCATTTTTTAACCTTTACATAAAATATCGCTATTTAAAAGAAAAAGAGTTTATAAAAGAATGGTTTGATAAATTTACAATAAAAACCTTATACAAATATATGCCCTATACAAAGCTTGTAGAATGTTTTGATAGATACTGCTCTTTAAGAAAGAATATCACAAAATCCTACGTTTCCACTTATTGGAGGTTTTGTAAAAATCCAAAAGGTTTTTCCTCCAAAATATCAAAATCTATGAAGTTTTTTGGCTTAGAAGAGCTTGATGAAGACAGATTAAAAAAGCCTACAGAAAAATGATAAAAGAATATCGCCCTGATAAGATAAAAGATAAAAAAATATCGCATGAGAAAACTGTACTTATAAACTACCATTACCAAGTCTTACTTAGCTATATAAACGGACTAAAATCATAAGAGCAAATCTTCTAACTCCTTTTGAAATTTTACCGTAGCATAGATATATTCTTTTGGCAATGTAGTGTTTTCTTCATTGTAAAAATTGCAGTGTATATAATACACATACGGCTTGTAAGAGTCGTTATAATGCTTCGTCATCATTATATCGCTTATAGTATCTCCAATATAGACTCCGCCTTTTTTACAAATCGCATCTACACAATACTTTAAAGCTTCTTTGCTTGGTTTTCTCTTGGTTTTATCATCTGTGTAATCGTCATCCACTACAAAATCAAATATATCATCAATACCAAAAAGCTTCAAAGAAAATATCAAATCATCTTTAGGTCTTCCGGTCACTATACCAGTTTTATAGTTTTTTTTCAGAGCTTTTAAAAAGCTTTTATCCAAAAGAAGTATTTCGTTTTCTCTAAATTTTCTATAAAAAGCCTCAAAAATATCTACAAGCTCGTTGTAATCAAAGTAAGGATTGTTAAAAATCTTTTGCTGGATATAGGTTTGATTTGTGGTGTACTGTAAAGCTTCTTCTTTGGTTATATATCCAAGCGCCATCAATATCAAAACAGAACTACTTTCCCAGTCGTTGTTTATACCAGCTTTCTTTTTTACAAATATAAAATCTTCTTCTTTCAAATCCTTACCAGTGTAGTGCTTAAAAGTCTCGTATATGGCTTTGTGATAAGAAGGTCTTACATCTATCAAAACGCCGTCTACATCAAATATAACAGCGTCTATTTTATTCTTAAGATTGAAATCCAACAGCTTCTCCAAGAGCCTCTTTGTTGGCAAGAAGAAATTTTATAAATTTATCCACAAGGGCTGATTTTGTAAAATCGGTATAATATATTACGTTAAAAACTTTGTAAGCGCTGAAGTTTCTAATCTTAACAGGCACAAGATCGCCTTCTTCAATATCTTTTTGTATTGAGTTTCTAGGGAAAAATGAAGCGCCGTATCCAGATTTTACGATATTCACAATAGATCTTATAGAGTTTGTTTCTATTTTTATGTTTAAAAGTTCAAAATTCATACCCATAGCTTCCAGCGTTTCTTTTACGGTTTTCCTAGTACAAGAATACGCCTCTCTCATTACAAGGTCTATAGTATAAAGATCTTCTGGTTCTATGATATCTTTTTTTGCAAGCTCGTGATTTTTCCCCACACAAAGCACCAGCTCATCTCTAAAAAGTTCAACGCTGTTTATTTTAGAATCGGCTTCTTTATCAACCACCCCTACGTTTATTAGTCCATTTACTATACCATCTTCGATCTTTTTAGAGGTATCTACGTAGAGCTTTACTGTAATGCCCGGATAAAGTTTCTGAAACTCCACTATAAGTTTTGGCAACCTATACTCACCAAAGGTAGGACTAGAACCTATATAAAGCGTATCTTTTATATCTTTTTTTAGCTGAGACATCTCTTTTACAAGGTTATCGTAGCTTTCTAAAAGAAGTTTTGCTTTTTGGTAAAGCCTTTCCCCTTCCTCTGTTAAAACTATTTTACCCCCTTGCCTTCTTAAAAGCTTACAACCAATGGTTTTTTCCAAAGATTTTATCTGTTGGGTTATAGCTGGCTGAGTGACATAAAGCACATCTGAAGATTTTGAGAAACTTCCAAGATCAGCTACGGTTATAAACGTTTTAAGCTTAACAATATCTATCATCCAACCACTCTTAACTATATATTATAGCACTATAAATAAAATTTATACTTAATAAGTATCATAAAGACATTGAAAAATATTTTTTAAACGGGGCAGCAAAGGCCCCATAGACAAGATTGTAAGATAGATTATTTTTTAGATTTTACGTAGTTATCCCAGTTTGACCTGTCAAAAGGAGATATTTCCCTTAACTTTTTGATGACTTTGGGAAACTCTCTTGCCACATAATCTATATCTTCATCGGTATTGTCTCTTCCAAAGCTAAACACCAAAGAACCGTTTGATACTTCTTTTGGTATACCTATGGCGGCTATAACATGAGATTGTTTTAAAGCTGTAGATACACAGGCAGAACCTGAAGCTGTTTCTATACCTTGTAGATCCAATCTAAGAAGCATAGCCTCACCTTCTATAAGATGAACTATGACAGATAGATGATGAGGAAGCCTTTGGGTTGGATGTCCTGTAAACTCTATCATGTCAAGATTTTCTTCGAGGGCTTTTCTCACTTTATCTCTGTAGGAAGAAAGACGTTTTACCCTATCGTCCATCTCTTTCATAGCAAGCTCTGCAGCTGCTCCAAAGCCCACTATACCAGGCACGTTTTCAGTACCAGCTCTAACACCGCGCTCTTGAACACCGCCTTCTATAAGGGGTTTTATCTTGACGCCTTTCTTAGTCCAAAGAGCACCAACGCCTTTTGGTCCATACATAAGATGTGCTGTAAAAGAAGCTGCATCTATACCAAGCTCTTGCACATCAATAGGAGTATGACCGCAAGAAGGAGCTATATCGCTGTGGAATATAACCTTAGGGTTTTTAGCTTTTGCGATAGAAACAAGATTTTTTATATCCTGAATGGTACCTATTTCTCTATTTGAATGTCCTATAGAGATTAGTATGGTATCTGGTCTTATAGCCTGTTCTAACTGCTCTGGGTTTACAAATCCATACTTATCCACCTCAAGATATGTAACTTCAAAACCTTCTTTCTCTAAATTTTTGCAAGGATGAAGTATAGAATGATGTTCTATCGGTGTGGTGATAATGTGTTTACCCTTTTTCTCGTAAGATTTGGCTATCCCTTTTATCGCTAAGTTGTTGGCCTCTATGCCACCAGATGTAAAAACTATTTCTTCAGGGCTTTTAGCATTTATAAAATAAGCTATCTGCTCTCTTGCGTGGTTTATGGCTTTTTTAGCCTGCTGACCAAAACTGTGTAAAGAGGTTGGATTTCCAAAAATCTCTCTAAAATAAGGCAACATTGCCTCTAAAACTTCCTGAGCCACCGGGGTAGTAGCTATATGATCCAAGTAAACTGTCTTTTCCCCTGCCTTCTTAAAAAACATGTTATTTACCTCCTTGGTATATAGAATCAACTATTTTTGCTATTCCCATAAAAGCCTTGGCCGTCCTAGACTCCGGCGAGGCTTCTACTATGGGCATTCCTTCGTCTGCGTACTTTGTAACATCTGGCTCTATAGGTATCGAGCCTAAAAGTTTTAGATTGTAAGTTTGCACAAATTGGGGCACTTTGCTTTCTCCAAATATGCGGTACTCTTTTCCAGTTTCTGGACATACAAAATAAGCCATATTTTCAACAACCCCAAGTATAGGGATATTTACTTCTCTAAACATAGACACCGCTTTTTTAACATCCACCAAAGCCACATCCTGAGGCGTAGTTACCACCACCGCGCCGTCTATAGCTGTGTTTTGCGCAAGACTAAGCTGGACATCGCCAGTTCCAGGAGGCAAATCAAGTATAAGATAATCTAACGGTCCCCAATCTACATCAAACAAGAATTGATTTAACGCCTGCATCAATATGGGACCTCTCCATATTACAGGGGTGTCTTCGGAAGGAAGCAAAAATCCCATAGATATCATCTTTACGCCATATTTTTCTATGGGTATTATCTTGTTAAACACGTTTGCGGTTAGCCTTGCTCCTTTGGTACCAAGCATAGTAGGCACAGATGGACCATAAATATCTGCATCTAAAAGCCCAACACTCCTACCTAGCTTGCTTAAAGCCATAGCCAAGTTCGTTGCTACCGTAGATTTACCAACACCACCTTTACCGCTTGCTACAGGAATAATCCTTTTAACACCCTTTATACTTCTTTTGCTGAAAACAGGCTGTTCAAAGGGGTTTTTCTTGGGTTCTCCTTCTACAAATTCTATGTTTGGCTTTAGGTTTTGATTTGTTTCTTTGATAAGGTTTTCAAAACGACTTTTCACCTGCTCCTTAACAGGTTCAGGTACAGCCAACTTTAAATTTATAATATCTCCAGAAACTTTTAGATCTTTAACTATGCTGGTAGGCTCTTGAATGTTTAAATCTTTCAAATCAAGAGTTTTGATTTTTTCCAAAATTTCTTTTACTGCCATACTTACCTCCGTTTAATTTAAAAAGATATAAACTTTTTAAAGGTATTTTATGAGAAATATTAGTTTAAAATTTATTTTTATGACTTGGTAATCATAGATTTTTATCATAGATTTTTTGGTGTCTCTTTTTAAAAGCCCCAAACTTGTAAAAATAAAATATATTTACACCAAGTATTACAAAAACAAGCGGTTTATAGCCAAACATATCAAAAGGTGTCTTTAGTTTGTAGGGTTTTATATAACCCACAAGAACACCTTTCTTTCCATAAGAAAGCGTCTTTTCATCACCAAGAGGAGATATTATTGCAGATATACCAGAGTTGTTGGACCTTATAAGGTATTCTCCGTTTTCAATTGCCCTTGCAACAGCTTGATCGTTGTGCTCGTAAGGCTCTAATGTAGGGCCAAACCAAGCGTCGTTTGTAATATTTATAACAAAATCACTGTGCAAAGATAATTTTCTTACATAAGAAGAAAAATCCAATTCAAAGCATATGGGTGTTGCTACCTTATAGATGTGTCCATTAACAATTACGTTTATAGGTTTCATTCTTTTACCAGGTACAAAATCTATACCGTTTATGGCAGCGAAAAGCTTTTTAGCAAACTTAAAAGGATAAGGCATATACTCACCAAAGGGAAGAAGCTTTATTTTAGAATAGTAATCTATCATGTTACCCTTATAAAAAGAGTAGGCGTTGTTGGTGGGAAGTATCTTGTTGCCTTTGTATTTTATATCCACAAGTCCCACCACAAAAGGTTTGTAATAAGTATAATACATAAATAACTCTCTTACAGGATCTTTGTAATCTGAGTACAAAAATGGAAAAGCAGATTCTGGAAGCACTATAAGATCTGCTTTTTCTGATATAGCTTTTTTTATCAAAGGAAAGTAAACAAGCGACTCTTTCTCAAACTGATAATAGTTTAGCTTTATGTTCTCATCTATGTTTGGCTGTATCGTAGCTACTTTTATAGAGGGTTTATCTTTGTAAAAGCTATAAACATAGGATTTGTAATTATAACAAATTATAGCTAAAAATATCGTAAGAGCAATAGAAAAAACAAATTGTTTCTTGCTTTTAATACTAACAAGAAAATAAAGTAAGAAAAGACCCACTCCATATACACCAAAAAACGCCAAAGCGTACTTTAAAATAGGTACATGCACTATCAAAGTACCCACTGGATACCAGGGAAAACCATCAAAAGGCAAAAACTCCCTTAGGTATTCAACAGTTATCCACGATACTGGAAACATGTAAATGTTAAATTTATAAAGCTTTTGAAACAAATAAACGCTTCCAAATTGAAGTATATCAACCCCCACCAAGAAAACAAAAAAAAGCAAAACCACCAAAAATATATTCATCTCACCAAATTTATAAAGCGTATAAAAAATCCAGTAATAGCAGACAAAAGAGTATAAAAACCCAACACCAAGATAAAAACTAAGTTTGTTTTTCATTGTCCTTTATAAGTATTATTTGAAACAATATCCAGCCTATAAAAGCTGAAAAATACTGGCTTACAAATCTCCAAAGTATTACAAAAAGCCCCAGTTCATATAAACTAAGATAAGCTTTAAACACTTCAAGCCCTCCTATTTCTCCTACACCAGCTCCCCCTGGAGTAGGGCTCATGTATATACCATACAAAAGCCCCAACTGCCTCAACATGCTACTTAGAACATCCACATTCTTTCCAAAAGCTTTTATAAGCACTGGGGCTATACTCAAAAATGTTATATAGAGCATAAAAGAGTAAAAAAACGCCAAAAAAACACTACTTTTCTTAATTCTTAAAAAAATCCTCAACGTTGCTACGTATTTTCTTAGTGTATATTTTATGTTTAGCTTTCTTTTGTCGCTAAGTATGTTGCTTTTAAAAAAAAGTTTAGCACCTATATATATTAAAAGCCCAATACCAAATGACACTAGAAAAAGCTTAAGAACATCTAAACCAAGCTTTGGCTTCTGATAAAGGTAAAAAGCTGTTATAGGAAAGGCCAAAATAAAAAAAAACATACCAGAAAGCGTTTTCATAGTGACTATACTCATAGTTTTGTGAAGGTGTACACCTCTTCTTTTTAACATATAAACACTAGCTAGCTCTCCGCCTATGTGAAGAGGTGTGACCGTAGCTGCAAAGGTATTTATAAAAGATATGATATAACCGTAAAAAATAGAGTATCTCACGTTTAGGGCTTTTGAAAGGGTAAAAAGCCTAAGTACATCAAAAGTTTGATACAAGAAGCTCAAAAGAAGAGCCAAAAGCACGTATCTAAAGTTCAACCTGTACAAAACGTCTATTGTATATTTGTTAAAAGTCTTATAAATTACATAGAATATACTAAGACCTGCTACAAAAGTAAACAATGCAACAGCTTTTAAAATATGCTTCACAACATATGACCCAGCTTATTTTTCTTAGTATCAAGATAAACTCTATTGCATTCGTTGGGATTTATAGCTATAGGTACCCGCTCCACCACTTCTAAGCCGTATCCTTTAAGAGCCACTATCTTACGCGGATTGTTGGTTAAGAGTCTTATCTTTCTAACGCCCAAATCAAGAAGTATTTGAACGCCTGTTCCATACTCTCTCAAATCCGCTGGAAATCCTATCTTTTCGTTGGCTTCTACCGTATCATAACCCTGTTCTTGTAAAGCGTAAGCCTTTATTTTGTTTGCTATACCAATACCTCTTCCCTCATGACCCTTTAAGTACACCAAAACACCTTTGCCTTCTTTAGCTATAGCTTCAAGGGCAGCTTCAAGTTGAGACCTGCAATCGCATCTTAAAGACCTAAATACATCACCGGTAAGACATTCAGAGTGCACTCTTACCAAAACCGGTTCATCTTCTTTCCATTCTCCCATTGTAAGAGCCACTTGCTCTTCACCGTTTAGTTTATTTCTATAAGCGTGCACTTTAAAAAGCCCGTAAGCGGTAGGCAAAGTAGCGCTTGCAACTCTTTCTATAGTCCTATCTTTCTTTAACCTATATTTTATAAGGTCTTCAATAGTAATAATTTTTAGATTAAAAGCCTTTGCAAACGTTTGAAGTTCTGGCAATCTAGCCATTGTACCATCTTTATTCATAATCTCACATATCACTCCAGCTGGGTAAAGGCCAGCAAGCTTTGCAAGGTCTACCGAAGCTTCTGTATGTCCAGCTCTTTCCAAAACACCGCCTTCCTTAGCTCTTATGGGAAACACGTGTCCTGGCCTTATAAAATCTGATGGCTTAGCATCTTCACTGATGGCAAGTTTTATAGTCTTAGCTCTATCAAAAGCCGATATACCCGTAGTAGTACCGTGTTTAGGGTGAGCATCTATAGATACACAAAAAGCAGTTCCTTTTGGATCTGTGTTCATGCTTACCATAGGAGGAAGTTCAAGTTCATCACACCTTTTTCCCTCCAAGGTAAGGCATATAAGACCTCTTCCGTGGGTAGCCATGAAATTTATAGCCTCTGGCGTTACAAATTCAGCAGCCATAACAAGGTCTCCCTCATTTTCTCTGGAGGGATCATCCACCACTATAAGCATCTTACCGTTTCTTATATCCTCTATAGCTTCTTCAATGCTTGCAAATTCACTCATAATTTTAAATATATTATATTTTTCCTTAGTATGCTATGCTTTTAAGATAACCCAAACCTAACCCATATCATATAAAACCCTCTTGACAAAAAGAAAAAATTTCTGTATACTTAATATTCTCAATTGGTTGATAGCTTCAAAAAGATGGCTATCAACGGTCGTACTTCAATAGCTGAATAAGAGGATAGCGTAGCAACATTATTAACATTAAAAGCCATGGATAAAATTCTTTGAAGAGTTTGATCCTGGCTCAGCGCGAACGCTGGCGGCATGCCTAACACATGCAAGTCGTACGGAGAGTGGGGCAACTCACTCTCAGTGGCAAACGGGTGAGTAACGCGTGAATAACCTGCCTTTGAGAAGGGGATAACTGTCCGAAAGGATAGCTAATACCCTATATTGCCTTTTGTCACTAAGGCAAAAGGTGAAAGCGAGGCTGTCAAAGGCTTCGGCTCAAAGAGGGGTTCGCGTCCTATCAGGTAGTTGGTGGGGTAATGGCCTACCAAGCCAATGACGGGTAGCTGGTCTTAGAGGATGATCAGCCACAGTGGGACTGAGACACGGCCCGCACCCCTACGGGGGGCAGCAGTGGGGAATCGTGGGCAATGGACGAAAGTCTGACCCCGCAATGCCGCGTGAGGGAAGAAGCCCTTCGGGGTGTAAACCTCTGTCAGGTGGGAAGATGGGACTAAGGGCTAATACCCCTTGGTTTTGACGGTACCACCAGAGGAAGGGACGGCTAACTACGTGCCAGCAGCCGCGGTAATACGTAGGTCCCAAGCGTTGCGCGATGTTACTGGGCGTAAAGCGTCCGTAGCTGGTTTCGTAAGCGGATTGTCAAAGCCCGAAGCTCAACTTCGGCAAGGCATTCCGAACTGCGTTACTTGAGTCCTGTTCAGGTAGGCGGAATTCCCGGTGTAGCGGTGAAATGCGTAGATATCGGGAGGAACACCAGTGGCGAAGGCGGCCTACTGGGACGGTACTGACGGTCATGGACGAAAGCTGGGGGAGCAAACCGGATTAGATACCCGGGTAGTCCCAGCCGTAAACGATGGATGTTAGGTGTAGTGATAACTTCGCTGCACCCCAGCTAACGCGTTAAACATCCCGCCTGGGGAGTACGGGCGCAAGCCTGAAACTCAAAGGAATTGGCGGGGGCCCGCACAACCGGTGGAGCGTCTGGTTTAATTCGATGCTAACCGAAAAACCTTACCAGGGTTTGAAATGGTAGGAAAGGCTGTCGAAAGATAGCCGTGTTTCCCTTTTGGGAGAAATCCTACCACAGGTGGTGCATGGCCGTCGTCAGCTCGTGTTGTGAGATGTTGGGTTAAGTCCCGCAACGAGCGCAACCCTTGTCCTTATTTGCTTCCTCGTATGAGGTGCTCTATAAGGAGACTGCCGGCGACAAGCCGGAGGAAGGAGGGGACGACGTCAGGTCAGTATGCCCTTTATGCTCTGGGCCACACAGGCGCTACAGTGGCAAGGACAATGAGCAGCAAGAGCGCGAGCTCAAGCTAATCTCACAAACCTTGTCGTGGTGCGAATTGAAGGTTGAAACTCACCTTCATGAAGCCGGAATCGGTAGTAATGGCGTATCAGCTATGTCGCCGTGAATACGTTCCCGGGCCTTGCACACACCGCCCGTCACGCCACGGAAGCTGGTGTTTTCGGAAGTCCTCAAGCTAACCCGCAAGGGAGGCAGAGGCCGATGAAAACATCGGTAACTGGGGCGAAGTCGTAACAAGGTAGCCGTAGGGGAACCTGCGGCTGGATCACCTCCTTTTTTAACGGATAACACTTGCTACGCTATCCTCTCATTGAGCTATTAACCCTTAGGGCCTCTAGCTCAGTTTGGTTAGAGCGTACCCCTGATAAGGGTAAGGTCACTGGTTCAAATCCAGTGAGGCCCATTATCAGGGATGCGTATTAAGGGGATGTAGCTCAGCGGGAGAGCGCCTGCTTTGCAAGCAGGATGTCGTGGGTTCAAATCCCACCATCTCCATGTGTAAAACGTGGAGAAGCTCATACTTCATAAGCTGAATAGGTTTGAGAGAAGAAGTAATTAAAGTGGGTATGCAAGTTAGTAAGGGTCCTTGGTGGATGCCTTGGCAGCTAGAGTGGATGAAGGACGTGGTAAGCTGCGATAAGCCGGGTGGAGGCGCAAACAGCCTTTGAGGCCCGGATCTCCGAATGGGGCAACCCGCTATGGGTAATACCATAGCACCCGAAAGGGGCACACACGGGACGAAGTAAAACCTTCTAGTAGTCCCAGGAAAGGAAATCGAATGAGACTCCCTAAGTAGCGGCGAGCGAACGGGGATTAGCCTAAACCTACAAAGTGCCATGGTGGCAGCCTTAGCTTTGTAGGGGTCGTGAGGCGCATCTTCAAGACTCTGCCAGGTCTTGCGGAAGTTACAAAACTTTATGCTAGCAGAAGCACTTGGAACAGTGCGCCATAGAAGGTGAAAGCCCTGTATGCGAAAGCATAAAGTCTTCCGGATGCGTCCTCGAGTACTACCGCCCCCGCGGAAGGTGGTAGGAATCTGGGGAGACCACTCTCCAAGGCTAAGTACTACTAGCTGACCGATAGCGCATAGTACCGCGAGGGAAAGGCGAAAAGAACCCCGGAAGGGGAGTGAAATAGAGCCTGAAACCAAGGATCTACAACCCAGTGGAAGAGGCTTTTGCCTCGACTGCGTGCCTTTTGCAAAATGAGCCAGGGAGTTGTCCTAAGCTGCAAGGTTAAGTCGCAAGACGAAGCCGAAGGGAAACCGAGTCCGAATAGGGCGTTAAGTAGCTTGGGGCAGACGCGAAGCGGAACGATCTACCCATGCCCAAGGTGAAGGACAGGTAATACTGTCTGGAGGCCTGAACCAGTCGGTGCTGCAAAACCGTTGGATGAGGTGTGGGTAGCGGTGAAAAGCCAATCGCGTTCCGGGATAGCTCGTTCTCTCCGAAATAGGTCGACGCCTAGCGTCATGGTAGCTTCTCTCAGGTAGAGCCACTGGAAGGGCTAGGGCCTCGAAAGGGGTACCGAACCCTACCAAACTCCGAATGGGGAGAAAGCGGTCCATGGCAGTCAGTACCCGGGGGATAAGCTCCAGGTACGAGAGGGAAAGAACCCAGACCGTCAGCTAAGGTCCCTAAACTGAGCTAAGTGGGGAAGGATGTGAAACCCCTAAAACAGCCAGGAGGTTGGCTTAGAGGCAGCCATCCTTTAAAGAGTGCGTAACAGCTCACTGGCCTA
>Ga0080003_1000761_pt1 | contig 19728 bp, 14 predicted proteins | sample JossMetagenome_FD_69206 | JGI IMG/M metagenome (GOLD analysis project Ga0080003, IMG submission 69206) | Hot spring microbial communities from Joseph's Coat, Yellowstone National Park, USA - JC2_E (SPADES assembly) (version 2) | ecosystem: Environmental > Aquatic > Thermal springs > Hot (42-90C)...
AAACCTCCCTATTCTTCTCCTTAAATACTTTTCTTTCCACAACTCAAAGTATTCATTAAAGCTTTTATTCACATAGACTGTTTCGTTTGTTTCCCCATGTAAAAACTCTCTCCAATTTGATACCAACGGTCTAAAGTAGTATCCTTTTTGTATGTTCGTCAGAAAAAAGTTTTCATTAATACCAATTGCTTTGAAAACATCCTGTATTACTCTAAACTTCCAATTGGGACCATGCCCGTATTTATTGTTTTTTGCACTCTCTATGTCTAACTTTCTTGCCAGTTCTATTATGTCATCCCAAAAGCTGTTAAGATGTATATGCATCATACCTTTTGTGAAACCCAAAAACTGCCAATCTTTTAACCCTTCATAGATCAAGCTTTTACCAAAGAACGCCATTGTATCTACTGCAACAAGCTTTGGTATAGGTGTTCTCTTTTTTATGATTGTTTCTTTCCCTTTGTATTTCTCTTCAAAAAATTTGCATACCTCTTTTGACCCTACTACCATTGCAACCATCTTTGACCCATATAGTTCGTTATAAGGACTCACTGCACCAAGAATGTATGCAGACATCACGTTGTATAGTCTGTCATGCCTTTGCTCTCTGTTCCAACCTATATAGTCATCTCTTATTCTGAGGCCAATAATAGGATCACCTAGTCCAAATATTCCAAACACCTTGTTATGCGTTTTGTCCCACAAGATAAACCGCATTCGCCTGCCGTATCCAGAAGAGATTGGGACATTCCAAAAACTTGTGGCGGTTCTGAAAATTTCTGATGATTTGTTGTTATCTACAAGTTCAAGTTCTAGTTCAATTTTATTAGGATTAATCTCTTCTTTTTTAGCAAAGTATTTTTCATATTTTTGATTAAACTTTGGATTGATCTCTTTAGCAAGTTGTTTCATATACTCTCTTGGATTTTCTTTTTGTATGGTCGCAAGAATGTTTTTCATCTCATTGATGATGCGCTCTTTTATAAGGTTGTCTTGTCTGATAGTTTCAATAGTAATTTCTGTTTCAAGCATTGCATTTATTATAACATGATATTGTTATTTGGCAATGATTTATGTCATAAGTGGTTGTAAAGTTATAAACAAGCTTGGTGGTGTATTAAAAGAATATGAAGTTGGGGATAATAATAACAAAGCTTGTAAACAAGCTTTTGAACAATCTGATTTAGTAAACAAGCTTTTGATCCATTTCAAGTTACAACCAAGTTAGGTTTGGTGTGTTAACTTGCAAAAAGCTTGGTTGAGCAAGTTGCGTGATGCAAAAGCTTATATAATCATCATAGTTTGTTTACAAGCTTTTGGCAACACCCATTGATACAAAAAGCAACGGTGCTTTTGCGCCTTGTATAAGCTTTAGCAAGCATGTCCAGTCGCTGTTGTTATTAGCTGATTGGCAAGGCTTGGTTTATCAAAGCGCTTTGGGATAAAACACTGGGACAAAGCGATATTGACTAAAGTGTTATGAATCAATACACTATTGGATAAACCGACGCAAAACAAAGCACTATGGATAAAAGCGGTTTTGAACAAAGCGCTATGTAATCTGCTACACTGCTACAGCTGTTGTAAAGCTTGTATCAAAAGACAATAACCTACATAACTACTCCAATAAGCTTTGTGATAGTTCCTTTTACCAAGCTTTTTATATCTTTATTTTTCCAACAAAAGGGGTGTCTGGAAGTCATTGTGTATCATATGGAACATTTATGTTCCAAAGTTGTTCCAAAGTATGTTCTATAGAAAAGTATTGATAGATAATAATAATATTAACTTTGGAACGAAAGAACAGAAAAAAATTTAATTTTTTATATAGATAGAAAAAAAAATACTAAAAAAGACAAAAAGATTGCCAGCAAACTATTAGCATACAATATACACCTGAAACCTGACTGAAAATCAATCAGGTTTTGGCATTATATTTTTTTGTTTAAAAATAATATTTCCAAACATGTAATATTTAAACTTTTCTAACAATTGTAAATCAATCAGGTTTTGACATTAATCACATTAAAATCATTGTCTATCAATAAAACATTTTCTTTTCATTGTAAATCAATCAGGTTTTGGCATTAACCACCTTTAAAACATTGTCTATCAATGAATGTTTTTCTAATCATTGAAAATCAGTCAGGTTTTAAGGTATCATAAAATATACTATATTGTCTATCAATGAATTGCTTTTCAAACATTTTCTCACCATTGAAAATCCATCAGGTTTTGGCATTTAATACCTTTTAAATCGTTGTCTATCAATAATAGACCAAAACCTGACTGAAAATCAATCAGGTGTCGGCATTTAGCATGTTAAAGTGTTTTAAAATAGCATGTTTTAAGTTATTCATAATACTATATATTTTTATATTTTTAAACAAAACTAAGAATATTTCAACAATTGTTTAATAAAAATAATATTTTTTTTCGTATAGAGAAAATTTTAAGCAAAAATTCCGTTCCAAAGTTCCATATTGATAGACAATGGGGTTTTGCATATAGAATAGAACAAACATTGTGTATCAATGATTGTTCCATGATTTTACAGCTCAAAACATTGATAGACAATGGAACAAAGGATGGAACAAAATTTTGTTCCAAATGTTTTATTGGATTTTGTTTTCCGTTCCAAAGTTCCATATTGATAGACAATGGTTTGACGCATATATCTTGGAACAAACATTGATAGATAATGGAACAACGTATTTTTTTTTGTTCCATAGATACATGTTTAATATTATACGGGTACACTTTTGTTCCATTGATGAGCAATTAGGTTTTACGGAGAAATCTTTCTAACTTTCTTTAGGGTTATGTATAAGTTCAGATAGACTTTGAACATAGAGCGTGTGAGCACGTTTCAGATAAGCATATTCTTAGTATAGTGGAGTTTTATTCTATACAACGTTATAAAGATGTAACAAGATATAACTAAGATTGTTTCACAGTTTTCTTTCTTTCTTTTCTTTCTTTGGGTATTATATCGTGTTTGTAATGAAACATAATATGTTCAACATCTAAAACATTTGTTTCATCTTGAAACACAAGTTCTATATATTCCATATATGATGAATCATTTATGTAATCAACATTATAGAACCCAGGTATTTTGAAACTATAAGATCCCCATATGTTTTCTTTGTTTACTTTGTATATGGTGGCAAAAAAGTGTTGTATCTTTTTTGCAGTCTCTACATCAACATATCTATCTAGTAAAAAAGCCGCTTGATATTTGCTTTCGCCTATTCGCCAAAGCAAAAATGCATCTAGTCTAATCATCAAATCTAAACCTAGATATTGTATGTTGTCAACGATAACTATATTATATATTTGATCTTCATAAAATTTCCATAACACAGATTTTTTATACTTTTTATTCTTATGCCATGAACTCTCAGCTTGGAGTAACCAGAATACTTTTTCAGGAGATATTGGTATACCATTATTTAATTGTGTTAATTGTGTACAATTTTTGTTTCCCTCTTCATAGGTTGCAAAACTAATATTGACAAGGCTGTTAGTTTTACTTGCTATTAAATCCCAAAATCGTTTAGTCTCTTTTTGTTGATAAGTTAATTTGCCATCAATCATCATAGTGTTGTGTCCTCCTATACAGTGTAGTAAAAAATCATGACTTTGTATATATTATATCATAAATCTAACACTTTGTCAAAAAGTTTTGCAATTCATCACCATCTTATGTAAAATTGAGACTTCTTGATAAAGTTGAGCTAAATATTAAAATATTAAAACCACTTGACAAAATGCAAAAACTATGTTATACTAAATTTAGTCAATTTTATTTTTAAAGGAGGTATAGGTTATGAGTGATGAGCTTGTTTTGTTTGGTAAGAACATGGATGATTACAATGCTAAAGAAATAATAGACAAAATACTTAATGAGTTCATGAAGAAGTCAGGTAGATATGGTTATGGAATACTCTTAGGTAAGCAACCAAATGGGTATTACGTTGTTTGTGTTAACATAGATGTAAATAACGATTGCAAAGATAAAGTTAAAAACAAACTTCAGGAGATTCTCATAAAGCATCATATTATATATCACATTGAAACAACAATAACAGGTGGATACCACATTTTTGTGATACTTGATAGAGTTACAGAAACTCTTAAGAAAACAAAAGAGATTGTTTCTAGCAAGAAGTGTATAAAATATGAAAATGGTAAACAACTTCCAGGTAAGATAGAACTTCTTGGTGCTGATAAGCGATGTTTAATATCTGTTTATAATGGAATAATCAATGATGAAGAACCATTTTTTGTTTACCCGCTAATTGTTAATCAAGCAGAAGACTTTGAAAAAGCAATTATTGAGTTTAAAAACACTTTTACTATAGAGCAATAAGGAGGTATGTTTATGGAACAACAAGTTAGTTCTTTGTTAAAGGATAGTTACACAACCAAAGAGTTGATGAACCTTTTAAACATATCAGATGTAACACTTTATAAACTTGTTAAAGAAGGAAAACTTAATCCGATTTTGATGGGATCCAAGTATGTGTTTTTCAAAGATGATGTAGAACGTTTCATACAGGAGAAACAAGCTAATAGGACCCCACGTAAACCCAATAGAGTTAAAAAAGCTGCCACGTAACTGGCAGCTTAAATCTTTTCCAGGAGGTCTACTATGCCTACCAATAAGGGAGACACGAACCTATGTTTATTATAATTCAAACCAAACATTTTGTCAAGTATTTTGATTTACCAAATACATACATCAGTCACTACGAATCACTATTTTGTTTCATACCTAATCTAAAGGATTTCAAACATGAATGAAAATGACAAAATAAATAACATGCAAAAACCCGTATATACAAAAGTAGACCAAATTATAGAACACGTAAAGTCTGATCATAAAATGCTTAAATCCTACATATCTGGTGGTATAGACAATAACCACAGATTGATGATTGTATATCTCACCGGGAAAAATGCATTCAAGCAACCAAACTGGTTTAATGAAAATACTTTTACATATGACGCACAGAAACTCAAAGATAAAATACTAACAACGTTTGAAAAAAATCCAGGTCAATATGGATATGGTATCCTTCTTGGTTTACAACCATCTGGATATTACATTGTTTGCATTGACATAGACATAGATAATGATTGTAAATACGCTGTATTAAAACAATTTGAAGAGATTTTTAAAAGTCGTAATATCTACTATTACACTGAACCTACAAAATCTGGTAGATATCATATTTATGCTGCTCTTGATAAACTTACTGATGAACTTAAGAAAATAAACAAGATTGCGGTCAGCGAAGAATGTGTCAAATACAAGTATGGCAAGGAACTTCCAGGTGAAGTTGAACTTCTTGGAGTGGAAGACAAGCCGCATACAATTACTGTTTATAACGGTATCATCAACGATGAAAAACCATTCTTTGTAGAACAACTACACGTTAATAAAGCAGAAGACTTTTTAGAAGCTTTGAAAGAGTTTATAAACATATATGAAGAAACATATGACATTGAAGAAACAGAGGAAACACAAGATACTAAAAGACCAAAAAAGCTTGATACAAACGGCATAGACAAACTTGTTGAGTTTTACAAACTTGTTTGGAAGCATCGCTTTGTAAACGGCTGGGAAATTGACAAGGTTGTTAGTGCCGTTTGTGTAACAAGCGGATTTGAAGATCATGTGATATATCGCATCTTTGAAGAAATATATGGCGATGACTTTGATGAAAAGCAGACAATTTACATTATAGAACATACCAAAGAAAAAGATCCACAATATTTGCCAAGCGTTGCAAGAGTTATCGTACATGCCAAGGAGTTTGTAAAAGATTCACGATTTACCGATGATGAGAAAAAAGTTGCTAAAAATCTTATTCACAGCATTAGTGATTTTGGTTTTGAACTTCCAGATTACCTTATAAACGCAGAGAAGGTTTATTTTGTGGCATCTTATGAGAAACAAAGTAAAGACAAAGTTACAAATCGTCCAATCTACAGAGAAAGATGGTTTATTGAAAGGAATGTTAACAATGTAAAACAAGTTTGGCATGTTGAGATTGAAACATCATATCCAAAAGATATTTACCAACAACATCGGGCAATTACTTATCCTAAACAGGTTAGTTTAAAAACTGACATAAAAAGGCTTTTAAAAGAACAAACAGAAGTTTATGAAGTTATAATCAACGATGAATTTACCTTTGTACCATCGTTTTCATTTGACAGACTTGAAGATATTGCTATAGAGATTGCAAAGCGATGCTCCGGTTATAAAGCTCGTTTTGATATACCACTATTCCAAGAGTACCTTGACATTAAGATAATGGAGTATTTAAACAAACACGGTGGCAAACCAACTCCGTGCTATATCTCCAAAAACACAGGCTGGAGTGATGATTTCAAAATGTTTTTCCACTACGATCTCAACGATGAAAAACACGAACTCAGCAAAGACAATCCATTGTATAAGTACCGCAAAGCTGAATCCAAAAATCAAAAAGAACAACACGAATTCGTTCTCAAGATTTTAAAAGAAGGCAAACTCCTAGGCGTGCTTCTTACAATCTCTGTTTCTTCCATCTTTCTTAAACCCTTCAATTTGCAACCACTTACCTGCATCCTTGCAGGCAACCCCGGTGCCGGTAAAACCACAGCGAGCCTTGTTGCCACATCACTCTTTTACAAATCAGACACGATACTTTTAAACGCTAATGCCACAAACGTTGGTATTGAACTAACACTTTCAGATTTGAAATCAATGCCCTTTGTCATTGACGAAGGAGCCTTAGCTGATGTTGGAATTTCCTTGAAACACACTATTTTCAGCGTAGCATCAGGCAAAGGTAGAACAAGAGGTCGCAAAGATTTAAGTGTAGACACAAAAGATATTGTATCAAATGTCTTCTGGACAACGGAGACCACGGACGTGGACGAAATAAAAAGGGGCGGAGCCTATCGTAGAATGCTATACATCACCGTTGAAGAATGGAAAAACTTCACACAAGAGACTGAACTATCATCAAAAGAACCACGACCAAATGAAAAGTTCGCCGGTTGCGGTGTAGATTACATCAAATATGCAGTTGCCAACCTAAACAAACTATCAGAGATATTTGTACAAGAAACCAGAGATTTTAGCAGATACTATGGTGAAATAACAGGTCTAGCTAGCAACATTTACGCTGGCATCGTGTTTCTTGAACAATACTACAATCAAAAATTTGATCAACTAAGACAAACGGTTGATGAACTACTTCGTGAAGCCAAGAAAACCTTTGTGCTTACCAGAGACAATATTGTGGAAATGTTACAACAGTATCTATATAATAATCAACATAAGCTTGGTAAAGCAAAGAAAGAAGAAGATGGGAATGGTGGTTCTAGGTATATTGCAACTGCACCAACTTCTAAAGAGATGCTTGGGGAATACGATGAGAGCACACAAACTTATTACATTTCCGTACAAGGTTTCAAAACAATTGCCAAAGAACTTGAAAAAGAACGCACGCTACTTATCAACGCTCTAGTCAAAGCTGGTGTTATGGAAAAAGAAAGCATTATATATCACTCAAAAGTAACAAAATCCAAAATCCGTGGTTACAAACTCAAATTCCCAGACTTGCCTACCCAACCGCCGTCTAACGCAAGCGACAACACCCCACCAAGCGACAGCCCACCAGACAGCCCAATCACGCCAGAGCCAATGCCAGCTGATACACCGCCAGATAAACCATCAAACATAAACACTGTTGATAAGTCACCTATTGATGAACCTAGCAACAGTGAAGTGGACTTCTTTAGCGAAACACCATTTGAAAGGCAACAAAGAGAAAAACAAGCAAAACAACAAGCTAAACAACAACTCAACAGCCAACATATTGAAACAAAGCCACACGATACACAGCAATTTGGCACAAGCAACAACGAATCAGAGCAGATAGAACAGTATAGTAATGAAACAACAGAACCGATCATTGATGAAATATGTGATGATGAGATAAAAGAAGAGCCAGAATCCACAGAACAAACAATTAATGAAAAAGGAAACGCCGGTATGGATATAAAACCAATTAAACAAGAGCAATCTGGAAGTGAAAACAGAGAAAGCAAGGAAAACAAACCTAAAAACAAAATCATTATTGATGAAGGCACGCTTGATATCTACGATGTAAAGCCACGTAGTGAGATACCAAAGTATGAAATACCAAAAAAGAACATAAAACCATTCTCTGAGCTCACCATTGGTTCTCTTGACATTGAGACAACAGGTCTTGAAGAAACAGACCAAATCCTTGCAATTGCTTTCAATATCTACGAAAACGGTAAACTAATAGACAAGAAAAGATTCTATGTTGATGAATACGATAATGATGACACAAAGATGGTATCAGCATTTTTAGATAAGCTAAAAGAATCTAATATAGATGTACTTACCGGTTGGAACATATACGATTTTGACTTACAAAGGATAAAAGCAAAAGATAAAAACAATAGACTTAGTTTTACCGACTTAGTAAATATATCTGGTGCAAAATTAAACAATAAACAGCTACAAGGCTATTGCATTTATGTTGATAACAAATACATAGAAGTCATAGACGCAATGCATCTTGTTATAAAATACGATGCTATTGCACGTGATATACCAGCGCAAGATTATGGACTTAAGAATGTTGCCAAGCACTTTGGCATATCAAAAGATGATCGTGTAATATTGGGAGCAGATGAAATAAGAGAATATTTTAAAACAAACAGAGCTCTTTTCAATGAATATTTTGATGAAGATGTAAGAGAAGCATACGAGATATTCAAGAAATTAGCTCCACCTTACTACTATGTCAAATCAATTGTGCCATTCAATATATCGTTCTTTAAAGCTTTTAGATCTTCTACTGCTTCAATATGGGAAAGAATACTAGAGCATTATTACGATAGCAAAGTTCCAGATTACAAAAACAATATAACCGCTGATGAAAAGAAAGATTATGAAGGTGCTTTGGTAATTGTCAATAAAGGACTTTACAGAAATGTCTATAAAATAGACGTAGCCTCTCTGTATCCAAACATAATGCTTAATTACCACATCCATTCTCGCAAAGATATAGACAAAATAGCTTTAGCCATACTAAATGAATACACAAACCTAAGATTACAATTAAAGAAACAAGCTAAAGCTGGTGATAAAGAAGCAGATTTGGTGCAAAATTCTTTGAAAATTCTAATCAACTCTCTTTACGGTTTCTACGGCACAGGTGGTTATTTATTCAACGATATGTATGCATCGGCACTTATTACCGCATATGGTCGTAAGATATTAAGGGAAATGATAAAGTATGTAGAAGAAAATGGCGGTATCATTATTGAATGCGACACAGATGGTATATACTACAGTGCCAAGAACGGTGTGGAAATCTACGAAGGACTTCGCAAGAAGCTTAATGAAGAAATAAACTTTGACATAGAACTTGAGTATAAGGACTGTGTCATGTATGCATCAGATAAGAAGAATTACATACTCATTGAACCAAGCGGTAAGGTCAAAAAGAAAGGTTCAAAGTACGCAGGAAGAGATAAAAACAAGCTTTGGACAGAGTTTGTGGTAGAGTATATAAGGCGTTACATTGAAAATCCAGCTAGTGCCAATGCGTATGAGAAAGAAATTAGAGATTCAATTTATGATGGTAAAGCATTTGATTGGCTGAAAATTACAAGAAAAGTATCTAAAAACGATAAGACCATTATAGAAGATGCGAGAGTCAAAGGTATAATACTATCTCATGGTAGTATTGTAACTTATGTGTATAAAAATGCCCAAAAGGGAAAATACACGTTTGAAAACGAAGAACAAAAGACTTACGATATCAAGTACTATGCCGGTGAGTTCGCTAGACTAATGAAAGAAATAAAAGATGTTATCAATGCGAGCATAACGAATAACCATAGGCACTAAAAGGCTTAGAGAAATCCTTGATAACAGTGTACTATATAATATTAGAAGTAGTAATTTTTGGTGTCATATGAACTAAGTGGGATGTGAGCTGCCCCAGATGAGGCTTCCTGCTTCACAGAGACTCTCTGTCTCTCCACAGGCTTTAATTCGGACTGCTCCAGTCCTACTTTGTATAAGTTTATAGATGCGTTTATATCCCTATCGTGGTATGTTCCACATATAGGACATTGCCAATATCTATCAGACAGCTTTAGTTGTTTATTCTTATATCCACATACATTACAGAGTTTAGAGCTTGGATAGAACATGTTTACCACTATAAGTTTTCTACCATACCATTGGGCTTTATACTCTAAATACCTTAAGAATGTTCCAAATCCGCTGTCTGATATTGATTTAGAAATATGAACATTCCTAAACATACCTTTGACATTCAAATCCTCCACCGTTATGACTTGGTTATCGTCAATAATGGCTTTGGATAGTTTATGTAGAAAGTCATTCCTTGCATTTGAAACATATTCATACTGAATGGCTAATCTTTTTCTTGCTTTTTCAAAGTTTTTAGAGCCTAGAGCGGTGTCGACGCATTTCTGGGCTAAGGAACAGTCACAGCCACTTCCTTGCTCAGAGAAATGCTTGGAGCACACTTTTTGCTTTCTTGATAATGCTTTTTGTAATCTCTTTAATCTCTTTTCAGCTTTTCTTAGATACTTAGGGTGTTCTATCTTATATATTCCTGTATCGTTCTTGATTACTGCAAAATCTTTTAATCCTAAATCTATTCCACATACTTTGTTTTTTGGTTCCTTTGTCTTATTCTTTTTCTCATCTTGATTATCTAACTCAATCAATACAGATACATAATAGTTATCACTTGGTGTTTTTGATATAGTAACAGATACAACCCTTCCTGCGAACTTTCTGTGTAATTTAATCTTTATTCCAGTCTTTATTTTTGGTAAGTATAACAATTCGCTTTCAAAATCTATCTTAATATTGTTATTTACATTATTTGTAGTATAAGATTGCTTATCTTTTTTCTTTTTGAACTTAGGAAGTCTAAAATGTTTTGGATTTTTGGAGTAATTTTTAAATGCAATTTCTAAAGATCTTTGTGCATTCATAAGTGCTAAACTATCAACTTCCTTTAAGAATGGATACTCTTCCTTATACTTAGCTGGAGTAATAGTTGGCAATTGACATTTATTCTCCAAAGATTTCGTTTTTTCTAAAAGCATTTTGTTATATACAAACCTAACGCATCCAAAAGTTTTAGCAAAGATCATTTTCTGTTCTTCATTTGGATATATGCGGTATTTATAAACTTTTAATTTTTTGTTATCCAGTTTTTTCATAATATAATTATATCACATAGAAATTAGTTGGTGTAAATTGAATTATAATTTGTCAAGATAGATCGTTATCAACGCATTTCGATTCTAAGGAACATTCACAGCTGCTTCATAACTCAGAGAAATGCTTGGAGCACACTAAAGATGATTATCTAACATCCTATTCAAAAAGAAAAATGGTAGAGACTTTATACTCAGAAGAGTTTTTGAGAAAAATAAACAGTAATTATATTAAAAAATGGAAAGAGATTGAAGAAATCTTGGATTCTAAATGGGAGAAATTATTAATTAAGAAAGTTCAACGAATATTTAGAGATATATTCACCGTTGAAGTTGTCCCATATAGGTTTAAAGAAATTGTACAGGAATTGGAAAAAGATTATTATAATCTAAAGCAAATAGATGATAAACAAAAAAGAAAGAAAGAAAGATTACGTATCTTAAAACAAATTAACGATTACAAGGTTCCTATACCACTGTATTGGCTTTCACAGAATAAATCTACATTTGAATATGACTCTGATTTAGGTTTAATAATGTTGGGCGTGGAATTTGAATATGAGTCTAATTTAGGCTTAATAAACAATACAATAAAGTAGAAAGTGTAGCAGACTTATATAACCCTCTTGACTTTTTACCGTATTTTTGTTAATATTAATAAAAGGAGGTATGCTATGAAAAGGTTTGTTTCTAGTTTAAGCGTGTTGTTGCTTACAGTGCCAATAGCAATGGCTCAAGCAAGTAATAGCGGTTTCGGTAATTCTGCTGCATCATCAGCTCTTCAGACATTAGCTCAGTGGTCTAAACCAACAATAGAGGCTCTTGCAATCTTGCTTCTTATCATGGGTATTATTGCTTCAGGTTTTGAGCTATTCAAAAGAAGCATAGGATGGGCAATAGGGCTATTTGTAGGCGCATCTGTTATATTTGCAGTGCTATGGGGAATAGCAGGTCCTGTGCAAAATGTTTTAACATCTATGGCTGCAGCAGTAAGCGTTAGTAGTACTCCTTGATTTGCAAAATTAGGTGGATATAAACATGTTAGTGCAGAGAAAGTTAACAACTATAATCATTTTAGCATCTTCTCTTTGCACTAACATTGCGTTTTCCCTTTCTCTTGACTCTCCTGTTGATTGGTGGCATAATCCTACAAGATATGTGCCACACAAGAAAGAACAAAACAAAATACACAAACAAAACACATCAAAGAAACTTACTATTGCAATTAATATTCAACATGCACTTACCAAACTACAAAATCCAAATGCATACGATGAACCAAATTATCACAAATACATTAAGATTATTGCAGACAACATTAAACAGATACCCACTAGTGTGTTAGAAAAACTTCCAAAATCTGTTATGCTTGATATATCAAAATATCAGTACGAGAACCATATTAAAGTTTCCAAGCCATTAGTGACTTACCTATACCTTAAATACCCAAACCAGTATAAAAAATACTTTTGGGACTGGTACACATGGAAAACTCAACAAGTTGGTATACTTACAAATAACATGGGAAGTATGGCTAGTCTAAACAGCAAAATGCTAACATCTCAAAAAGCACTTGTAGAGTGGTTTAAGAAACACAACATTGGATTCCTGTTTTTTTGTAAAACAGATAGCAATTACTGCCAAGCAACTATTCCAGCCATACAAGAAATGCAAAGTTTAGGACTTCATATAAACTCTGTAGATGTATCCACTCGTCCAGATATAGCTAATAATTGGCACATAGATACAGTTCCAACGCTAGTTGCACTAAATCCAAATACTCATACCGCAGTAGAGTATAAAGGTGCCTTTAATATGGTTCAGCCAGTGTTGTTTTATTTTTACCAGACTTTTAAGGAAAGAGACAACCCTCTTCTTCGTGGAGGTGAATCATCATGAAAAACACAACATTTAAAAACAAAGCAATTGCATTTACTATTCCTATTATTGTAACTACTGCACTGGTATATGCACATACACAAGATTATACACAAGGTAATTATATTATAATTGGCAGTGGTACAGCCCCGTCTTCTACTAGTCAAGAATATAGTGTATCTATTAGTGGTGGTAGTACATCTTATTATATGTATTTACCAGGACAGCATGCAACGCTGTTTCAAAGTTACAGTCCGCCGCAGTGGAACCTTTTTAGTTCTAGTCTTTTAAGTCTTGGTAATCTAGCCCTTGGTGCTGGTTCAGGATTGTATCAAATGTCTTTAGCAAATCCACAACAACTTTTTGGGGTTTTCTCTAATATTTTAAACCCACAAGCTCTTACAGGACTTGGACTTGCATCAATTTTATACACCGTAGGTACGTATGCACCAGTGTTAAAAGAAGCTATGGTTGGTGCAGATAACATATCTAAGCAAATGGCAATGTTTACAAGTCAAGCTTTAGGTTCACTACAAAATGCCATTAACAGTTTACCAAGCGGTGTAAAACAAGCGGTTCAATCATGTATAACGTACAATTTAACTGGTGGTCAGAATGGTGGACAAATTTCTGGTCTATCGCTAAATCAAGTAATGTCTTATTTAAGCAATACCGATCAATCTGCTTTCAACAGTCTTGTTGATCAATGTATGCAAGGTGAAAGTATAGTACAAGCGTTTAACGGTAACCCACAAGCAATTGATGCGTATCTCAATCAATTTAATCCAAGATTTTGGATGCAAGATGATATTCAACAAGCAGGTTTGACTACAGGTCCAAATGGTAATAATTTGTATGCTTCAGATACAATAGCTAACCAATCTGCGAGTCTTTATTCGTTGTTTAACCCACAACTTGTTGCAAAGGATATGCTTATTGCAGCACAACCTGCAGTGCGATACAATCAAACTGCACATAATATTGTTCCACAATTTGTATATGTAACATTACCAAGTGGTACAAAACTGTTGGTAAGTTTAGCCAACTTTGATCAAGTTATAAAAGCTATAGTAGATGAACAAATGAAGAATACGCTATTAAGCATTTCAAATGCCACTGATTTTAATGCATATTACAATCAATATGTAGTACCAGTAAACAATGCATTAAGTCTAACTGGAAACGATTTCTATAACTACTGGTATACCCTTTATGAAGCAATACAAACATATGAATATGCATATCAGCATGGTACATTACCACCACCTCATGATAATATTATGGTAACACAACCAGATTTAAACGATATGCAAGCACAAATCGCTAATACCAGAAAAAAATTGACAAAGTTATATACAGCATATTTTGAAAAAGAAACACTTAAATATCTACAGCAAGAGGCACAACAAAATGAACAAAAATATATGGCTGAGCACGCATTGAATACAAAACCTGCGCCACCGCCAACACCTGTAAATAAAAATGGATAGGTTATTATGAGAAATAGTATATTAGTTTTACTAACTTCTTTATTGCTAGTATTTTTCGGACCCAGTTTTGCTCAACAATCTAGTAATCAGAAAATGACACCACTAGATGTAGATAAAATAGTTGAAAGGTTTATACAAAGTAAGCAACCAGCAGTTACTGAAATGGTTGCTGAATCAAAGAAAGACCTGATTAAAGTTATGATAGCCAACATTAATAGTCTGTGTGGTAATTTTGACGCTGACTCACAGATATTGTCCAGTGCAAAATGTACCATAATAGATCCTAGAACACACGATCGTGTGACAATTTCTATGAATTGTCAAAATGGTTATTGTAAATTTACGAAAGCAATACACGAACCAATCAAGATTACTATGTCTCCAACACCTACTGCTATACAAGCATCGCCAAACCTTCCTCCGCAATCAGCAGTAAGTACAGAAAAGTGGCTCAAAGTGTTTGCTGGTCTTATCTATGTTCTACTTACTATATATTTATTCATGGCAGCATCAACTAATTTACTTAAACGGGAAATACTATTTCTTGTAGTTGACCTATCTCTTTGGGCTGCTCTTACAACTGCAATGTATGTTGTTCTTAAAGGAGGCTTCTAATTATGATGTTCGTATCTTTTACTCCACTTGATGCAGTAGGTACTGAAATTGGTTTGATGTTGCTTACAAAAATGGTTGGTAGTATTTGGAGTGGAAGTTTTTTTGGTGTTGCAATACTTAGCGTGCTAGTGTTTTTATCACTTGCTAAAATAGCAATGGATGGTATTATAGAGCATAGATATGAAACAGCTCTTTTTGAGTTTGTTAGATTAGCTATTGCGATATTGTTATTTACTACAATTGGCAGTGCTACAATATTTAGTATGAATATTATTAATTTCGGTTATGCATACCAAGCAGCACAAAATGGTTCAACTATTGTTGGAGGGTTTTTAAATGGCGTTGCTAACGTTCTGGAAAAATTAACTGGAACCAGCACTGCTGGATATATTTATAATGATTCTAAGCCAACATCTGCTTCAATACAAGCAAATGGTATTCCTTTAATGGCTGTACTTTATGCAATTCCAAGTGATCTTGCATATCAAATTTCATCAATTATGTTAAATCCACAAAAAAATGCTACAATAGACGTATCAGATATGATACTCAATCCAAGCGATTTCTTATACCAATCGTTCATATCTATGGCTGACGCTTCAAATAATTCTGGTGCAATTTATAAGACATTTGCAAAATGCTATGCACCTCAAGCTTATAATACTTTAGGTTCACTAGGGGGTAATGGAATGTCTTGTAGTAAATTTAACCAACTATGGGCAAGATATGCACAAAATCTATTAAATCAGATAAAACAAAAAGGAAATGTTCCTAAAAATGCTTTGTTTATGGATAAAAATAATATAGATTTATTAAAAAAAGGTAGGTTTCAAAAGCAATCTGTTTTACAAAGTGAATATCTTGGAAGTGTGTTAAATTACATAAATAAATATGCTAAGGGAATATCACAATTAGAAAATACTTTGAGCGTACCAGAAGGGACATTACCAAGTACTAGTTCATTTAACAAACTTCAAAACAATCTTCAACAAGGTGCTGGTCGTATCATTGAAACTATTGTGTTGGCTGCTTCAGAATTATTATCACTAAACCAGTTATTAAACGATTTGATGATGACAGTTCAAGAATATGCTATTGCTGCAATGTTTATTTTACTTCCGTTGGTGGTTGTTGTTGGTCTTTTACCTATATTTGGAAATAATTATAAACTAATTCTTAAATATATGTTTTCTTTTTTCCTGATTAAACTTTGGATACCAGTTTATTGGTTCATATATGTTGCTATGGTTAACATTTCTGCATTATTAATATCATCTGCTGCACCTATACAAAATGGAATACATTACATAGATAATGGCATACAATATGCTATTACAACTTTTGTAGGTCAATCAGCTTATGCACAGCCTATTAAATCATCAACGCCCAGTGTTTCAATAACAGGGCAACAAGTTATAAGTACCGCTAATGCTATGGAAGTTGCTGCAGTAGCTAACAAATTCAGCGCTTTTAACAACATAATCCTTGCATTCTTTGCGGTTGCTATACCAGGTGTTCTTGGTTCATCTGCTACATTTTTAGTTGGCAAAGGCATGATGGAAGCAGGTGTAGCCGCTGCGGCTGAATCTGCAATGTTTACAAAAAAGCTTGCAGGCACCGCTGTAAGCATGACAGCAAAAGCAGTAGGCAAAGGTGTAAAGGCAGGCGGTGGAGCTGCTTGGAAAGTTGCAAAGGCTGGTTATGGTGAGGTAACATCTGGTTTTAGTGGTACAAAAAGCGCCATCAATACTCTTAAAGATACTAAGATGGGATATACTGTTGCAAGGGATTATTTTAAGGATAAACAATTTAATAGAGCGCTTACTAAAAGCCTTCATACAGATTCTAGCGTTGGTACGTCAGCAAAGGCTCTTGGCGTAAAGATGACAAAATCAACTAGAGAAAATATAGCAAAAGCCGTTAGAAATGGTAATATTTTAACTCAAGATAAAGAGAGTGGTGTGTCAGCCTTTTATGATAAAAATCTTAATCTTAGAGGTATAATAAATAAAGATGGTTCTTTTGTTAATGCGAATTCTTTATCTAATGAAGATAGAACTAAATATAATTTTGATATAGAAAAAGGATTTGGTGTGATAAACACACAAACAGGTGATTTTGTTAAGTCTATAATTAATGAAAGAACAGAGATTTCTCCAACTTACACTAAAGGAAGAATTGGTAAAATTGAAGATAAAAAAATGTTGGAGAACCTTAACAAAATGCTACGATAAACACTGATAGGCAAGATTATTTAGATATGAAAGCAGGCTAGCATTAACTGCCTGCTTTTTCTTTTGCTTACCCCTTATACTCTTTAGCTTTTGCGTAGATTATCTCAAGTATCTCTGGTGGGATATTAGCCCCTTCTTCAGGTTTCTTTTTAAGTCTTTCTACAATATGGAAAGCTTCATCTGGATAAAGTGATTTTGCTGTGTTTAATTTATGTGGGTATATCATATCTTTAGGTAGTCCTAAGTTGGTTGAGTTAAGCCTTGAAAGAATATTTTTTGCACCAAATTCTTCTTCACTTAACGTGTAATCTTCTTCATCCATAAGCCATGAGCGTACCGTTTGCCAAGTTTCTTCCGTCCAGCCTTCAAACATCTTTAGAGATTCTCTCTCTTCTTCCGTTAGCTCCTCTTCAGGTATTTCCTCTCCGTCATCTTCAGGCATATACCTTTTGTTGAGCTCATCTGGGTCCTTGTACCTGTTTGCCATATTACATACCTCCTAAAAAAATTGATTTTTATTTGTAGCAAAAACCAAATGAAAATAGTATAGTACTTACCTTCTCGGAAAAGGCAAACCAAAGCTCAGATAGTCTACCCATAGCTGGTCTCCTTTACATTCCTACCTTGTGGGCTAAAGCGTTGCATACTCTGGGTGGTAAGTAGTGGTCTTTATATGGTCCGGCTTGATCTTTGTGTTCTATTAACTTATATGGGAAATATTGAGTTTCATAATAACAAGAATATTTGTTACCTTTTATCCATGTGATAGTTAAAGCTTTAGTCCAAAAACCATCTTTGTAAAATCCTAATTTTATTGGATAATTTGGAAGGTCAACAGTTTCTGCTGTTGGAGTAAAAATGCTTACTGCTTCTACATCCTTTGTAACTGGTTTTCCGTTTACACATTCAGTATATATTGCAAAATATTCATATATGTGATCAATACCTTCATCTTTAATTAGCATTAAAGCTTTGTTACCATTTACAACATATCTTACAAGCTTTATACTTATGTTTAGACCTTTATCGACTTGCATTTTACCATCGTGAAGTATAATTATTTTGTCGTAATTTTGTAAACGATAAGCACCAGGACCATCATCCAATTGTCCCGTGCTAACCCCATAATCATGGTTATACGGATTAAAACACAACCCACTGCCAAAAGCCAAGCTTGTAAGAGCCAATGCTGAAACTAGCTTCTTTAACATACCTAATACCTCCTTAAATTTTACTTAAAGTTGCCTTCTTTTTAGCTTATTCCTTATTAGCCTGCCAACGATGAAAATACCGAGAAAGATGCCAAATACTTTAGCAAAGGTAGATTGATGTTCAATAAAGATAAGAATTAGCGTAAAAAATAGCAAAAATACCCCTGCTTTTTTATATTTTTTTGGTATTAAATCTATTAAACCTTTCAAACGATCCAACAGCGTCACACCTTTTTCCTTATCTTTTAGTCTATCTGCTTTTAGCCTGCATCTTCTGGCTTCATTAAACTTATTTAATTTTTCAAATACACGTGCTTTGTCATACCAGTATTCTGCATCCCATGGTTTTATATCAATAGCTTTATCATAACATTGCAATGCTTCTTTGTATCGACCAAGATTCTCTAAAGCAAATCCTTTATTTTCCCAACTCAAGCACAACATATCATTATCTGGTTTAAGTTGAATAACTTTATCAAAACATCGCAAAGCTTCTTCATGACGTCCAAGATTTCCTAAAACAAATCCTTTATTAGCCCAGTATAACGCATTATTTGGTTCTAACTGAATAGCTTTATCAAAACATTGTGATGCTTTTTCATAACGATTAAGATATTTCAATAAAATACCTTTATCGTTCCAATAATTAGCATTATTTGGTTCTAACTGAGTAGCTTTATCAAAACACTTTAAAGCTTCATTGTAGCGTTTAAGCTTTTGTAATTCAAGTCCTTTACGATGCCATATTTCTGCACAATTTTGATTTGAACGATTATCGCCAAGACATTGAGATGCTTCTTCATAACTAAAGCCCAATAATATCAAATCGTAAGCATCTTTTAAGCTTTTAGATATCTTTGACCAATTTGGATATTCTCTTAAAAGTTTTTTAAGAGCATTTGTGGTATCTTGGCTTTTACTAAAATCTTCTGATTGAACGATGCTATATATTTCATCTACTAAATCGGGCTTTTCGTCTTTATATTTCCT
>Ga0080003_1000764_pt1 | contig 19649 bp, 13 predicted proteins | sample JossMetagenome_FD_69206 | JGI IMG/M metagenome (GOLD analysis project Ga0080003, IMG submission 69206) | Hot spring microbial communities from Joseph's Coat, Yellowstone National Park, USA - JC2_E (SPADES assembly) (version 2) | ecosystem: Environmental > Aquatic > Thermal springs > Hot (42-90C)...
AAGTGTAAATCGATTCGGCGCCGTTGATGGTCTCGTTAATCAGATGGAAGGCTGTAGCATACGGGTTGATAGTACCTACAAAGAATGAGGGAATCAAACCAAAGGCGACAGCTGAGACAAATAGGAATATCAGTACTATTATTGCGCTGGCAGTTGCCTCGTAAAGTTCGCCCAGCCCAAAGTTGCGAATCTTGTCGTTTTTAATTCCTGCACCAACTGCAAAGATTATAGAGGCGATAGAGAATGCTATAAGCAAGGCTATCTCAGCTACAGGCAGATCATTTTCCCAAACGGATGAGATCTCGGAGTTTATTGGGCAGTACCAGGGTGCCAAAGAGGTTATGTTCTGCTGAATTGAGAGAGGCAGATTGGCGCAAGGGCCTGACAGTGTACCTGCTCCTCCACCGCCCCCGGGAGGGGATGTCGGAATAGAAGCATAGGCTGAGTTAAATGAGAGTATAATGAACAGTAGCACTGCTGCAAATATGACAGGCAATATAAGATGTGTTATTGCACGGTTCATAAGATCACACAAATCCCGACATCAGGGAGAGGAAACTCACCCTTTCGCCTATCGCACTTGAAAAGTCAACAATAAATGCATCAAGTATAAGGAAGTTAAGAAAAGGTATAAAAGTCATGCCCGCAACGAGGTATCCCATAAAGGCGAACACCGGCTCAATAACTTTGGATACAAGTGGCAATAGCGGCGAAAGCAACAATGAGACAAGTAAGTTTTCTATAGAGTTTATTTCAGAAATAGATATCTGCGTGTCTATAAACCCATAGGTTATACTTACAAGAAGAGGATACACAAGGCCCAGGCCTATGGCGAATGCGATCATCACGCCTCCGAAACTCCTTGAAAATCCGAATGTGCGCGCTATTATGCCAAGCACAAAGAATACAAACAGGAACAGCAGAGATGACGATATCAGAAGAAGCTGAAGCTGGTTAAGCACAAGCATGAATAGTATTGCATTGAATGAGACGGTGAGGATGTTTTCGATAGAGGTTGAAAGAACACTGTCGAGGGAGAGTGTAGCGCTGACAGTAGGCTGTGTGGGCATTTTAATGGTCACCTTTAATCCTGGTGCAAAGCCAAGCACATAGGAAGCGCCGAATAAGATTGAAGCACTACTGAACGCATAATTATTGAAAGTGCTGAGATCGCACGCTGATAGGGTGAAAATGCTGTTTACCCCGTATGCGGATGTGCAGGAGGAAGGGAGGAGGCCTATAGAATTGAATGCGTTGACAGGATTTAGCAGGAAAAGGTATGCAAAAAAAGAGAAGATTATAAGCATTGCAATAGAGAGAAGCGCCTCGTAGATCTGCATCCGCGACCACGTGCGTGCTGTGGGGCTGTTTATTATAGATGCAAGGGCGAAAACAATTGCGGCTACGCCTATTATTATCAAAGAGGCGGTTATCGCAATACCCTCCCAGCTCGCAGGAATGTTTTCGATGAGAAGTAGAATGCTAGATTGAAGCAGGGGTTGTGCTGAAAAAGAGACAGGCACTGCTATGATTGCGAGTATCAGCAATGCCGGCATGGCAAACCTTATGTATTTTTTACCATACATCTGCATTTCAGCACCTAAACCAGCCTCTTCAAGATATCTGAGGACTTGAGCGATGGAGAACCCAAAAAGTCGCCCATGCCTTCAGCGAAATCTATTGCTATGAGTATTGAGATTATTGCTCCTACAATCGCGTATAATGCAGGGGAGATTACATCAGACACAAAGGCGCCTATCATATTTGAAGGCTGTTTTATATAGCTGATCGAGCCGATAGCACTTCCAAAAGCCGTTATGAGGCTTGAACCTAAGGAAATTTGACTGCTTGCACACGATGCTAGGCTACCACCAGAGCTGCATATACCGCCTGAGCTTAGAAGGTTTGTGGTTTTGCCTGCAAAGCCGAGATAAATAGTTAAAGTGGAAGGGGTAGGTACGCCGCGAGAAGATGAAGAGGCAGGTATGCCGCTTGGCAGTTTTACCCATACCGTGAGTGTGCCACTGCTGTTGCTTTCAATCCATGCAGGCAGTACCTGGCCACTTTGTGTAAAGAATTCAAAATTTGCAGCAACGCCATTATATGTAATATAGCTTGCATAATTGCCTTCATTTATTTTTATCATCTGTTGGAATGGCGATGGTGCGGCTGTTCTTTGGCTGTTGGTTATGCTTACAGGGACATAGTATTTAATGCCTGAAGGAAAAGTGGATGTAGCAGTGGTGGTTTGAACAGAGCCGAAGCTTACGCTTGGCATCACGCCGTTAGGCGGGTAGGCACGGACACGAACCCACTGCCAATATGTTGTTCCACTGAAATCTCTTGGTCCAAATGAACCAGAGTTATAAGTAGAAGGCATAGAAGTAAAACTTTCTTTTGTAGAATAGTCTTTTTGAGCTATTAAAGGATTGTTGTTCGGACCATCTACTAGAGTATATATATGCATATTTCCGTCTATCGAATATTGCCAACGTGCTTCTCGTGTGTAGGTTCCTGAAGTGTAAACATAAAACGCATCTGAACCACTAGAGCCTCTCTGTGCCCAAAGAATGCTATTTGCATTAGCCCCTGTTCCTTGAACATTGAAATAAACACCGCCATCTCCTGTAGAAGCTGTCCCTTCTCCATAATAATCTATTATATATGGAGAAGTAAAACTTGTAGCTGAAACAAGCATATCATAATTTTGATTTGGGGTATAAGTTAAACCATTATTAACAGTGTAAGAAGCCCCATTAGCTACCCATTTTGGACTTAAGCTTGTCCCGGCAAAGTTATCATAAAAATTGAACACGCTCGCCCCATTATCATACTGTGCGTAGGTAGGGCTGAGCTGTGGGGCTTCACCTATGCCGCTGAAAATGCTTATCGCACCTATATTCAGGGTAAAGCTCAAGAGAGCTGGCAGCACCAGGAAGAAACCTATAAAGATACCAAGGAACGCGCCACCTGCGGCCCTGGTCCATGGTATTGTACGCAGCACTACGCCAACAAACAGGAATATCGGGAAGAACGCAAAGATTATGAATAGGAATAGTGCAACGCCGGCCATGAGTAGCACAAAACCCCATGCTATGTCAGTAAGCATGCCGACAACTTTGGTTATCAACGATACGCCTGCAAGCGGTGAGAAAGCTATGCCGAAAAAGTTTGGCTCTATGCTTATTCTAAGGGACTGAAGGAAAGATAGTATAGAGCCCTGCACCGTAAAGCTGATAGCAGCGGGCAGCAGGCCTATTGATACATTTGCTGCCTCTGTGCATGCGCTCATGAATTGCGAGTCCGAGAACAGGCTTGTACCGGTAATTGGGCTAACTGGAGGAGAGCTGGGTGTGATTCTGCTAGAGATAGAGAAGGTACCAATGAGTACGAGCACTATCAGAACTGTTATGATTACTTCGCCTATTTCACCCTTTGAGAAACGTACCAGCTTGTCTATTTTGAACGCAAAGCCTATTGCGTACAGCATGCCAACTATGAGCAGCATCACAGCTATTGCAAGCAGCGACAGTGAGAGCATGTTATTGAGCGAGGTTGGATAGGAGAATATGGAGTATGCATTGCCTGTAAACAGCCCGGAGCAGTATGCATAACCAGAAACTTGCGAAAACGAGAGGTTGGCGAGCAACACAGGGAGCAGTATAGATAGCAGCATAGCTAGGTAGAGAGCGTGGTGTGCGCCTTTAAGTCGCTTGCGCTTTGATTTAAGCACTGTAGACATTTATACCAACCTTGCGAGGCCACCGAGTTGTGTGTCGCCTCCCATCAATCCAGACAGACCGCGTATCGAAGCTATGAATATGAGCAGATTTAGTATAGGCATAAAATAGCCCATTACCCCTATTATGCCGTAAAGGTTAAGTACGTCATAAAGAGTATGCAATGCGCTCGGCACAGTGCAACCCACGGCAAGAGGGAAGTAAACTGAGGAAGGTGATGCGAACCTGCCATAAACCAACAGCAGCAGACTCGAGAATGGTATAAATGACTGGGCTATGTCTGCGGTTTCAGAGCCGAGCAGGGTCGTCGTTCCAAAAATGGAGGGATAGCAGCCGTCTTTTGTGGCTATCGCTGCGATGCTCGGCTCTACGAAGAAATTTATCTTGTAATTGCCGCCGCTGGAAGAAGGCAATGTTGTTATAGAATTGAATCCGTATGCGGACGGGGCATACATAGGTATGCCGTTGCCAAGCGAAAGGTACTCCAGCGCAAAAACTGTCGGGAATATCAGCACTGACGCGATTGCGGCAGCTATGAAAAGACCACCTATCTTCCTTGTGAAGAAGAAAGCCCTTAGGATTATACCGATGAATAGCAGGAAGGGCCATGCATACAAAAGTATTGTAAACGCGAGCATCTGCGCCACAAACGATTCAAGCGAAGTTGTAAGTATTAATGTAAGCGCCTTCATAGAGCTGTAGATCATGTCATAACCCGCATACGGGGTAAAACCTACAATTATCCTGAAGACAGTTACAGAGCCGAAGTAGGGAAGATAGCAGGGAAAGCCTGTACCGATGCAGAATCCGCTCTGGGGTGTGAATTTGTCAAGGAAGCCGAGGAAGGCGTCAAGGTTGAACATATTGTTTATATTCGTTGCTGTCTGATTGGTCATGTTGGCGAGAACAGCTATCGAAGCGGCAAGAGGATAATCTATCTTTGTAGTGAAGGAAGTAGTATACTGGGAATCGTAGACTATAGAGTATACACCCGGGAAGTAGGTCTGGCTCGCCGGGACAAGCAGTGATTGCTGAGGGTCGATAATTGATAGCTGAGTTGTGCTCATTATGTTGTTGAGCATGTTTGATATGGTTGTGGGGTTCATAAGTGCGGTAGCTGAAAGCGAGGTATACAGCAGGTCACCAGCTATAACAAGTACGCCCAGTACTATTACCATGATGAGCGCAGTGCCAATAAGCTGGTAGAATTCAGACAGCGCTGAAGCCTTCACCGTGCGGTTGTTGAGCAGGACACCCAGCAGATACCACACGGCAAGCATTCCCGAGTCTACAAGCAGTGCTGCACCTATGAGCGGAAGAAGGAGCGAGTGCACAGATGAGAAAGTCGGATACAGCATGACACTTGTAAACATCATTGTTTTTCACCACATTATACTCTATATATTGCTCCAGAATGAAGCCGCGCCTTCTATTCCGGAATTCAACGCCTTGGTAAGCGAAATGGCGAACCCTACAGTTATGGCTATGTTGAGCGCGAACAGCAGCACGGCCTGGAACATAAGCTCCGAGATCTCGTTTACTATAGTCAACGGCTCTGAAAATGAAATGGCAGAGAGAAAGCCGGTAAGGCTCAGTGTGCTCCATATGGAACTTATAGAAGGTGTTGTAGTGCTGCCAAATGCGGGTATGCCTGTTGTGCTTAGGAATGTGGTTGGTATCGCTGTTGGATGCGAGTATGTAGATTCCAGGAATGTATAGGTAGGATTTGATGGGCTAAAGAGCCAGTGCATAGTATACGCATCGAAGCCGATGGTGGCAGGATATATCAGATAGGCTGCAATCGCTATTGCAAGAAGAGAGTTTGAGGCGGTGCGCAGGCCACCTCCAGCAAACGCGATTGAACGCATAGCTATAGATATAGGCAATACAATGGTAAACATTGTGTACTCTATTATAGGTATGGCAAGGTACTGGATAAAGAGCATACCTACTGCAAGGATTACAAGAGGTGAGAACAATGCAACGAGTAGCGTGCTGAATATTCCGAGGCCTATAGATGCATCATAGCCCAGGGTTATAGTTACATTCAGCGGACCTGCAGCACGAGAGAATATACTGGTGAGTCCTGGTATATTACTTACTATGGCTGATCCCAAAAATGCGATTACCTTTGAGTATATATCATACGATATTGATAACGCGTAGATCTGCCCGTATATGCCAAGACCCTTGTTAAATACAAGGTTGCCTATGTAGCTGTCTGCAAAGATGAATGGAGAGTATGCTTGCCCAGTAACAGACTGGCTTATATACGTTGAAATGCTGCACATGGCAGAGGAGGATGCGATCAATACTGCGATTATTACAGCGCTGATCATAAGCTGTGTTATCTCTATTTTTGTGATGCCCGTCATCTTCTCGCGGGTGTTTGGTGGCAGTAGCCTGCTCAGAGAATAGATTGCCGCGACTATGGAGAATCCTACTATTATGACAAGGTAGTTTATGCCTATCCAGTTGTTGGCGTTGGTGAAAGAGCCGTACAATGCACAGCTGTCTATCATATTCTCACAATTTCACTAAGCAATCTTGAATTTCTTTCCTAAGCCCGTTGGCAGGCGCCCGCCCAGCAGTGTGGCGATATGTCCCGTAACCACCAGGCCTATAACTAAGTCGAATATAAGCAATAGAAATTGCACCAGCGCATTCACCATTGTATAGGTTATGAAGTTCAACTGGTCATACACGCCTAATACTCCTGAAAGGCCTGCGCCGAAGCCAGTTATAATGGAGGTATTGCTGTAGAAGTTAATTATGGTGCTTGCTACCCCACTGAGGATAGATAGTAAACCAGAGAATGGTGTGCTGCTGCTCTGCGGTACAACGAATATACTATTGGCTACCGAGGTAAGGGGCATATTCATAATTACAAACAGCGCAGGGTATACAAGTGAGATACCTATACCTATGGCCAGAAGCGTACCACCTATAGGCCTGACTACAGGTATGGCACGAAGTATTACACCGAAAGGTATAAAGAACGTCAGACCCAGGATCACGATAGCGTAGAAATACTGCGCCTGCATGGCGAACAGCAGATAGAGGGGTACCACGACCACGGTGGTAAAATCTGCAAGGAAGGAGGTTGATTTGCCTGCGGTGTCTATTATGCTACTTACATATATGTTGCTTTCAGAGCCAAACGTGAAACCCGCGAATATTCCTGGAATTGGGATCGGAATAGGTATTGGTATGTAGAGGTCTAGCGTCAAACTTTTCATAAAGTCTGTTCCTAACGCCAAACCGTATACGTAATCAAAATCGTTGTTCATTGATGTGTTCATAGGATAGATGTAATCGCAATATGTAGAGTAGTAAAAACCCTCTAGGTTGGCCCATATGCTGGTGCTTAATGATTGCTGATTGCCTGAAAGTGAAAAACTTGCAGGATTGCCACTTATCGCGGTTGCTATGCCACTACTTATAACCAGTATGGAAAAAATCGATATCACAATCAGGATTGATTTTACCGTCTCCCAGAGCTCGCCCTGATACCACTTCTTTAGGCCTTCAACTTTAAGCACCTCTCCCAGTACATAAGAAAGCGCAACAATAGAAAATGAGAATAGTATTGCAATGAACGACACGCTCACTGCATCGCTAAGCGAGTTTGTTAGACTAGAAGGTAATGTGATGGGTGAACAACTGCTGCTTTGTGCGCCCGCTTGGGGCGCTAGCAGAAGCAGTGACAGAAGCATCAGAAGAGTGAGCGTGTGGCTGTGTCGCATGTTAAAAGCTTATGAAAAGAGATTTATAAGCATTTCTTAGTGCACGCGTGAGTTGAATTTTGACAGGCGCAAGCACAGCAAATGCCTAAGCGCCTAAGAGAAAGAGTATGGAAAAACTGTGGCGTTACCTCTTCAGCATTGCAAAGCGCTTCATATACATCTCGCTCTGAAGCAGAACCAGAAACGGCACTATGAACACAGCATTGAAGATGAGCATCGCATAGCTTGATATGAGGGTGTGGCTTAAGGCGAGGAAGATAGCGTCGAAGAAGGTAAGCGCGACTATAGTGATGAAAAGCCATAGCAGGAAGTAGTCAAAGCGCTTGAAGAAGAACTTTGTGCCCATCTGCATTGCCCTGATTATCCTGAGATCATCTATTACTATCGAAGAAGGGGTGTAGAAGAAGAAAGGTATTATAAGAAGGGTGATTATGTAATAGACGTAGGCAGGGAGCCCAAGAAGGTATACAGCTAAATTGAATATAGAGAGCAGCAGGGTGAATAGGAGCAACACCACAAACACCCTGCTTGTATACTTTTCCAGACCCTCAAGTACCTCCTTCCTAATCCTTACATGCGTCCTGCCGTGCTTTACAATTATGTTTATCGCAACTATGGCGAAGCTTAGGAATACAAGCGAGAAGAAAACCGACAGCACTATTACAGAGAATGTAAACGCATTAAGGTTGAGCAATTCGCTCGCAGTTCTTACAAATATAGCGCCCATGTCGTTATAGGTCGGGAAAAATGCGAGCAAAGGTATAAGGAAGGCTATGATCAGTGAAAGCGAAAAAAATAGGATTATGCGCAGGTTAGAAGCATAGGCCCTTGCCGTATAAGCTAGGACATTGGTCACATTCACACCGGCTATGTAATTATATTGAATAGAAAATAATAAATAAACAGCTAAATGGAGTGGTTGCTACTTAGAGACGAGAGATATAAGCCGAGATGGCGCTGCATTAGACGAATATGGCATGCGCTCAAATGCACCTATCTCTATCTGGCAAGAATAGCTATGCGAATCAACTTAATTGCGGCAGTGTAACCCGCCGCACGAACAGATCTATCAGGTACTGCTGCAGGTGGCTATAGTCTGATTGCCAGCTATTACACCCATTATGTAAGGTGCCGAGAGTGCAATTATAACACCGGCTATCCCGCCGACTATCATACCCATGCCATATCCCTGAAGGCTGCCTTTAAGGCTGCCTGGCAGGACATGGGCACCTGCATACATTGCACCGCCTAATATGATTAGCACAAGGCCTATTATGAATATTACAGTATGAACTATGCTGTATATGCTACATAAGGCGCTTGAAATTGCATTTACCTGTGACGCTGCAAGATTGGCCCCGACAAAGCCAAATAGAGCCAACACGAGCATTAACTTTCCAAATAGCTTCCCCATACTATAGGAGTTCGCAAACACATTGAAGGGTATACGCCATGCCACCATTTCATCACTTTAAACTGCTAATACTTAACATAGATTTATTTAAAAACCTATCGTTTTTGCATACCTTTGGGCCGGGATAACGGCATTTCGTTGAATAACGCAATACAATAAGCACAGATGCTGCAGAGAACTTATTTATTTCTTTATTACCAATTAGGTTTGCTGTTTTGCATTTTTCTGGACTAAAAAAAGGGGATTTATTGAGGATTCTACAGCTTGATGTTGACAACATAACCTATGAGCCGGTAAAGCCTGAATCAGAGGTGTATGATGAGGCTAAGCGTGAGAAGGTCTCGGTAAGAGATGCGCTTGTGCTCCTGGTCAGCGTTGAAGAAGGCGATGACAGGGAGCTTGCAGTCAAGGCGGCTGTGGATGCAGGGAAGTTTATGGAGCGGCTGGGAAGGAATAGGGTCGTGGTATACCCGTATGCGCATCTCAGCACCAATCTTGCCAAGCCGAGCAAAGCGAGGGAGATTCTGAATGATATTGCAGAGGAGCTTGCGAAAAATTACGAGACGGTAAAAGCGCCGTTTGGATGGAACAAGAAACTGAGCATAGACATAAAAGGCCACCCCCTCGCGGAGCAGAGCAGAACGTATTCTGCAGGAGCTGAGGAAAGCGCGGCAAAACAGCACAAAAAGGCCAGGTCCGGGGAGGTCAACACTGCTATAGTACATAAGAGCGACTTCTCTGGGCTTCCAGAAACGGACCATAGAACCATATCCGAGAATTTAGACCTTTTCACCTTCCAGGAGGTCTCGCCTGGCATGGTTTACTGGCACAAAAACGGCTACATAATCTACAGGGAGCTTGTCAAACTCATGAGGGACCAGATTGCAAAGTATGACTACGACGAGATAAGTACCCCCGCAATAGCAAACATTGCACTGTGGCATGTCAGCGGGCATATAGACCACTACAAAGATAACATGTTCATATTCGACTCCGAAGGTGAAAAACTTGGGCTGAAGCCGATGAACTGCCCCAGCACCATGCTTATCTACAAGTCAAGGCGGTGGAGCTACAGGGAGCTGCCATTCAGGACTGCGATATTCGACAAGATTTATAGAAATGAGATCAGCGGTGCACTTACGGGCCTATTCAGGGTTAGGGAGCTGACGCAGGACGACGGCCACATATTCGCAAGGGAGGACCAGATAGAGGGAGAGATAAAGAACTTACTCGAGATTGCTAAGAGCACTTATGCACTTTTCGGGATGAGCTATAAGCTTAAGCTTTCCACTATGCCGAAAGACCACATGGGCGACGAGAAGCTCTGGAATGAGGCTACAGAAGCCCTGACCAGTGCGTTGAAATCGCTTGGGCTCGACTACGAAGTAAAGGAAGGCGAGGGCGCCTTCTACGGGCCGAAGATAGACGGAGATGTGACAGACTCTATGGGAAGAAGCTGGCAGTGCCTTACAATACAGCTCGACTACCAGCTGCCAAGAAGGTTCAACCTTGAATACACGGGCGAGGACGGCAAGCCCAAAGTGCCGGTTGTGATACACAGGGCAATACTAGGCAGCATAGAGAGATTTGCTGGAGTGCTGATAGAGCATTATCAGGGCAAATTCCCCACATGGCTCGCACCTGTGCAGATCGAGGTAATACCCATATCAGAGCAGGTAAACGCCTACGCGGAGAGGGTGCTCAGGACTTTGCGCGAAAAAGGTTTTAGAGTGAAGCTCAATGATTCAGACAGAACTTTGGAATACAAGATACGCGATGCACAGCTCATGAAGATACCGTATATGGTAATATTGGGCAAGAAGGAGGAGGCAAACGGCACAATAACAGTAAGGACACGCGGCAACTCCCAGAAGGGGGATGTCAAGCTAGAGGAATTTGTTGAGAGGCTCACAAATGAGATTGCGGAGAGGCAGCAGAAGACGAGTTACTGATTCGGAGCAGGCGGAAGGCGCAAAAATATTTAGCCGCCGCTTTCTGAAACCGAGGCTGCAGGGCATATAACAAAATAGGTAGAATTATAGAAGATGCATCTTGCAGCTATCGAGTTTCCTGCGTATATGCTAAGATTAACCTCAGAGGTGTTCCGTAACATAAGTATGTTCTGATTAATGTCTGAAGGCGAGGCAGTATAGTTTTGCTGCAAAGAGGGCACGCCGTTGACATACAGGATCTTTTCGCCGTATGCGCCAAATATTGATACAGCACTAGAATTTCGCGCTATTCCATATAGGAACACATGGAAGACTTTGTCGAGGTTGTGCGGGCCGGCTTTCACGCTTATAGTGTAATAGGTACTGTTGTTCACATGCATCGAGGCTTTTCCTAGGACAAGAGGCGGGGAGACAGCTGATGCGGACAGCACAACATAGAATGCGCTCGCTAAAGCCATAAGTATAAGCAATGCAGCCAGAGTGGCGTTTGCATTTAGACCTTTTGAATAGAGATAGGACTTAAACCTGCCGGAATAGGGATAGGGCATGGTGTTCTTATATGCCTTATTTGGCGAATCTTTAAGGGCGAGTGAGATTATTGTTAAAGATACAAATAGCACATAGTATAACGCTAGGCTGTGGTTCATAAATACAAATGGTATTATGCTCAAAGTGCCGATGATCTTCTTGTTGTTGAATGCAAGAATCCCTAATACCGAGAAGGCTATTGCGATTGGGTACAGTTTTGAGACAACGCTCTCCGGGATGCCGATTAAAAGTGCATAGAACCCTAACGGCCCCGAGGAGCTGGGTATGATCGCACTGCTGAGCGGTGTAAATATATTGCGTATGAATGCGCCAGGGTTTAAAAGCAGGAAGTACCCGTTGATCAGAGCAAAAACAAGTACGGCAGTGGCAAGGACCAGCATGCCTCTTTTTGCCCCGTGATTGTTGAATATGTACATTGCTATAAGCAGAATAGGAACCCATGAAAGCTGCTGTATCGAAGCAGCGATGCCGATAGGCACGCCGACATATTTGCTCCCGGACTTCCAGAGTGACAGAACCAAGAATACCAGCAGAAGGATGCTCGTGGGCGAGATAATGTTAAGCATGAAAAGCGGTAGTATAAGGATGATGCTGTATATGTAAATGGGGGGCTTTTGCTTAAAGTCAAGTGAAAGAAACAGCACGAGTAAAAGTAGCGCTAGGAATATGCCAATCTCCAAAGGCAGGAGCCTGTCTGCAGTAAAATGCATCGCGCCATGCGCCTCGTAGAAAGGCGCAAGTGCAAGCACGTAGAGAAATGGGTATCCCAGACTGTTTATAATACCGTTTGAACTTGTAAGCGTAGGACCCGTAATGGTGTGGTTGAGGAATGCTGCATAAAGCCCTGCGGAGAAGCTTTGCGTGTAGGGATTTACTCCGGAAAGGAGCATCTTGAATGCCTCTATACCGATATAGGTTTCATCGTTAAGTATATAGGATACAGCTCCTGACGCATAAAACGCCAGAACCGTAGAAATGGCGATCAGAATAAATATAGCTGATAGTGATCTTTGATTTTTGAACTTCTTTGATGCCAATATCTTGGCTGAAAGCGCCAATAGCGTGATTGAAAGAAGGAACAGTACAAAATTCACGGTGTAGGACAGCAGTATAGAGTAGGTTGCAGGATAGGAATGCCCGAAAGAGTACAGCAGACGGATCTGTACGAGCATCAGCAGCAGCAGAAGCGCTATGCTTAATATGTAGACGATGCTTACTGCTTCGCCAATGCCGCGCTTATTTACCGCCGCTTTGGATTTATGATGCTGTTGCCCGGCATGTGCATGATCGATAAGAGCAACGTAGAGGAAAGCGGAGAGGAGGTAGAGTATGAAGACCGCAATTGAGGTAAGAAGAGCAAGATCTGATACATTCCCAAAAACAGTTATAGCAGAGATTTCTATCATGAAAGAGATTGAAGCAATAAGGAATAGCAGGGTGTACTTGGAATTTGTCAACATACCGCTTGCACCAGTGATTATTTTGGCTGAAACAGGCTCCAGTCTTTATATGGTTGACAAAAGAATACCTTTTATAATTTACTGGGTAATTTTTAGTATGTATTTTTGCGAGTGAATTACTGCGCTGTCTGTGTCAAGATGCAGTAGATAGGATAACTTTACGGGTAGCTACATGTATATACTTGGAGTTTGGGACGGGCACGAATCAGGGGCAGCACTGCTTAGGGACAACAGGATAATATATGCTGCAAGCGAAGAGAGGTTCACAAGGAGGAAGACAGAGCTCCAGTTCCCTGTTAACTCCATAAAGGCCGCACTTAATTATGCAAAGATAAAGCCTGATGAAGTAGACAGTGTCACCTTCACCACTACGGAATTTATAAAGACGCTGGACAGAGTGTTCCCATTCATAAAGGAGAATTACTACCAGTTCAGGAGAAGAAAAATTCTAAAACCGAGGCCATGGGATGTAAGGCACAGCCACTGGATTAAGTATCTCATGACTTCGATAGGCGTTGTGCCAGGAACTGCAACCATAAGCAAGGCACAGGTAGCAAGGGAGCTCCGCAGGCTTGGCTTCAGTAAGTACAAGCTAAATGTTGTAGAACACCATGTGGCCCATGCAGCGACTGCCGCTTTCACTTCTGGATACAAGAGGTCTCTGGTTATAACGCTTGACGGGCTTGGAGACGGAATATGCGCCAGCATTGGCACGCTTGAGAACGGCAGACTGGAGAGGCACAAGACGATAAAGGCCTCAGACTCTATAGGTATATTCTATGAGCAGATCACAAACATACTCGGCATGAGGGAGCTTGAGGATGAAGGAAAGATAATGGCGATGGCGGACTATTCCTACCCATTCGACTTCAAAGACAATAAGTTCAAGGACTTCTTCACAGTAGAGGGCACAAGCATAAAGGCGAAGTACAGCTGGTTCAAGCAGTTTGATATGATAGACAGGATAGCCTGGCAAACACCAAGGGAGCAGGTAGCATATATGGCGCAGCAGCTCCTCGAGAAGGTGCTTACAGAGTTTGTGCAGAATGCGATAGACGAATACGGCATAGGGGATGTAGTCTTTGCAGGGGGCATATTCTCGAACGTAAAGGCAAACATGCGCATCAGAAAGCTCGATGGCGTCAAGCACTGGTATGTATTCCCGCATATGGGAGACGGAGGCATGGCGCTCGGAGGCGCGCTCTACACCAACTATCTCGAGAACGGCGTCTCGGATTATAAGGATTTCAATGCCTACCTCGGAAACGAATACAGCGAAGAGGAGACAAAAGCGCTCCTTAAAGATGAGAAGGGGCTCGAGGTACAGGAAGAGAGTTTGAAAGAATCATCAAAACATGCCGCAGAGCTTATAAATGACAACAATTACCTGTTCTGGTTCCAAGGAAGAATGGAGTACGGGCCGCGCGCCCTCGGAAACAGGAGCATACTCGCTCCGAGCGGCAATGAAGAGGTAAAGGACAGGCTCAACCTCTATGTAAAGAAGAGGGAATGGTTCCAACCCTTTGCGCCTTCGCTACTTGAAGAGGACTGCGACAGGATATTTGTATATGATAAAAAGGGCGTGCCGAAGTATATGACTATGGCCTACGAATCTAAAAAGGAGATGAAGGCGCTGCTAGGCGCGGTGGTGCATGTAGACGGCACTGGAAGGCCGCAGGCTGTAGGCGATGAAAACCCTGCATATAGGGATCTGCTTAAGCACATAAAGAAGGAGACCGGATATGGTATAATGCTCAATACGAGCTTCAACATACACGGAGAGCCGATAGTCATGAGCCCGAATGATGCGCTGCGCACCATGAAGTTAACCAATACAAGATACATGTTCATAAATGGTCTTTTTGTTGAGAATAAGAGTGGGATTTGATGCTTAGTACAGCAGGCATGGAGGAGTACATTCTTACTGCTGGAGTGCTAACTGCGTTCATAGGTGCGATTACCGCTTTGTTTCTGTCAAGGCACGAGATAGGCAAACAGCTAAGAGGCGCAGGGCTCAAAAAATGGCACATACTGCTCGCGTTATTAATAGTCGCGTTGTTCATAGTAATAGAAGCCGCAGTGGTAAAACCGACACAGCAGCTTTTTTTTGACGACGTCATATACCAAGATGGCGCGGTTGACCTGCTGCATATGGGCCAGGCATGGATGTGCAACTATGGCACACCTACTACGTGCTTTATTGGCCAGGTATTTCATGAGCCCGTAGGCACAGCACTGAACTTAGCTATAGGGTTTCTGGTGCTTGGAGTAAATCAGGCAGCGGCGTTCAACACCATGTTTGCGCTCGCCGCGCTTGCGGTGCTGCTCACATTTCTAGTAGCATTGGTTTTGTTTAGGAATGTAATTGCTGCCTTCTTCTCCGAGCTTCTTATGGCGATGTCTCCCGCCTTGCTCACGTGGGCAAGACCAACCACATCTGACCTGCCTTCGCTTGCTTACTCCCTGCTTGCAATATTTGCATTGATAATATTTGTGAGGGAGAAAAGAGTGAGAACGTTTGCCTTCTTCTCGCTCTCTGCTGCACTTGCGATCTACATGCGTGCAGACAATATACTGTATGTTTTGCTGCTTCCTGTAATGTACATTATACTCGATCGTGGCAGCATAATGGAGTCGCTGCGCAACAACATGAAACGCATCAATTCGAACCTGCTGAATATTGGATTTTTAGTGGCATTGCTGGTTGTGGTAGTAGTTATAGGCATAGAAGCGGGATATGTGCTGCAGCAGTACTTTGTTCCGAATAATTTCGGCTACCAAGGATCTGGAGTGCAGAACACATGTAATATGACCCAATACATAAAAGCGAATTCAACATTCGGATTAGAATATTTCAAGTTTAATATATGCTCCAATGTGCTGTTCTGGTTCAACGCATACAACAGCAATGGATACGATGCAATTGGCGGGATATATCATTACTATATAATGCAGCCTGCTGTATTCACAGTGCTTGGGCTGATAGGGGCGGTTGCACTTATATTTGCAGACAGGAAGTCTTTTTATGCAATCGGAATCTGGTTCGCCACGTTCTTTGCAATTACAACAGCGTTTTATGCGGGCTCGGTTCTCTATGGAGTTGACTGGAGGCTTGTGCTGAGTATGATCGCCCAGGTCAGCATATTTGGAGGATATGGCGCTTATGCTATCTTTAAGGCAGCTAAGGGCATTCCCGGTTTCCTTAAGAGGAGGCCAAAGGGGAAGGCGAAAATAAAGGGAAAAGATAGCAAAGCGTTCATTGTGTACGAATTGATTATAGCCGCGATAATAACCGCAATTATAGTATATCCGTTATACACCATGCTGCCGCATCTCGGGATAAGCACTTCTGCAATTGCCCAAGCACCTGATGCAAGGTTCTATGAGAATTTTGTATATAATGACAGCCATCTTATAAATGCGTCATGCCTGGTGCTCAGTTACGATCCAATGCTATTCAACCTAAATAACAGGAGTGCTGCGCAGATAGGGTATATTTATTCAACGCAGATGGTGGAAAACTTTACCCAGCATTATAAATGCCTTGTCATAGACTATGGCTACTGGTGTTATACGCCGAATAACCTTTGCCCCGACATGAATAACAGTAACTACATACCAATAGCGACTAGCACCTTCCATGTGACGCCAGGATCAGAGGCGATAAAAACATTCGGATTTTACTATATACGCAATGTAAGTGCAGTAAAAGCTGGGCAGACGAATGGCACTTAGATTCGCACATATGCACATGCTAGTCTGATTGCAGCTGAATCTGAATCATAGATTTCTGAATATCGTAGAAAGTATAATGTAGCCGTCACGGAAAGTGTTGAGCTTGCCCGCCCCACCCTTACGGCTCTTCTCAAAGCTCGGCACTTCGAGTATGTGTAGGTGTGCTTTCTGTGCTTTTATATTCATCTCTGTTTCAATTCCAAAGCCTTTCTCCTTGAGATGAAGCTTCTTTAGCGCCTTACTCGAAAAGCTGCGGTAGCCGTAGCACATATCCGTATAGTGAGAACCAAAAAGCAGGTTTACTATACTTACAAACACTTTGTTTCCGAACTTGCGCACAAAGGGCATATCTTCTGAACCCCCGCCTACAAGAAACCTTGAACCCATGCACACATCATATCCTGCTTCTATTCCTGAGATGAGCAGCTTGAGCTCCCTGGGCCTGTTTGAGAGGTCGGCGTCCATTGATATAATTATCTTGCCGCGGGCCTTTTTGAAACCGTAAAGCAATGCAGCGCCTTTGCCAGGCTCTTTATATTTAAGCACGCGCACCCCCATCCGCCGCGCTATGTTTGGCGTATCATCGCTAGAAGAGTCCACTACGATAATCTCGTAGCTGTACCCGCGCATTATATCTTTAATGCCCTTGATTGTATTGTATATTGTTTTCTTCTCGTCTAACGTTGGTATTATTATGCTTACATAGGGCTTCTTCGAATTCAGATAACCACCGATTGCAATCGTGTCACTTGTTTGACATCTTTCATAGCTAAATAGCTAAAGCCTATGGGCTTCTTAGACAGAGGATATGGCTGCTACAAACTATGGCAGCTTCAATTTAGAATTTTATAAAAGCTGCACTGCTATGCATTTACTTTTGTATGTGATGCATTTTTCTTCTTTTCCCTTTTACCCTTCATTACCGCAAATACAATCAAGATTAATACGATCACAACGACTATTGCAAAGACGCCGATAATGCCATATTCCAGTAAGTTGGCAGAGGGATGAGATTTAAAAGTGAGATAAGTTGTTGCCATGGTAGCGTAGTGAAGCCCCCCTTCCGCATATGAAACTACTACGCCTATAGGTATCGAGGTGCCATTCTTGTAGGACTGTTGTGTAGCGATATCAAAAATAGCATCGTATTTTGAATTTGGATTAAGCATAACATTGATGTAACTAGGGCTGGCTGAAATCAGGGGCGGAACTATAAGCGAGATGTTTGCTTTTACCGGCTTTCCTTCAAGACTCAGGATTGAGGTGCTTATATGGTTATTGCTTGTATTTACGTTTATTATACTCAAGAGGCTCTGTGTAGGCTTCATAATTGAGTATTCGCACGGAAATGCTGTGACAAAGACTGTACCGTACTGCAAATATTCAAGGATGAAACCGCCAGAGTAGCTGCCCGGCACAGAAAAATTAGATACATTGAATGAAAATGAGACATTCTCTCCGGGGCTAAATGATGGGATAACCTCAGAAGTGGGAGACACGTTCAGCCCTGTAAGGTGCGGCACCAGCTGCAGATTTGTTGCTGTGGCGTTGCCTTTGCCAGAGAGGTAAAAGTAGATTGTATGATTTGTATAATTAAGCAGTGGGGCTCTGCATGTGCCTGTGAGAGTAAGAACGGCTGAAGCGCTGGAGTAGTTTATGACGAGGATTGTAAATACAAATGCAAATACCAATATAATATGGCTGCGCATTAAAATCACCTTCACAAGAGCTTTATTATTGTATTGAATTTATATGCAAAAATTTATAAACGTGAGCGAGAAAACCCACACTCTTCAGAGGTGTATGAGAGCTAACAGTAGAAAGGTATATAAAGATGAACAGAGGTATACAAATATGGATTCCATAAGGGCGTATAGATTCAGAATCTACCCAGACATGAAAAGGCAGAAAGAGATAGATAAAAGGATAGTCCTTGCCCAACAGCTATACAATACAATACTCGAAAAAGCCAAATCAGAGTATGAAAAAAATAAAATTACAAGTATAAGCAAATCGACTTTAAACAGATATATGAATGAAGCGATAAATGAAAACAAGGACTTCCTGAAACTCTACTCGCAAACAAGACAGGATATATTCGTAAGATTGCAGAAGGCATACCAGAACTTCTTCCGCAGGTGTGAGGAAAAGAAAGCTGGGAAGAAAGTAAAGGTGGGTTTTCCTCGTTTCAAATCAATTGATAAATACAAGTCAATAACATATCCGCAGGACAATGGCTCATTCAGAATCGAAAGGATAAAGAAAGAAGACAGACTAAGAGTTTCAAGAATCGGAACAATGAAGATCGACCTTCACAGGCCTATAGAAGGAAAGATAAAAACTCTGACGATAAAGAGGAAGGCGGGAGAGTATTATGCGATATTCACAACAGTAAACGAAATAACAGTGCCAGAAGTTGCTGATACAAATCCCGTTGGCATAGATATGGGGTTAAACTCGTTTGTTGCACTGTCAGACGGAACGAAGGTAGAAAAGCCTAAATTTGCAAGGCAGAGTGCAAAGCATCTTGCAAGATGGCAAAGAAAACTTGCAAGAAGGACAAAATGGGCAGGCAATGAAAAGGCAAAAGAGCAATCTAAAAACCGCGAAAAGGCAAAGGCAAGCCTTCAAAAGGAATGGGAACATGTTGCAAGTCAATCTGAGGACTTTGCGCACAAACTCTCTAATAAACTGGTAAATCTAGGTTATACTTCATTTGCAGTAGAGAAGTTGCAGATACAGAACATGGTGAGGAACCACAATCTTGCACAGGCAATATATAATGCTTCATGGAGAAAGTTTATCCAAATGCTCTCATACAAGGCTGAAAGTGCTGGTTTGAGGGTGTTTGCAGTTAATCCAAAGGACACGACACAGGAATGTAGCGGGTGCGGACATATAAAGACAGGGTATGAAAGAATAGATATGTCAGTAAGAATATACCATTGCAATGTCTGTGGATTGACGATGGATAGGGATATAAATGCTGCATTAGTAATAAAAAATAGAATGGAGATGCTCAAAAGAGCTACCGCCGGACAGACGGGAAGAAC
>Ga0080003_1000765_pt1 | contig 19631 bp, 17 predicted proteins | sample JossMetagenome_FD_69206 | JGI IMG/M metagenome (GOLD analysis project Ga0080003, IMG submission 69206) | Hot spring microbial communities from Joseph's Coat, Yellowstone National Park, USA - JC2_E (SPADES assembly) (version 2) | ecosystem: Environmental > Aquatic > Thermal springs > Hot (42-90C)...
GGGCTCAAGTTACCTGGACGCCCAAGCGTGCCGGGAACTACACGATTAGGGCGATTTACTCCGGTTTGCCGGTCTATCCCTTCGGCACCAGCAATAAGCCCGTGGCATTGCTGCTGACGGGCTCCACTCAGACCGTTTACGACGTTGATGTAAGGCAACTCGGCCCGGGGTTGAGGCTTTCATCCTCTCCGGCAATAATCGGAAACTACTCCGGTATGTGGGTTCAGAACGCTACCTTGAAGGCCCAGATGCTGAACGGGACTTACTCTGGCTCCTCTCCTTTGTCGGGTCAAGAGGTTTACTTCCGCATAAATGCGTCCAAAAAGCTCCTCACATCCTACGATGGCTTTACGATCTCCCCGTCGGCCAACTACACGAACAGCGCAGGGATCGCGACCTGCACACTTAGCGTTACGTCTCCTCTTAGCAACCCAACGAAGTTGACCTTGGTGGCGGAGGCAAAAGCAAATTCCAGCATAAATTCCACCATCACGCTTTACTATTACCCGTCTCAGGCAACGGGTCCCAGACTTGAGCTATCGGCTTCCCCCAACCCATTCGGTAGGCTTACCATAGATCCAAAGGGGTGGGTTAACGATTCAACGATTTCCGCCTTCCTAACGGATAACGTTGAGGCCCCGAACGGACAGGGGACAGTCGCGGAATACGTACAGAACGAGACCCTGCAGTTTTGGATAGTCACGCCCAACGGCCTTTCGACCAGCTACGACGGGTTCACGCTAAGCAATTACGGGCTCGCCAGTACCAATCAATACGGTGCCGCCTATGTTAAGATGTCTTCCAGCCCATCGGACACAAGCAACGTAACCCTCACGGTTGTGGTACAATCGGTGCCCCCAAGCTTCGGGGGAGGAGGTGGAGGGAGTCACCACGCCGAAAGATCGGCGGCTTCAACGACCTCCTACGTCCCCGTGAACGGTACCATGACCGTAACTTACTACGTGAAGACCGTCAGTGGTCCGCACCACCACGTAGGTTGCAAGTCATGTTCGGTTCAGGTCCCTATATCAGGGCGTGCCAGGGAATACCTAGTAACCTTGGAGTTCGTTTCGAGCGAAAAAGGAGGCTACGGGATGACCTGCGTGGGGCATCACATATATATGAGATGATTTTTTATTTCGCTTTCCGCGCGTCGGTACCGTCTCCAGGTTGAGGTTGTGATTGAATAGGCTTTCTTTGTTTTTCTGTCCTTTCGAGGCCCCGCTTTTACCTGGTGGCCCCAAAGTTCTCGCAAAGAGGAGGAGGACGTGGGGCCCCCTGAAAGAAAATGCGATAGGAATCAGGTGGAACCCAGGTCTTCTACTGAATCAATCAAGTAATTGGGCCAGGGTGCTACTGCGGGAACCCCAAGACGGGCGCCGTAAGAAGGCGACGAATGATTCGAAGTCCCCGTGAGGATGTTTTGGATAGCCGGTGGTTTTGGAGCCCGCGGCTCGGGAAAAATGCGGGGCTGAGGGGCTTCGCGGAGATAGACATGGCGGTCAAGCGGGCCGTAGCGGTGATGATTTCTGCGGGCTGCTGATAATAAGGCGTAGCTCGCGACCGAGCGAGCGACCGAGCGAGCGCCCCCTGCGGTTCCCGCTTTCTGGACGTCAGGGTAAGAGGTAGCCGGGTCTTTCGGCCGTATTAAGGGGCGGCCCGAGGCGCCCCTCGTATCCTTTCCCGCTCCCCCGCTCCCTCCGAAAGGGCGTGACCGATTAACCGATGGGAGGACCGAGATAATTTCACCTTACTAATCGTCTTACGCTGTTCACGGTCTTTTACGGTGGTTCACAGTGCTTTACTGTAACTTACGGGGTCTTACGATCTAATAAAAACGGCCCCCCTTCTACGTACCCCTAAGGCAGGCGGTATACTGAGACCAACTCGGACCAACTATTCCTGCCGTTTTTAGTGATCCAACGCCTTTTTACTGTGAAAGCCTGAAAACCCCGGGAAGCCGTTTGTTAATTTTGCGGGGGTGACCACGTGAAGTGCGTAAAAACCTCGTAGTTTCTCACCCTGGCGAGGTTCGACCCTTATCTCCCAGGCTATGTTCGCGCTGTGCTGGCCGAGGAGAGCCGCGGAAGGGCTAGCGGGGCAAAATAAGGAGGTACTTTCTCGGGTTTCCTGTTTACAAGCCGAGTCATTCAACCGGGAGCTGCGTGCTTCTCAGATTCCCGTTGAATAGAGGCTATTTTCAACGTCTCCAAGTGTTACCACCTCCCAGTAATGCCGGGTAAATTTTCGATGGGGTATCGCAGCTAAGGCCTTCGATTTGGGCCAAGGGTCGTCCGACGTGCATTGGGACACTTTTTGACTCTGTCCCAAGTTCATGAAAGACGCTACCTGAAATGGCAGGAAGCGTTGGTGCTACTTCCATGAGCGTTTCCCCGTCAATTACTTTTTCTACACTTCCGTCGGGAAGTTGGGGTCCCGCACGGGTTGACGGCAAGTAGTAAGCGGCAAAGTAGTAATGGGAGACGCCCGCGACCGCTAGCAATACGACGACGATCGCCTAAAGCCACAATGCGCGTTTTTTCATTTTCATGATGTAAAGCTAACGTCGGCTTAAATCGTCATCACGGCAACAGTAATGAGCACGTTCGGAAGCTTCCGCGGTAATGCTTTGTTTAAAAGGAACTGATGGCGTCCTGCGGCAGCATGCTTAAAGCCGTAAGCACGACGATACCTTGTGAGAAATCGTCAAGCAAGGCTCAGCAACTTGCCCTCCGGATTCGTTGTGGTGCTTCTCACGCTGCTGGTGTTTACCTTAGCGTCTTTTCCTTTAGAGCTGGCTTCGGCCGAATCGGTAGGGTCGGCTCCCTCTTACGTTTTTAAGGGAGCTTACGCGGTTTATGAGTCGAATTATTCGGTTTACAATATATCTGGTAACGTAGTTTTCCAGATAACCAGTGTTAACGTTTCAGCGGGGACTTTCAAGGTTTTTGTGAGCTTTACGGGTGACCTATCCCTCATGGAACAGCCTCATAGTTACACGGCTAATTTCAGCACGCTTTATCCTCTACCCGCAGTAAATTCATCCTCCTTGGAGATGCTCAATGTGGGCAAAGTTCCCTCAATCTTCAGTGGCTCCAGCGTGAGCCCAAACGTTGACGTAGAGGTCCCTGCAGGTCGTTTCGAGGCGGATGAGGTTTACTTCGCCGCCGCCAATACCACAGTGTGGGTTGATAGGGGTAACGGGCTCATACTGAAAGAAATTGAGGGCTCGGCGGAGAACCCATTAGCCACGTTTGAGCTCGAAAAGACAAACATGATACAAAATGGATCGATCTTCACCTCCCCGTACTTCTATTTGGTGGTGGGCCTTGCGGCCGTAGCGGTGGTCCTGGTGGTGGTAGTGCTTCTAGTGGGGCGCGGCGCGAAACCTACAGGTGGCGATGTGCGTGGGCAGTCTAGCCCAAGTTCGGGCCCTGCCGCTTCTCCTGGCTCAAGTTCTGATGGATCGCCTTCCGGATCTGATAGCCCGCAGAGTAGTCCTGCGTGAGCGACCGCGGTTTTTGGGTCCACCCCTCTGGTTCGAAGGTTTTGCGCTTGAAGGCTCGGAGGTGTGTCAAGTTTGGATTGATGGCGATTCCATTCTACGGCCTTGCGGAGGTAGCTCAGCTCGCCACAATTCCTTCCCTCAACGGGAGTTAAGGCGCTGAGCTATCTTCGCTCTACAGCATGAGGTAGCGCCAGGCTAGACCAACCTCCGGAGTTTTAGGGGTTCGGTGCTTCGCGCTTTAATAGGTCAAGTCTTCATCAGGGAGTTATCGTTTTCAATCATTAGGTTGATCATCCGGGTCGATTCTTTCTGCTGCATCAGTAATGGCCTTGAGGAGGGCTTTCGCAACGCGCTTGCCCGAACCCTTGGAAAGGGGAAGCGCTGAGAAGAACCTGTAAGCCCTGGTCGCTTCGAACGCAGTTAAATTCGACTCGTGGTCGCTCATGATGTAACCCGCATAGCCGTTTGCAAAACCGGCCACCGCGGTATCCGGTATCGGGGACCCCAATTTGACCAGTTCAGCGATGGAGCTGAATAGTTCGCCCGAAAAGCCGGCAATCGCAAAATCGGGAGAAAGCACCAGCGCCATCGCGGTCGATTCGATCTGGCTGGGGGCCGTTTTCTGGGCCTCCACCAGCCATTTTAGCTCTATCTCCGCGAGCTTCCCTTGGCTTAAGCCGGTGCTAGGTTCTATTTCGTTCGAGCCCAAGTATTTGCTGATCTCGGCTTCTGACGCCCTCAACTCTTCAGGTGATAGTGTCCGCGTTTCCAAAGGTACCGTTATTTCGTTGGAAAAGACGAAGGGGATTATATCCTTGCCTTCCCGAGGTGAGCGTTCGAAAACGCGCTTGCCCACCTCAGCTACCTCCTCAAAGGTCGGCGGGCCCGTTGGAGAGATGTCACCGGTTGCGCCGTTTACGTAAATGCACTCTTCTCCTGATTCTTCGTAAAGGCGGCATGTGTAACCAAAAAAATCGGCGGAGACTTCTTTGTTCCTCGGTCCCAGGACCGGTCTGGACGCGAAGTTTACAAGGGATACCCTTTTTCCGTCCTCTCTTCTCACGTGGAGGGAAACGATCGAGTCGTCGGCCTTCTTCTGGTATACGTGGTTTTTGGTGATGTTAGGTACCCTGGACGTCGAAAGCGAGGCCGTTGTCCGAGAGAGGTTTGAGTTGCTTTCCTGGGCGGATTCCAATATGGCTCCTTCGATGAAACGCATATATGACTCGTCTGGATTGGGCATGCCGCGTATTTGGGTCGTTAAAGGAGTGGAGCCCGCCCCCGTGGTGACTATGGCTACCTGTGAGGGCTTGATGGAAACCGCGGTTGCTACCTTTTCTTTTAAGGCCTTTACTGTGGACGAAGAAAGGGCAAACAGGTCGCATGAAATCAGCGTGAAGCGTTCCCTTGAATACAACGATAAAGCTCTGCAGTATAACCTATCGTGGACGCCCTCACTTTTTGTTGATTCTCCCAGCCTTGACAAGTAAGTGGGTCCGTCGGGTGTGATGTCCTTTCTTGAGTAGCCGCACTCTAAGCGCAATGCAATTGAAGTCTTTTTGGCCCTTTAACGTTATCGGGATTTTGTGGGGCGAAAGGGTCTTTCCGTAAAGGGCTTACGAACACACCTCGTCACATGGGTGCTTTTGGATAATCCTACTGGGTTGGGACGTTAACCACGGTAGGGAGGCCAGCTTTTCCCCGGGAGGTATGCGAGACGACCTTGATGCCGAAGCATCCTGCGTGGGCGTGGAAAGCACTTCACGCTTTTCCAACCGATACTGAGCGCTGAGGAGCGGGGTAGCCCGCCCATGAGGATGTGGTAGTTCGAAGAGATCTAGTTTAAAACTACTCGTTTGCGGCGGTCTTCGGGCTTGGCCTTAAAACTTCGTGCCCTAGGTGAGGTGCAAATCCGGACGGTTCATCCCAATATCATGTGAGACTTGCTCGATACCGTAGCTTTAAGCGGTCGACGTGTTGCGCGCGAATCACCGTTCTACTTCAGCTATTAACAAAAGGCACCTCTTGTGGCGTTTTACGTTCAACCCAGCGATTTTCTTTTGGGAGAGCGGGCCGTTACGGTAGAATGTGGATCAGGTTTAAGCGGGACTGCGTCTCTTCATCTTAGTGCGCAGTTGAACGTTGGGGTGGCTTTGGGTTTGTTCATAATTTCTTTCATGAGCAACGCCACCCCTTTTTTCGGTGCTTCATACACGCTTCTAGCTGCCGGTATACTGCTTAAAAGTGGAGTAACTCTCCCGGATTTCCTGGAAGCCGTCCTGATTACCGCGGTCGGCGCGTCGCTTTCCAAGAATGTTATGTACCTGGCGGGATTCGGAACCAAGGCCGTGTTATCCAAAAATAAGAACGTGTCTTTTCTGCAGAAGTTCGCTGATCGCCGTTCTTTTTATTGGATTTTGGTGCTATTGGCCTTTCTGCCCCTCTTGCCCCTTGACGATTTTCTTTACATTGGAGGTGGAGCAGTCAGAGCTTCCCCATGGAAGGTAAACGCGGCCGCTCTGATCGGGAAACTTCTGAAGAGTTTGTTGGAGATAGCATTAGAGGTAGAGGGATTGGAGCTCGTAGGTAGGTTTTCTTCTCCCCTGGGTCTGGGGCCCTTTAGACTGAGCTTGATATCTACGGGGATCTTCGTGGTTCTTAGTTACGTCTTGTTGAAGTTCGACTGGCAAAAGGAGGTTGACTCCTTTAGGCGTAGGCTTAACAAACGTCGACGGCTTTTACTGACAAGCACAAGGCCTTGAGGCTCGTTCTTCGCGCGTCTAGCCTTGAAACGCGGAAATATCGTTAAGGTATAGCTGGCTTGCTCGTACTTCGACCTCCGGTGGTCGATGCCAGGGACCGATCTGGGGGTTTTAGCGCAAAAAGGATAAGAACATGTGGCATGAAGTTAAATGGTTGACCAATCTCGGTCCGCTCTTTAAGCATCGTTACAAACATAGGGAAAATGTAGCGTCAAAATGTCACTATGCCGTTGAGGAGCACGTTGACGAAAGGGTTAGCCGTTACTTGTGCTAGCCTTGAAGGTCATATCCGGTTGACTGGGGTTAGCCTTTCATTCCTCATATCGAGAACTACTGGCAGCCTTAAGGTGTAGGTTCTGTTCTTAGGTCTAATCGGCATGAATACGGGCCGCTATAATGAGATGGCTCGAGCGATAAAGAAAGTCACCTCTCAGGGGCAGGGATGGGTAGGCCCCTTGTGGAAAGCGTTTTGAACTTCCGAGTTTCACTTTTGGGATGTCCTTCCTGGGTCAATTCTTAAGATTGAGGGGCGGGGCCAATCTCACCAGCGATGCCCGGGTAGGGCATCAGGCAGTCGAGTACGAGAACAGGAGGACGAACGTCGTACGTCTTCTTCCTAGCGGTTCCGGGAAAGGAAGCCCAAGATGTTTGCGGACCTCTCTGACGAGCCCTTCAACAAGCATAATTATGAGAGGAGGCAGTGGTTCTTTCCAAAGCACGAGATAAACTTCGAATGTACGCGGCACGACTATTATGAGAAGTACAAGAAGGGCTTGGAGTGAACGCGCAGGTCGCTGTGCAGGAAAGCGACGACGCCGGGTTATAGCGCTTCTCCTTCCTAAAGATAAGGAACGAGGGAAAGCTTTCACCCAACGTGAAGCGCGTGAGTCCGCCGCGTTGCTGGAATGCCAGAGGAACAAATAAGAAAAAGCCGGTGCTCGTGGTTAGGCAGGACAAGTACGCCGTAGACGAAGGGGGTCAGTGAATGTTTCTGAAGGAGTAAAAGATGTAAGTAAATTTCGCGGGTAGGCTTAGGCGGTATGCCAAAGAGGGGAGGCTCGGGGTATACCGCGACCTGGCCAAGAACGCTGGGTACGCCTGTATATCGTTCGAGGTAGGCATCAGGGCGATGAAGAAGGTAAATGAGTTGAATTACATCTTCTACGGTGAAAGGAGGTCGACCCAAGTCGAGTCCCCCAAGGGTGACGAGGGCACTTCGGCCGACTTGGGCATAAAATAAGCGTCCTGGCGAGCGTCGCCGGCGAAGGCAATTGGATGCGATACAACGGTGTTAGGATCAAGGAGGACTACTTCTACGGTGAGAGGAGGATCGCAGAAGTCTGGCCGCTTGCGGGCAGGAAAATAACGTAGTGGAACGGGAGGCTCATGATGAGTTATCGAGGGAGAAGAGAATACTTTTCGGGAAGTTGAAAAACACGCTGCTTTGCCTTCACAGAAACCGTGCTTCCCACCTGGTCAAGGTCCTCCACGAGCTCGGCGCCTCGGCGATCTGCTTGGGCTACCCTTTCAGCGTAGCGCCTGAGGAGGGCAATGAGTTCACGTTAAACCTTTGGTCCTACCGTAAACTGATGGACGCGGTGGAGTTGAAGGCCCAGGAGTACGGCTTGAAGGTCGTCTAGGTCGTCGAGCACGACACCTCCAAGTACTGCTCCTATCACGGCGCAGGACTCGAGAGGTACCCAAGGGGAGTAGTCAGCTGTCCCTCGGGCCGCAGACTACACTCCGACCTGAACGGCGCGCCGGATATCCTGAAGAACGCGACCAACTCGGTGGTTTCAACGGTAAAGAATCCGTTTTCTTTCCTGGTGAACCACAACCTAGCAGCACCCATAAACGGCTGTAAGCCCTGAGATCTCGGGGAACCCTCGCCCTTCAGGGCGGAGGGTAGGTCGGTTCCAAGAGTTGGTCGGTATAAGGCGCTGCTAGGCGCGGAAACGCGCCAAACTCAGTTTTTAGCAAACGGCTTAAGATCAAAATATCAGGAAGGATCAATGAGACGCCTGAGTCTTGGAATGCGCGTACGAGGTTTCGTTTCATGCTAAGAACACAAGACGGCGTTAAGAGATAACTGTTGAGAAGAGAGATGAAGCGTTGGAAGGATATCCTCGATATCTTGGCTGTTTGAGCGTGGCGTGGAAGCCAACATTGCATTCGTTCGTCGCTGAATGAGGAAGATCTGAAAGGTAAGGCTTTAACCTTGGGGTTTTTCAGACCGGTAGGAAAGAGCTATGCGTCTCTATTACGAGTCCTGTGATTTGCAGGAGCCCTTCGGCGCAGCGGAAGGAGGAATATTTGATCTGTCCTTTTCCTCGAAACCCGGAATCGGTCAAACGCAAAAAAAGTTTACACTTATAGCGATGTCTCTTCGGAGCGGCGTTTGTGCTGCATCTACTCAGGTGTGTTAAGATGATAGAATGTCGGGCTTTGGGCAAAACTTACTCTGACGGCACGGTGGCTTTGCGGTCGTTTACAGCAACCTTCAAAAAATTGAGGACGTGCATCTTGGGCAGGAACGGGGCTGGAAAGACAACGCTGCTCAGAATATTGTCAACCCAACTCGTCCCAAGCGAAGGGGAGGCCTATATAAACGGCTACGAAGTCGTACGGGACGCCATTCGCGTTCGCCACTTGGTGTGCAGTATACCGCAGGAGGCCCAGACGGCGGGGATGTCGACCCCCTTGGAACACGTGGTGATGTATCTCACGGCTAGAGGCTTTTCGTTTTCCGAGGCGTTCTCCTCAGCCAGAAAGGTGCTGAAGGAATTGGAAATGGGTGAATACATGAACAAACCAACCGATGAACTATCCGGTGGTATGAAGAGAAAGGTATTTGTCGCAATGGCGATGGCTTCGAACGCACCGGTTGTTTTTCTTGACGAGCCTACGGTTGGTTTAGATCCTATATCGAGAATATCGGTTTGGCACGCCATAAGGGATCTGGACGCCCAGCTAGTTCTCACAACGCATTACATGGAAGAAGCATCGGAGTTATGTGATGAAATAGTGTTGATCGATTCTGGCAAGCTATTGGCCCAAGGGACCAAGGATGAACTGATGGCTCCCATAAAGGGAAAAGTGAGGGTCGAGGGGGTAGGTAAAATAATGATCGGCTCGACGCCGATTTCTTACGTTGATGCAGACAAAGCCGAACGCTACGTAGGCAGGGCCGTCGTTAGGCCAGTGGGTCTCGAAGACTTGATGATTCTTAGGGGAGCTATGCCCCTGGAAGACGGCTTAGGACGGGAGGAGTAGATTACCGATGTGCAGTCTCACGTCTAGGCTAAGGTTTGTTGCCGCATTCACTTGGTTTTACGGTTACTCCAGCATGAAACGGGGCCCTTACTTCGTTTTGTCGTACCTTAGTTTTCCCCTTTCTCTCCTGTTCTTCATATACGTAATTTCTCATGGGCAGGATTTGGACTATGGCTTGTTGGGAGGATTGCTCGGTATCATGTCGGGTAACTCTCTCACGTCCATCGGTGACTTCGTTTTTCTCAGGGCCCAGCTTAAGATACAGGACCTATTGGTCGCGAGCGACGTGCGGCCCGAGGATTACGTCATGGCGCTAGCGGCGGGGAATTTGGTGTACTCTTCGCCTGGCCTTCTTCTCTATCTTGTGCTGGGATTTTTGCTGGGGCTGTTCAATTTGCAAAACGTTTGGCTTTTCCTGGTTTTGATGCTTGGATTGGCGCTTACCTCTACTTCCTTAGCCGTACTTGTGGCCAGCAGGATATCGCACGTGCGCAACGTATGGGGCATATCAAGTCTTCTATCTGTAGTTTTGACGTTGTTGCCGCCTTTGTATTATCCGTACTGGGTATTGCCAAAATTCGCCCTTTATATACTAATGGTCTCCCCCTCCACGCCCGTATCGGTGTTATGCCAATGGTATTTCGGCCTTGGAGGATTCAGCTTCCTTTCCCTAGTCGTCTTCGTCATCGAGATCATCGTTTATCCCCTTCTAGGTCTTAAGTTGATTAGATGGATGGACAAGCGAACGACGAGGGCCGAGTAGCGGGAAGTGTTTGGGCAACTGTCGCGAAGCTTAATCGCTGTTCAGGACGCGGGACACCCGCTTGCGGGCTTAGCCGGATTTGCCGTCCAGGCCAAGTCGATTAGATTAGGATGGAGGTTCCTCTAGCCGTATCCTTGTGCGCACCAGCGCTTCGCTACATCAGACAGCAGCCTTGCCAGCTAGAACTATGAGGTGGCATTTCCTATTAAAGAGACTGGTTCTGTCCGTTTCAGCTTTACCGCGGACTTCTGCAACCCTAGCGATGGTCTAAGCCGCATAAATCTCGCGGCAGGGAAGCGAGCGCCCTCAAGGCGGCGTCTTGTATCGCTTCGGATATAGTGGCATGCTCGTATCCGGAAAAAGCCAAATCGCTGGCCGTTGCTTCTAGCTTCAAAGCTAGGCCGATATCAGCGATTAGTTCTTCGGCGTCATAGCTCACGAGTCCACCACCTAGGAGCTTGCCCTTGGTATTGAAGATCAGTTTCACAAGCCCTTGCGCGTAGCCCAAGGCCATGGCTTTTTCGTTGAACGTTATATCCGATCTGCCGATTACCACGTCTCCGTAGAGCTTCCTCGCCGATTCCTCACTTAGCCCTACTTCGGCGAACTGCGGCACGGTATATATCCCTGAAGGAAGCATCGATTGATTTACCTTCGCCTCCCTCCCTGCCATGTTAAGGGCGGCAACTCTGCCCATGTACATGGCACGGGTGGCCCCCTTTACAGAAGTGACTTCGCCGACGGCGTATAGCCAAGGGAGGTTGGTTCTACACTTTTCGTCGACCCTCACGAATCCGTTGTGTAGCTCAGCTCCAAGTTTTTCCAAGTTTAGCCCTTCCGTGTTGGGCAACCAGGAGTGGGAAGGGATGATCCCGTCGAAGGGGGTTTCCTTTGGATTACCGTCGACCGTATACTTGATTACCCCATTTTCCACAGTAACCCCCTTCGCTCCCATAACAAATTTTATACCGTGTTCTTGAAGGGAAGACATCAATACACCCGTTAGCTCTGAGTCAAACTGAGGAAAAAGCGTTTCGTTCTCGTCTATGACGGTCACGTCGCTGCCCGATTCAGCTAATATTTGGGCCAACTCAACTCCTCTTATGGATGGACTTCCCCCTTGGAATACCACGACCTCGCCCGGAGCTGAGTCGAGGTCCCAGAAATTCTCCGCTGTGATGACCCTATTCGGCTTCACGTTGGCCACCCTGGACAGATCGTATCTGGCTCCCGTGGCCACGACGACGTTTTCAGCCTCGATTATTTTATCTCCAACCTTTACGCCCTTTTCGATGAGGGTGCCCATTCCCTCGAAGATTTCCACCCCTAAGGCGTCGAGCACCCCCTTGGCTAACTCCCTGGTTTTTTTGGCTATTTCCTTGGACCTGGCTAGGTTTTTGGAAAAATCTATTATTGCTGGAGACTTGAACGCGGGTCCTGCAGTGTACTTCGAAAACCCGATTTCTGATAACGCTGCGTCAGTTGGGATGCAGCCGTAGTTAACGCATACGCCGCCCACGTTGGATTTTTCAACTAAGGCAACCTTCTTGCCTAAAGACGCGCTCGTCACGGCTCCGACGTATCCCCCCGCTCCTCCGCCCAGGTACACTACGTCGTACATAAGTACATAAAACGCCGTTTTTTAACCCTAACTCCTCGCACCGTAACTCCTCGCCAAGAAAGCTGGCCTCGGCCGTTTTCATTTAGTTTAGTTTTTGCTCACCAGGTCTGCACGTCCTTTTCGCGCGTCCCGCGAGGCCAACGCTTAAATCGCCTCTAATAACGCTGTTATGGAAAAAGAACGGGTCCGCGTCGATTTCAGCGATTACGGACAAGGGGAGCAACCGATTTCGCCGTCTTACTTCAACGCAAATTTGGCTCCCGTACCAAAAAGTGCCAAGGACTGGAACTGGTTTAACTTCACCACGGTTTGGGCTGGTATGGTTCACAACGTTGTGCAGTTCGAGGTCGCCGGTCTGTTGACATTTGAGTTCGGACCGGTTATTGCACTTTTGGTCACTGGGTTAGCCTACGGTACCGAGCTCATCGCCATGTATCTGAATGGGCACATGGGCGCGAAGTGGGGCTTACCCTTCCCCTCTGCCGTCAGGCCCTCCTTCGGGGTCATTGGGTCGTATTTGCCCGTTTTGTTTAGAGCTTTCTCAGCCCTTTTCTTTTTTGCCGTGCAAACGTACGTAGGGGCTACTCTAATGAATTCCGTTCTCATGCTCGCTTTTCCGCCCTGGGGCGCCCTGACCGAGCCAGTGCTCGGGATGCCGTTGAATACGGCGATTTCTTTTCTGGTTTTTTGGTGCGTTAACGTCCTAGCACTGTTCAGGGGGATGAAGGAGGTAAAGTACTTCGAATTGATATTAGGGCCGGGTATCATTCTCTCCTTTGCGCTGCTTTTCCTTTACGGCGTTCATTTGGCGGGAGGGCTGGGCCCCTTGTTTTCACAGGAAGCCAGTAGCTCTGGTGAGGTTACCCCCTACGGGATTGCGTTGGCCACGGCATCGCTGGCTGGGGCTTATTCCACGCTTGTACTTAACGTGATGGACTTCACGAGGTTCGCCAAATCCCAGAAGGATCAGATCATAGGACAGGCGCTAGGCTTTCCGGTGACGTTCGTTGCTTTTTCTTTCTTGGCGGTTGGCACCATTTCGACCGTTGTCCGCGTTTTCGATATTCCCCAAAGCGAAGCCATGAAGTACGTTAACCCGGTCAACATAATGTGGCTGTTCAGCCAGAACAAGGCTTTGGCTATCGGTATAGGAATCGTGCTGATCACTGCTACCATCGGCGTAAACGTGGCCGCTAACTTGGTATCACCGGTTTACGATGTAATAGCCATATTCCCAAGGTTGAATTGGAGAGAAGCATCCTTCGCGGCGGCCTTCGCTGGGGCTTTATTCGCTCCCTGGCTTTGGTACAATAACGCTTCTAGTATATTTGGCGCCCTAAATTTGCTGGGAGCGGCCTTGGGCTCGGTCGCGGGAGTAATGATGGTTGACTATTGGCTCATTAAAAGACGCTCTATTGACTTGGCAAGCGTTTTCCGGCGCGGTGGAAATTACTGGTACAAAGCGGGCGTTAACGTCAAAGCGCTAGCGGCAATGCTCGTGGGAGCAACCGTGCCATTCGTGGGTTACGCCGCCGGGGTGAAGTTTCTATACGATTTCGGATGGTACTTATCTCTGTTTATCTCCGGCATCTCTTACCTCTTGTTATGGGTTCTAAAACCGCAAGCCGGAAACTCGTTGTATGAGCGGAAGCGAATTCGAACATGATGGAGGGAATTATCGCGCGGATTTTGAGTTAAGCCGAAGGTGCAGGCGTGAACTGTAAGCGTGACCAAGCAACCAGACGTGGTTTGTTTTGTTTTGTTTTGCTTTGTTTCGCAACTTAGTTAGCGATCTACCTCGACCTCCTGTGGGATTTTCGTCCGCATTGAATCGACGGTGGAGCTGATCCGATGGAATTCACGCGGCATAACGAATAATACTACTCAGAAGTTTATTTGGAGAATACGCTAAAATACCACAGTAGGCCTTGCTTATGCAAACTCAAGAGCAGGGTGTCAAGCGCGATCAAGATCAACTGTTCGCTGTCTACCACCGTACCAGAGAGGAGCTTGATAAGATGCCCGTTATAGGTAAGACGAAGACCGTTTGTCCGGTGTGCAAGAGGATCATAGACGGGGTGATTTACAAAGACGGGGATTATGTGATGATAAGGAAGGAATGCCCAGAGCACGGGCTCTTCATAGAGAAATACTGGGAAGACTACGAGCTTTACAAGAAAATGAGTGAGTTACAGTACAACGGCAGGGGTTTGGAAAATCCCAATTACATCCCCGACACGACCGGTGCTAACTGTCCCTTTGATTGCGGTCTCTGCCAGCGGCATCTTAGCCACACGGGCTTGGCTAACGTCGTCGTCACCAACAGGTGTCATCTGAACTGCTGGTATTGCTTCTTCTACGCTAAGGAAGGTGAGCCCATATACGAGCCGACTTTAGATGAGTTCAAGAAGTTGTTCGCCAACCTCAGGGCCCAAAGGCCCATTCCTCCCAACGCCATACAGTTGACAGGCGGCGAACCGACGTTACACCCCCAGATAGTTGAGATAGTGAAGGCGGCTAGGGAGGCGGGTTTCGAGCAGGTTCAACTCAATACCACCGGCATAAACTTAGGCCTCAACCCCGATCTCGCCGTGAGGCTTAGGTACGCTGGGGTTAACACGCTCTACTTGAGCTTCGATGGGGTGAGCATGCACGCCAACCCAAAGAATCACTGGGAAATCCCGTACATACTCGACGCTTCCAGGAGGGCAGAGCTTGGGATAGTCCTTGTCCCGACCGTGATAAGGGGTATTAATGATAAGGAGCTTGGGGCCATGGTCAACTTCGCGCTTAACAACATAGACGTGGTGAGATCTGTTAACTTCCAGCCCGTTTCATTAGTGGGTAGGATGCCGGATAAGGCAAGAGAAAGCATGAGGATAACCATCCCCGGCATGATAAAGGAGCTTGAAGAACAAACGCACGGCGTCATAAACAGGGACGATTGGTACAGCGTACCCTACACGGGCGTGTTCGATAAGTTTCTAGAGGCGGTTACGGGCCGCTACATGTACGATATGTCTATACATTTCGCGTGTGGTATGGGGACTTACCTGTTCCTGGACGATGACAAGAAAATAATACCGATACCGGAGTTCGTAGACGTGATAGGGCTTAACGAGTACCTGGGGGAGAAGTACGAGGAAATAAAGAACGAGAAAGGGATAAGCAAGAAGATGAAGGCTGCGAGGATACTATTGGACGTGAGGAAGTTCGTGGATGAGAAGAAGCAGCCCAAGTCAGTGAATTTCTTGAAACTCCTAACTAATCTGCTGGTATACAAGAGCTTTGACTCTTTGGGAGCGCTGCATCACAATACGCTTTTCTTGGGAGCGATGCACTTCCAAGACGAGTACAATTACGACATAGAGCGGGTTGAACGCTGCGACATACATTATGCCATGCCGGACGGTGAGGTCTTGCCTTTCTGCACTTTCAACGTTTTCCCCGAAATATATAGGGATAAGATACAGAGGCAGTACAGCATACCTGCCGAAATTTGGAAAAAGGAACACCCGGACTGGGATTATGCATCAGATAAGTACAAGAGGGATGTTAAGAAGCTCCAGGGCGGGGAGCTTTACAGGAAGACCTACGGTGGCATAGTTGATTACTTCGCTCTGCCAGTTAACGGGGGAAAGCCCGTGCCGTTCGCAAAGCCGGACCTTCCTGACATATCAGAAGCCTCGAAGAGCAGCGAGGAATTTGGCGTCAGGGTTCGCGTGGGGTGATCTTCCGTGAGTGCTGTTGACGAAGGCAAGAAGCAGGAAGTTGCGGCTTCTGCGGAATCCCCGGAAGAGGAGCGGGAGGATCAAGGCGCCAAAGAAGCCCAAGGCGTAGAAGAAACCTCCAGGATAGGGATCAGGATAAACGCGCGGAGTGTCGGCGCGAAGAAAAACGAAGAGAAAGCCGTGTCTCCTGGCTCAGAAGGCACCCAATTGGTCAGTTATGAGGACGAGCTAATAGAGGAGCTGGGCAAGAAGTACCACGTCCCATACAAGATAGTTAAGGAGGCAGTTATAAAGGTCAAGAAAGAGGATTTGAAGAGCTTCGGAGATGCCGCCGCCCTGCAGTATAAACTGATGACGGATGATGCGATACTGAAGGCCAGCGTGAATTACCCAAAGGGAACGATCACGGTCATATTTAACCCAGTTGGGGCCAAGAACCTCAGGCCAAAAACTGAGCTGGATGCGATACTGGCCAAGCTGGCGCGCGAAGGGGTAGCGGCGCTGAATGCTGAGGAACACGACTACGACTACTACAAAGACTTCTACTCCTACGCTTTCAGCCCACCCAAGATAAGGGATAGGCCGCCCTATGGCTACGATGAAAAGACCTGGCAAAAAATAAAGGAAGATTACGAGTCTCAGCGGCAGAAGCATGAGAAGGAAAAACTAAACAAGTTTAGGAAGTGGCAGGCCCAATATTATCAACGTCACCGGGATATTCTCGATAAGTATCCACAGGACTTTGTATCTGTGGATTAAAATCGGCAAAAGAAAGAGAGCCGGACCATGTGCCGCCTTCCAAAGGGGCGGCCGTTTTCTCTGTTTGGCATCGGAGCGCTTGAGGGCTCTGCGGCAGGTGCCTCTTCGGCTCTTTTTTCGTGCCTGTTTCACTATTTTGTCCCTGAACGCTATCAGCGCGTAGAGCAGATTTCTTTCCGAGTTGTAGATTAGCGCGTCCGCGTTCACTAGTTCAATTATCCAGTCATAAAAATCCTTGCCCATGAAAGTCTTTCCAGCGCGCAGGTAAACTTCCTTCAAGTGTTTCGAGAGATCCTTGGCAACGCCTAACGTATCTAAACGGCTAAGCGTTTCATCCCAAGCGTAATCAAAACCTACGTGTAGGCGCATCAGCGCCCTGGCTAGGTCATCGTAGGTGATCGGGGCTAGATCTTCTAAGGCACTGAGGGCTGCTACTGCCTTTGGCCCCAGTTTCTGAAATTGCGAGCTCAACCTGCCAGGGTGAAGAGGCAAGCCACGTTGAGAAATGTAGATCGTGCTTGAATACGTTTGGGAGTTAGCCCTGAAGATGGTTTCCGCCATCTTGAGGTTGGCCGATAACCAAATGCCAGCTTCCGGGGAAAGTTCCTCCAATTTCCACCTCGGCTTTGACGGCAACTGCGGCAGCGACGCAGCTCCGCGCGCCTTTAGGTACGCGTAGGCGTTGAACAGCGCCTCCATGGTTTCTTCGTCATCTAGAACCGAGGGTCCCCACCTGGCCAGGTAAACGCCAAGGAACGGGTCGTATGACTTCACCCTGTCGACGATCTCAGCTAAGGCCTCCAAATCATTGCCGCCGGCGCGAACGTAGGCATTGTATATCCCCAGTGCGTTATCGCGACTGAGTCTAGATAACGCCATGAACTTATCCACGCCTACTTCGGAGGACGCGTTCGGTTTTTGATTTGCGTTTTGGTTCTTGCCCGGTGGCCGAGGCGGAATAGCGTTGACACCGTTATTCGATGGCTCCATCCTTTTTCTTTCATCTTTTCCGTTTTCCACGAAATATATGGAGCTAGCTCTTTTACTGCTATCGTTCGCGTATTACAAACGTCGTGCTTAACCCGTGGGAGTTAAGAAGGGAAGAGTCTCCTTCTGCGAGGGAGGGGATGAATGTTCCCTCTTGTACAAGATGTTTTTGCTTGGGAAAATATTACGAAAAATTGGTCGAAAAAGTTCTGGCCCGTAGGAAGGGCATGAGGACAATATAAGCCTGTGGTAGAAGCTCCTCGGGAAGAAGATCCCCTACACTCCCATGGTGGACTCAACAACCCCTTAGAGATAGGGGCTGGCACTCTTGCGAAGGGCGTAAGATTCTCTAGGCGAAGGAGTTCGTGCGGTTTGCAAAACCCACGGGAAGCCTGACCTGTCTTAAAGCGAGCCCGAGTGCCCCTCTCGGAACGCGGGGTCCTAGAGGGATGTGGTCTTCGTAATTGCGATATCGAAGGAACTGCTTTCCTCCTGAAACGCGGGGGAGACGTACGAAGATGAAAACGACTCTGCTGTGATACGCACGAAGATGAAACTACTCTGCTGTGATGGAATACCTTCGTGGTCTTCCCCGCGTAAGCGCGTAGATGACCCAGGAGGCCCTACCAGTGAAGGCCGGGTAGCTGACTCGCATCTGGGTTAAGGTGGCAAAGGCCCAAGGGGACTCGATGAAGCTGGCCGTGGGCATGCGGCCATCATCGCTCCGTACGCAAAGATAGAAAGCGGGTGTAAATCTCTATCCAGAGGGGTCCTGTCCGTAAAAGGACTCTAGCAAATGTAGATATAACGGCTTATGGGCAGGTATCCCGGCAATCGGGTCCGGGGCCTAGCCTTGTGCTTATGAACATCAGTCAGCGGGTCTCGGCTTGACGAATTGGCGCATCACGTCCTAGTGGTCGAGGGGCGCTTAGTTGGGTAGGTGCTGCGGCGCTACGCATATAACGCAACGTTTGACTTCCCAATGTTGCTTTACCTGATAAGGCATGGAGAGGCCGAAAACAACTCCAATGACCTGTTTCCCGACGATCTAAGTGCGGACTATTCGTTGACGCAAAGGGGAGTAGAACAAGTAATGACGACCGCTCAGCAGTTGAAGGCATTGAACATCGACGAGGTAGTGTCAAGTCCGGTGAGGAGGGCTCGCGAAACCGCGGAGCTGATAGCATCTACGCTGGGAAAGGGGGTTCGCCTGGACGAGCGCCTGAGGGAGGCCGGATTGGGGTCGCTAAGGGGCAAGAAGTGGCAAGAAGTGGTGGATCGGGATCCTCAGTGGTACATGGAGTATTTCGGTCCTTGGGTTAAATACGGTATCGAAAAGTATGATTCCATAAGAGAAAGGATGGTTTCTGCTGTCAAAGAAAACCTTCACCTGGGATCTGTCGTGATGGTCAGCCACCTGGAGCCGATAAGGTCCGTTATCGGAGTAGCCCTTGGCCTCAGCGGACCTCAGTTGAGGAAGGTGAAGATCTACAATGCATCAATTAGTGTTCTGCGCGTACCTGATGTGGAAGGCAGCACCTGGGACCTTCTTGCGGTAAATTGGTTGCCGATTAACGCTTACAAGCGACTTCGTTGCGGCCTCTCCCGTAAGTTGATAAAGCGAACGACAGACCTCGCCCTTCAGGGTGTGGGGGGAGGTCAAAAGCGCGTTTAAAAAACGGTTTGTGTCCGTTCGCCAGAGCGTCTTAAGGGAGCCCGGCGAGAACAGCCAACCAGCTAACAAGATGCACAATGCAACAAGTGGTACGGCGACATTATCATCTATGTAAGGTTGCTTCTCCGCAGCAGTTGACGCAAATGCCGCCAATAAGCCCGCCCAACCTAAAGTTGCGCCGATGGGAAGCGAAGTAGCGAGCATGGCTAAGCTCCCCTCCCAGCCCTTAACCCTTTTCTTGTAGCGTATGTTTCTCACGATTCCTGTTACGCCATCTCCAAATGCCATGAATAGGACCGGGACCGCTCCTAGCCAAAATGAGTGAACCAAAAACCAAGTTAAAAATAATACCAGTCCCCACATCAGCGTAAAGTCGACTTCGTATTCATTATTGGGGTCTTGAAACCACGAGTAGAGTTTTCCCGTTCTATGGGGCAGGTACACGGCGAGAGTTAGCAACAAAGCCATCGCGAGCGGGATGAATGGCTCGCTAAAAGTAAATGGCAGCAGCAGCGTCACTACGCCTGCACCTAGTATATGAATTGTTTTTCT
>Ga0080003_1000767_pt1 | contig 19619 bp, 28 predicted proteins | sample JossMetagenome_FD_69206 | JGI IMG/M metagenome (GOLD analysis project Ga0080003, IMG submission 69206) | Hot spring microbial communities from Joseph's Coat, Yellowstone National Park, USA - JC2_E (SPADES assembly) (version 2) | ecosystem: Environmental > Aquatic > Thermal springs > Hot (42-90C)...
AACGGAAAAAGCTTATAAATTTTCGTTAAGGGATAGTTAGTAATGTTAAATGATATCAAATGACATAAACTTCACGGCTTATCGGAAACTGTTGGCAGGGCGACTTATAGAGTAGGGGTTTTAGTGTTTACCCGTGGCGTAACTCTCAAATAAACACTTAATACATTTTCCTCCTAGTTTCTTTTATGAGTGCAAGGGATCATTTGGCAGCAAAAAGGACCTTCCTAGCCTGGGTTAGGACTTCGATAGCATTAATGGGTTTTGGTTTCGTAATAGCCAAGTTCCAGATTTTCTTACATGTGCTTGCACACCAACCTTTAACTTCCTCATCGCTCTTAGGTGGGGTAATAATGATTATTATGGGAATAGCAACGCTACTCTACGGTTTCTATGAATACTTGCAAGAGGAAAAACTGTTAACTGAAGGTAAATTCACGGTAAACAATAGGCCAATGATAATTTACACTTTATTGCTAACAGCTTTAGCAATAGGGCTTGTTGTAAGTCTCTATATAAGTGCATATCCGTAAACCTTTGAGGTCTTAGGCTTAGCGTTCATGTTCAGTATTATAGCCCTTTTTACAGTACTCGGTATTTCACCCTGAAGCTTTATCTCATTTCCGTTCAAACTTCCCATTACTTTTATCCCCCCTGCAACAACGTGAAGCGTTTGGGAATCTGAAGTCCACTTAAATTTCTGTACGTTTGTAATCTTATCAACCATTTTTAAACCAGGTTTTAAGAGTGCGGTAACTCCTTCAATCTCCTCCAACTTTACGTTCCTTAGTGCAAAGCCTATCCTAGTTCCGGGCAAAACACCTTCTTGGTCTTCATCCAATACTTGTATACTTTTTACCTCAACTTCCTTCTTCATAGGATAGGCTATTAATTTGTCGTGAACCTTAACCTCTGTTAAGGCAAAGCCTAATACTACTGCTCCAACACCTTTAACATTAAATGCCCTATCAACATAAACATAACCCCTATCCTCAACCGGTTCGTCTAATTCCCTAAGCTCCCCTACCATGTTAATTATGGATAACTCCTTAAACACCTTATTGAACGTTTCGATGTCTTGAGGGGGAAGTACTAGGCCTTTTAATCCTGAGGCCTCGGCGAGAAGTGCTAGCTCCCCCTCTAATGCTGTTATCTTACTCATTTTTAGGTAAAAGGATGAGGAAATTGATATTGCTTCAGCCTGGTCTAATAGTTTAGTCGGCGTTAATACTGACCTTATAGTTTCCCCAATTTTTCTATAATAAATATTATTCTCAGTCTTTTTCCCCAACTTTTCCGCCAGCTCTCTAGCCTCTTCCTCGCTTGAGGCCAGCACAGTGGATATTGTACCTCTTAGCATAATTGTGGGTGTTCTTCCCCGCTTAAAAGGCTAATGTGGAATAAGCTACTAAGAAGTAAATAAGTATTAACGCTATTGACTCCTTAAGCCCTAAAGTCCTATCCATGAGAATGAAAATTGCTAAAGTGTTAGCTATTATAGTAGCTATTAACTCACTTGTTGCGGGCTGTAACTGTATTCCGTGAAATATTCCTATAATTGCTAAAAGTATTGTTGAGTTCTCTATTTTACTGCCTACAAAATCAAAAACTGCTAAAGAGCCACCGCTTTGGGAATTTGAGGTAAGTCTTATGGCTGTTATTGTCTCCTCAATTTCGCCAGCTAAGGGAGTTAATATTAACGCTAGCCAGACCGAAGGTATGTGGAGTTCTTGTGATATCTGTGCGACTTCTTCAACAAAGGGCTCAGAGAAGAATATTAGTAATACCCCTCCTACGGTTAAATAGATTGTAGCCTTAACGATTTCATTATAATCTATTTCGCCTTTACTTCTATTCATAAACCCCTTAACCCTAGTAAACGCGTAGTAGAAATAAAGGAATATTAGGGGGATAGCTATTATGATGTCGAGTGTATTATAAAGTAATAGGAAAAGGAGGAGGATGGTAGTAAATATCAAGAATCTGTGTTCCACACCATATTCCTCGGCGATAATTAAGTCCTTTCTCCACTTAAAGTAGTTCATAACCCCTAATAGCCCTATCCCGAAAGTAAAGAGCAAGACATTGCCACCTATTGCTGAGCCCAAGGCAATGTATGGTTCTTCCCTCAATATTGCTACAATCACGAAAATCGTTTCTGGGAGAGCTGTAAGTAACCCCATTATTATCCCTCCAGCCATTCCTTGTCCCATGAATTTCTCTAACTTTTCAGCCCCTCTTGTTATTAGTTCTGCAGAGAGTATTAGGAAGGGAAAGATGATTAGTAACTTAAGTAACAACCTAACAACATTTAAAAAACCAAATAATTAAGCATTAGCACAACATTGTTTGGGAAGTGTTCGCTAGTGGCATATTTTACCTTCTTTAACTTAGCCTCGTAAACTCATCTTAAATCACAAACACCTTTTGGGAAACGTCAATATCACCGATTTCAATCACTCCCATCCTCGTCAGCAATTATCAGCTGAGGGACTTTATATAAAATATTTTGGTAATGTACTTATCGTAAACCAAAGAGAAATTTAGAATGTAATAAGAAGGAGTAATTACGTAAAAGAGTTATGGACTGGTCTCTTTCCTACTCTAGTTAAATAAATTCTTGGTTAACATTTATAAAATAGATTACCATTCCTATAATTTAGTTCATCAATAAGTTTTTATTAATAATTATGGGAGATTATCTTATGGGACAAGAGTGTATAAGATTTTCTAACGTGGTAAAGAGGTTTGGCAATATTTTAGCACTCAATAACGTAAGCTTTTCAATCCCATGTATGGGGAGGTATGCGTTGCTTGGTCCTAACGGTGCAGGTAAGTCTACAACTCTTAAAATCCTCGCCGGGTTGATTACGCCGGATTACGGTGAGGTCTTAATTAAAGGGTTAAAGCCTGGGACTATGGAGGTAAAAAAAATTTTAGGTTATTTACCAGAAGACCCTATGCCTTATAGGGCTATGACGGTAAGGGAGAATTTAGAGTATATAGCGGCATTGAGGGGTTTACCGAACCCTAAAGAAAGAGCTGAGGAAATGATGGAAATGTTTGACTTAAAAGAGTACGAAAATATCCAAGCCGGAAAGCTGTCTAGGGGCAATATTCAGAAACTCTCTCTGGCCTTAGTCTTGCTTCATAACCCGGAAATAGTACTACTCGACGAACCGTTAAACTACTTAGATATTCCTACACAAGAAAAGGTTATAAACGAACTTAAGACTATGAAGTCGACTTTTCTAATCTCAACTCATATAATGTCGATAGCGACTAGGCTTACAGATCACGTAATCATGATTAATAGGGGTTCAATTGTATGGCAAGGTGAAATAAATCAACTTAAAGCAATGGCTAAGGAGGACGAGCCTATTGAGAGTGTTGTAGCTAGGTTAATGACTTTAGGTGGTTAAAGTGCTATGGAAACTGGTAAAATTTCTGGTACTCTCGAGGGTTGGTAAGCCCACTTTAGTTCTATTAGTAGCCCTAGGCATATTGACAAGTTTACCACTCCTCCTATTTCACTATAATAAGGAAACTTCGTTAACTTATTCATATATTGGGATCTTTTTCACAATCTTCTTTACCTTATCACCACTGTTTGCACCACAAAAGGGTTCCTCAATACCTGGGATTATCAAATCAGATATGGACTTTTTATTTCAATTGCCAATTGATAGCAAAGAGCTGGCCTTAGGACTAATTATAAGTAATATGATAGTAAGTTTTTTGATTTTCATGGTCGGGATAAGCATCTTATTTATCCCATCACTAGGACTTTTAGCATTCCCTACTTTATTTCTGATAAGCCTAATACCCCCTTCATTATCAGTGATAACATATAGTTTGCCTCTTAAAAGTAGGATCTCCATTACTTTCCTAATAGTGTTGTGGGATGCCTCTGCGCTTATGGGAAACCCGTTCTCTCCTTTATCGATGTTTTTCGGTTATTACGAGGGTTATTTTCTACTAGCACTTCTTGATGTATTATTGCTCTATTTAGCAATAACTAGATTTAATACGGTAGGACTAGCCTCACGTTACTTTGCCCCAGAAGAGAAGGAAGTAATGAAAAGTATAAGTTTTTCGACGTCAACCCCCTTTATGGTAATGTTAATTAAAAACTTGCATTTCTTGGAAATAGGCGGTAGGGGTAACATTTTAACGGCTCAAACGTTTATCGTGAGGAGAGTTGACGTGCGTTGGCTTATATTAGTTTTTACTATTATAGGTGTTGTGTTTTTGGTACTTCTCAAAATCATATATAGCCCAGTAGTAAATCCCACAGTAATAAATGCTACGTATTATATGATATTTGCTTATTCCATACTCATACCATATATGGTCATGTTCTTCTTTGTGATCTCTGCATTCGCTTTTGAACCTTTATGGTTATACCTTAGTATAATGACACCACTGGAGCTAGCGAGAAACTATATTTTATCTAAAATAATAGCTATTGAGGTTGTACTCTTACCTTATATTATTCTTATAGGTATTGCAGAAGGTCCTATAGTAGCTATGGATTTACTGATAGGAATCCCGCTTTCAATAATCTTTGTGATTTCAACATCAGCAAGGTTTTACCCGGTAAATCCCGCTCAAGGGAGGGTTAATATGACACCTTCGTCAATTCTCTTCGGTTTTATTTTTGTTATCCCAGCACTTGGTAGTGTGGCCGGTGCTTTTGGAGTAATTTTTGGAGTAATTAGCTTAGTAATTTATTTAGTATTCCTAGCTATTATATCACTTCCCTTTATGTTCTCTGAGGGATATTGGAAGAAAACATTTGAAAGGTACATTACTATGATATAATGTAGTTTAAATCACAAATAAATGCACACTTTTTTATTTATATTAGATCTTTTCAACTAAAAATTAATTAAGAATGGTATCACGCGCCAATGCGGGTTATGTCTGTAACACATTTACGTAACTTATCCTTACTTCTAATCCCTTTGGAGGGTGCCACTGTGAAGTCTATGAGAGTTGTGAGGTGGAGGAGGGCACCCAATGAAACTCCCCATGTCCTTGAAGGGAGTGGTTTAACTACCGCTCCCGTAGACGGCATGGGGGGTGATGAGGCCGAGTGATCAATAGTCACAAAAAGAAACTATTAGTCACGATGAAGGCCGAACTCTTAAAGTGAAATCAAGGGCTTCATTTTACAGTATAATAAATTCTTTTCCTATTTTTTCCTCTATTTTCAATTTTTATGGGAACTATTTCACCAATTTCTGAAGTGTTAGAAACATGAGGGCCACCGTCAGCCTGTATATCTATCCCTTCAATTTCTACAATCCTCCAAACTTCAATATTAGGTGGCATCCTCTCCGCTAACTTAACAATACCCGGTATTTTCAATGCCTCCTCCTTCTTTAAGAAGTATATTTTTACCGGGATATTCCTCTTTATTATTTCATTTGCTTCTTTTACGATCTCTAAAAGTTTGTTCTTATCGTCAATATCAAAGTCGTCCTTAGCGTATTCTGGGGTTATATTACCACCGGTTATTAATGCATTATATTTTTTAAAAGCGATAGAAGCCATTACGTGAGAAGCTGTATGTAGCCTCATCATTTTGTACCTCCTTTCCCAATCAATTACCCCTACTACTTCGTCACCCTCCTTTAACGCACCTCCTTTCACCACGTGGTATATTTCGTCGTCTATTTCCTTAACATCGGTGACTTCCACTTTTTGGCCGTTTACTATTAGATATCCCACGTCGTGTTCTACTCCTCCACCACCGGGGTAAAAGGCCGTTTTATCTAATACTACTCCGTTTTCATCGACTTTGATTACTTTAGCCTTAAACTCTTTAACGTAACAATCTGTTAGGTAAAGTTTTTCTGTCACAGTTCTTTTTTCAAATTTATAATATAAGTCCCTAACGATACTCTGAATTTGAGACTTTCTGGTTTGACCCTCGTGGGTAAATCGATAATTTTTATTACTTCCTTCTTCTCCTCATCAAATAGGTAGAGCTTATCCTTTACGGCCTTTATCTTAACTCTTTCCCCGTTCCCCCTTAAGTCTACTAACACTGTCACGTGGTCTTTTCCAAGTAATATCTCAACGTCCGGGTCTTCATAACCTTTAAGTGTCAAAGCTAATCCATTTCATACTCTTTTACTTGAACACTATATAAGGGATAACATTGAGCCACCCCCTTTTTAAATCTAACGCTTTCAATATATTAATTGACCATGTTAAGTGGAAAAGACTTCCAAAAGATATGGGCTGGTAATGAGAAGATAAAGCTTCCCAAGAGTAAGGATCCCCTCAAGACTAGGATAATTGAGGCTCAGTACAAAGTTAGGTCGATGATAAGTAGACTTGACGCTTATATCGCCAGGATGCAAGAAAGGGACAAAGTGTTGTTCGAAAGGGTTGTTGACGCTCAGATGTCAAAGGACGCTACTAGGGCTGCCATGTATGCGAATGAGGTCGCTGAGATTAGAAAGATTACTAAGCAGTTAATAACTACCCAAGTAGCCTTAGAACAAGTGTCATTAAGGTTAGAGACGATCACCGAACTTGGAGATGTGTATGTGAACTTAATACCAGTAATGGGCGTGATCAATGAGTTAAGGACCAGTCTAAAGGGCATTATGCCAGAACTATCCATAGAGTTATCTGAACTAGGTGATGGGTTGCAAGAAGTTGTAGTAGAGGCTGGTGAATTCAGCGGGATAGGTGCTGTGGGTGTTGCGTCTTCACCAGAGGCGAGGAAGATACTAGAGGAGGCGTCACTAATTGCAGAACAGAGGATGAAGGAGAAGTTCCCAGAATTACCAGCTACTGGATTTGCACAAAAGGCCGAATCCCATTAAAACGTTTTTATATGTTTTCATCTTAAGCTTATAAAATCATGTTATCTATTTTTTATGTATGGCTCAAGATTTTAGTGTAACTCCTTGGGAAGTTAAGGGGAAAGTCGATTACGATAAGTTGATCGTACAATTTGGTACTCAAAAAATCACTGAGGAGTTAAAGGAGAGGATGAGGAGGGACATAAACGACGAACTCCACGTAATGCTTAGGAGGAACGTGTTTTTCTCCCACAGGGATCTCGACCTAATTTTAAAGGACTATGAGGAAGGGAGAGGGTTTTTCCTTTACACGGGTAGGGCACCGTCATTGGGAATGCATATAGGCCATTTAATTCCCTTTATATTCACAAAATGGTTGCAAGATAAGTTCAAGGTTAACGTGTATATAGAGATTACTGATGACGAGAAGTTCATGAGGAACGTAGAGTATACCTTAGACCAAACAAGGCAGTGGGCTTACGAGAACATACTTGATATTATTGCCGTAGGTTTTGACCCCGATAAGACTTTCGTGTTCCAAGACACGGAGTACATACGTAACATGTACCCCATTGCGATAAAGATAGCTAAAAAACTCACCTTTAACGAGGTTAGGGCTACTTTCGGGCTCGACACTTCTTCTAATATAGGAATTATCTTTTACCCAGCATTACAAATAGCACCGACGATGTTCGAACATAAGAGGTGTTTAATTCCGGCTGGAATAGACCAAGACCCCTACTGGAGGTTACAGAGGGATATTGCGGAGAGCTTAGGGTATTATAAAGCTGCACAAATCCACAGTAAGTTCCTCCCACCGCTAACGGGCCCAGAAGGTAAGATGAGTTCTTCACAGCCTGAGACTGCTATTTATTTAACTGATGATCCCAAGACCGTGGAAAGGAAAATAATGAAGTACGCGTTTTCCGGCGGACAGCCCACGATAGAGCTTCATAGGAAATACGGTGGTAACCCGGATATTGATGTTTCATTCCAGTGGCTTTACATGTTCTTTGAGCCTGATGATGCGAAGATAAAGAAGATTGAGGAGGAGTATAGGTCTGGTAAAATGCTCACAGGTGAGTTGAAGCAGATTTTAATAGAGAAGTTAAACGACTTCTTGGAAGAACATAGGAGGAAGAGGGAGGAGGCTAAAAAACTCGTAAATGTATTTAAATACGACGGTGAGCTCGCTAGAGAGATGTGGAAGAAGATCCACGAGTAGTTTTATACAATCCGAGTTTCTTCAAGTGGTAGACTATTAGATTTGTGGACTTCCTCAACCTTTTTGCAATACCGTAAATTGACTCACCACTTTCATATAACTCCTTTATGAGCTTGATCTCCTCCTCTCCTAGTTTCTTAATCCTCTTACCCATTTTATGCTTTCTTAAAATGCGTAACACTGAGGATTCACTCACGTTTAAAGTCCTACTTATAGCCCTAGCACTATAACCTTGCCTAGCTAATTCCAAAACCTTTTGTTCGTCTACCGTACGCCTCCTCAACTCTACCCCAGCTTTTATAAGTAAATTCCTCACTTTTCCATAACTCATTCCAACTTCCCTAGCTATTTTTCTAATGGAATAACCCTTCTGATAAAGTTCCTTAAGTAATTCAACGTCTACCATATGTTTAATTTTTTAAAACGATCAAATAAATTTTTTCCAGAGTTAGAATGGTCATTAAGGTAGGCACTTGTGGGTTTACTTACAAACACTTTGAATACTTTGAAGCTTTAGAAGTACAACAGACCTTCTATGACGTGGTGGGGGAAACGACTTTAAAAAACTGGAAAAAAAGGGCGGGGGATAGGGTTGAATTTACGGTTAAAGCTTTACAAGTGATAACTCACGAGTACAATAAAGTGACCTACAAGAGGATGAAAAAGTTTAAGGGGAATGAGAGCAACTTCGGCTTCTTTAAACACACGGAAGAGGTAATTAAGGCTTATGAAATCACTTTAAATGAAGCTAAAGCGCTGGGAAGTAAAGTCATAGTGTTCCAAACCCCATCATCTTTCAAGCCTACGGAAGAAAACATTAACAATCTAAAACAGTTCTTCAGCTCGGTAGAAAAGGGGATTATTTACGCATGGGAACCTAGGGGGGACGAATGGTATAAGATGGACTTAAAATCTCTCTTTGACGAGTTGGGGATAATTCATGTTGTAGACCCATTTAGGCATTCTTCAGTTACTAAGGACAAGTATTACAGACTACACGGTATAGGAGGTGGTGAAGTTAATTACTCTTATAAATATACTGATGACGATCTGAAAAAGTTGGCAGAAATTGTGTTAAAAGACGAGAACGTTTACGTGATGTTTAATAATATTTACTCCTTTGAAGACGCGTTAAGGTTTAAGAGGTACTTGGAGGGGATGAGTAAATGATAGACTTGTTTTACTCAGTCTTTATAGGCATAATAATGGGTTTATCTGTTGCAGCACCTCCCGGTCCCATAAACGCAATGATGGCTCACGAGTCGTTAAAGTCAGCGCTTCACGGTACGAGCGTCGGTGCCGGTGCGATGACGGCCGATTTTATCTTCTTTTGGATAACATTCTTTTTTAAGTCCTTAATTCCCCAGGGTGCCCTTTTCGTCTTTTACTTCGTCGGCGGTGCTTATATGCTTTATTTAGCCTACGGTGTATTGAAGGTTAAGGGGTTTTCGGCTAGTGTAAGGGGGAGTTATTTAAAGGGTTTGACAACAGCGTTAGTAAACCCATATCAAATAACGTGGTGGTTAACATTTGGGATATCTATGCTTGAACAGTTTTCAGTATACGTTGCACCAGGGTTCTTTTTAGGCATCATTATATGGATAATAACTTTCCCTAAGGTTATCAATAGGTTAGGGCAGAATTACGTGTTTTACGTGAAAATCTTCTCCTTTTCAGTCCTTTTAATTTTTGGTTTGTATATCTTATACCAAGGTGTGATAGATGTTATCAAAATGTGAGATAAGGCAGAAGATCTGGAGGCTCTTAGAGGAAAAGGACATCGCATCATTCCCGAGGCCTGTTTACGGTAGGATCCCGAACTTTAAGGGGGCTGAAATGGCGTCAAAAGAATTAGCTAAAAGTGTTGAGTTCAAGAGGGCTAAGGTGGTGAAAATCAACCCCGATTCCCCACAAAGGCCCTTAAGGGAGTTAGCGTTAAGAACGGGTAAAATAGTCCTAGTCCCCACACCTAGGTTAAAAGGCGAATTCCACTTATTAGACCCCTCTAAAATTGACGATTATAAGGAGGCCTCAACAATTAAGGGTTTCATGAAGTATGGTGAAGTCGTAGACATTTATTCCATTCCTAAAGTTGATATGGTAGTTGTGGGCAGTGTTGCAGTAACTTTAAACGGTGATAGGGTTGGTAAGGGTGAGGGTTATAGCGAGTTGGAGTTCGCAATACTTAGGGAGTTGGGGAAAGTTGATGAATTAACCCCAGTAGCGACTACTGTTCATGATGTTCAAATAGTTGATGAGATCCCTACAATGCCCTATGATGTCCCGGTCGACATTATAGCCACGCCGAGCCAATTAATTTATACTAATAGGAAGAGGGAAAAACCTAAGGGGTTATATCTTGAGTACTTGACCAAGGAAAAGATTGAGGAAACTCCCTTTTTGAAGAAGTATTTAGCCAGTAAAGGTAGAAATAACGTCTTTTAATTCACTGCACAACTCCTCAGCTTTCTTTAACAGTTTGTTCCTTAACTCCTCCTTGTTCACGTTGTAAATGTACTTAGGTCTTCCACCCTTATTATTTCCTCCCTTCTCTTTTTCTATTAACCCCGCATCAGCGAGTTTTTTGAGTACCAGGCTAGTCCTACTTTTACTTATCCCCAGCTCTGTCGAGATCGTATCTACGTCCTTCCCCCCTTTACTCTCTATGATTTTGAGGAACGCTTCGATTTCAGCGTCCGAAAGACCGTAAGCTACAGCTAGGAACCTTTTAAAAATCGTGCTTTTTTCAGTAATTTCAATACTCATGATTTTACCACCTTACATCATTTATACTTAATATTCATTTTTTTAAATTTAACTACTATTCAACCTTTACGTTTATTTATTAAAATAATGTAAGTATTATCTCAAGATGAAAAAAGAGGAATTGAAGGAGGTAATACTCTCGTTACTTAAAGAGAGGAACGGGCTGACTTCTACTGAAATAAGGGACATGCTAATTGACAAAGGTGTAGAGTTTAACATGATAGAATTCAGGGAGGCCTTAGCTGACTTAGTTAGGGAGGGTAAGGTTAAAAAATTGCCAAATTACGAAAAGAAGAAGTTCCTATTTTACTACGAGAAAGGGTAAGCATTTATCCGTTTTCGTTAGCCTGTTGATTTTCAACAACATGAATGACCTTTTCAGCTATTTTCATGAACTCCTTAGAGGTGGGGCTGTCGGGATACTTCAGGAAGAAGGGCTCCCCTAAATCGTTCGCTTGTGCTATTATTGGGTCTAACGGTATTTGGCCTAGTAGGGGGACTCCCATTTCTTCGGCCATCTTCTTTCCTTTTCCTTCACCGAATATATAGTAAGGCTTATTGTCAGACGGGCAGATGAAATAGCTCATGTTCTCTATTACTCCTAAAATTCTGCCGTTAACGGTTTTAGCGAAGTTAATAGACTTCTTAACAGCTAATGTTGATACTTCTGAGGGGATGGTGACTATTATCATTCCAGTTAAGTTCGGAACTAGTTGGGCTACTGAAAGTGCTTCATCACCTGTCCCCGGGGGCATGTCTATTATTAAATAGTCAAGCTCACCCCAGTTAACGTCTCCCAAGAACTGTTTAATCGCAGTGTGCTTTATTGCACCTCTCCAAACAACCGGTGTGTCGTCTTTAGGTAAGAGGAAGTCTATAGATACTACCTTAATACCAAAGGGGCCAGTTACCGGAGTTATGTTCCCTTTATCATCGGCTGTAAGGAATTGCCCCCTAACGCCTAACATCTTAGGTACTGAAGGTCCGTGAAAGTCTACGTCTACAATTCCTACAGACCTACCAGCAGCAGCTAATGCCATAGCTAAGTTCGATGAAACAAAGGACTTACCTACACCGCCCTTACCGCTCAGTACTGCGATCTTATACCTAACAGTCTTCATTCTTAACTGTATTTTGATATCAACCGCCTGGGGCGCTTGTGGTGCTACTTTTCTCAAATCCCTAGGCTGTCTTTGGGGGGTTGAAATCCTAAAGGGGTTTTCGCTCATTTAATTCACACTATAAACTACTATCTTCGTATTGACTAATAATTTTATCTAATGATAATAGTAGTTGTTGGACTCTTTCATCAGAAAGCCAATCAACGCTTTCACACTCACCTTTTAAAACCTTTTCTACAACATCCTCCCAACTCTTGTTAGTAGTGTCGAGTTCGCAGTAGTTGTCAAAGTATTCTTTAGCCTCCTCACTCACACTTCCGAGTATCTCGGCCATAACGTTTTCAGCCACCTTCAGTTCGCTCCAACCCCTCCTCTTTAACTCCTCATAAAGGATTAGGGGGTTCCTCCTCAGTACGATTACCTTGTCAGCCTTCGGTATTAGACCGGGATAGATGGTCTCAACTATTACGTCTTTGTGCGTTTTAAAAAAATCCCCCAAGAGTTTCTCAGCCTTTTCCTCATCTATTATATAAGTTTGTCTTTCCTCATCGTACTCGGTGTAAGCCCTATTCTGAATTAGAAAAGAGGAGAGGTGAAAAATAATATAACCTTCTCCCAACTTCTCCTTTAAAAGTTTTGAAACTACACTCTTACCAGTCCCTGGAGTACCACTGATGAGTATTATCACAAGATCAGTTATTCACCAGAAGGCTAAAACGGTTTCGATGACGTAAAGTGCAATCGAAAGCCCTATTAAAAGGATTTTAACGCTTCTGTCTCCCCCACCTTTTATTATCTCGTAAACACCGTAGGGGAACATGGCTATTCCGAGTATTAGTAACGCGAGTTCTATCACATTCATAAACTAGTACTTCTCTCACTCAGCTTATAAGCCACTAGGGCAAGTAATAACCCGCTTATTGTACCGCCTATGTGGGCAAGAATGTTTATATTAAGGAAGGGGAGTAGGAGGCTGTCACTAAGTATTAACGCTGCAATCAATATGATTAACCCTCCAGATTGCCTCTCCCTTAAGTAATCTAAAAGTGAATAGTATGCTAAAAGGCCAAAAATACCGCCGGATGCACCAGCGGAAGGTAAGCCGTTAGGGTAGACTATTAAGTATAAAACGTTACCGAATACGCCGGTTAAGATGAAGATGAAGATCTCTTTCATCCCTTCTCTCCCCCTATAAAGGTAATAAATAAAGTATAGGGCTATTGAGTTGAAAGCGTAATCGATGAGGCTGGGAGTAACTACGATTGAGGTTAGTAATTGCCAGTAAAAGTGATAATAAATTATTAACGGATTGTATTGGATTAAGTAATATAAGAGGTAAGGGTTGTAAAGGTAAAGGAGTTGCCCCGTTACATAACCCGCTGTAACCATTAAAAAAATCACTAGGGTAGGATTTAACCTCAAGACTATCACACATAAACGAAGAAAGTTAGGAAGAACGCAAACGCTACCGCTACTAACCAAACCATCCTATTCCATCTAAGTACTTTAAAACCGTCTAATGGTGGTACTGGGATTAAGTTAAAGAAGGCCACCCAGCTATTAAAGGAGAAGAGTTCAAGTAAGAATATTTGCGCCAACGGGGGTAAAGGTACGCTATTTACAACTATGAAGGAAATTAACGCTATTGCAAGGTTTGTTACCGGGCCCGCTAACGCTGTCTTTCCCTCTAAATCTTGTGATAACAACCCAAACCTACACATAATTGCGGTATAACCGGAAGCAAATACTACAAAGCCTATCCCGGTAATACTACTTATTAAGTTTATTAAAAGCGTGGCCAAAAAACCTTTAAAACTCAATACAAAACGTGATGCACAACCGTAATTCCTAGCCGACTGTCTATGGGCTATTTCATGGGGCACTATGGCTATCGTGGCTGTAGCTATTGGTATTAACACGAAAAGGATCGGGTTTGATGAAATATACGAGGGGCGTATATATACGATTGCTAGAGAGAGAATAGCTAATATAAAAGAAACGGCCTCGTTTATGTTTCTAAATCTCCACTCAAGTTCGTCGAGGAAACTCAAGATTATCTTTTGTCATTCTCAGTTTGTAATTTAAAATTTTTTGTTAACGGTACTAACATAATTCTCGATTTTAAGAAAAGGCGGAAAGCGATTTTCCTATTTGCGTTATACCGCGTGATATAACGAATTTCGCAACGTGACCTTCAGCTTACCCTCATTTATCTAGCCTGAGTTATCGCAAATTGTGAGTAAAAATTCAGATCCAAATGTCAAGTATTGCGGAAGAATTTAACACTAAAGAAGGCGACACGCTCATAACGAAAGTTAAGGACAATAAGATATCTTGGAAATAAACAATACAATATTACTAAGGAGCGAGAAAATATGAAAGTGTTAATTGGATTAGCTTTCCCGGGTAGTGAAGACAGTCTGACAAAGCGTGAGATTTACCTTACAATTTCATTATTCGAAATAGTGAAAGGACGTGAACGCGGGATTGAAAAGCTTGTTTACTTGCAAACCCTGGTACCGCGAAGTTATAGCCCTTCTCCTTATTTACTCGTGAAAATCATAAATAGCTCACATTAAAGAAGATCGAAGACATGACGATTTAATGTCCTTATATTCTATTATCGGCGTTAGCTAACGGTACGGTTCTATGCAAGAAGTTAAAGGAGATTGAGGAGAAGGGAATACCTCATGAGGGAAGGGAGTTACTCACTCCTTATTATAACGTTTGAGGAATAGTTGATGTTCGGAGATTCTAAAACCCATACAAACCCCCTTCTTTTATCGTCTATCGAAACTAGTTTTTTATCAATTACACCCTCAAAGTTCACTTTAGACAACTTCCTAAACGCGTTAAAAGTTTCAAATACCACGAACTTGTAAGGGTAAGGCATATTAATGTCAACACAACTTGTTGAAAGCATATTTCTAACGCTTTGTTCAGCCACAACGTTAAAGAATTCCGGCTTGGTAAAGCTCACTTGTGAAAGCCCGTTGTAGTTTACTAAGATTACGAAATCGTGCCTATCTTCATTTATCCATAGCTCAAATACAGTCCCTTTACCGCACTCTTCAACTCCTTTAGAATGGAGGTAAGTAGTATAATACGCTCCCCCGTCCTTTACGTATTCGATCAGGGCGTTTGAAAAAGACTTAGGTTTTACCCCCACTTTTTCTACCTCTTCTACTACGTGCTTACTTAATCCTACTATTTCACTCTCCTCGGTCAGAAACTTGACGTCACCTTGAAGTTTGTTAATAAAAGCTTCAAATCTCACAAAAAATTAATGTATTCCTATTTCCTTATATACTTTGCATATATTTCTGCTTCTATATTCATATTTTTCATCAGGATCTGTTCTATTAGTTTAAAATCTTCATCCTTAGGTTGGGAGTTTTTGATTATATTTTCGACCTCCTCAAGCATTTTTACGGCAATTTCCAAGGACATAAGAAAGTATTATAAGTCAGAGTACTTAAATAATTTGCAACATAGAGTTAGTATTACTCTCTATGTTTTAATTTTCGGTCATGTCCCGGTATTTCTTTGCAATATCTAGAACTTTTTTCACAACTTCGACCGGGTCTTTACCGAAAACGTAAGTATTGGGCTCAACACTCTTACCGCCCAAATGAACTACACAATCCAAGTCCGGGTTGTAAACAGCAATAACGTCATTTACAATATCTTCATCGGAAGCGTAATCGTGAGGGCCCGCATAAGCCACTTTGAAGTTCAAGTCTTGGATAGCGCGCTTAACCCTCTCATCAAACTTAATATTCATTACAGACCTAACCTCATTGTTCCTCTTCATGACGTTTAAGAGTATCTTCGATAAGTGCTTACTAGCCCCCCACATGGGTTTTGACGCCGGGGAAGGAATACCCATGACTTTAGTTATCCTACCGGCTACGGCTATTACGTCCTTTTCGCCCTTAGCGTTCTGTTTAGCGAAAGCAATATTGCTTAACACTTCGGGAATTAAGGGGGTTACTAAAGGGTTTTGAAGCATTGAGAGGGCTAACTCAAGCCTCTCCTCCTCCCCGCTGTGATATAAAAATTTACAAATGTCACAATCAATTGGTATACTTTTGTCCTTCTCCCTATGGTACTTACAGAACTTAAACTCACTTAACAGCCTGAGTGAGAAGTCAGTGATATAATACATCGAACTTTTAATGTCAGTAATGTCGGCTAAGTCCTCTAATAAACTATTAATCTCCTCCTCACTTAACCCCATTTCTTTAAGCCTATTTACCCCTTTCTCCTCACTCTCGTCTAAGTACTGCTTTACTGCGGGCTGAGTAACACCTAAAATACTCGCTATTTTACTCTGGCTCATCCCCCTCTCCCTTAACTTTTTAGCCAACAACATCCTAATTATTGGAATGAACTCCTCCGTGATGAGTGTTAGTGGTGTTTTCACCACAGTTGAAAATAAGTGGAACGGCAAATATAAGGCTGTTGACGGAAGCTTACATGTAGTAAACACAAGAGAGGGCTCCTTTGCTTACATAGCAATAGGGATAGTAAGAGGGAAAATTGATGGGGATAAGTTCACCGTAGATGAAATAGATCACAAGGAAGAATACTGTGAGAATTGCGACGCTGAGGAGAGGATGAGAGAGTTAGAGTATAATGAAGTGCTTGACGATGAGGTAGATATTGTCTTCCTCGATAGAAAACCCTCCTTTGACAACTTCAATCAAGGTAGGTTTATAAGCATAGTCAAAGACCCCTCGACGACAATAGAGTATAGCGGAAAAACTCCGTGGTTAATCCCGGCATACGAGAAGAACGGAATAAGGGGGGCTTATTTTAAGCTCTTTGACTTCTCTTGGGTATTTCTAGTGGAGACGAACCTCAAACTGGACTGGGGGACAGTCCTTTCAATTTTATACACGCTCGGAAGGGAACCCATTGCTGAAGCCTTAGGCTATAATTACCCCCTCTTCTTAGCCGATAAAGTTGCTAAATATTACCGCGATAGGGAGGCTAAGGTATTAAACTTACTGGTACAAGATAGTTACAGAGGGTTTAGGAGTTTAGTGGAAAGACATAGAAAAGGTGGAATTTAATGCTCTTCCTTGAGACTGAAGGTAGATTAAGGGAGATAAGGACTTTCACGAGACCCACAGCAGACGGTAGGGGGACAATAACTTTTAAGGTGTTCGTAATAGAAATGCCTTTCACGAGAAACATACAGTTAGAACCCGGTAAATTGGCGGTAGTGGAAACGATAAAAGACAACCATTACCTATTACTCGAGGTTTCCGATTACATACCTCAACACTACGGTATGATAAACTTAGACGGGAACATCCCCCCGGAGCTAAGGGAGGAAATAATGAAGAGAATAGACTGGGAGAGTAAAGAAGCGTGGATCGAGATCTTCGCCTCACCCGTGGGCTACGTAATGAGCCAAAACGACGGGAAGATAGAGTTCAAGAGGGGTTACATCCCCCCACTCCCCGGTTCTAAGGTCAAATTCTTAACGGCTGAAGCCTTTGAGAAGTTCATCTTCTATGAGGACGGTACACCTATAGGAAAGGTAGTTAATGAGGACGCATTATTAAAGGTAAACTTGAGGAAGGCAATAAATTACCACATGGGGATATTCGCTTATACCGGCTCCGGAAAATCCAACTTGACTTCATTAATCATTCGAAGGGTACTCAAGAACTTACGTGATGTAAAAGTCGTTATAGTTGACGTTTCTATGGAATACGCGGTATTACTACTAGACCAACTTTTAGAGAACGAGTCGAGACTGGTTAGCCTGGAGAGGTTACCCTTAAATGAAATCGACGCCGGGAAAAAGCTGATTAGGACTCACGTTATACCAGAGGAACTCCAAGACTTCAGAGACTTAATAAGGAAGGGCTTCGAGAAGCTATACGTTGATAAGAAGTTAAGGAGGCTATATGTACCCCCTCAAGGGATTACATACCTAACTTACGGTTTACTAATAGACATGGTTAGGAGCCAAATTGAGGATAAATATGTCGCAACGTCACAAAAACCCTTCTTCATGACTTTATTACAAGAACTTGATAAGCTGATGAGGGAGAAGAAATTAGGTAAAGACGACATAGTTGACGAGACGATTTACGACGTATTAAACGAGGTTGAGACGAAGGCTAGGGAGGCTGGGGTCAGGGAGAACTCCGTGATCTTCACCTTCATGTCCTCTCTGAAATCCTATTTAGAGCTTAAGCCCGCTGAGAGCGAGGAGTATGACGTAGAGGCTTTGGCAATTGAAGTACTAGACCAAGACCCCTCCTCGCCGAGACTTTTCATAATAGAAGCACCTAACATGGACGATGCGAGATTAATAGTCTCAATGCTTATAGAACAAGTCTTCATGAGGAGGAAGAGGTCTTATTCCACTAACCCAGCAGTGCTATTCGTACTGGACGAGGCACAAGAGTTCATACCGTTTGAGACGAGGCAAAAGGACTATAGTGAGCAGTCATCAAACGCTGTTGAAAAATTGTTAAGGCACGGTAGAAAATACCACTTACATGGGTTAATAAGCACGCAGAGATTAGCTTACCTCAACACTAACGTCTTACAACAAATCCACACTTACTTCGTGAGCACCTTACCGAGGCCATATGATAGGCAATTAATCGCTGAAACCTTCGGGATTTCAGACTCTTTGGTAGATAAGACATTGGACTTTGACGTTGGGCAGTGGTTATTAGTGAGTTTTAAGGCCGCATTAAAAGAGGACATACCGGTGATGTTCAAGGCTGATAACAATATTACCGAGTTAAGAGAAAATTTACAGAGATTAGTTTGAGCGAAAAGGAGGAGATTATAAGATATATATCGACATTCATAAATAGTAAGGAGCTAATTGAGGCGTTTAAGAGGGTAGATAGGCGTGACTTCTTGCCGAAAGAGGTTAGGCATTTAGCCTATTCGCTAAAACACGTTGACGACGCTCTGCCGATAACTAAACGTTATAATACTTCAGCTCTAAGCTTGGGGCTTAAAATGCTAGATCTCCTCGAGCTTAAACCCAACGATAAGGTTCTTGAGATAGGTACTGGGAGCGGGTATTACACAGCTTTAATAGCTGAAATAGTAGGTGATGAAAACGTTTATTCCTTAGAAAATGATGAAGAGGTTTTCAACCTAGCACTGAGAAACTTGAAGAGCAGAAGAGTCCACTTAATCTTCGGTGACGGAAGTATAGGTTATCCGGAAGGCGCACCTTACGATAAAGCGATAATATGGGCCGCTTGCCCTACCTTCCCCTTTGCTATATATCAGCAGTTGAAGGATGGCGGAATATTAGTCGCCCCTATAACTGATAAGCAAGATAGGCAAGGGCTGTATAAGATCGTGAAGGGGAAATCGCCTTTTGCCGTAAGGCTTTTCGACGTTATATTCTCAAAGCTCACGGGGCTTTGTGGTTTTTGGTATTCCTAAGCGGGGGGACTAGGGTCGTGAAAGTCCAACAAGGTTTTCAAAAAGTGTCACGTAACGTTTTTACGTGACTAATCGTTATTTTTGATTGCTTCTAATCCTTCCTAAGCTTGTGCCGTCGCCAACAGTTTTCGATAAACCGTGAAGTTTATATACTTAGTATGTAAATTTGAGTACAGTCACACCAGATGGGTGGCTATATCACGACGAGGTGTGACGGTGAATAAAAGATGTGCGGGTTTCCCCATC
>Ga0080003_1000769_pt1 | contig 19563 bp, 21 predicted proteins | sample JossMetagenome_FD_69206 | JGI IMG/M metagenome (GOLD analysis project Ga0080003, IMG submission 69206) | Hot spring microbial communities from Joseph's Coat, Yellowstone National Park, USA - JC2_E (SPADES assembly) (version 2) | ecosystem: Environmental > Aquatic > Thermal springs > Hot (42-90C)...
GGCGAGGTTTGTCCTTTGCCTTGTGTCTGGATAAGGGACACCTGAGCCGTTCTCGCAGGAATGGAGATGGACAGGTAAGTGAGGCCGATGAGAGTGTCAGGGTCTATCAAAACCTCAACACCCTCATCGGAGAGCTTGCCCTGGCTAAATCTGGTCAGTTATCTCCAGGAATCCCCTGCCTTTAGGCATGGGGAGGATGTCAAAAATCAACGGGAACGAAATAAATAAAGAGTATCTTGCTTTATGCATAAACTCTCTTGTTGGAAAAACACAGGCAAAAGATGGAGGCGGTTCTGTGATCATTCACTGGAAACTAGAGTAAGTAAAGAAATTAAAAATTCCAATTCTTTCCATCTCACCCCTGCAAAGAATCCCTCTCTCATTCAGCCACAAAGCAAGAAGGAAGGCAAACGAATTATTAGAGTTAGCAAAAAGAACAGTAGAGATTGCCATTGAGAATAATGAAAAAGAAGCGTTGGACTATATTTCCAAAGTAGGGTATAAATAAAAAAAGCGCTCTATGATGAAATTGGGATGAATAATTTGACAGCTATTAATCGATGCCACGACGCCTCTTTTTCTCTCAATACTTTCGACTACGACTCCGTCAACAAGTTTCTTGATACTATTGAGGACGAAGACTTAAAAAGCAGTATCCTTGAGGACTTGACCCACATCAACGCCATCTGCGAAAAGATGATGAATATCTTGGTCAAGGCTGTCCAGCGTTACGGCATTGAGACAACCGGAGAGAAAGAAAGACAGGCTCTTGCGATGGATATCTTCCTTCACCGCAAGCAAGCCTTTGACTATGCCTACGATTTCTATTGCCTTTTTAAGGCCTCCAGTAAGATGAGCCACCATAAAATCACGGCAGCCAAAAAAGATGTATGAGACTGGGTATTTCAACAAGTGTCTTTTGCGACCGGCCGATTTTTGAAGTTTTACCTTTAATTGCTAAAGAAAAATTCGAAGTCGTTGAAATTTGGTCTTCTCCAGATTCTCAATTACAATATATCCATTTTGATGTTCACAATCTCAAAGAGCTTGAGGAGCTAAAAACTCAACTTGCAGCTTTTAATTTAAAGGCGATTAGTTTGCACAGTCCCTTTTATCCTTCCTTTGACCTTTCTCATCCAGATCCTTCTATCCAAGAACAATCTATAAATATAACTGTAGCGGCGGCTAAGGCATTAAAGGAAATTGGCGGAGAAATCCTTGTGGTCCATCCTTCTGGGGTTGAAAAAAATCAGTTTTCTGAATTAACAGAGGAAAATAAGAGACTTGAATTGATGAGAAAAAATATTGGAATCATTTATCAATATACCCATAAATTAGGAATAATTTTAGCTTTAGAAACTTTATTGCCTCAATTCCTTGGATCGAATTTAGACTTTCTTTTTCATCTTGTTTCCTATTTTCCAGAAGATGTGGGAATTTGTTTCGATACAGGCCATGTTTTATTAAACCATCAGGCAGACATTGATATACAATATAAAAAAATCGCTAAAAGAGTGGTCTCTTTGCATATTCAGGATACTTTAGGCCAGCATGATGACCATCTTGTCCCTGGAGATGGAATAATCAATTGGCAAAACTTTATTGAGGCTTTGGAAGAAGAAAAATTTAGAGGGGATTTTCTTCTAGAAATTAATGGATTATCTTTTAAAAATAATCCTGAAGCTTTATTGCAAAAAGCAAGGCTTCAGAGTCTTGAAAAAATAAAGGGGAATAGAGAAAAGAATCTTTAAGACCTTTTTCTCTTTTATGATCGATTTACAGCGGAAAGCTGCGTATCAATTGCTTTTACTAACATGGGACTTACGTGCCATTCTTTTCCGTGGGTATGGATTATTGTTCCATCATAGGTTTGTTGAAAAATTCTACCATTTTTAAATTTGACTTGGATGGTCACATGAACTTCTGCTTCTTCTTGGGAGGTCCATGGATTAATTGAAGGCATGTCTACGTAATTCACAACGATTTGGTGGCCGACTATATTTAGTTTTTTGCTATTTTCTGGATTGAAAAGGTCTTGTTCAAAGGCAGCACGCGCATTCTTTTTCCCTGGACCTGTTATAGAGCCATACTGCCAGAGATAAACGGCTTGATCACATCCCCCAAAGATGAACATAGGCAGAAGCAATGCCAGTCCCAAGGAAAGGATTTGTTTTTTGATAGTACCAGACTTCATTTTAACTCTTAAAAGTATTGTATAATGGAATATTTTTAAAAAGTAAAAAATTGAAGAAGAGTTTCTTTTTTGATGGGGTTAGTTTCTATCGGTTGCCCATAAGAAAATTTATGATCTTTTTGTTTGATCTATAAGTTGTTTGATTTTTTTTAGCTGATTACCAAATTCAGGTTCTTCGAGATAATCCATTATGGGTTTTTCTAATCTATCTTTCCAATTGTCTTCAGGTCGTGAACCAGGATGATTGAATTGAAGATCTATTCCTAAAAGATCACTAATAGTAAAAACGACAAGCCAACAAGGAGACTGTAAAAGAGTTTCAATAAATCTGAGATGGAGTCGTGAGTCAAAATGGTTGGGAAGCTCGGAAATATTCCATCCGAGAAAATCAGCAATTCTCTCTAGCTCTAAGCTCTCTTCGCTATTAGGATCTTGAGCGGCTCTATGACAGAGGTGATTATATTGAAGCCTCAAAGGAGGATGATCGTGGGTAGCATAAGTGGCGACCGATAGTGCCGGATAGTGTGTTATGGGCTTAAAGGAATGGTCAGCAAGCCTTTCGAACATCGGAATAGTAAAACCCGGAATCCCCATCTTTTCTAAAAGAGGTCTAACGTATCGAGGGACTAAACCAAGATCTTCAGCAATGACTATTTCCTTTTTTGCAGTTTCGAGGATCATACTCAATATTTTTTTCCCTTGATTTTCATTCACAAGGGCAGACGCATCCGGTTCATCAGGACCAGGGAAAAATCGTGGAAGTTTTCCTCCAGTTTTTAATTTTACTTCTTCGGTAGAGAGCGGAAGAAATTCATTATTTTGCTCAGGGAACCAAGGAAAAGCATAGACTCGAAAAAATCCAAGAACATGATCAAGCCGAAAAGCATGGAAAATTTTTGTTGTTTGGAGGATTCTTCTTTTCCACCAACGAAAAGATTCGGCTTCATGCTTTTCCCATCGATATAAAGGAAAGCCCCAGTTTTGCCCCCATTTCTTTACAAACTCATCTCCTTGAAAAAAAGATTCTGGCGGGGCACCACAACTCCATTGACAATCGAAAAGTTCCTGACTAGCCCAAACATCGGAACTGTATCTGTTAATGCCATAGGGAATATCTCCAATCAGTTTTATGTTTTTGGAATCAGCATATTCTCTTACTTGTTTCCATTGCGTCTGAGCAATCCATTGAATAAAGGAATAAAAACGGCGTTTTTCTAAAATCCACTTTTGATCTTTTTGTCTTTTAAGCCATTCGATTGCGTTTTCATAAGTTTTTATTTCCTCTGGCCAAGTGTTCCAATGTGTATTTCCTGTATTTTCGTCCACAAGAAACCTAAAAAGAGTATACGTAGAAAGCCAATCGTGGTTATTTTTACAAAAAAGGATAAACTCCTTTTTCTTGGCGAGCTGAGAGGAAGCAATGAACCTATAAAAGGCTTTTTCTAAAAGTTTTTTCTTGATCGATTTTACGGTCTTGTAGTCAATCAATTGACCTTCAAGCCTTTCTTTTTCTAAATTCGAAAATTTTAAATCTTCTGAACTAAGTCCAGGAATAAAATCGGGCTTCATAGTAACGAACATGGGATCGTAAGCAACGGAACTTAGCGCATTGTAGGGGCTATGGTCTTCGCTAGTCTCATTTATTGGAAGGATTTGTAAGTAGTTTATATGCATCTGCTTACAAAAATCGATTGTGGAAATCACCGCTTTGGTATCCCCAATTCCCAAATCGTTTTCTCTCCTTAATGAAAAGACCGGGACAAGAAGTCCCACCCGTTTTTCATCTATATTGATTGGTTGCATAGAAAAAGCAAAAAAGTTTGTAAGAGCGAAAGAAAAAAGATAAAATTGCCTTCAATTTAATTGTGTTAGAATACAATTCTTTTTGAATAGAAACAAAAAAATTCAACTCCTCTTTTAGGGTCTTTTGAAACGACAAAATTTGAGACCAGATAAACAAAGAGATTGGGGGAGGTTTTTAACAAGGAGAAGGAATTTAAAATTTTCTCCCATGAAATGAGGGTGAGAAAGCATAAAAAACTTTCTTATCCAGCTTTCTCTTTTTGGATTTTTAACAAGGAAGAAGGGATCTGTTGCGTACAATTTCTCCAATAATCCCATGAAAAAATGATGTTGGTCAAGCCATCCAATAGATTGGAATCCACTGTCTTCTGCTGTTTTTGAGATTAAGCTAAAGTTTAGATGCGTTGTAATGTCGCAATCGGCAGGAAAAAGTAAAGGATCTGAAAAAATTTTATGGTTTTTATAACAGCGGAGGGTGCCGTTGGCACGCCAGGGTGCAAAATATTCTTCTTTGGTTAAACCATAATCAATGATGAAAAATAGGGAAGAGGAGGTTTTAGCACTAGCTTTTTTAATCCATTCCATTGCTGCTAGAGGAATTTCTGTTGTGTACCCTTCTATTTTTGGAATGCCTAAGTTGTCAATCATCCATGCTAACGGACTATTTTCCTTCACTGGCTGATCGATAAAGCAAAGTTTATTTTCGTGATTAATTCCGACATGGCTCTCCATCCACTTTCCCTTTTGAAAACGTATTCGTTTTACCGGCAGGCAGTCTAAAAATTCATTGGCGATGAGGATAGTGAAATCAGAAAGCTTGGGAAGTTCTTCCCATTCAGTAATCCAAAAGAAACGGTCAGTAGTGCCGATTCGCTGATTAATCTCTTGTTGCTGTTGAATTTGGTTATAAGAAAAAGGCTCTAGAAAAAGATAAGACAATTTTTTTGATAATTCCGATTCGTTTTTTTTTAACCAATCCACGATGTCACAAGCCAATTCTCCACCCCCCGCTCCGGCTTCTATAATCCAAAGGGAATCTCTTTTCCCTAACTGCTTCCAAATTTCTGTGCACTGCATTGCGAGAAATTCCCCGAAAAGAGATCCAACAGAAACACTTGTAAAAAAATCTCCATTTTTCCCTATGCGCTTTTTGGTTCCATGGACATAATAACCCAATCGCGGATGACTTAAATGCAAAGCCATATATTCATCAAAGGGCATAGGGCCTTTTTCCTTTATTATGGAGAAGATTTCAGAAAGAAAGAACGACTGGCTTTTTTTTGCAGTTTTCATGAAAAAAGAAAGAAAGAGAACATGATTCCAATGAGCTTATTTTTGTAGGGTCTTGAACATTCTATAAAAACTGCGTAAAGCTTTAAATCCCATCCTATGTTCAAGTCTTAATCTTTCAAACTGCTTAAGTAAAAACACTGCATCATCGTTAAAATAAAGCTTATCATGCACAGTTTCCCAAGGAGTAATTAAACCAAGGTGTAGATACAAAGAAACAATTTCTAAATCTATGCCTGTTTCCTTGGACAAGGCTTCAAGAGAATAAAGTCTTAATTTTCCTTCACCCGTTCCAAGAATGGAAAGGGAGAGAAGATTTTGGTCGTTTGTCTTTTCTTTAGGGTTCATATTCTCTTACAATTGTTTCTTTTTTCTCAGTTGTTCCCAAAGTTTCTTTTCTTCATTGTTGACTGCTTGGGGTACGTTTATAGATATAACAGCGTAAAGATCCCCTCTTTTCTTCCCATCCAAATAAGGGAGGCCCAGTCCTTTTAATCGAAGTTTGGTTCCAGATTTGCAACCCGCTGGTATTTTTAAATTGACTTTGCCTTCTAGTGTTGGAATCTGGACCGTTGAGCCTAATGCGGCATCCCATGGTGGAATTTCTAGATCATAATAAAGATCTTTGCCTTCAACCCTAAAAAAAGGATGTTTTGCATATTTAACTTTTAAAAAGAGATCTCCGGCTTTGCCATAGGGCGAAGGTTCTCCAAGTCCAGCTAGGCGGATCCTTTGTCCTTCCTCGATGCCAACAGGAATAGTTATTTGATAGGTATCTTTACGGCTCCCACCATCCGTGGGACGACTAACAGTAATTTGTCGTACAGATCCGTGGAGCACTTCGTCAAGACCGACCAAGATTTCAGCCGTTAAATCTCTGCCTTTTTGCTTCCTAAGAGATGTTTCTCCATTTTTATGGAACAAATTTGAAAACAATCCACCCGGTTCAGAAAAAAACATTTCAAAAAAATCGCTAAACCCAGTGCCTCCAAAACTTGGTCCAAACTCTCCTTGGTGTTCCCAACCTTTAGAAGATGACCAGAAAGGAGGAACAAACTCTTCTTGGGTTCTATCCCAAGAAAGGAACATCTGATCATATTTTTTCCTTTTTTCTGGATCGCTAAGGACCTCATAAGCTTCGTTTATTTCTTTAAATTTCTCCTCAGCCTCATTTTTGTCTTTAGCGACGTCTGGATGATAAATTCTGGCTAGGCGCCTAAAAGCAGCTCGGATCTCATCTTGAGTTGCGTTTTTGTCGACTCCTAATGTTTCGTAATAATTTTTAAACTTCATAAATGGGATTTCAAAAATAATATGGTCAGTTAGTTTTTAACAGGGCATTAAAATATTAAACTTTAATGTCAAATGGATCAAATCATCAATGATTGGCCCTTTATTGGGAGGATATCCAGTGATTGTCTGAACCTGGATGCCACTTTAGGCTGTGGGCAGACTTTCTCTTGGAAAAGATTGGAGAAGGGGGGATGGATTGGACAAGCTGGGTCAATCCCTTATGCAATTTTTCCAGCAAGCGATCAGTTATACATTTATAGTCCCTTAGGATCGTTAGATGGATTCCAAGAATATTTTCAAATAACATTCGATCTTGAAAAAGTTTTTAACAGTTTTCCTTCTGAGGATTATATCTTAGAACAAGCAAGGCTTTTTTGTCAAAAACTGAGGATTTTAAAACAGGATCCTTGGGAAACCATTCTTAGCTTTCTTTGTTCGTCAGCTAAGCCTATCATTCAAATTCGTAAAATCACCCAATTGTTAAGGCGATTTTATGGAGAAGAACTCTGGCCAGGATTTTTTTCTTTTCCTTCCCCTGAAGATATCTTGAACAAAGGACCTTCTCATTTAGAACAATGTAAACTTGGATTTCGATCCGATTATGTATGGAAAGTGGCTTCCATTTTTGCAAAAGAGAATAAAAAATTTTTATCAATTCTAGCAACTGCCTCAACAGACACTATTCGACAAACCCTTTTGGAACTACCAGGAATTGGGAGGAAAATAGCTGATTGTGTTCTGCTTTTTGGATATGCTAGAATGGAAGTCTTTCCTATTGATAGATGGATAGAAAGAGTATTGCAAACCTTTTATTTCAATCTTCTTGAAAAAAGAAAAATATCGAAAAAGGAGCTTCTGAGCTTTTCTTCTAGCTATTTTGGTCATTTTGCAGGATACGCCCAACAGTATCTTTTTTATTGGTCCCGCTCCGTTTTCTGGAAAAAAGGGGGGCTTTGGGAATATCAATAAAAGAGTTAACAAAAGAGGCTAATTTTTTCTTAAGAGGTTCGAAAAACCTGTTTGGTATGCTAACCAACTGTTTTTTGTGATCTCATCGCTTTGAGGAAGTTGGTTCCTAAGTTCCACAAAGGCCCAGGGAATTTTTTTAATTCTTCAAGAACTGCTTCCAAGGAAGTGATAAAATAATTGATTTCTTCATCTCCAATGATCAAGGGAGGAAGGCATTTGACAATGTCCAGATTGTTTGCTGCGACTTGACTTAATATTTTATGTTCAGCCATGAGAGTAGAAACAATTAATTGAGGGAAAAGCCCTTTGTCCATTGAATGAATGGTCTTCCATGCCATTTTTCCAGTGATGGATTTGGGTTCACCAAATTCAATAGCAATCATAAGCCCTTTAACCCGTACTTCTTTAATCCAATCATATTTTTTTTGGAGACCAATCAAAGCCGTTTCAATCTTTTCTCCGCAGTTTTTGGAGTTCTCAATTAAGTTGTTTTCCTCTAGTATAGATAGGGTAGCAAGCCCACAAGCACAGGCGAGATTATTCCTCCCAAAAGTTGAGGAATGAACGATACATCTATCGAGTCGATTAAAGACTCTTTGATAGATTTCTCTTCGGGTAGCTATAGCTCCACAAGGTACATAGCCACCACTTAAAGCTTTTGCAAGAGTCACAATGTCTGGCTCAAGGTTCCAATGTTCAAATCCAAACCATTTTCCCGTTCTCCCTAAGCCTGTTTGAACTTCATCACTAATCAGCAAAGTGCCATATTTTCTACATAATTTTTGAGCTTCCTCAAAGTAATTATCTCTTGGAAAATAAATTCCTTTTCCTTGGACAGGTTCGAAAAGAAAAGCAGCCACATCTCCCTTTTTTAGCTCATGTTCTAGACCTTTTAAATCTCCCATAGCGACATGTTCACAACCGGGTAAAAAAGGACCGAATCCTTCATGAAAATAGGGATTAGCTGAGACGGATAGAGAACCCATACTTAATCCATGAAAAGAGTTGGTAAGAGAAAGGATTCGTGGCCGCCTTGTTGCAGCCCTAGCAAATTTTATAGCCCCTTCTATAGCTTCTGTCCCACTATTACATATAAAGATGGCATTCAGATGAGGGGCTCCACAGGCCTCAAATCGTTTTACAAGGGCTTCAGCAAGGAGACCACTCAAGAGCGCTGAATCCATCTGGACCATGTTCGGCAAATCCAAATCGAGGACCTCTTCGATCACTTTTTTTACTTTCGGATTGTTTCTGCCAACAGCAAAAACGCCAAATCCTCCAAGAAAATCCAGATATCTGTTGCCTTCTTTATCAAAAAGATAAGCACCCTGTGCTCTTGTATAAACTTTATCAAACCCAATGATCCTTTGAACCTGAACTAAAGTTCTATTGATATATTGATAATGAAGTGAATAATTTTCACCCATTCGAGATTCTATAATTTTTTTAATATCCATCAGCTTTTCCCTGTTTTAAAATCTTATTTTTTCTAATAATGCTTGTTGGTTAGAATAAAAAGACAATTTTTTATTCTATCTAATAAACAGGAAAGGAATTTTTAATCTTTCGATTTGAAAAAAGGATTTGTTTCTTTTTCTTTCTGAATGGTTGTTGATGGACCATGCCCAGGATAGACTATGGTTTGAGGAGGCAAAGAAAAAAGATAATTTTTAATTCCTTCTATAAGGGCAGAAAAATTTCCATTTGGAAGATCTGTTCTCCCTATAGAGCCAGCAAAAAGAATATCCCCACAAAAGACAGCATGCAACCTTGGGACATAAAAAGCAACACTCCCTGGACTATGTCCTGGAATATGAAAAAGGATAAATTCTACGCCATTGCATCCCCAATGCACGCTGCCGCCTGCAAGGACAGGTAAAGCAATGATTTCTTCTGGAGGGGCTATGGCTCCTTTTATCCCCATATAGGCAATCCCTCCGGAATTTTGGACTAAATTATAATCGGAAGGATGAACATAGACAGTGCAGTGAAAAGTTTTTTCGATTAAACGAGCTTCCCATATGTGATCGAAATGTCCATGGGTAAGAAGAAGACTATCTACTTCAATTTTCTTCTGCTGAAGAAATGAAGTGATGCCCTGCGGGGCATCAATACAAATATACCCATGCTTTCCAGAGAGGAGATAGGCATTGGTTTGGAGTTCTCCTCCAGTATAAATAATTGGTTCTTTCATAATATTATTTCCAACTGATCTTGTTTAGCTTGGCCTGTTGAACCTCTTCAGCATAAATTTTTGCCGAATTTTCTCCAAAAACATCAATTTCTTTCCTATAGAGTCCGTTTTGGAAATCTACAGAATACAAGCCGAATCGGGGTGAAAAAGAGCCCCATTCGTAGTTGTCAACCAAAGACCAATAAAGATAGCCAAAAAGCGGTGCTCCTTCTTTTCGAAGTTTGTTTACGATGCGGACGTGTGCTCGAATATAGTGACTTCTTAATACAGAATCTCTTCTTTTTTCCATCATCCCTGAAGGAGTATAGCGGTAAGCTAGCCCATTTTCAGAAATCAATAAAGGTAACTGGTAATGGGTAAGTTGATGCGTAACAAAGGCCAATCCTTCAGGAAGCATTCTCCAATCCCACCATTTGCTTGTAAACGCTTCCATCATCCATTCATGAAAAGTTTTATTGCGTTTTGGTAATTCGTCATTCCATCTTGGCCATCGCAAGGCATGTTCGACGAAAGGATCATAGTAGTCAAATGCGATAAAATCAAAGGGCCTTTGTTTGGAAGCATAAATGACTTCGAGGAGTTCTTTCCAAGCACTTTCGAACGAACAGGCATAAGCGAGAAAATGTTGCGCTTTTTTGAGAAGAAAACCTAAGGCTTTTCGAGCAAGAGAAATAGAGCTAAATCGTGCTTTATCGAAGGCTGAATCTAGCTGTCTAGCTCTATCCCAAAGATAAGAGAAGAGTTTTTGTTTTTTGATACCAAAATAGTTAGCGTGCAGAAGATCTAACCAGGCTAAATCCAGCCAATAGAGGTTACTGGAATAGTTGTTGAAACTGACATAGGGTTTTAAGCCATAGGACTTATAGAGAGAGTGAATCAGAAAATAAGCTCTGGAATGGGCCTCAAGGAGATGGATTAAACAGGTGGTGGCTGCATGAATTCCCCGGTTTGATCCGGAAGGAAAATACCCGTAGAGATAGTGGCAGGTTGCGAGCATATTAGGCTCGTTGACAGTAAGGAAAAACCTGGGAGGCTCACAATGAAAATCTTTCGGCAGATGTTCCAACAGGTATTTTATAGTATACGCCACATACTTTAAGTAATGATCAATAGTGGATCGATGAATCCATGCATCCAGTCCTAACCACGCAGGATGGGTAAAATGATGGAGGGTAACCACTGGTTCCAATCCAAGAGCTCTACAATAGGCTAGGATTTCAGAGTACCTAGCCAGAACAGTTGGATCAAAGGGAGGGGGCTCTAAAAAGGAAGAATTCTCAGGATGAGGTAAATCATAGATTGGTTGTATCCGACTCCAACTTATTCCAAGCCTAAAGGCATTAAGACCCAGGTCTTTTGCTCTTTTTAAATCCTCTTCAGCCAGGTTCCAAAAATTACAACTTTTCCCAGAAGGTTCGACCTGATTATCCCGTTCCGCCCATACCCAATTATTCAGCGGCTCGCCTTTCCCATTCATTCCTCCTTCATGTTGGTAGGGGGATGTAGCCACGCCCCACAAAAATTCATGATGAGGCCATTCAAAGGCTAAATTTTTTTCATTTTCTCTGTAGAGGTGTTTGGAGGCAACGGGTCTCGTAACCATAACGATCTCCTTTGTATTGACCAAAGAATTTTTCAATAAAATAAATTAAAACGTTCGGTTTTTAATCGGTCGAATAAATGGAAAAGGCTCATGCGTGTTCTTTTTGTCCCGGTGACAAGCAGACTGGCTCAGGGGGATTAAGCTCGTCTTCCAACAAAATTTTGACAATCTTGTATGCCGCCTTAGGGGTACTGTGTTTAAAAGCATTTTTTCTCATTTGTTGCAATTTTTGGGGATGGGAAAGAAGATAACTTACTTTATAGGCTAATGTTGTAAATTCATTACATTTTATGGCAACTCCTTTTTCTAAAAGATAATCGCTATTAAATTCTTCTTGGCCGGGTATGGGAGAAATAATGATCATTGGCAAACCCATGGCCATAGCTTCGGAAGCAGTTAATCCTCCTGGCTTGCCAATGAAAAGATCTGCCGCATCCATCAATTTGTGCATCGATTCCGTAAAACCATAGATTCTAATCGTATGATTGGAAAGCTTTGAGGCTTTTATGCGGATCTTTTCTTCCATTTGCGGGTTTTTGCCGCAGACGACAACAATCTGTATTGGCAGTTGCAACGTTTCTAAAGATTCGAGGATGGCCTCTGCAGGACTCACTCCAAGGGCTCCAGCTGATATCAAAATTACAGGAAGCTCCGGATCAAAGCCAAGGCTTTTTTTCGGCTCAATCTTGCTTGGAGAAGGCTTAAATATGGGATCAATAGGAATACCACTGAAAATGATTCTTTCCTTGGGAATGCCAAGATTAATCAGATGGATTTTGCTTTCTTCATTGGCAACAAAATACCTATGAAAAACTCGGCAAAGCCACATCGCATGGCAATGAAAATCCGTCACAACGATCGAAAGCCGACAATCTATTTTTTTTTGAGAAATTAAATAGGAAATGATCTCTGCAGGCAAAAAATGAGTACAAACGGTCACTTGAGGCCGGTACCCAGAAATAAAATCGATAAGAGGTTTGGTATTTAATCGATCGAGCATGAGTCTCATTTTGTCGGTTTTCCAAGGCTCATCGGTTGTTCGATACCACCAACCGAGAAAAGAGGGGGCTCTTTCAACTAGTTGGATATAAAGTTTCGAATAAAAGTCTCTGAAAATTTTGTTGGTAAATTTTAAAGCATCTACGCAAATCACCTGTCCTACTCTTGGATCTTCAAGAAAGGCCTTTTCCAATGCTTCCGCAGCACGGACGTGCCCGGTACCGGCACTTGTTGATAGGATTAAAACTCTTATTGATTCTAAATTTTTCACTTATCTTTGGGATTAAAAAGAAACTATTTTTTCTGTTGTTGCTCTTGCGGTGGATTATTATTTCTTAGAAGTATCACGCGGCTGTGTCCATCCACAAACATCTGATTGGTATTTCGAAATATTGTAATCACATTGCCTGTCACATGATCTTTATTTTCTTCAATCACTTCGGGATTGCCCGTTAATATTAACTTATCTTCTGGAACAATATATTCCATTTGAGAAGCTTTGGCAGTCCTTTTTTCTTGAATAAGCACTGCATCTCCTTTGGCAATAAGTCTTTTGATTTCAGAACCGCTTTCATCAAAGAAAACGGTCATTTCGTTAGATCGCATTTTAAAATTGTTCGCTATGGTGATGACATTGCCACTAAAAAATCCTTGATGATTGTTTTGATCCATTCGGAAAGTATTCGATGTGACGACTGTAGCGTCAGGGTTGGAAAGGAGTTCCGGTGGGTTTTCTTCTGGAAATTGACCAAAAACAGTTGATCGGAGAAAGAAAAAGAGGAGTAATAATAAAAAGGATTTCATCGCTCTAAAAAATTTATGGTTTTGTTTCAAGGTTTCCACGAAGAGGGAGGGCTCCAGTTCGAAGCGAAGGGCTCGGTGCATGGCTAGGAGAAGAAGGCTCTTTTTTTTGATTCGATTTTCCAAGGGGTAGTTTATAAAGCACCATACGGACATTTTCCCGAAAAATTCCTTTTCTGTTGTCGATTTCCCACTCCATGATGTTTGAAGTAAGCTTTAGATCTTTTCTTTGAATTTCAGCTCCATTCTTTGTGGAAAGCCTATTGTCCAATTTCCAAAAATCGCATCGAGGAGAAAGAATAGTAGTAGTGACTCGATCGTTATCGAAAAGTTCGATTTTCATTTTTCTTATTTCTATTCTATTCACGCTAACTGCCACTGCTTCTTCTCCATGTATAGTTGCTTGTAGTTTTCCTTCTGTATTTCTCTGAGGTAAAACGAAATTTTTTATCACTGCCCCTAAAGGCAATGAGGGGGAATCGGCAAAAAGCCGATCCTCGAGGAAAAATAGAAAAACAAAAAGAAAAACATTAAGGAACGGCTTCATGGATTTTTAAAAGGCATGCAAGCATTTGATCCACTTTGCCCAATGGAATCATTGTCGAGGCATCTGACATGGCTTTTTCTGGATAAGGATGCGTTTCAAAAAAAAGCCCGTCGATGCCAATAGCCACAGCAGCTCTGGCTAAAGGGAAAGCCATAGCTTCTTCCCCTCCTGTCTGCTTGCCAAGTGCTGAAGGTCGTTGGACTGAATGTGTGGCATCAAAGATAACTTTATGTTTTCTAGATCGCATACGAACAATCCCTCGCATATCGACAATAAGATCATGATATCCAAAACAACTCCCCCTTTCGGTAAAAAAGAAATTTTTGCAGCCTGCCCATTGGAGCTTTTCCGCTATAAGATCAACGTCATCGGGAGCTAAAAATTGTCCTTTTTTTACATTGACAATTTTTCCGCTTTCTCCGCAAGCCAGGATTAAATCGGTTTGCCTGCATAAATAAGCAGGTACTTGAAGGATGTCAACGATCTGAGCTACCGGTTTTACTTGATCTGGGAGATGCACATCAGTCGTAAGGGCACAGCCCGTTTTTTCTTTGATTTGTGATAACATGTTTAAGCCTTTTGTCAGTCCTGGGCCACGAAAAGAATTAATGGAGGAGCGGTTTGCTTTGTCAAAGGAAGACTTAAAATAAAAAGGAAGCTGGTATTTAGTTGTAATTTTTTTTAGTTCAAGGGCGCTATCTATAAGAAGTTCCATCGATTCGATCACGCAGGGACCAGCGATGACAATAAAAGGCTCTTTTTTTGCGTTCATGACAGTTCCTCTAAAAGGAATATTACTCTAAGAATGGGTTTTCTTTCGGTGTTCCAGTGAAGCTTTTAAAAAGGCTACAAATAATGGATGCGGAGCATTAGGCCTGGATTGAAATTCTGGATGGAATTGACAGCCGACAAACCATGGATGATTTTCTAATTCGATCAGTTCTACCAGCTCTCCGTTTTCTGTCGTACCAGATATCTTTAAACCGAACTTTTCAAGCAGGGACTTATAGGCCATGTTAAACTCGTAGCGATGCCTATGCCGTTCTCTAGAAGTATCCCGCCCATAAGCTGCATAAGCTTTTGTATTGGAAAGGAGTTTGCATAGAGAGCTACCAAGCCGCATGGAGCCACCAAGGCTAGAAAGTTTCTTTTGTTCCTCAAGCAAACAGATCACAGGGTTTGATGTCATACTTTCAAACTCCGTACTGTGGGCATCGGTCAGTCCAACAACATTTCGGCTAAATTCGATAACAGCGGTCTGCATACCAAGACATAATCCAAAATAGGGAATGAGATGAAGACGTGCATATTTTGCTGCCTCTATTTTCCCCTCAATGCCTCGACTGCCAAAGCCTCCAGGAACCAATATTCCATCTGATCCTTGAAGTAGCGTTTCGGCTCCTTTTTCTTCGATTTCTTCAGCATCCACTTTTTTGACTTCAACCCCACAGGAAAGAAATGCCCCCGCATGGGTCAAGGCTTCATAGATACTTTTGTAGGCGTCCTGATGACCGATATATTTGCCTACTACTGCAATAGAAAGCTTATGCGCAGGATGCATAATTTTTTCGACAAAAGCTTTCCAATCTGTTAAATCGGCTTCGGGCAGATCAAGTTTCAAATACTTGCAGACAAGAGCATCCAGTTTTTCTTTCTGAAGCATTAGAGGAACTTCATAAATAGTATGTTGAACATCTAACTCTTCGATGACCCCTTCAATAGAGACATTACAGTAGAGAGAAAGTTTTGCTCTAACTTCCTCCGTCAGTGGATGATCAGACCGGCAAACGAGAACATGAGGCTGAATGCCTATTTCTCGAAGTTTAGCAACACTCTGCTGAGTTGGTTTTGTTTTAAGCTCTCCAGCAGCCTTAATGTAAGGCACATAGGTGACATGGACGAACAAAGCATGATCAGAACCAACTTCCAAAGCCATTTGTCGTATAGCCTCAAGAAAGGGAAGTCCTTCAATATCTCCGGTTGTGCCCCCGATTTCAGTGATCAAGATGTCGCAGCCGCTACTTTCTGCTACTCGCATAATTCGGTTTTTTATTTCATTGGTCACATGCGGAATGACTTGAACGGTTTTGCCTAGATATTTTCCCTGTCTTTCTTGTTGAATGACCGCTTCGTAGATTTGTCCTGTGGTCGTATTGTTAAGCTTAGAAAGTTTGACGTTTGTGAATCTTTCGTAGTGACCCAGGTCTAGATCAGTTTCTGCCCCATCTTCAAGAACATATACCTCACCATGCTGATAGGGATTCATCGTTCCAGGATCAACATTGAGGTAGGGATCTAGTTTCTGTAGGGAAATTTTGACTCCTCTTCTTTCTAATAGAGTTCCTAAGGCTGCTGCTGTAATGCCTTTACCCAGAGAACTAATCACTCCACCAGTGACAAAAATATATTTCATAGCCGCCCTTTATTATGTTTAAGCATTTGTTCGGCCTTCGACAAGTCTTCAGGAGTGTCTATAGCCACCGTTTGATAGGCAGTAGAAATCACCCGAATAGGAATTCGGTTCTCTATTGCCCTGAGTTGTTCTAAGGATTCCACTTGTTCTAATATTCCATATGGAAGAGAAATAAATTTTTGTAAAGCCCATGATGAAAACGCATATATACCCACATGCGCCTGTAGAGAATAATTGATCGTTTTATTTTTCAGAAAAGGTATTGATGCTCTGCTAAAATAAATGGCAAAACCATCCACATCGCAAACAACTTTTACAACATTAGGATTTTTCCTTTCGGAATCCCCCATAAGTTTTCTTGCTAGGGTGGCAATGGGAGCCACTCCCATGCCCTCGATAAGCCTGTCTATTTCTTTCCCAGGCAGAAAGGGTTCGTCTCCCTGGAAGTTTACATATCTGTCTGCCTGATACAAAGCGGCTACTTCAGCTACTCGATCTGTTCCAGAAAGATGGCTCGATTTAGTCATCAATGGTTCCCCGCCGAAACCTTTCACTACGTCAAAAATTCTTTGATCATCAGTGGCCACAACAACTTTCTTTGCTTTTTTACATTCCATAGCCCTTTCCCAAGCCCATTGAATGAGTGGTTTGCCTCCTAACATCGCTAATGGTTTGCCAGGAAACCTACTTGAACCCCATCGCGCAGGAATAACAATGATGGTTGTCATGAAAGATTCAGAATGAGAGGTTGCTTCTTTCAAAAAAAGCTGAGGTTACTCATTTTCTACAGAAAGAATAACCTCAATGGCTTCAAAAAGAGAAGAAGTCACATAAGTCGCAAGCCGACAGGCTACAAACGCATCGAGGTTTTTTCTTCCCAGGTTTATAAAAATAGTTTTGCATCCACTGTTTCTGCCGCAAAGTACATCGGCTAGCCTATCTCCCACAAAAAAAGATCTGCCAAAATCGATATCATATTCTTTAGCTGCCTTCCAAATCATTGTCGGTTGTGGTTTTCTGTCCCAAGTCAAATCTTGTGTAGGGCCTTCATAAGAAAGATAGATCTTTTCAAAAAATCTGCCTCCAACCATTTCTATTAGTCTCTGATTGACCTTTTCAACGTCCCCGGCTGTCAAAAGTCCTCGGGCAACACCCGATTGATTCGAAACGATGAATAACAGAAAACCGGCTTTTTTAAGTTTCAAAAGCTGTTGATCCAGACCATGAGGAATTTCTATCAGTTTTTCGTTTTTTAAATAGGGTATATTTTTGATCAGTGTGTCATCTCTATCAAAGAAAACAGCTTTGTTCATAGTCTAGAGTCGATCGGATGAGGGGATGATAAAATGCTTTGTTTGAGTTCGGCAGGAGTACAGGTGGCGGTTCCTAGTTTCCCAACAACAACCCCCGCCCCATGATTGGCAATAAGAGCTGCTTCAAATCCAGTGGCACCGGCTGAAAGCGCAAGGGAAAAAAGACTGATAGCTGTATCTCCAGCTCCAGAAACATCGAAAACCTCTCGAGAGACAGCCGATATGGTTTTGGGTTTTCCTTCCTTCTCCAACAGAAGCATTCCCTCTTCCCCTAAAGTGACAAGGAGATAAGAACAGTGCCATTTTTTTTGGAGTATTGCGGCAGCTTCTGTAATCTTTGTCAGATCTTCTTCATGAACATCTGGAAAGCCTGCAAGAGCTATGGCCTCTTTTCTGTTTGGCTTAACAACACTCACTCCTGTCCAGTTGAGACGGTTATTTGAATGGGGATCCACAGCAACAAGGATGTCCTTACCTTTGGTATGATGCAAAATAAAATCGATGATCGTTTGATCAAGCAACCCTTTGGCATAATCTTCGATAATAATAAGATCTTTAGAATCCAATTCCTTTTCTAAGTAAAGCAGAATATTCTGCGTAATTTCCTTAGGGATTGGTTCTTTTGTTTCCCTGTCGACCCTTACAACCTGTTGATGCCTACCGAAAATTCTTGTTTTTTGGGTCGTTTGCCTGTTTCGGATGATTTGAATGCCACAGAGGTTGCATCCAAAATTTTCCAAAGATTGAAGCAATTTTTTCCCTGCCTCATCTTCTCCAACAACTCCTAAAACAGAAACCTCTTTTGTAAATTCCAGCAGATTCCGAGCCACATTAGCTGCACCTCCAGGAAAATAGGAACATTTCTGGACTTCCACGATTGGGACAGGAGCCTCAGGAGAAAGGCGGGATACTTTCCCCCATACAAATTCATCGAGCATGAGATCTCCAATAACCAATGCCCTTAACTTTGAAAAACGAACTAAAAAATGGTCGATGGCGTTAGCAGAAAAAAACATAATAAAGCATGCAAGATTTATAATAATGAGCCCAGAATATGAAAAATCATTTTTTATCTTATATTTTTACACCGTTTTTTTTTGAATAAACCTTAATTAAATTTCAAAAGACTATGAAAGTGGAGCAAATAGACGACAGAAAAAAGGTGAATAAAAAGGTTGGGTATTTGGGGCCTGAAGCGACTTTTTCTCATCTTGTAGTCAAGAAAAGATTCCCTGATTGGCAACACCATTCTCTGGGCTCTATAGAGGATATTATTGAATTTGTCAAGACATTTGCCGATGGAGAAGAAAGGATCGGATTGATTCCAATAGAAAATTCCACTGGAGGAATGATTCTTGAATCGGTTGATTTGCTGTTGGAAGAAGATTTTCATCTTTATATTCAAGAAGAGCTTTCGTTGAATGTCCAATTGGCATTGATTGGGAGAAAAGGTCAAGAAATCAAAGAGATCTATTCCCATCCTACGCCTCTTTTTTATTGCAGGAAATGGCTGAAAACAAAGTTTCCACTTGCTAAAATACAAAAGACAGCTAGTACTTCAGAAGCAGCGAGAATAGTTTCTGAAAATCCTTATTCAGCGGCACTTTCGACTCGTTTAGCTTCAGAAATTTATAAGCTTGACATCCTTGAGTTTCCTGTACTTGAAGGAAATGTCAATCTCACACAATTTTTTGTCTTAAGTCCTTTTCCTTATTTAGGATCTACTGCCGAAACAACTATAGTTTTTTCAGTAAAAGATGAGCCTGGAAGTTTGTGTTCATTTTTAGAACCTTTCAGGGATGGCAAATTGAACATCAAAAGGATTGTTTCCAGGCCTATTCCTGGAAAATTGAATACGTATCTATTTTTATTATCGGTTCAAGCAGGCAAAGAGTCGGTTCCTTTGGAAAAGGCTCTTCGAAAGGCTGAAAAATATGCCATTTGGCTTAAATCTTTAGGGTCTTATCCCATAAGGGAAACCTTTAATGTTTGACATCCTCCCCATGCCTAAAGGCAGGGGATTCCTGGAGATAACTGACCAGATTTAGCCAGGGCAAGCTCTCCGATGAGGGTGTTGAGGTTTTGATAGACCCTGACACTCTCATCGGCCTCACTTACCTGTCCATCTCCATTCCTGCGAGAAC
>Ga0080003_1000773_pt1 | contig 19527 bp, 18 predicted proteins | sample JossMetagenome_FD_69206 | JGI IMG/M metagenome (GOLD analysis project Ga0080003, IMG submission 69206) | Hot spring microbial communities from Joseph's Coat, Yellowstone National Park, USA - JC2_E (SPADES assembly) (version 2) | ecosystem: Environmental > Aquatic > Thermal springs > Hot (42-90C)...
AGTGATAAAAAGTGGATGGGAGGGTAGTGGTGTTTCCCTCGACTAGCCCCAATGAGTTAAGGGTGACTGTGTATGATCCCTTAAGAGGGGTGCCCGTGGCGGAATTAGATTAAAAGTAAGGAAAAGTTACGCCACGGGTAAACACATAAAAGCATTGAAGAACCGTTTAGAGAGGAAATCAGGAACCATGCAAAACTATTTGAGATACAAACGATAAATACTTTAAGGGTAAGCTAGATAATTGTATAAATGCGCGGGGGTGCCCGAGCCTGGCCAAAGGGGACGGGCCTAAGACCCGTTGGCGTAGGCCTGCGTGGGTTCAAACCCCACCCCCCGCATTTTTATAAATGTTTTCAAATTCTTCGATTAAGTTTAATAAAAATAAATGATATTTTTGGTTTACTTCTATGCTATTATCTAGACCACAATTGCAATCACCATTAAAATAGGATAATTCATAAAAATATCCAGTTTCTTTGAGCTTATCGCATAATCCTTGACATCCATTAATAGAAACTACAAAACCATCTATTGAATAAAACCTTAATACTATACCGCAACAAATGTTTTCTTTACATTTATTTATGAAAATTCTTGCCTCTTTTTTCATATTCTTTCGCCAGAGATTCTATCCTAAAGGAATGTAGTTAATCTATTAATAAAATTCTTGCCTGTTATTATTTTTAATAAATTAAAAGAGAAAAAAGTTTAATTTAAATTGCTTCTAAGTTAAAAATATGTTTATAAAAATAAATGTCTTGAGCTTAATTAAATTATTTGGTGGAAATATGGCACTAGTATTTCATAAATTAGTATCTGTAGAAGAGGCATTAAATTTAATAGAAAAAGAATTAAATGGTATAGATACTTTAGGGGTTATAGAGGTTCCTTTATTTGAATCAGTAAATAAAGTCCTAGCAGAAGACCTTATAGCTCCTATAGATTATCCTCCCTTTGATAGATCTACAGTTGATGGATATGCAGTTAGATCAATAGACGTAGCAGGGGCCAGTGAAATAGAACCAAAAGAACTCGAGGTTATAGGAAAAGTTGAAGTTGGAACTAATCCAACAGTTGAAATAAAAGAAGGTAAGGCTGCTCAGATCTCAACAGGAGCAATGGTACCAAGAGGAGCTGATGCAATAGTTATGGAAGAATACGTTAGTAGGAAAGAGAATAAAATAAAAGTGTATAGAATGGTTTCTCCCGGAGAAAATATTTCTATGTCTGGAAGCGATATTGCAACTGGAGATACAGTAATAAGAAAAGGAACTCAAATAACTCCAAGAGAGTTAGCAGTTTTTGCAGGTTTAGGATTAAATAAAGTAAAGGTTTACAGGCCCCCAAAAATAATTGTTTATTCAACAGGGGTAGAAATTGAGGAACCAGGAAAAATGTTATCTCATGGAAAAGTTTACGATACGAACGGTTATGTAATAACATCAATGCTGAAAGAGCTAGGCTCCGAAGTTTATTTTAAAGGTATATTGCCAGATAATTATGAAAAGATGAAAAAAGAAATAGAAAATAGTTTAAATGAAGCTGACATTTTAATAACGACAGGTAGTACGTCAGCAGGTTATGGCGATATGATATATAAAGTCTTTAATGATATTGGAGCTAAAATTATAGTACACGGATTAAAGTCAAGGCCTGGCAAGCCAACTGCTATAGCGGTTTTAGATAAGAAAATTTTATTTGGTCTTCCTGGATTTCCATTATCTGCTATGATGAACCTATATAACATTGTTGAGCCAGTAGTTAGAAAAATGATGGGTAAAAAGGATTCCGAAAAGTCTAAAGTAAAGGCTAAGATTCCTTTCAGATTAAATGCTGGTAGAGGGTTTACCGAGCTAATACCAGTTCAATTGGTATGGAATAAAGATAGCTTAAGTGCCTATCCAATATTAAGTGGTTCCGGTTCCATTGCTGGAATTAGCATTTCTGATGGTTACATAGTTGCAGAGGAAAACAGGGAGTACTTTGAAGAAAATGAAGATGTTGATGTTTATTTATTTTCATCCTCAATTAAACCTCCTAGTTTAACTATAATTGGTAGCAATTGCCCTGGGATTGAGGTTGTTCTTGGGATATCTAAAATACAAAATACTAGAATAATAAATGTCGGTTCTATGGGAGGGTGGCAAGCTATTAAGAGAGGTGATGCTGATTTAGCAGGATCTCATCTTCTTGATGAAAGTACTATGAATTATAATATACACATACCAAAGATAATGAGTTTAGAGGATAAAGTATACATATATAGAGGGTATTCAAGAGAAGTTGGAATACTAATTAAAAAAGGAAACCCCAAGAAAATAAATGGAGTTAAAGATTTTCTTAGGGATGATGTAGTTATAATAAATAGGAACAAAGGTTCGGGGACTAGAGTTTTATTAGATAAGTTATTAAAAGATTTAGGAGTTATAAATCCAGAAAAAATTATAAGAGGTTATATGTATGAAGTTAAGACTCATTCTGCTGTAGCAACAGCAATTTTACAAGGTAGGGCTGACGCCGGAATGTCTTTAAGATATATGGCTGAAACTTTTAATTTAGATTTTATACCAATAGGTTATGAAATTTATGATTTCGTTGTGAGAAAGGATAAATTAGAAAACAAATATGTTGAAAAATTTATTGAAACGCTTAGAAATGATGAATTCTTCAAAGAGCTTGAAAGAAGACTTCCAGGATATAAAGCTTTAAAGGAAAGCGGAAATAGAATCTATCCATAGAATTTAATTTTTCTTAAAATAATGTTTTAAATAACCAATTAGGTATTATTGAATTAGATAACTAAAATAAAGTAATACACATACTGCTAGCTAGGGTAAAATTATGTTAGATGAGCCATCTTGGGAATTACAGAAAGAAAGACCAATGGCATTAATAATAGCTATTTCGGAAAAAATCGGAACAAGAGATCCTGTTTTAATATCGAATTACATGAAAAAGCTTATAAAACTAAATTCATGGATAGGTAGTTTTTCATTGCTTTTATCTGAAAACCCCGAAGAAATATCAAAATTAATTAAAGATATAGATTTAGGTGTTATGCCTAGAAGAGAATTAGTAAAGAAAGTGTTTGATATAATAAGCAAATTTGAATAAATTAAATTTTGCCAGATTATTAATATTTAATACATTTTTAGTTAACAAAGTTAATAGGTGTATAATATTGTCTGACAAAAGCAAAATACTATATGAAAGAGCTAAAGAAGTTTTTCCAGGAGGAGTAAATAGCCCAGTTAGAGCTGCAGTAAAGCCATATCCTTTTTTCGTTAAATATGGTAAAGGAGCATACATTTATGATGAAGACGGAAATAAATTAATAGATTATGTATTAGGTTATGGGCCGCTTATATTAGGTCATTCTAATGATTATGTGTTAAATAAAATTAAAGAAGAGTTAGATAAGGGTTGGTTATTTGGTGTTCCCAAAGAAAATGAGATAAAGTTAGCTGAAAAAATAATAAGCTATATAAAACCTGGAGGGAAAATTAGGTTTGTTAATTCTGGAACTGAAGCTACTATGACGGCTATAAGGCTTGCTAGAGGCTTTACTAACAGAAAATATATAGTAAAATTTGATGGTTGCTATCACGGTTCTCATGATGCCGTTCTAGTACAAGCAGGTAGCGCTGCAACTGAGTTCGGAGTACCAAATAGTCTAGGAGTGCCCGAAGATGTTGCAAAATTAACCTTAGTTGCTAAATATAATGATTTAAACTCAATAGAATCCATATTTAATAGCTATGGTGATCAAATAGCTGCTGTGATCTTAGAACCTGTTATAGGAAACATGGGTGTTATTAAACCAAATAAGAATTTTCTATGGGAAGTTAGAAAGATAACAAAGAATTATGGATCTCTTCTAATATTTGATGAAGTTATAACAGGTTTCAGAATATCTATGGGTGGGGCTCAAGAATATTTTGGCATAGAATCTGATATAGTAACTCTAGGAAAAATAATAGGAGGGGGATTCCCAATAGGGGCAGTGGTATCTAAAAAGGAAATTTTAGAATCTCTAACTCCAGAAGGTAAAGTATTTAATGCAGGAACCTTTAATGCTCACCCTATTTCTATGATCGCTGGTCTTTCTACTTTGGAGTTTATGGAAAAAAACAATGCAGTAGAGAAGGCATCTAAAGCAGCTAAGATTCTAAATGAACTATTACTTGATTATGGAATAAAATATACCATAAATAGGGTAGAAAGTATGATGCAGATATTCTTTACGGAAAAAGAAGTATCTAATGCAGATGATGCAAGGAAAGCTAATAAGGAAATATATTCTATGTTACACGAAAAGCTCTTATCTAAAGGAGTGTTTATACCTCCTAGTCAATTTGAGACTATATTTACTAGCTATGAGCATAACGAGGATATGATACATTATACTGCAGAAAAAATAATTGAGCTGATTAGGGGGACGTGATTGAAATTAGCTGTTTCAACGAGGGGAAGTAAGTTAAGTTTAAAACAAGTTGAATTGTTTAAAAATTATATAAATAGGTTCATAAATGTTGATTTAGAAATTAAAGTAGTTACAACTAAAGGAGACATTATTCAAGATAAACCTTTATACAATATAGGAGAAAAGGGTTTGTTTGAAAAAGAAGTTAACAATTTGGTACTTGAAGGAGAAGCTGATATAGCAGTACATAGTATGAAAGATTTGCCTAGGGATTTAGATCCAAGACTTGATATAGCAATGGTATTGCCTAGAGAAGTTCCTAATGATTCTTTAATTTTTTCGAAAAATGCAGTGGATGATATTAGGAAAATACCAGAAGGATCTGTTGTTGGTACTTCAAGTATGAGAAGGAAATCGTTTTTAATGCATTATAATGATAAAGTGATAATTAAGCCTTTAAGGGGCAATATAGATACAAGAATTAGGAAACTTAATAATAATGAGTATGATTATATCATATTGGCAGAATCGGGAATCAAAAGGCTTGGATTAGATCCAAAAAGAATTATTTTGCCTATAGATGCGTTCCCTCCAGAGCCAGGTCAAGGTATAATAGCAGTTGTTGGGCTTAAGGATAACTCAAAGGTAAAAAATCTATCAAATTATACAGATAAATTGACCAATTATATGGCATTGGCTGAAAGAGAATTTTTGAAGGAAGCAAAAGCAGGCTGTGGTTCACCCTTAGGCGCGGTATCTATGATATATGGTGATAAAATTGTGATAATAGTAGGGCTTGCATCATTTGATGGAAAATTTATGGAAATAATTAGATTTAAGGATAACTTAAATAATGCAGAAAACTTGGGTAAAAAAGCAGGAGAATTTGTTTATGGCATTATTGATAGGGTGTTGAAATGAATTGAAAGGTAAGGTATATATTGTTGGTGCAGGACCTGGGGACCCTGATTTAATAACTGTTAAAGCATTAAATATTTTAAAAGAAGCTGATGTTGTCATATATGATAGGCTAATACCAAAAAGGATTTTAAATAATTGTAGAAATGACTGTGAGCTGATATACGCCGGAAAATCGCCTGGTAAACATGAAATGGAACAAGAGGAAATAAATGAAATCATAGTCAAAAAGGCTATAGAAGGTAAAAAAGTTATCAGACTTAAGGGTGGAGATCCTTATGTGTTTGGAAGAGGAGAGGAAGAATGTTATTATGTAATAAAACATGGAATAGAATGTGAAGTTATACCTGGAATCCCTTCATTTATAGGGGCATCAGTTTATTCTGGCATACCTTTAACAAATAGAAGCTTATCATCAAGTTTTTCTGTTATAACCGGCAGAGAAGCCAAAGAAAAAAGTAGAAAAACTGTTAAAGTTGAAGAAATAGCAAAATTTAGCGATACAATTGTTGTTATGATGGGCATCTCGACTTTAAAAGAAAATTTAGAAAAAATAGGAAACGCAAGAGGATATGATGAAATGTGTGCAATCATTATTAATGCAACTACTGAAAATCAAAAAGTTATAACTGGGTCAATTAAGGAAATCTTAGAAAGCTATGATAAGCTTGGCATAGAAAATCCTGCTATAATAATTGTTGGAAAAACTATAAATATGAGGGATAACTTGTGGAAAAAAAGTTAGTTTTGTATTTAGGGCCAGAATATCCAAAACACATTAAAGAAAAATTAGAAAATAATGTAGAAATAGCTTTTTTGCCAATATTAAATATAATTCCAATCAATAAATCTTCAATGGATTTCTTGAATAATGTTGATAGTTGCGATTGGATTGTATTTACTAGTCCAAGGGGACCGAAGATATTGGCTGACGATGCTAAAAATAATAGAGTGTTTGATTTAATAATTGAAAAGATTAATAATAAGAAATTAGCTGCGGTAGGTTCAGAAACAGCTAAATCAATTGAAATAAATTTAGGTAAGAAACCTGATTTATTGCCTAAAAACTATACTGGAAAAGAATTGGGAGTTGAATTAGTTAAAATCAATAGCAAGTGTGTTTTATTGGCTAGATCAAGACAGGGTCTAAAAGATATAAATGAGGTTTTAAAAGAAAAAGGCATAAATTTTATTGAGGTAAATCTCTATGAGGAAAGCATAAATTATGAAAACTTGTTAAATATAAACGAATTTTTAACTAAAAATAATATACAGTATGTTTTGTTATCATCTCCATTAATTGCAAAAGCTTTTTGCAACTACATCAAACAGAATGATATTACAATAATTTCAATAGGGCCTTCAACTTATAACATTTTAAAAGAAATGTGTTCAAAATTTAATGTATTAATACCTCAAAAATACACGTTAAGCTCTGCTATAGACTTAATTAATAACTTCCCAAGATAATTATGTAAGAGCTAAAATCTCTTCCTATAAACTGGAAAGGGTTGGTTTAGTCCACATCTTTGGCTCTTTCTTCAAACACATTTGATATTTCCTCAGATACAGACTTTCTTATTTCGTTAATTTTATTTCTCAAATTTATATGGTCGTTTTCGTCATCAGAGTATACATAAACTAGGAAAACCGGTATTGACCCTATTTGAACCAAACTCCTTATATACATTGATTCTTTCCAATTAAATATATTTGAAATTTTCATTATTTTGTCTTCACTTATTATTTCCTCATCATAATAATCTACCTTAGCCGAATCTATATTTAATTTTTTTCTAACAAAATCATTTATCCTATCTCTATCTATTCCTTTAACTAACTTTCTTATGTTTTCGCCAGAAGATTTTTTGCCAAGCTTTTCTAATATCTGGGACGCAATTATCATAACTTGTTCCGGCCTCTTAAATACCGATATTGGTAATAGTTCTCTCCTATTTAGTAAACTTAGGGCCCACCTTTTTATTTGGGTTGAACCTTTTATTGCCGATGCCTTTATTATAACATCCATTTCATCATCATCAAAATAATAATAATCATTAGCTATAGCATTAGATAATATTATAGGGTTAAGGAAATCTGCCAGGTCTATGTCTTTATATAGGTCCAGTTTAACATTATCCCATTCATCAGCTAATCCATTAACGAATTTTTCTACCGATTTGCTTATTGCAATTGATTTATGGTGGAAATAAACAGATTTATACATCTTATATCTTGCATCAAATATATCTTCTAACGTTGGCATGCTTTTCATATCTAATGTGATATAAGTTTTTTCTCCATCCATTGCAAGCTTAATCCCATAAATTAGCCTATCGATATCAATGTTTCCATAAACAATACCCGAAGTTAATGCGTCTCTTTGTAAATAATCGAGTCTATCAGCATCAACTATTTCATTAGAGATTATACTTTTTATTATTCGTGCCGCTTCGCTTGTCAAATTAAGTTCGTCCAATACTTCTTTATTATTTTCATCAAATAGAGAAACAGCTGCTGCTCTTATAGAAACATCTAATAATGAGAATTCTGTTTTTTCTGCCATTTTTGATAATTGATCTATAAAATAATATGTGTAGAATTCATGAACTTTACCCCCTTTTTCTGCCAACATAGACAATATATTTCTTAGTTTTGCAGAAACAGCTTCACTTATTTTATTGTCTTCGTTTGAATATGTTAAAAGGTTTTTTATTCCGGACTCTATCATATGGCTAAAAGCTAAATGGCCTAAATCATGAAGCAAGCCTGCTAATCTTGCTACTTGAATAAAGCTATTGTAAGCCTTTTCATTACAAGTAGTAAAAAGAGCTGCACATAGTTTTGAATTATGTTCCGACAAGGCATAGTTTAAAATTTTGTTTGCCATTCTAGAGGCTATGTGCATGCTTCCAAGGGAATGCTCAAGTCTAGTATGTTTAGCCGAAGGAAATACAAGGTAATTAGCACCGAGTTGTTTTATATTGTGAAGCCTTCTCATAAAAGGAGTTTGAAGTATCCAATATTCGCCTGCATTTATTGGTATAAATCCATGGACACTATCTAAAATCATTGCCTTGTATTGGTATAAACCTTGGCTTTCTTCATTCCCAATTTTATGCACTATATCATACACCAACATTATAATAAATTATCAACATTAATATATTTTTTATATGAGAAAATCAAATTTTATTATATATAAAAATTAATTTATTTGTAGGAATTTTAACTTTATGGGGGTTAAGGGGGATCCCCCTCCGTAAGGTGAGGGATGGATAACCCACTTATAGAAACCTTTTTATAGTTATTAGAAATTAGAAAATAGATGTAACTATCTGGTACAAATTGGAAAGAGGATCGCATTCAGTTTACGCTCTTTATTACCACTATGTCCCCGTGATTATAATGCTTCTCTAAATATTCTTCGTGCGGGGTCGGGACTGCCCTTAGAGTCTGTGGACAGGAAACCTCTGCTATACATTCCCTTCTCAGAGGGGGGTGTATAGTAGGTTTCCTGGAAGAAGCAGGAAATCCTCACCTCGCGGTGAGGATTCCCCGTCCGTGAGGGCGGGGTAGTTCACTTAATTTAGATTAGCCTTTTCAAGCGATTCCTTATATTTCCCAGTTATTGAAGTATCTGTAGGATTAATTCCTTTTAACTTTGCTAAGTAAACTGATACATAACCTGCTAGTAATGTGCCTTGAATGAGCTTTGAAAATAGATTATTACCCCTGGGATTTATTTTTATTAGAGTTGATCCCTGTTTTCTATAAATGTCTTCTAGTAAGTTCGCAAGAATAAAGCACAACTTATCTTTTTCATCTGGCGCAAATAGTATGAATGCAGTGTTTTTCATTTGTTCTACTTGCCATACTACTATATCATTGTGCGCTGATTCAGGATATAGCTCTGATTTAGCTATAGCTTTTGCATTTTCACTGAACTCTTGCCTCCATCTATTAGCTAGCAATTCATAAGGACCACAACCTGATAATATGTAAAGATTTTTGTCAGAAATATTGCTTGCAATATTTAGCCCTTCTCCTCTAGAGGTTCCTCTTAATGATTCTATAGCATCTTTAATTTCATTATCATTTATTAAGTTTATGTTTTGGGATTTTAAGGATCCTAATGTAGAAGAGACCAGTTCTGCTATAGCAGTTCTGGGATAGTATTTTTTATCTATTAAAACAATTGGTGAACCATTTTTCTTAGCTAGCTCTTCTAATTTTCCCCCACTAGTTATAGCTATGACGCTTGCCCCAATATTATATGCTTGTCTTGCGCATGAGAGAGTTTCATGAGTGTTTCCTGAGTAACTAATTGCAACGACCAAATAATCTTTGTTAACCCAGCTAGGTAATGTATCCCCTTTAACTACTTCTATAGGAATATCAATTTTTGAGTTTAATCCCAAAATTCTTATGTAATCCCCTGTTACTCCACTACCTCCCATACCTGATAAAATAACTCCTTTAAATTTTCTTTCGAACGATTTTATTTCAATCCCTTTTTTATAACCTTCCTGTATTTGCTTGGGAAACGAATCATATAGAGAAAGCATTTCTTCAACTTCTTTACTGAAATCTGTCATTTTTTCTCCCATTTATATATGTTAAAATAAGAGAATAAAAACATATGAAAATATTTTTATTGAAGTTTTTTCTTCTTTCCTCCTCTTCTTTTTGGTTTTTGCTGAGATTCAGGTTTTGATTGTTCAATTGTTGTATTTTCTTTAGGAGGAGTTTGTTCATGAACAGACCTTTTTTCTTCATTTAAAAGTGAAAGCGCTTGGTTTATGTCTTTTACATTCTCAAATTTTTTTGCAAGGTCATTTTCACCTATATAATAAAGCCACATTGCTATATGCTTTTCTTTTATATGATAATTTACTGCATTGGGATCTATTTTAGAAAGCCTTTCAAGCTCATTTTTTAGTTCATTTACATCATGGGCTATTCCTATGATCCTTTCATAGCTCTTAAATAAAAATGGCTCTTTTTGACTCAACTTTATCGCCTCAATCTTAAAATGTTAATTGAAACTAATATTTTTTAACAAATTACCAATAGGATTAGGTAAACTATAAAAATTTAGCAATACTCTAGTTTATTGCAAATAAGGAAAGGTGGTAAAATGATAGGATCAGTAATGATAACTAATGACGACGGCATCGAAAGCCCTGGAATAAAATATTTGATAGAAGAGCTAAACAAAAAAGGGTTTGATGTATATGTTGTAGCTCCAAAAAATCAGGTTAGCGGAGCAGGAAAATCTCATTCATTTAATGTTAAGGTCGAAAAATGTGATGTAAAATATGCTAAAAAATCATGGTGTGTTGACGGAAAGCCAGCTGATGCTGTAGCTATAGGAATAAAATATCTTTTAGGTGATGTTAAACCTGATTTGATATTGTCAGGAATAAATATAGGTCCAAATATGGGCTTAATGGATTTCTTTTCAAGCGGCACAATAGGTGGTGCTTTAGAAGGTGTTTTGTTAGGCTATAAGGGTATTGCATCTAGTTTTGGTGTTTTAAGAGGTATAAAAACCAAAGAACAAGATAATTTGTTAAGAAATGCAGCAAAGATAACTGCTGAAATATCTTACCTATTATTAGATATTTTTAAAGAAGAAGAAATAGACTTAATTAACATTAACTTCCCTCCAGTAAATCCGTTAGGAATAAAGGTAACTAAACTCTCTTGGCTTTCAAATATAGATGTTAAAATTGATTCTAGTGAAAATGTTTATCAGGTTTTGGGATGGAAGACAGACAACTTAGAAACGGCTTATGTAGGTGGAGATGAAGGAAGTGACGTAGTTATGGTAAAAAAAGGATATATATCAGTTTCACCGTTATGCATAAAATGTATTCCAGAAAAAATTTCATATAGTAAAGCGTTTGCTAGAATAGAAGGTAAATTAAATAAAATTGAAGAGATTCTACAAAATAATTAAAGTCGTCCTTTAGGTCAAATAAATATTGCTTTTAGCAATTCCATTTCATAGACCAAGGAGAACAATATCTGTAAATCAGTATTGATAATTTTATAAGGTCTTTCTTTTCTAAATGTTGCAAACTAGATATAGGACAATCCTCCTTGCATGATATTTGTATGCTTTTTTCATCTATGATTATATTTATAGTATCTCTATTGCCGTATATTTTTATATTGTTATTTAACCAATCTTTTTCTTTTAATGCTAAGAGGTTTATACTAGTGTCTTTGGGCGGTTTTTTAAGTATTATTGATTCTTTAGCCATTTCTATAGCCCTCTTTATTTCAAAAACCGATCCTCTGTTCTTAACGCTAACTTCTCCAGTTAATATTATGCTTGCTCCTGCTTCTATAGACAAAAACGTTGATAATGCATTTATGCCTGTAGTGTCTGCATCTATTAGCTCGGTTACATTGTTTATTCCAATCATTATAGGATAGCCTAAATTAGAGAGTGCTCTAGCTCTTATTAAAGAATCCAAGAATCCGGGGCTTAGAGCAGGATATGCGATAGGATCTAATATTATTTTTAATTTTTCTTTTTTTAGTTTTTCTATATTATTTTTAATTTTTTCATTTATTTCATTGATTAATAATACAGAAACTTTATCATAAAGCCAATCTAAGTTTTCATAAATCGATTTCATAGAAAAGCTCATAAGTATATCTACATCATCCTTAAATTTCTTCAAAATTTCTATGTTGCCATCTAATCCTATGGGGTTTGGAATTGTTTTACTTAATAAATAAATTACTTTCTTCAAGTAATCATAAGATATAGAAGACATTACTCCAAGAATTATTGCATCTGCTCCATCTTCTATATAATTTTTTGCTATATTAACTATATTATCTGCTCCATCTTTTCCATATAAAAAAACTTCAGCAAAAACCATTGGATGATAATTATAGATTTCCAGATTCTTTATTTTGAGCAATGGATTTTCAACTCTATTTTTTAATTTTTCCTCTATAATTAGCTTAATAATTTTCCCATAAATTTTATCAGCACTAACCTTAGGACTAAGCTCTTCAGGCTTTATATGTTTTAGAAGATCAAATAGATAATATGGAGACATTGTTCCCTTGACTAATTTTCCATTGAACTCGCTAAAATCCCATATTATATTACCTGGCAGAATTATAATATCAAATTTGTTTATATAGTTTAAAATCCTATTTATAATTTGCTCTTTACCCATATAATATAAATCTTTAATCTCTAAGTAATGGAAAGAATAATTATCTTTTAGCGAAATATCTGGTTCTGGAAAAACTTTTATGTTTGTTGTTATTAATAATATATTTCTTTTGTTATTCAATTTCGCCCCCATAATGTTATATTGTGTTTAATATAAATAAGATATACTATAAAAATGAACATTTTTATATTATTAAAAATTCTTTTTCTATTATTCTTTTTTCCAGACCTAACCACGATACATCGAATTCCTCTTTATTGAAGAGTTCAGCATAATCTTTTCCAGTTGCAAGGCTAGCTGTAATTCTTCCTATAGAGTCTCCTTTCATAATTCCGCTCCCGCTTGTACCGGCTGAAACTATTAGGTCGCTTTCAAAGGGTTCATATATAACAGGTTGTCCGTCAAAGCTTATATCATAATGGCCAGCCCAAGATGCGTAAGGATTCTTTTCTTTAAATTGTTCGAAATATAAAGATAATACAGGTAATATATTATACACATAAAAGTTTTCCTCTGGTAAAGGATTATCTTCTACTTCAATTTTTCTTCCTATTTCATCGCTAAGACCTATCCAAAAAGTATTTTCAGACGGGTTAGGCCTAATATAAATACCCTTAGGAATAATAACAAAAGGCATTGATTTTTCTTTATTAAAATTATTTGCGTATAATATTTTTTTCAATTCTTCATTGTCAGCCCTTATTGAAAATATTTGCCTCTTCTTTGGTCTACTATAGGAATCTATACCTATATTGTTTAGATATATATTGCTCCAAGCCCCTAGAGCTGCTATCGTCTTCTTTTTAGATTTTGCTATGGTTCCATCATTTAATCTCACTCCTTTAACTTTCGTTTCTTCCCAAACAAAAGGTTCTCCTTCAATGCCCAAAGGATTTTCTGGTTCTATTATAAATTCTTTAATTCCAATACCAAAAGAAAAGTTCACGTTCTTCTCTTTGAGTTTATAATAATAATAATCCACTATTTTTTCTGGATCTATTATGCCTGCATTTTTAAATAAAAACGATTTATATATATCGCCTACATTAATTAGGCTTGATTCTTCTTTATCTTCTACATGGGTTTTAATCATAAGATTTTCTTCTAAAAAGTTGCTTTCTATTTCTGAAAATTCTATGTTTAGCTTTTCTGCATACTCTAGGCCTTTTTTTAAGTTATTATATCCTGTCTTGTCTAAAGAAAATAAATAGCCTACAAATTTCATGCCTAGATCAAAATTTTTTACATTTTGTAAATATGAATAAAATTCTATACTCGATTTAGAGAGCATAATATTCAGTTTGCTAGTAAAAGCAGATCTAAAGGCTGCAGCGCTTTTTGAAGTATCCCCACTTCCCGGTCCATCAGCTTTATCAACTATCAGTATTGATGAATTCTTGTCTTGCTCAGATATATAATAAGCTGTCGCTAAGCCAACTATACCGGATCCTATTATTACATAATCAGGCATTGACTATACACCTTCCATAGGCAGGATGCAATTAAAGAAGAATATAAATAAATTCCAGTTTGCGATTGTGTAAAATTTTTTATTCTTGTTTAGGTATATATATTGGATTTCTTCTGCTAGGGGAATAGAGTTTTAAAACCCCTTCTTTTTCGAGTTGTTTTAATAATTTTCTAGCTGTTGATATAGCTATGCTGTAATTACTTGCAAGCTTGCTTGGTGTAATATAGTTTACCTTAGATAGATCTTTTTTAACCTTTGCTAGTAATTCAGGACTTATTTCAAAAGCACTTACTTGCTTTTTTTCTTCTTTTGCTTTCGCTTGTTTGCCTGGTTTTTTCTCAACTTCTTTTGACACTTAAACCACCTAAAAGAATTTATAGAAATTTGAGTTAAAAAGTTTTAAAATGATATAGTAGTTGCTCCTCTCCCTTCTTCCCTTCTTTCTTCTCCAATTTCTCTAAATCTTGCAACTAATGGATTTAGCTTTCCATCTCTTGATAATTCGTCTAACATTTTTCTCATTTGAGATGTATGTCCTATATCCATAGAAATAAGCTGTTGTAGTATATTTATTGTTTGATCCCATACCTGAACTAAAAGGTCTTTAGATGCATTAGTTGTAATAAACGGATCTTGGAGCCAGTCATCAAAAGCCTTTAAAGTTCTTATCATATGATTAAATGCAATTCTTGTATGTACTATTATATCTAGTCTATCAGACTCCCTCACTTTTGGATAACTGTCTTTAAATGATTCTAAGACAGCTTGTTGCATAGATATCCATCTATCAAGATTCTTTAAAAATTCCCCTATATCTTGCCTGTACTGAGACACTTTTTGCACCTCAATATCTTTATATAGGCTAAGCCTATTATTTTCAGATATTTCCCAGTTATTTTTAAAACTTTAATTTTACTTATAAAAAATGGAAATAAAGTTGATTTATAGAAACAAATATTAAAATCTTCAATTCCTTTTAATATAGCTGGTGGTTTTACATGAAAGGATGGAATGGAAAGATGCTGTGGATAGATTTGAGCAAAAAAGAAACAAAAACAATAGAATATCCAAAGGAATGGGCAATGGAATACATAGGGGGCAGAGGTCTCGCGATAAGAATTTTATGGGAATATAATAAGCCCGGAGTTGATCCGTTTTCTCCAGACAATTTATTGATATTTGCTATAGGTCCATTAACAGGAATGCCTATTCCAAGCAGTGGAAAGCTACAGGTTGCATCAAAGAGTCCCTTAACCGGGGGTTATGGAGACGGAAATATAGGCACGCTGTTTTCAGTAGAGATGAGAAAATCGGGGCTTGATGCTATAGTTTTTTATGGTAAGTCTGAAAAACCTGTTTTGCTTAATATCGAAAATGACAAGGTAAGTTTTGAAAGTGCTGATGATTTATGGGGTCTTGATAGTTGGAAAACTGAGGAAAAGTTAAGAAAAAGATTTGGTAGGTTTTCAGGTATGGTTGAAATTGGTCCTGGAGGAGAAAATCTGGTAAGATTTGCAACAGTAATGAGCCAAGAAGGAAGGAGCGGAGGAAGGCCTGGTATTGGAGCAGTTATGGGATCAAAGAAGATAAAAGCTGTTGTAATTAAAGGGACTAAAGGTTATGATTTATTTGATGAAAAGAATTTTAAGATAGAAGGAGCAAAGGCTTTAAAGGAAGTCAGAGAAAGACCGGGATATAATTTCTGGATGAGAGAGGGTACAATGGCAACAATAGATTGGGCTCAAGAAGCAAGCGTTTTACCTACATATAACTTTAGTGAGGGAGTTTTTGATGAGTATAAAGGTATTGACGGATATACTATGGAATCTTTGAAAGTAGATCAGAGAGGATGTCCTAATTGTAATATGCAGTGTGGAAATGTAATAATAGATTCCGAAGGTAACAAAAGCGAACTTGATTATGAAAATGTTGCAATCTTGGGAAGTAATCTAGGGATTAATAGATTACAGGACGTTGCTGTTTTAAACACTTTGGCTGATAAATATGGTATTGATACAATAAGTCTAGGAGGAGTATTGGGCTGGGGAACAGAGGCAAGCCAAAAAGGTTTGTTAGAAGGAATTGATGGGAGAAAGCTTGAGTGGGGAGATTTAAAACTATACAGGGACTTGGTCTCTGAAATAGCATTTAGGAAAAGTGAACTAGGCAGCTTACTTGCAGAGGGTACAATGCATGCTTGTAATAAAATTGGTGGTTGCGACTTCGCAGTTAATTCAAAAGGATTAGAGGCGAGCGCTTATGATTGTCATACAGCACCAGGTATGGCATTAGCTTTCTCTACTTCTCCTATAGGTGCACATCATAAGGATGCTTGGGTCATAAGCTGGGAAGTTCAAAATGATAGATTTTCATATAGTAAAGAAAAGGCCGCAAAAGTTATAGAATTACAAAGAATTAGAGGAGGAATGTTTGAAAGCATAACTACTTGTAGACTCCCATGGGTTGAAATAGGACTAAACTTAGATCATTACCCATTACTATTAAGCTATGCAACTGGCTTAAAATACACATATGATGTTATATATGAAATTGCTGATAGAATTTATGCTTTGATTAGGGCATTTTGGATTAGAGAATTTAATGCGTGGAGCAGATCTTATGATATACCGCCTGAAAAGTGGTTTAAAAAACCATTAACTAAAGGTCCTTTAGCAGGTGGCAAATTAAGTTACGATGGTTATAATCAGTTATTAGATTATTATTATGATTTAAGAGGATGGGATAAAAATGGAGTTCCAACAAAAGAAACTTTAAAGAAATTAAATTTAGAATTTACCATACCTACGTTAGAAAAAATAGTTAAATTGAATTAATTAAGATAATTTAGAAGCCGCTTCTCCTGCAATTTCTTTATATCTATTTCTTACTGTAACTTCAGTAACACCGGCAACGTGAGCTACTTCTTTTTGAGTTCTTCTTAATCCATGTTTAAGAGCAGCTAAATATACTGCAGCAGCTGCTAAACCGCTCGGATCCTTACCTGCTGTTGTCCCTTTGCTTCTTGCATCTCTTAATATTTTTATTGCTTCTACAGTTACATAGTCAGGAAGTCCTAATGCACTAACGATTCTATTTACAAATAATTCTGGTTCTATAACGGGTATATCTACTTCAAGATCTCTTACCAAAAGCCTATAGCATCTAGCTATTTCTCTTTTAACATCATTGTCCTTTATAGATAAATGTTTAGCTATTTCGTCAATTGTGCATGGGATTCTAAGTTTACGGCAAGCAGCATATAACGTGGCAGCAACAACGCTTTCTATGCTCCTACCTCTTGTTAATCCCTTTTGGGTAGCATCTCTATACATTTTTGATGCTTCTTCTCTGACCTTATTTGTTAATTCCATATGTGTAGATAATTCATCCAATATCTTTAGTGCTTGATTAATATTTTTTTCTAAACTACTTAGAGTTCTTCCCATTCTATAACTACGTTGTAATCTTAGCATATCTATCCTTCTTGATAGGCCTCTGATCTTTTTACCGCTCCCTTCATGGAAGCTACCTATATAGACATCTACTCCCATATTTGGTTTGCTTAATGATAATGGTCCTCCTACTCTAGTTCTTCTTGCCTTTTCATCCGGTGTATATGCACGCCATTCTGCTTCGTCTCCAATAACTTGTTCTTCTATAACTTCCCCTGTTTCTAAGCAAATTCTAGCTCCCATGTTAGCATCGTAAATTATCTTGTCGGGCGGGCAATTTACCTTAGACTTAGATTTATCCTTACCAGAATCCTGCTTTTCCGACATGCATTTCACCAAGCCTTTTAAACTTTTCCTACTTATAAGTATAACGCAAAGTTTATATATTAATATTATCTTTTTTATAATATGTTAAGAGTATTCTTTAAATTTAAAATTATTAAATAATTACAAAATATTAAACTCTTTACAATAAATATTTTTATAAATTCTAATAACTACAATATTTTTATAGAAAACAAAAGTGTGGATCTATTATGATATTAGCAAGTTGGAGAGACGTTGCAAGAACAATTAAAAGATCAGATATTGTAGTAGAAGTAGTTGATATTAGGGATCCTATTTCAACTAGAAGCAAGAGAGTTGAAGAAATGGCAGAATCATTTAATAAAAAACTGATACTATTATTAAATAAGTCTGATCTAGTTCCATATAATATAGCAGAAAAATGGAAAGAAAAATTTACTTCTATAGGAATTGATTGTATTTATTATTCCATATGGAGAAAAAAGGATAGATCTCTTCTAATACAAAAAATAGATAGTTATTCTAATGGTAATGGAACATTGGTTTCATTGATTGGTTATCCTAAAACCGGGAAATCAAGCATAATAAATTCTATAAAGGGAAAGAAAAGTGCACCAACAAGTCCAATTCCAGGTAGTTCTGGCTATACAAGATCTTTCACTTTATATAAGATAAAAAATGGCATTTACTTTTTAGATTCTCCAGGGGTAATGCCAATAGAAGGAGGGTTTCCTGAATCTATAATACGAGGTAAAGGTGTTGATGAACTAAAAGATCCCGTTAAGCCAGCAGTAGCTCTTATAGAAAAGATATTAAAATATAATCCTAAAGCCTTTATAGAAGCATATAAAATTGATGAAAAGGATCCTTATAAGATACTTGAACAACTTGCTTATAAAAGAATGTGGTTATATAAAAAAACTAAAGAACCCAATATAGATGAAGCGGCAAAAACAATAATAAGGGATTACCATAAAGCTAAAATAGATTTTTATGTTTTACCTGACTAGCTCCTAGTTCTAACTATTTTTGCTTTACCCATTATCAACCAATATTCAACTTCAACTCCCGGTTTAAGTTTTTCTAAAAGCTCTGGTTCGTCGTTTGGTTTCTCAACCTCTATTGTGTCATATGATTCCATATCCATTATTTGTAAATTGTTTCCTAAATCTGCTAGCACTTGTCCATTCTTTTTCTCTATAATTGGAACTTGGACTTGGGTATCTGTGGGTGCAACAAGAGTTTTCTTTTGCCCAGTAAATAAGCTAACTGCAACTACATGCGCTTTAGCACTGCCATGCTTACCTGTTTTTGCTTTTGTTATTTCTACTACCCTGCAAGGTTCATTATCAATCACTATATAGCTTCCTTTTTTTAGGTCGCCTAATGTTGCAAACTGAACGCTCATTTTTAATTCACCCTTTTACCGAAAATATTATGTAAATCTCTGGTTTAAAAATTAACGTTCTTTTAGATTTTTTATTAAGATGTCCTTAAATACTATAAGGTAGGATTAATTTATGAGAACACCATTTTTATGTCTATACAAGATTTTGCAGCTCGTTTAATAGTGATTGATATTGAGAACAGCAAACCTAGCCCCTTCTTGGGGCGGGGTAAAATTTTTTAAATCAAAATACTATTTCTATTTGAGATGCTCTCCAGATGCCTTTATCTGGTCAACTCTTAAAACATGAGGAGCGGGAGCCGATTTCTCCCGCAATACCAGATGAAGGTATTTACGAAGTC
>Ga0080003_1000778_pt1 | contig 19437 bp, 23 predicted proteins | sample JossMetagenome_FD_69206 | JGI IMG/M metagenome (GOLD analysis project Ga0080003, IMG submission 69206) | Hot spring microbial communities from Joseph's Coat, Yellowstone National Park, USA - JC2_E (SPADES assembly) (version 2) | ecosystem: Environmental > Aquatic > Thermal springs > Hot (42-90C)...
TATTCAACCCAAGTTAACCCAGCAGCATCCACGGAAACTTCAACACACCACACCCACCAGGATAACCCCAAAACAAATTCCAAACGGAAAAGCTAAAAATAAAATTAAAAAACATCATCAACGTGCATTCACAATCTTCTCTTCAGTAGTTTCCCAGGTTTCCTCATGGTGGTACTCTGCCAGTTGCCTAGGCTCACAACCACTAGGATCCCAGAAACCCAGGGACACGGTTAAGGGGATGTTAGAATTGTGTTAAAACCTCTACGAATAATTATGAAAAACAAAACGGCGGGGGAATAACCCCACCCCAGCCCACCCAAGCCCACCCCAAGGGCCTTGGGCAATTAAACCAATGAGGCGTGGGTTAATTAGGGTTTACGTGGATGGGGAAAAGGGATTGATTTTAATGAGGGGGCTTTTACCCAAGCCCCTCAACCAACCGACACCTGAATAGCCTTACCCGTGTTGTAGAAGACTATTATGCCCGTAACCTGGCTACACCCACCGGCAGTGCTTGGCTTGAATGTGAAGCTGGCTGATTCACCATTCTGCAGTACCCACGGTGCCGTGTTGGAGCCTTGAGTGCCCGCAATGTAGACCCCAGCCAGGCTGCAGGCAGTGGACTGTGGGCTAGTGTAGCCTGGTGTCGTGCCTACGGCGTACACTACCCCACTTGGGCTGTCTAGGACAATGCCGTTAACAGTCACCTTACCGCCAACGGCGCTCACGGTCAACACTATTGAACCGTCACTGGCTAGTGTTGCGCTCCCAGTGGCGGTGCCCAGGGTCCTCAACATGCCGCTGCTTAGGAAGTATAGTGCAAGCCCCAGCGCCACACCCAGTATTATCAGTATCACGGTGATTACAATGTTACTTATCCCCCTCCTCACCTTACTCGACCTCACCCTCAACATAGCCGAGCCATACTGGCACTGGGGGTAATTAGGAGGCTGTCTCACTTAGCCTACGGTTTAATGTACTACTTGACCCATGCGGCTAGCTCTTTGCCTCATAACCCTAACCCAATTCACGATAATGCCATCATTGGGGTAGAGGCTAATCGTGGCCGTAGGCTCATTGCCAGTGAGCCACCTTGGCCAGATGCCCACGTCAATAATGAGCCTACTCCCACTATGCCCAGTACTCCTGAGGCCAAGGCTACCCACAAGGCTCCTAAGCCTTCTGTATAATCCATCACCCTTCCCACTCCCATGACCCCTAACCCTAACCTGAACCCTCCTAGGCTTCTGGATTCGGCTAAGGACACCCTTCAAGGTGTCTTCAACACCGCTGACTGGGGTAATGGCGTTCACCGGTTTAACAATCCTAACGCTACAGAGCCAACAGCCCTCAAGCCAGGATTGCTCAAGCATGAGCCTAAGCCCCTCGTAGTCACTCCAGGGCTTGGGGAACTCGACAATGTACCAGTGTGGAGTCCCAGTGTAGGTGAGGGTGGTTGGCCTGAGGGTGAGGATGCTCCTCTCCCTGGCATTCGGGCCAGTTAAAACAAGCCACCTCACGAATCGCATACTACAATATAATTAATTAGTGATACACTACTGGAGGATGACACCAATACCAATGGCCTTAAACGCATTATGCAGGTCACGAACGCTGACCTGGCATGCCCTGCGCCAGGGTAACCTATCAACCCTTTTTGGCCTTGGCCCTGGGAGTATTGGGATTATGAGGGCTGCGTGTTCGTAGTGGCAGTAGTAGCCTGAGTCAAGGCCGTCCTTGACGGGGTCGTGCTTAAGCTTACCAATGTTTTTAATAGCCAATGTGAATCCCCTACCCCACCAGTCCTGGATTAACCCGACACCACCCTCACCGCATGGGATGTATTTGCCTAAATGGCACATGCCCGGTTCAGGGTCACCATTAACCACAGGTGGCTTACCGTTACCGGGCTTAGAGGCTATTAACACCCCACTGCCGGTTACCACTATTATCGAGCCCCTTGGGGCTGTTACCGCTTGGCTTAGGGGTGCTTGCCCTATAGCCCAACCAAGCCTCCTCAACAGCCACATAGTCATCTGGGTTTAAACTAGCCTTAATTAGGCCATTAGCCAAGGCCTCAGGGTAAGGCCTAGCCTCAAATGGCCAATCCTCGGCGCATGGCTCCTGGTTTGGGCACCATTTAAGGCCCCTCGGCCACCATACCCTGGCAGCCCTCCTACCAGCCATTAGGACAACTATGATGCTCCTCCTCAAAATGCCCTCAGGGTTCACAACCCCCATGTTGCCCAGCCTCTCAACCAGGTCATCCCAACCACCAGCGTGAATCGTCGTGAAGCCACTGTGCCCACTTGTAACCGCCAGTATCCACGCCCTAGCGTCCTCTGGGTCAAGAACCTCGTTAACAGTCATGAAGTGCGCCCCACTCCTCACCGCATGCCTAATCAACTCAGCCTTACCAACCTCCCTAACCCCAAGCCCAGTAGCCTCCCTAGTGTTCAAGGTGTCCGCGTTCACAGTGGGTAGCGGTAAATACTCATCAACATCCTGAATGAAGACAACCCTCACCCCAGGTGGTAAAGTATTGGCTAACGCAGCCGTTAACGTTGTTTTACCTGAACCCATCTGCCCAATCACTAGGACAGCCTTCCTCCCACCGTCAACCACGTAATCCGGGTCACCCGTCACGGCGGCGAGTAGCTTGGCCGCTAGGGCTGGTGTAACGCCGTTGCTGGCTATTAACCTGGCCAGTGTCCAGGCTTGGAGTGGGTGCTTCCTGAAGGCTATGAAGTTGCCCACTGGGCCGGCGGCCATCTCAACCCTAAGCCTCAACTGGCTTAACGTGGCTGAGGCGGCTGGGCTGTAACTGGTGACTGGTGTCCTAGTCCTCTCACTGGCACGGTCAAGGAGGTACTCGTTGAAGCCCGGGGCCTCAACAGGTTCACTGTAGCCGAAGAGCCTTGTTAAGAAGCCTTGCCCAACTGTTTGGCTTGGGCATTGGTTGGGTTCAAGGTGGAGTGGGTGGTATGAGTCCCCGAAGCCAACACCCCTAACGAAAACCCTAACCCCACCATCCGGGCCTGGTGAACTCACAATAACATCACTGAAGATGTCGCCGGCCAGGATTGGTTCGAGGACTCCGAAGCCCTGGCTCCAGCGGAGGAATACGTTACCCAGTTCAACGGCAACCTCACCCTTATCCGCATTCCTAAGTAGGCTTCTTGGGACTGCCTTGAGTATTACGCCTGGGCTTGTCAACCTCTGGATGCTTACCCCTTGGCTAAGCATGCGTATTAACCTACCCCAGTCGGCGCAGGCCACCACGTCAGGGTAGTGGAGCTCGTCGTGAAGCCTAAACTCGAAGCGCCCACCAGGCCTCTCCAGGGCGTAAACCCTGGTGACTACGCCAAAGGCCTCAAACCTAGCCACCTCAACCCCCACGCCTGATGCGTATTGGCTGAACCTGTAGTCGAATGCGGTGTACACTGGGGCCAGGCCAAGATGCCCCTAATTAGGCCGTTAGGAGGGCGTGCAGCGTTAACCAGGCGGCGAGGCCAAGGGCACCACCTATCAGTGAGCCAAGCCTCCAATCCATCATAACCATACCCCCAGCCACCCCACTCCCAACAGCCGAGTAGAATGCACCCTGGGGTAGGTTGCTTATGAATGGCACGGCCAATGGGGCTTGGGTGGTTAGGCTTTGGTGGATTAAACCTGCGATGTAGCCCATTAACCCAGCCCCAAGGGCACCACCAACGCCAATGGTCAAGGCGCCGTAGGCGAGGGCCAGGTTGAGTGCACCCCTAACCGTGTTAATGTACTCCAGGACTAGTTCATTGGCGAATCCCACGAATGCAGGAGCCCCAATGCGCCTAGCCTCACCCCAAAGCCTCATGAGCCCGGCTTCAATTGGGCTTAGGTCACGGATTGGTGTTGGGTTAGGCCTGGTGAGCACCTCGTTGAAGCTGGCCACAACCCTGGTTGGTAGGCCAGCCACCAGCCTCACGTCGTGGATTACGCTAGGTGCCTTAAGGGAGCCGTAAACCAGCATTGAGAGGGCTAAAGCCAGGTAACCGTCAACAAGCCTAGCCGCAGCTATACCGACGCCAATGGCTAATGCCAAGCCCATTAAGTCAGCGTCATCAATGGTTGGGTAGTAGGCCCTTGGTATGGTTAGCATTGCCCCAACCCCAACAAGCACCATGACTACTAGGCTTAGGGGGCCGTAGAAGCCTAGGCTAGCCACAATGCCGAGTGCAATAACGCCGGTAAGCATCACAGTGAGGAGTTGGTCAACGGCCTCGGCGTCTTGGCTCAGGTTGAATCTAACCTCACTGAGCAGTTGCTGGAAGTAAGCCTCAGGGCTTGCCCCACCCTCAAGGCTCCTAGCCATCAACAGTAACCTACCCCTCCTGGCCATTGGGCCGTATGGGCTCCTAGGCATGAATAAGGCCAGCCTTGCCAGTTTACCAAGCCTCGGTAGGCCCCCAGCGGCCTCCCTCCAGCCTAGCAGTGGCGCCTTTAATGCGAATACAAGCTCCTCAACCCTCTGCCCCAGCACCAGGTCAGGGAGCCTTACCCTTACCCTCACCACCAATCACCATGTCGATTAAATCCCTCAACCAACCCCTATCCCTATCCCCACCCGCGATGACCTGCCTTGCCTCTGTTAGGAACTCCACAAGGATGCCCACCCTAGCGTCGTCACCAACCCTAGCCCTGTTTAAAATACCCACAAGCCTCTCCCCACTCAAGCCGGGTAGGTCTATGGCGCTGGCCAGCATCACCAAGCCCTGTACTGAGGTTAAGCTGGCCTTAATGGCGCTCTTCAAGTCCTGGGGCGTGTAGGGGTAGTTGTATAGGCTGTGGAGGTGGTGGAGGAAATCCAAGTTACCCTCCCCCTGCACACCCACCTTACCCTGAGTGGGCTTACCAGCCTCAACAGTGCCAAGCAACTCCTTAACAGGCTTAACCCTATCACTAAGGCTCATGAATAACCCACCTACCGTGGGCTAATTAGCAGTACCAGTGAGGCACATTCATGAGTGCACTGGGTGAGGGCTTCATTGGAATCCTAACGGCGGCATTGGCAAGCGCCATACTGGCCACTGTGCTTTACGCCTTAACAGGCTACCAGGCGGCGTACATTCACAGTGTTGAGAGGGCCACTACGTTGACGGCTGGGGTTGAGGTTAATGGAACCTGGGTCATTGAGGTGGCTTGGACCTATAGGCCGGTGGTAAGGGGCTTCATACTGGCCAACGGCACATTCATAAGCGTTAACAGCCCAGTCGTTAAACTGATTCAATGCGGAGTAGGCTACACCCCAGCACCCTACAGGTACTGCATATTCCAAGTCAATGAGCCTATCCAGCCAATTGAGGTGGTTGGGTAATGGCCATTGAGGCGCCTTTAGTCATAGCCTTCATTGGGGTGGTCATTGCGGCTGCAGTACTGTTCACAGTCACCTTCGTTAACACTCAGGAGGCGTTGGGTTGGGCCAGTGCGATTAGAACCTACAACCCACCAATCATAAACGGCACAGTGTACTGCCCAGGGGGATCCCTCATAAGCCCATACCTAAACACCACAGGCCTATACAAATGCGGCCCATGCCTAGCCTACATCCACCCAAACGCCACCCTAACCCTAACCTGCCCAAGGTAACATAATAAACCTGATAGGGATCACTAAGCCGGAGCTAGCGATGAGAATTTAAGCACATTTTTAGCTTAAGTGGATCATGGCTAAGTACCTAGTTTGCTACGGCAAGAATAGGGCTACTCCGTGGATTGGTGCTGCCAGTGGGCTTAAGGACAATGGTTTCAACATAATTATTTACCTCAGCAATTCTCCTCTAAGACCCTCATAGGTGCAAAGGACCTGGCTGTACGGTGTATAATTTTATTTGCTTCCTCAATTCTCTCCAAGATCCTCTAGAGCCATTGACGCCATCACCAATCATGGAGACAACAAAATTCTTCCCTTTAATTCTCCTCCGAGATCCTCTTGAATACTATGAAGAGTATGTTACCTGGCGTAACAACGTTCGGCTTTCAATTCTCCTTTGAGATCCTCAGAATATTCATTGACCTCAGGAAAGTCTCAATGATACAGCTTCAATTCTCTTTTGAGATCCTCCCCGAACCTGAACTCACTGAACCTTAACCTGCTGACCAGGTGGCCTTCAATTCTCTTTTGAGATCCTCGCAATAATGTTGAAGAGGATTAGGGCAAGGATTAAGAGGATTGTCCTTCAATTCTCTTTTGAGATCTTCATGAGAAGGTTATAAGTGACCCAAGGTTCGAGGAAATACTTAATGACCTTCAATTCTCTTTTGAGATCTTCTGGTTGCTCTGGCTTTATTTGGGTTTTTAAGTTTTGTGGTTTATTTTGAATTGTTGTCATTGGAACAGGGCTCCGGGGTTCATTGGATGAGTCATTCTTGTTCCGATGGTGTTTATGATGGAATTGAATGGTTGTTCCAATTGAAAGGTAATGGAGAAATTGAAATAGTGTTCCAATGGTTTAAAGTCCAATGTAAAATGAGGAGAATGCATGAAACATGCAAAGCAATGATTGTGTAAATGAATTTAGAACTCATGGTGTGTATTGGTGAGGATGCATGAGTCATGCATTTTAACTGGTTAGAATGCATGTGATTCCTCGTGCCTTGGGTTCCGGTGATGCTTGGTTGGGATGCGGTCTAGGTGGTGTATGTTGATTATTGCTGTGGGTGGCTTGTACATGGTATCCATGGCTGGTATGGGCGTATTCGCAGTGAGGCTTGTTTAGGCATAGTTGAGGCTTGCTTGTTGTTAGTTTAGGAGTCAGGTTAACCTGGCTTGGGTTGGTTTGGGTTTCCTGACCTTGCCTTTGATTGTAATTGTGTAGTAGTCGCATCTAGGCTTGATGCTAACCTCGATTAGCCTAGCACCCCTTAACCCTGGTTAGGGCCTCTCCCCTTCGGTAGGAGCATCGCCGGCTTCAACATTAACCATGGGGCATGGCTTCGTTTAATTAGCTTACCTAATTACCCCTCAGCCCGCAGCCCCACTCATGAATGGGAATATGCTCCTCCAGGCTGGTTCAGGAGGCATCGTAGGCAGTGCGGTGGGCTTCATCACGCCGATTGTTGACGCAGTAATGGCTGTGCTTGGTATTGCCTTCTGGGTTAGCCTAGTCTTCCTAGTCTACTACGCCATTGAGGCTTATGCGCACCCAACACCCTTCGGCCGTTCTGCTAGGCTGGCTGCGATTTACGATCACGTGAAGGCTGTGGTGTGGTCTATTGTGGCGATTTACCTTGCAGTGGCCTTCATAGCCTTCGCCGTGAACAAGGCCAGTGGCTCAAACGTAGTTAGCGTGAGCCAGTTATTCTACTTCGTCTTCGTTGAGCCAGTCGTCAAGGGCTTCAGCCTACTCTTCGGAACCACCTAACGACACCTCCCTAAGGCCACTTGCCCTTAAAAACTAGCCACCCTTCGATGCGATTATTGAGAGCCATGGGTTATCCCTAATGAAACTGGGTGCATCCTGCACCTGAACCTGGCTTGGCTTAGGCTCAGGCCTGGCCTGGGGTTGACTTGGCTCACCTGGCCCACAGGGCTCAATGCCCCTAATGGTGGTTAGGTTCAAGTTGACGCCCGGCTTCAGGGTTAAACCGGCTTCACCTCGCCTAATGGCTAGGTATATGGCTAAGGCATCCTCAATCATGCTTGATATTGAGGCCCCATTCAAAGCCTCAATGTGGATAGCCCTCCACAAATCCTCACTAACCATGACCCTAAGCCTCCTCCTCACGAACAAACCCCCCTAAGGCTAATTGATTAGGGCACTGGGGCCCAGCGTACACAAGGCCACTGGGGCACAGGGGCAGTGGGACACTGAAGCCCTGGGCCCGGAGGGACTTGCCATGGTGTCTTTAAAACAATGGTTCAGGTAGGTTGAAGACTCTCTCGGCATTATTCCTCAGGATGATGCTGTACCTATCCTCAACTATTTTACCAACCCTCTCAACCCTGCCCTCGGTGACTTCCCTTGCGATTAACCTAACCACGAGGCTGACGTCGTGGATAGCCTTCCATGCGCTAGTCGGGTAACCATCCTCACCGTAGAAGGATTCCTTGAAGGCTGGTGACTCGTGGCTGAGCAGCACCACCTTCAGTGGGTTACCCATCCAGCGTTGGGCTAGGTTATGCACAACACCAGTGACCAGTAGGCTAACCTTGACCGTGTCAGGAGGCCCACCGACCCCGTATTCGGCAATGTAGTTTAGCCTTAATCCACCTAGGCTGTCGACAATGACAGTGGTTGGTTTCTTCACCGTGAAGCCCTTAGCCCAATCCCAGAGGGCTTCCGCATCATACTCCTCAATGAGCTCATCCACATGGGGCTTAATCCTGTTGAGGATTGGCTTATTGTTGAGTTCAGTGTTAACGTAAACAACCCTCCTACCAGCCTTCAAGTCAGCATCAGCAATGTTAACGGCTAACCTAGTCTTACCCACCAGGGGCCCGCCGTAAACCAGGTAAATCAAATCCTGCTTAAACACCTGCCTCCACTCCATGGGCAAGTTGGCATTGGGTAGGTTAATTAGGGCATGCTAATGCACGTTTAAGGGAGGGTTTAGGGGTTGAAGGGTGCCTTCGGGTACTTCACAATGAACGGCTCCTCACCCTCAATGTCGATTACCGCCACCACGCCAAGCATCCTACTCAGTAAGGCCTCAATTGCAATAAGCGCCTCAAGCCTATTGCCCGGTAATTCAATACCAAGCACCCTACCAGCCAGTGCGGTGATGTGGGTTAGGAGTTCCCTAGGCGCCTTTTGGATTAGGTAAGCCAACCTAGTGTAGTCACTCCAACCCTCAACAACCTGAATGTGATCCGGCAGTAATTGGCTTAGGAGCCTCGCAATACCAAGCTTACTTTGAGGTAGTTCATGAATCCCGTTACCGGGCGGTAGCAGGATTAGTGTACCGAGGCCGCATGGGTCAAGGCTTTTGACGATTGTGTACTGGCTTGAGGCCTCCCTGAGCAGGCTACCAACGAAGATGCTTGAAATCAGGCAGCCAACCCTCTCCACGGCCCCCCTATTCCTCACGCCAACCGCCTGAGCCTCCTTAACAGCCTCATCAACCTCAGGTACACCGCAGTTAGGCTTAGCATTACTCTTAAGCGCATTTGAGGCGCATTCAATAAGCCTCCTAGCCTCAACACCAAGCCCCCTCACAACACCCTCAAAGGCCGCAACATCAAGGCCACCGCCAATTGAACACCTACCAACCACAGTACAGCAGCCACCCCTCATGACACGGAAGACGGCGTAAGGCACCCCACTCGGCCTCAAAAGGAACAGCGCATAATCCACGCCAGGCCTCAGGCTCACTGGGTTTAGGCTCCTTAAGCACTTCCCCTGGGCCATGAAACACACCGCAATAGCCACGCTAATTAGGCCCTCCAAGGGTCAATGAAGCATGACCCAGGGGAGCGGCCGAAACCCAAGGGTACCGGCGTTAGTTGATTTGAATGCCGTTGAGGCATTGGCGTCAAGGTATGGGGTTAGTGAGGCACTCGTAATGCGCATCATCAGCCTAATACTCCCGAAACCTGAACTAGCGCTAGAAGACCCTGATGTCATAAGGCTCCTGGGCATTCTGGGTGAGCCTGAAGCCGTGTTCAATGAGGTAATGCAGATGCTTATCTTGAAGGCTCATGAAAGTATGCAAGTGTAGCCTGCGTAGATGAGGGTTAGGTACCTGTTATTGCCAATGCTCCATGGTGGCCTTGGCTTGGTTGGCGTGTTGTTAATGTAGGCTTAGAATAGTATTGTTTGAGGGGTTGAAGTGCCTGCTTGTGGTTGCTACCTCCTCATGTAGTGCTTCCTGGCTGCTAGGAATGCCACTACCCCAACTATGATTGCTATTATTATGGTTGTTAGTATTGATTGGCTTGTGAATGGTGGTGAGTATGTTTCTGTGATTATAGCTGGGCTTGGTTTAATGATTGTTATTGTATTGTTCACAGTGGTTGTTATTGGTACTGTGACTGTTGATGTAACCAGGTTGGTTACTGTCGTTGCTGTAGCGCTTGTGACCGTGGCTGTTGTTGTATGTGTCACTGTTGTTGTGCTGGTTACTGTAGTGGTGCTTGTTGTTACCATGGGTGTGGTTGTGGTTATGGTAACCGTTGTGGTTATTGTCTTGACTGTTGTTTGGGTGGCTTGCGGGAGTGGTATCATACTCAAGTATATTGTATTATCCTGGCGCCATGCAAGGTAAAGTGTGTTCCCAGCTACTGCGGCCTCAGGCGAGACGAAGAATATTGTCCCTAGAGTGTAGTTGGCTAGGAGTGTTAGGCTATTACCACCCCAGTAGAAGGCGCTAAGCACGCTTCCAAGGAGGAGTGAACCCCATGCAATTATAATATACCCACCATTCCATGGCATTGGCTTGGCGAATACGTACAGGCTTGGCAATTGTACGCTCATGATGCGGCTTCCATTAACAATTTCAAGCGTCTCATTACCCCAGTAGTAGTACATTAACCCATTGCTCGTGAACCCAATGGTAACGCTAGGTGGTATGATACTAATAGCCCCACTGGTCATGTTCACAATAGCATATGTGAGGTTAGTGTACTCGACAATGACCGTGCCATGCCATGCGCCTTCAATACCCGTGAGGTTGGAGATCCTCAATACCCTAAGGACTTTGCCATTTAACGCCAACTCCTCAAGGGTAGTATTATTGTATTGAAGGTAATCAGGCTCTCTGATAAGGTAAATGTATTCTCCATCACTAGTGTAGTCAACCACTACACCACCCCTTGTTAAGTCAACCACAGGCCCCCAGGCGCCATTACGCATTACCGAGGCTTGTAGAATCCTACCAGTGGTGGTGTATGGGTTTGCCATCCACAGCATTAGTAGTGAACCGTTACTCAAGGTGAGTAGGAGGGGTTGCATTTCACCAGCATCATTGAAGAATGGTAGTGGTGCTCTAGCCTCATTAACACCGTTGAAGACTGTGCCGTTTATTATATAGTAGAGGGTCTTTGTGGGTTCAGTGTAGTAGAGGTACACTAGGCCATTGTAACTGCTTATCGTGAAGCCATACGTGAGGCTTGCATTATTAGTCACAGTGATTATGCCCGTGGATGCATGCCCCACCATCACTACTAACACCATCGCCAACACCAGCAGGATTGAGGTTACCCTCCAACCGTTCATGAATAACCCGGCGGCGTTGTATTAATTAAGTATTCGTGTGATAAGGTAATGGCATTACTGGAAGCATCCACCCCGTATACCCTTTCCATCAATGTCCACAACAACCCTCCTAAGCCTCCTAGGCGAACCCAAGGTGGTTTATAATGAACTTGCGGGTGCGCTTGGCATTGGCTCACTGGGCTAATTAGCCAATCGGGGGATTGAAACCTGACCACGATGAGGAGGCTTGAGGCACTTATCACTGGGGCAGTGTTAATCGCAGTCATAGTAGCAGGAATCATCAACGCCTCAACAAGCACCACCACGATTACAACCACGGCAACGGCAACCACAGTGAACAGTACCAACGGGAATACAATAGTGAAGATACTATTAATCATCATCAACACCATTGCCAGTGGCTTCCACTGGCTGGCTCACTTCCTCACCTTCAAGCCAATCACCCAGGGGCAACCAGGCGAATTCTACGTGCCAATATTAGAATGGGGCTGGAACTACGCCTTCGGCACCAGGATAGTGCCAATTGCCGTGAACACTACCACATCCTACATTACTAATAATACCCTGAGCCTAGCCTACTACTGGGTCATCAACCTAATAGGTAATGCGGTCAAGTGGGTGCTAAGTGACTCACAGGGGCATAGTATCAGTGGGAACATGAGTATGAGTGGTTACTTCCCAGCGGCGGCTACATCAACAGTTTTTGCTACCCACCCTGGGCGCCATGGTGCAGTGGGAGCTCAAGTGCCGGTAATACATACATCCCACTCTACGATACAATGACCCTAGCCCTACCATCAGGAGGTGCAACTAAAGTAATCACATACCCAATAAGTAGTTACGCAACGCAAACCACGACACTGACTTGGACGTGCACAGTGAACCCAAGTTCAAAGCAGGTTGTTGAGCTTGGGCAGACTGCAACGTTTAATGTAAATTGCCCACAGCCAAGCTGGGTGTACGTCATGGTGGTTAATGGGAGTGGTACCCTGTTCAGTGGTGAGACTAACTACCAGGTCTACTCGTATGTGGGGATATACTGGAGTGGCTTCTGGTACGTCGCCCCACTACCTGGGCAGGGCGGCTACATTTGGGGTGGGTCATCACCCCCACCAAGTAACTACATTAAATGCTACTTCGAGAACAATAGTCTACCTAGCATTGGGAGTAACCCACCACAGTACTACGTTACCAATGGCTCAAGGATAAAACTATATTTGCACTGCCTACCAGGCACTGGGACTGTCTATTGGGTTGTGAACGTGCAGAACCCCTCTGAGTACGAATGGTGGGATTTAACAGACTCCTATGGGCATCATGTTACCGGCTCAGGCAGTAGATCAGGTAGCTTCGCAGTTAACGGCTCAGACACGCTGACACTCACATTAACCACAATCTGGTGGTCGGGGGTAAGGTGCACGATAAACTCACCGAACCCGCAGACAGTGAACCCAGGGCAGATGGCAGTATTCTACGTAGACTGCACATCAAGCAGTGGAGGTGGAGGCAGTGGTGGTGGAGGAGGAGGTTCATCACCAACTCCAACCAGTACAACAACCAGCACAACAACGACAACAAGTACCCCACCACCAAGTAAACTATGGAACATCTACGTGAGTGTAACAGACAACTACGGTGCAGGTTACATCATCACTGACAGTTACGGTAACAGCCTACAGGCGGCAGTCTCATTGAGTAACGTCCTATTCGCAACCTTCAACTCAAGCCATATACTAGGCGATATACTCTACGCAAGCATACAGTTCACCAGCAATGGTGAATCATGCACAATAAGCCCATCAAGCACTACAGTGAGTGTGCCAAGTAGTGGTAATAATGTTTACGTCAGCTTTACGGTATCATGCGGTTCAGGCACCTCATCACCAACACCTACGCCTACGCCAACATCTACGCCGCCACCATCACCCACCAGTACCCCAACGAGTACTAGTACTACAACAAGCTCAACACCACCACCCACAAGCCCGACAACAACATTCACATCAGGCACCCCAGTCACGACACCAACATCCACTACGATAGAGCTAGGTTGCGCTGGTGATGGCAGTAATATACAGGTTGGGCAGGCTGGGGTCTTTGAATGCTGGTACGCCTGGAACGGCTTCACACCAGTAAGCATAACAGCAGCACAGGGAGTTCAACAGGTTGTAGCATCTGAGGTTGCCACGTTCTACTACATGAAGGGTTCAAGCCAGCAGTACCCTGATGTACTAGTAGGTGGGCCGTGGCAGGCGAGTGGGCACTGCCCATATGGCTAGGTGGCGACGGTAGCCATGAGCGGTGGGAACATTAACCCTAACCTGTCTGGCTATGGGACGGCTGGCGTGTACACGTGGTGGGTTACAGTGTCAGCATACTGTGTACCAACAGGGCATGGAGCGCAGTTCGCCTTCTTCTCTAGGTGGGAGCCTCCTGAATTACCCATTGACTGGCTACTGAGGGGTGGGACTAATGTTGAGAGTGTGATTGTGCCGTTCTACCTGAGAGCTTGGAATGAGTATGTTAGTGCGTGGTTGTATGAGAATGGGCCAATACTAGACCTGTTGATACTACTAGCCTTAATAATGCCGATACTCGTGATGCCAGCCACGAGGAGGCTTAGGCTAACCTAACCTGAGTCCTCAAAACAATACCCTTTTTCAAACTCTCTTTTATTGGTGCATTAGTCTTTTTAAGCACTGGCTAGTGTTATACACGGTGGCCCAGGGTATGGACTACGGTATCATTGAGTTCCTGGTGGGGATTGTCACTATAGTTGGCTTCATGTACAAGTTCGAGAAGGATACTAGGGAGGAGTTTAGGAGGGATATTGGTGATTTGAGGGAGAGGCTTACTAGGGTTGAGGATGGCATTGAGAGGCTGGGTGAGGGGTTGGGCAGGCTCGCCAATGCCATCAATGGTGTTGGTGAGGCCATTGTTGATTACCTTGGGTTTAGGGGTGTCTTGAAGCCAGAGGAGGCAACCTACCTAAAGTCGGAAATCAGGAGGCTAACCTCAATTGCAACTAACCCGTTTACTGAGGCTGAGAGGAGGAGGCTTCTTGAACTTGTTGATAAGGATGATTTAACCATTGAGGAGGCTGAGGAACTCCACGAGCTTGCCAGAAAATTCTACAGGGAGTACATTGAGAAGACACCCGACGCATACAAGGTACTACTATACGCCGCCGCAAAGCATGGGGAAGTACTCAGGAAGCACAGTAAGCAACCAAGCCAACAACCAACCTAAACCAAGTCTCAAAACCTTTTCAAAACATGTTTTTAACTGAACCAATGCCTAAGGCTTCATTGGTAGCCAGATGCCCTTAGGAGGCCCGCAGTAGTAGTCCCAGGTTGAGCCAATTGGTTTAGTAATGTTAATGTTGTAAACCCAGAAGCCGTAAGTCCAATCCCACGGCCTATAACACGGCGCAGGCTTACCCCAAGCCGCTTCACTGATAGCCCAGGCAACGTACTGCGCACCCCAGAACGTCATGTTTAGAATGTAGCTGTCTGGTGTACCAGGCTTAACACGGATTACTTGAATGAGGCATAGGCCCTGCGGGTTAAGTAGAATTTGCATTAGGGATGTGACTGATTCATTCACAAGAGCCATAATGTACGTACCATTGTTCAATAGCTGGAATACTGGCGTGCTTACTGTGAGTCCCCAGGGTGGTAGCGAGCCAACGGTGTTTGAGCCTGCTAACCCAACAATGTACCCGTTTCCAGGGTAGCTAATGTTCGCAATATATGTTGGGTTAGCACCCAGTGAATAATAGGAGTTACCAATGTAGTTTAACACTGTCAGTGATGGTGAAATGTATGTGGCGTACTCCTTGACGCCAGTCTTGGGGAACGTCCACACATTAGCATAATTGTTCATCATCTTCTGGGCAACACCTTGCGGTATGAACCATGCGCCTAGCCAAACCACACTGGCGTTGGGGAAAATCCACATTGTCCCAATACAGTAGCCCAGTGGTAGGCTCAGGTTGGCTACACCCATCATGCTCAAGCCGAAGTCGTCCTTAATGTAGGCTAGGATGCTTGCTGGGTCACTCATGTTGAGGGGTGGTAGCTGGCTAGCGTTCTCAATGATTGTTGTCGTGAGTGTTGTAGTGTAGCCAATGTAGCTTGTGCTTGTAACAGTGGTAATGTTCCTCACTGTGGTTGTTGTTGTGGGTACCACGATTATCTTAGTGATTGTATTATTCACGATTGATGTCGTCGTAATAACCTCAACTATTGTCGTAGTCAATGTAACTGCCTCAATCTTGCCGCCAACCGTGGTTGTTGTCGTGTAAGTTACTGTCTTTGTTGTGTTAATGGGTATTGTTATTGTTGTACTATTCGCTATTGTTACTGTCCTGTAGTGGGTTACCCATGGTATTGGGATGAGGCCACCTACCATAATACCCAACCCAATGCCAATCACTATGCCTAACACCACCCATGAGGCAATGTACCTGTCAAGGTACACCATCACCCACTACCCTCCCGGCTCAGGTGATTAGGATTGTTATAAGGCTTTTTATGAAAATGAGCTGGGGGCGTGGGAAACAGCATTTAACACATACCCCTGGCGTGCCCTATCCTGGATTAACCAGCCTAATTAACACCCTAGGCCAATGCACCCATGGCCCAGGTGCCTAACCCCAAAACCCCAGACGCCTCAATTGGCCTCACTAGGCCGTTTAGGGATACGGCTAGTGATGGATTCGATAAGACATACATCTTAACTCCGAGGGGGCGGGTAATCGAACCAACGCTCACCGCGAGGAGTGGGAGCGGGACTCACGGAGCCAACACTTGGTTCCTGGCCCCAGGGCGTTACGTAGTCATCAGCGTGCATAGGCCGAATCTTAAAAATGGGTGGAGGCCATACAGTGTTACGATTCAATGCATTGATTTCGCTAATTCCGGCGAGGGGCATGTTATTGCAGAGGCTTCACTCTACACCAACGAGGTTCACCAGGATGACCTAGTGGAGTGGGCTAGGGGCGCATGCCCCTAAACCCCGAACCGGCTTCAGGCTAATCAGCCTAAGCCAACATTGGGCCTGTGGACTGGCCTGGGGTGGTTGAAAAGGCGGCGAGGGGGAATTGCGTGGCGGTGAGCCCAAGGCTATTATTCAAGGTCCTCGGTGAACCCTTCAATCCAATAATGGCAACTCAATTCGGCTTCATCCTAAAGGCTCTAGAGGGGCTTGGCGTTGTAAGCCATAAGTTCCACCACCGTGTGAGTAAGGATAGGGGGAGGGTTATCTACATGATATGCCGTGAACCAAACCCAATGACTGACGGTCATTATGATCCAACTGCGGCAAGGCTCCTTTGGCTTATGGCGAAGACCCTCCACCCAGGGGAGGCTGAGGCGGTGCTGGCTAGGCTCATCCTTGAGGCTGATGCGCAATCCCCCTCGCCGCAAGCCCCTAAACCTAATCACCATTGAAATAACTGTGAGGTCAAGCCTAAGTGCTCCAGCAAAGGTATAATCGTGGCTTGGACTCACCTACCACGCATCCGCAGTGTTGAAACTGGGTGGGTGAGGTAAATGGGGCATTTGACTCACCACGATACCCACTTAAGGCCTTTAACAATAATGCGCCTACCCCTTCGCCAAAGCCAAAACCTAAACTGCCCCTCACCCACTCACCCACCGCCTGGGTACTTGGGGTTAGGGTGGATTGGCCATTAACCTCACTGGGGCTTAGGGAAATCGGCATGGGGGTGGGCTCCGGGTGGTGGAGTGTGCCTGGTAGGTGAGGTGGGTGAGGGGTGTTTGTAAAGGGAATTATTTGAGAAAGGTACGGTGGATTTGAAACTACGCCTGAGGTCTCTCACCGAGGAGTAGGTACCTGAGTAGTGCGTCAAGCCTAATGCTATACCCCTTAAACCTCACGCCATTCCTCTCGTAGGTGTTCAAAGCCACGCCGAGTACGCTCCTCGGGTATCCTGGGATGATGAGGCTCCTTGGCTTGAAGATGATGCGTGTCTCACCATTATTGAGCCTAGCGCCAATTAACCTAAAGGCCTCAAGTGCATCATCACTCAGCCTCAGGGTTACTGAACCATTAAGTACCCCATCCAGTGTAACACCCTGGCCGAACAACCTACCGAGGGCGTCGTTAACCTTAGCCGCAACTTCACCTGGGTCGTCACCATTACCCCTACTGAAGGCGACCTCACCATCACGCTCACCATACTCGAGTAATGCCCTTAACTCACGGAAAACATTAACCTGCCCACCGTAGTACCGCCTGGCATAATCAGTGAGCCTCAACTCCTCGGCCGTGCCCCTAACCTCAGCCTCCTTCTCCCTGGTCAAATCCCCAAGCCACTCAATGGTCTGCATGGCAATGGGCTTGAAGGCCGGGTAATCACCGGCGAGGACGTCCATTAGCCTCATTGAGAGGTCGATGAGGTTCCTTGCGTTAAGTAGGTAGGAGCCATGCCTCCTAACAACCTCCAGGGTAAGCCCGTAGATTGGCTTAACCTCAGGTGGGTCGTCAACAGCCTCCCTCGGCAGCACCTCATCAACCCAGGCTAACTCGATGAATCGCCTTAGAATCGCCCTATCACCACCAGCCTTGAGTAAAACCCTGTTGAAAAACTCCCTAAAGGCCACGTTGGTGAAGACCACCACGCCGCGTAGGTTATGGAAGGTGACTGGTTCACCAAGGCCATACCTCGGTGCATGTATCGAAACCACACCATACCCCACGGCCGCCGTGTGGAGGATTTGGGCATACTCAGCCAGGGTCTCATACTGCTCATCTAGGATTAGGGGCAGCCTGTTTATGGCTATTAAAGTCCTGGCCTGCGCCATGCTCGTAACGGGCCCACTCATGACCACTAGGTAGGGGGCCTCACTGGCCTGAAGCATCCTAGCCAGTACAAGGTTAACGAGGGTTGACTTACCCTCCCAACCACGGCCACGGTTCCAAATCACGAAGTCTATGAACTGCCTATCACGCCTCCTAACCAGGGGTGTAATGAGCTTAGCCATGGTGAAGGCTACGTTAAGCCAAGCCACCCTTTGATTGGCACCGTAGTACCTCCCAAGCCAGTTGAAGACGTTGATCAACCAGTTGACGCCGTAATTCGCAGTGTCCAATACGCCGTATGGGTCTATTAAGCCGTCTTCAGTTAAGCCTGCGCTAATCGGCTTCTCAACAACCCTAAACCCAACCTTAATCAACTTAGCGTTCCTCAAATCCCTAACCCAATACCTATTCCCAGCCCTATTCGCAATAGCCTGGAGAAAGCCCTCAACATCACCCCCACTGCTTATTGCAATAACCCTCCCATCCTCACCCCATGCCACCAGGAACTCGTCACCGAGGTAAGGATCCCTCACAACAGCCATACGCCTAGGCAGTTTAGCAACAACACTCGACACTGTGCCATCAGGCGTGGCATTATCAACAGTAACCACCACGGCGTTCTCACCAGCATCAACAGTGGCTGAAACCCTCCTAGTGCACAGGTCACCAAAGCGGTTCACGCACTCACTAACCTGAGTAAACCCAACCTCACTGAGCACCGCCGAGCCGAGGAACCTCACCCTATGGCCCGGTACACTAACCCTGGGCACCGCCTCCTCCCCCCTGGCGTAGGTGAGTTCACCGTTAACGTGCATTAGGCCAAGGAGTTCAACAGCCTGCCTAGTGGCGTAGATTATGCAGTTGCCGTTAGGCGACTCCCAGGTGCAGGGGGCCTCAACATCCCTAGCCTGCTGCCTTGAGATGATTAAAAGGCACCACTCACCATCACAGTAAGGCTCAGTGAGCACCCTACCAACAAGCCTAGCACCCCTACCCCTCAACTCCTCAATGAACTTCCTGAGGGACTCCTCATCCCTAGGCGGGTTGAGGAGGAGCATACTCATGAACCTCACCTAACCGGCTCATCCTCAATGTGGCACATTTCAAGTAGGCACCTGGTAGGCTCCATGTAGGTCGGCAACCTGGCATGCATGACTAGGGCATCGTCAATGATGAAGATTAGGGGCACCTCAACACCACCCTCAACCTCAACGCAGTCAAAGCCGAACCTACGCATGATGCACTGCCTGTAAACGGCACCGTGGGTCATGTACCAGGCCACAATGGCCACGTCAACAAGCCCACCGTACTCACCCCTCAACTCCTCGACAACACCCCTAAGCCTCTCAAGGGCTAGGCCACTCCCATCCAGGCTCCTCCTGAAGTAGTCACTGAAGGCTGAGGTTACATTAGCGTAA
>Ga0080003_1000780_pt1 | contig 19409 bp, 19 predicted proteins | sample JossMetagenome_FD_69206 | JGI IMG/M metagenome (GOLD analysis project Ga0080003, IMG submission 69206) | Hot spring microbial communities from Joseph's Coat, Yellowstone National Park, USA - JC2_E (SPADES assembly) (version 2) | ecosystem: Environmental > Aquatic > Thermal springs > Hot (42-90C)...
GTCGAGGTTAAGTGCCTTGGGCATGGAGGCCACACGGCCGGGCCCGGGGTTGAGGATAACCCAATACTGAAAGTGTACGGCGCGTTAAACGGCATAATTAATAGACTTGGTAGTGGCCAGTCCTCCCAATCATACACAGTGACCCCCACGATGGTGCACTGCGGCGACCACCCAGGTAAGGTACCCACCGAGTGCTCCATGGTAATCAACGTAAGGATACCATTAAACTCAACATGCATAGAGCTGGAGAGGATGCTAGGCGGCATGGAGTGTGTTAGGGTTGTTGACTGCACAGACCCAGTATCAGTCAGCGTTAATAACCCAGTGATCAGGGCGTTGGTTAGGGCCAGCCTGAGGAATGGCATTAAACCCACCTTATCCAGGAAATTGGGGACAAGCGACATGGCCGTATTAGCAAAGTTAACCCTAAACATGGCTGCCTATGGACCCGGTGACCCGACACTTAGCCATGGGCCTGTGGAGTACATTAACATTAACGATGTTGCACTGGCCAGCAGGATACTGATTAATGCAATTGAGGAGTTTGGACATATAGAGTCGCGTTAAGCTGAATTTAGTATTCGCATCAATTTAAGCTCAGGATAATGCTTTTTAGCAGGGGATTGGTGGTTTATTATGAATGCTGATGATGGATTGAGTAGGTTACTGGTCTTCATCGGTATCCTCATCCCGTTCCTAATGAGCGCCTCCTGTGTCTTCTCTGTGGTTTACCTGTTCCCCCAGCTAGCTGTGGTATTTCACGTGGGTGTTGATGCATTATCCATCATGGTTACCTTATCCTTCATAGGTGGTGCCGTTGGGGGTGTTTTCCTCGGCATGGTTGCCGATGCCTATGGTAGACGCGTTGGGTTGCTGTTCTCAACATTAATCTTCTCCCTATTCACCATAATTACTGGGCTAGCGGGTAACCTATGGGAGCTTTACGTGTTCTGGTTCCTGGTGGGTTTTGGGGTTAACGCAGAAAATGGCATCACATACGCTTTAGTCGCTGAGAACTGGAGGAGTGGGCGTGGTTTAATGGGTGGATTAGTGCAAGGCATATACTTCGTAGGTATCGTGCTAGATGCCGTGGTAAGCGGCATGATCAGGAACTGGAGGCTAGTCCTAGTTTCTGTGGGTGTAGCCTCACTGGCGTTATCATTACCCCTGGTTATGTTAGCGCCGGAGACCGTGGGTAAGATTGGCTTGAGGCAGATTAGTTATGGTGACTTGTTTAGGGGGCGTCTACTTGCCGTAACCATACTTAGCACTATTCTAGTCGCCTCAGCGTTCCTATACACAATACCCCTCGTTAGCCTTGCACCCACCTACCTCAAGGCCGTGAAGCCTCTTGGGCTTAATGCATGGCTCATCGCATTACCGCTAATCGGAATCGTCGCCTACGTGGTGGCTGGTTATGCGTCGGATGTTTACGGTAGGGCAGAGACCCTAATAGTATTAAGCGCCTTAGCCCTTGCATCTTCAATAACCCTCCTCATTACCGCAAGGGTGAATGAGGGCTACGTTGCATTACCAATAGCGTTAACCTACTTCTCATCATCGATCTTCGCATACCTGGGCGTATGGATTAGTGAATTATACCCAGCAAGGGTTAGGGCTACGGCTTCAAACTTCGCATTCCTACTAGGCAGGCTACTGGGTGGAGTTGGCCCACCCCTTGTGGCTACATTCTTCGGTTACAACCTTGGCATTGGGTTGGGCTATGTGTTAACGTTATGCGCGGCACTAGCCCTAGCATCAACCCTACTGCTACGTGGACTTGTCGCAACAGGCTAGGTGATGATAAAGAACAACAAACCTCACCCTTCAGGACAGGAGAGGTCAAGTGTACCATAATCTCCACGGCGTTCAGTGGGCCATAGGTGCACCTAAGCTTTATTAAGTCACTTACGGGTTAGGTTAATGTAGTATGGAGGAGTTGGTTAAGAGGGCTAGGGAGCTCGGCATTGATGTTGAGGATTTAATAATTACGGCGATTTCAAGGAGCGACCCATCTAATGGCTTGAGGCTAAGGCTTGAGTTGGCTAGGAGGTACTTGAATGAGGCCGAGGACTATGTTAGGAGGAATGACCCAGTTCAAGCGTCTGAGAAGGCATACAAGGCCGCTGAGGAGGTTGTTAAGGCACTGGCTGAGATTCATAACTTACCTGAGCACCAGGAGGCATTGAGGGAGGGTAGGTGGTACACCTACATGCTCTTCACAGCGTCCAGTAAGCTATCTGAGAGGGTTGGGGAGTGGGTCTCCCTAGGCTGGAACACCGCGTACTCACTGCACGTGTGGGGTTTCCACGAAGCCAAGCTATCCACCAGTGACGTTGAGGTTGCCTTAAAGGTGGTGAAGAGGATGGTTAACGAATTTGAGGGGCTTCTAAAGACCAAGGAGTAAAATAATACTACTAAGCATCAATATAAAGCCTAATTACCACTCCTCCTTTATGATTTACTCACCGCCTATTCAGCGGGTATGTTGGGCACCTTAGCCCTGGGTTACGTTGCTTATTAATAGGTCAAATTCCCTTTGGTTAAATGCGAAGGAGTAGTTGACCAGGGTTTCATTTATGGTTAAAATAATTGTGGTGGGTGTTGGTTCTTGGGTTGACTCGTACGTGGTCATGGTCATGTTGGCTATTACCCCATTACCCAGTATGCAAATCTTAGTTACATTAACCGTTATTTCCACGGCAGGTGATTGAGCAATCGTTTCGTTGGGCGGCTTTATCGTTATTACTGATGCAAAGCAGTAGGTGGCTTCACCCTTCCAGCGACCTATGCCAATATACCTTGCGTTCCTTAATGAGCTCTCAGTCATGTAGTAGGATAACATGGTGTACTTGGTGTAGTTGCTATACGGCATGCACTTGCTAATGACACTGCCCAATGGCATCTCCTTCGTTACCAAGCAAATATTATCATTAGTCTTATAGATGGCTGATTCAACATATACGCTTGAGTTTTCGCCGCCCTGGATTACAAATTCCGTTCCATTAGTCACCACAGCATCCACTAATGGCGATCTGGATATCGTGACCACGCCGTTAATCTGCAGTACCTCTGAGATTAGGCTCGTGTTAATTAATTGGGACTCGGTTAAGCGATAAGTACCCGTGAAGTTCTCACTAATCAGTAGCCTTTCTGCGTTTAAAAGCGCCACTTGCCGACCGCCCCGACTTAACAACATATAAAACGCAACCGTCGCCACCAAGGCTACCACTATCACTACCGCAATTACCCATCCCTTCATATATCATGTTTAAGTGTTTTCCGCATTTTTAAGTTTCACTTTTAAGATTCAGCGAATTTAGTTTTCATGAAACCTAATTGGACGCTTGATGTTGACGGAATCAACGTTATAGGCCTTGTCTGGTCTCTCCTTGGCAATGCTGATGGTTCCCAGGGTCAATTTAGGGATAACTCGGGTCGTTAACCTGTGTGTTAAGGGCCTTGCTGAGGGGTTAACTGCTTTAATAGGTGTGGCCGCTGGGGCTTCCTGTGGGTAAGGCTACGGAGTCCATTCATGGGCATGGGTTCAGTGACGAGGTTGGATCAGTGGTACCGCCCATATACCTAACCACACCCTTTAGGCAGGTTATTGAGGCTCAGTTATCGGATAGGGGGCTCGATTTGAAGTACTCTAGGGAGGAGAACCCAACGGTGAGGTACCTTGAACACGTCTTGGCTAGGCTTGAGGGTGGGGTTGATGCCCTAGCCACAAACAACGGCATGGCGGCCATATCAACCATACTCATGACGATACTCAAGTCCGGTTTAAGGCTAATACTCCCCGCCGAGGTATACGGCACCACGCTGGGCTTAGCCATCAACATGAGGAAGTTCGGGGTTGAAACAGTCGTAACCATGCCCGAGACTAAGGACTTGGCTGAGGCCATTAAGGCTAACCCAGGCTCCGTAGTAATTGTTGAAACCATAACAAACCCCATGCTTAGGGTTATTGACGTGGACCACCTAATCAAAGTGTCCAGGGATACTGGCTCAACGCTAATCGTCGACAACACCATGGCCACACCAGTCCTGTACAGGCCCATTGAGCATGGGGCTGAGTTAGTCGTTCATAGCGCCACGAAGTACATTTCAGGGCATAATGACGTCTTGGCCGGGGTCATAGTGTCCAGCAGCCAATCCATAATTAATGACGCCTGGCAGTGGAGGAGGAGACTGGGCACGATAATACAACCCCTCGACGCCTACCTGGTTTTAAGGGGGGTTAAGACAATGAACCTGAGGGTTAGGAGGCATTGTGAGAACGCCATGGCCGTGGCTGACTTCCTAAGCAACCACCCAAAGGTCAGGGAGGTTTATTACCCAGGGTTAAAGTCAAGCGCATATCATGAACTGGCATCAAGGATGTTCAACGGTCTCTACGGGGGCATAGTCTCATTCAAGATTAAGGGTGGTAGGGAGGAGGCCCGCGAATTCCTAAACTCACTAAGCATGGTTAAGCCAGCCCCAAGCTTCGGTGGACCTGAATCCCTAGTCATGTATCCCATAACCAGCGCAGCACAGCCAATACCCGACGAATACAAGGCTAAACTGGGGATAGATGAAAGCCTACTAAGGCTGTCCGTTGGGCTCGAGGACCCCGAGGACATAATAAGCGACCTCGACAATGCACTAAGGCGGATACCGTAAATAAACGTACCTTAGGAAAAGCTTAAAAATGATGAGGGGTGGTTAAGGTCAAGGCGGGGGTGCCCGAGCTTGGTCAAGCATCCTAATCCTTAGCGGCTTTACTGTTAATAGATTGTGCGTAAACGACATCCTACTAACACGTGATCGGTAGATTACTAAGAATGTACAGCACCAGAATTTATTCAAACCCACGCAGGCTTTCTTGCAATGATGTTTGGTTTTACGGTAGTTATACCTCTTGTGGTCCTCACGTTAGCACCACCTTCAGTAGTTTCTCCATGGTTTGTCTTAGTGCGTGTTGTTGTGCTGTGTGATTGTCACTATGGTTGCTCTTCATGAGCATTGTGTGCATTATCAGCATTGCTAGCTGGCGCCTAATCATTAACCACCCCTTTAGCTTTTTACCACGATTAGTTTGTGTATGGCGTGTGTTGGCTTTGTTCCTCAAGGTGTCGGGAGTGGTTGAAGTGTTTGTTGGGTTTGATTCGCCGTGATGGTTAGCCCATCATTGGCTTGTGGGTTTATGGGTTATGTGTGCCTAGCCTCCATGCCTCTATTGCCGATGCCATTATTGCCATTGCCTGCTCAACCAATGCCATGTACCTTATGTAGTTAATGACTGCTAATCCGCCTCCTATGAGTATTGGTGGTGTTAGTGCCAAGATTATGGTTGCAACACCCCACAAGGCCTTTGATGTTCTCGTTGTGGTTACGCTAATCAGCACTGCGTATGTGCCGATGAGCATTACGTATGCTATGACCAAAATAACCAGTGCGGGTATTGCTAACTTAGCCAGTAGTAGGGTTATGCCGATGGTGAATGCGATAACCATTGTTATCGGTATGAAACCTCTATTCATTTTATTCAAAACCAATGCTATACCGAGGTATGTGTATAAAGCAAGCATCAAAGCCGCAACAATTATTCCGGCAGTGACGATATTGCCCGGTGTGTAGAGTAGCCAGTAGGGCAGTGGCATCGGCATTACCGTGAGAATTGAAGTAAGCAGGGACCATAGTGAGGATGCGAAACCCACAAGGACAAAACAAACAAAAAACCAAAACAATGGCCTAACAGCCATGGGAAACACCATAATGGCTCTTAACCAATCTGTGTGATTTTGCCGTACTTGCACGTGACGCTTGACGGGATCCCGTAGTAGTTTGTGGCGTTCAGTATGAAGCCGAACGTGGGTAAGCCGTAGACCGCTGAGGCGTCAATCACGGAGATGTAGAGTTTCGTGCCGGTGTTAACGTTGAAAAACTCTAGGTAGGTACTTGTCACGCTTGATGAGGTTGAAGGTGTTATTAGCATTGATGAAATACCAAGCGCCAAACCACCCAACCCAGTGCCGAGCTCAGCCAAGCTCAGGCCATAGGCAGTATTAACACCACCGAGTGTTATCGCGTAGGCGATACCTGACGTCGTACTAGCATTAGTAACTGGTCCATTGCATTGATAGAGATACTCCTGACCTGTGTATATGAATGCTGCGTAATTAACAATTGATGATACTGGGTATTCGAGGTAATGCTTACTGGCTAAGTAGTAGAGTAGGCTTACTGAACCATTGCCATAATCAAGTACCATGCCAATATAATGATCATTGGGCGGTACGTATAGTACCTCGAAAACGGTTGCATTACCCAGGTGGTAAGTACCCATTGAGGAGTTCACAAACCACACGGTGTAATTAACAATAGCCCATGTGGCACCTCCATAGTACCAATACACCGAACCAGGCTGCGTCACCCAATACGCCGAGCCGAACTGCGTCACCTCAGAACCAAAGACCACTGGATAAAAACCAAGAGCCCAATTCTCCTCTGCGCTGTATGATGTGCCTATGACGCCATAGCCCACAGCCATCGCGTCCCACCTATTCATACCCAAGAAACCTGCGGTAAGCTGGAACTCCACTCCTTGGTCTCTTTGTACTACGTCCTTGTCCCACGTTACCCATGTTGCTGGTAGTGATCCGTTGAAGCCTAGGCATGCGATTTCAGGCTTGAATGCTGTTTCTGGCGGTGGTTTGGGAGCGCTTAAATCGCAGTTGTAGGTTGTGTAACCACTACGATTACTGGGGATTTGTAGGTTCACCGAAGTTATGCCCGGCATTGCTGGAATTACCCCACTAGGCTTTATTGAGTTCACGTTGATGAAGGCATTAACGACTATGTACCTTGAGTTTTCGATGATCCAAGCCACATTGTACGGGATGACTAACGGCAGTATCCATGACTCATTGCCCTTTACGTATGTTATGAATATGAGCATTGACGTTTCGTACTCACTGGATGACACGCCCAATAAGCCCAATAATACCCACTTATTAATCACGTACTGCCAATTCACGTTACTAAACGGCACAATCAGGATTGACGAGTAACCCATGGAGACATGGACAATCCCATTGGGAGCATTAGCGTATACATCAATGAATGCATCCACGGGCTCAACAACCGAACCATTAACCAGGAAAACCCTAACCAACAAACCAGGAGGAACACCGGGCACAGGCTGCGACGCGTAATAACCAACCCCACCAAGAGAACCAATGCCGGAATAGGCAACAAGCGATGGAACCACGTAGATACTATTGGCTATAATGATGATGACGGAAGTAATGGCTAAGATGAGAACAATCAATCTAAGCATGAAACTAACTCTTGCTAGGGAACCCACAGGAAATCAATAAGGTTACCCATTAAAGGCTTTTTGAGACCTACTCACCGTAATTAATGATGTCTCTGTACTTCCTGCTGAACCACCTGCCCACGTAGTACCTAATCAATGGATACAATGGTCTAACGAATACACTGGCAATGCGATATGCCGTGCCAGGTACCACGTCACCGTTGAAGTTGGGATTATCTACCTTATTGGCGATTTCCCTGGCTACATAGGCTGGGTCCAACACAGGTCCCATGGGGTTTTCCCTAGCCTTAGAAGCCGTGGGACTGACTATGGTGTTATCGTGGAAGTTCGTCTTCATATAACCCGGGTAGACACCAATAACCCTAATACTGAGCGGCTTGAGTTCTATCCTGAGTGAGTCGGTTATATTGGCTAGAGCCGCCTTTGTCGATGTGTATATTCCAAACCAGGGTATGGGTATGTGCGCCGCTAAACTAATTACGTTAACCACGCAACCCCTCTCCCTAGCTAGGTCGTTTAGGAAACCCTTAGTGAGTAGTATTGGCGCTATGTAGTTCAGGTTTATTATCCTAATGATGCCCTCCTCATTAAGCTCGTTCAGCGGTCCATAAACACCGGCACCAGCATTGTTAATCAAGACCTTTATTGTAATTCCAAGACCCTTAACCTTACTAATGAATTCATTTATTCCACCCACATTCGACAGGTCATAATCCACAGCCCAGGCATCAATGCCATACCCAGCCCTAAGCTCCTCAGCCAAATCCTCAAGGGCATCCCTCCTCCTACTAACCAGGACTAAGTCGTATCGCCTAGAGGCCAACTCCCTAGCCAACTCCTTACCAAGGCCTGAGGATGCACCTGTGACAAGAGCGACCCTACCCATACAGGCATATTGTTGGTTTTGGAGTTATTAAGTGAATCTTGGTGGTTCCTGGTAATTATTGCTTATTTAAATAAGACTCATGGCTAAATGCTCCTTTAAGTTCTTCGAGGCTTTCCTCATCCTCCAGCGTACTTAGATCCCCTGAGTTTTGGCCCGTGGCCACTGCCCTTAAGACCCTCCTCATGACCTTACCAGTCCTTGTCTTGGGTAGTTTATTGAGGATTACAACCTTACCAACCACGGCTACGGGTTCCATGGTCTTCCTGGGATGCTCTATTACCTCGTTTTCCGTGATCTTGCCCTCAGTACCTCAACATCCTAGCCTCCCTAGTCGAGGAAACACACCAAGTTCCTTCCCACCCTCCCTAGCGTGATAATCTAGGGCGTTACATGAAATGCATAGGAACTAATGTCTTTCATTTTGGATGTTTTTGCTTTCTCTTTCTATTCAACACTAGTTTTTTATATCCTTACTTCTGTTTTTTGTACAGTATGGACGGCCGTTTACTAAGAAAGCGTGGGTCGCCTGGTATTAGGGTTACCAAGTTACCGTACAAGGTTAGGGTTTACCTAAACAACCAAGTCCTCATACCAGCAAGTTTGGTCAGAATCTTGGGTATTTCAGGGCTTAAGTACGCGGTGATAACCGTAGCGTACAATGGCGTTATTGTGAAGTTAAGAGGTGTTAAGTTACTCAGGACCAAGCATACGGATTCGAGGCAGTTCACGATACCTAGGGAGGTTAGGGAGGCCTACGGTATCAAGCCCGGCGATGAGGTGGAAATCATCAACATAGAACCATTTAGGCTCTAACCGCAGAGCGGTCCCTTTATCGTTATTGAGTTCACATAGACTGTGGTGTTCACTATGTAGTTCGCATATGCCGTAATCGTAATGTTAGTGTAGTAATTGAATTTGATTATAGTCGTTGCATTATTATTGTCCGTTGATAAGTTTATTGTCGTGGTGCCAACCCTTATGAAAGCCAATGTCGTGTTGATGACCCTTAGGTACTGCGGGCCACCCCACCCATAGGTTACTTCTATGCTGTAAAAGCCTGGCGGTAGCGCTTGGGTTGTGATAAACCATTGACCTGGTGGCTCGTTTGGTGTGTGTACTATAGTGCCGCCCTGCACTTCACCGTTTATTATTGTTAGTTCGTTGGGCCCTATTTTTATGGCCATTGGCTTACACACTACCGGCGGTCCTGTGTAGTTCGCCTTAAGCACCAGTAGGGAGTTTCCGATCACCATGTATACTCCATACCCATTGCTTAATGCGAGGTTTACGTACTCATTGTATGGGGTGCCCCACCACGTGAACCACGGACTACTTGGTTGAGCTATTATGTACTCTGGCCTGAGCCATGGATACCATTGCGTGTAGGCATTTATGTTGTTGGAGAATGGTGGATATAGATTGTTTTGGACTAGCACTGTTGCATTACTTGGTATTTGACTTATTGCGTTCCAAATCTCCCTATCGGTACTGGTTATTGCGTATTGGAAGTGTATTAATGGGCTTACACCTAGGAGCACTATGACCGTGGATATGACTATGAGTACTGTGAACCTCCTCATTAAGTCACTAGGCAGCTTCGATAAAGCCATGAGCGATGCCATCATTATGAAGGGTATGGAGAAGGAGCTGTATTGGAAGTACGGGCTGTAGTAAATGACATTGTTTGTGAGGAAGGATGCCAGGGGCCATGCCAGTGACGGAAGCACCAATGGGTCCAAGAATGCTGTGAATGCTGTTGGTGAGTATAGCTCCAGGAAGTATAGGAACTTCCTGGTACCGTGCACGGTGTATAGGTTGATGATAAGCCACGGGTTCCTAAATATGGAGACTAGAACCCCCAGGTCGAAGGATGATGCGTACTCCATGGGTAGACCGGAGAGGGGTGATGCTGTCGTGGGACCTGCAGGATTAAGTACCGACTTCAGCCATAGGGCAAGTACGAGTACGACCATCGATATGACCGCAGTAGCCACCCCGTGAACGACAACCCTCCTCCTCAGGTTCTTCGCGATGTAATAAATTCCCAGGAGAGCCATTGGTATTGGTGCGAACTCTATGGTCCCCAGGGTAAGCAGTAATAGTGGGTAGTAAATACTCCATTTCCTCGTTAATAGTGCATATGTTGCGTATAATGCCAGGGGCATGAAGAGAGTTTCCATGTGGAAATCAAAGGAGTTGGCGCCCTGAACCAATGGGTTCATTAAATAGGCAAGGGCGAATAATGCGCCGAGGTTCTCCCTACCCAACCACCTACCCAACCAATAGATTGGTAATGCACCGAGCGCAACGATAACGCTCTGGGCAATAAGTAGGGTGGTTGGGCTTGGGTATACCGCGTAGATGGGTAGGAGTAGGAACAATGTTGGCGAGAAGTGCACATCAAGGAAGCTATAGCCTATGGGGCCTGGCTTCGGTATTATGGCAACATCAACACTCTCATAGAAGAGCCTATGGTAATACAGCGTTGATGCAAGGGCTTGCGCAAAAATGCCCAGGTCAGCGGCGTGCGTATGAAATGTGTAGTACTTCAGTGTTGTGTAGTAGGATAATGTAATAGCGTATGCCACAATCCCCACATAGACAACCACCGAGTAAACGCCAAACCTGCGCATTTAGCAAGGTTTTGCATTAACTCATTTTAAAGAATGCTTATTTCATGAAATCGAGTATTGATGGACCACTCCTACCTTCATACTTAACCTCCCTACACTCAATGCTTATTGACACAAGCCCCTCGGGACCTACTTCCATTATCACCGGCTTCCAATGGTTAATGAAGGATGCATTTATTATATAGGCGTTTCCGGATCTCACGCACCTAACCGTGGACTCATGGGCATGCCCATGTATTGCGATGACGTTATTCGCGAAAATCACATTCTCTAAATCTCTAACCCCGAGTGTTGGCCATATTCTTGGGTCCTCGCCCTGCAATGTCTTGAATGATGGTGCATAGTGTGTTAATAGTATTGTTAATTCCCTGGATGAATTAAGGATGCTCCTTAACCACTCAATCCTACGTTTATACGTGTCGGTTATGTGTGGTATATTCCTCAACTGCCACGTGGTTGGTTTCTCGAGAGATCCTCGTGAACCAATGATTCTAAGTGAAATTCCATTTATGTTAATCTTGATGACTTCATCATCAAGCCACTTGATAAGGCCAAGGCTCTTAGCCCTTGGTAGTACATCGTCATAATCCTCATTTCCTGGCACCGCGATTATTGTATCGCTCAATTTCTTAAGTTCATTCATCAGTATCTTTAACCCGTCAATCTTACCATCCTCCATCAAATCTCCAGCAATTAAAACAGCGTCGAACCTGCCAAGACCCTTAACAGCCTCCCTAAACCTCGCAAAATACTTCGGCGAATGTATATCTGCAGTAACCAGCAATTTAGCGGGCACGTTACCTAATTACGCATAAAACATTAAATTACTTTTTAACCCAGAACCATAGAATCGATGGTTTGGGATGAAAGACGAACTACTATTACGCAGGTGTGACCCAGATAATGATATGGACACGATCGTGAATCTCGAGAGAGCGATATTTAGACCAAGCGAACAATACACCCTCGGCTTCATAAACTGGTTATGCAGGAATTGCACGAAATATTCATACATAGCATTCATGGGGGATAAACCCGTGGGTTACATAATATCATGTATTGAGGGCTTCAGCAGAGGACACGTGATCTCTGTAGGGGTTCTTGGTGAATACCGTAGAAGGGGGATTGGTAATGAATTAATGAGTAGGTCAATATGCTCAATGGTTAATGATGGCGCTGACTACGTAGTACTCGAGGTTAGGGTCTCAAACACGCCCGCCATTACGCTCTATAGAAAGTTGGGCTTTGAGGTGAGGGACCTACTTAGAGCCTATTATAGTGATGGTGAGGATGGGTATCTGATGATACTTAATAATGAGAGGTTCAGGGAGTTCGTGAATAGGCACTGCACATCAATAACTAAACAACCTACTTAAATAGGCCTGCATCCACTTATCCTTCTGCAATGTATAATCCCTCTTCGGCTCCGGATCCTTCATAGGCTTTGGTGGTTGCTGCGTGAAATCAAAACCAAACTGGACACTATTGGTCTCGAGCTTCCCATCCACATTACCAACATATGCCCAACCGACAAACGCATACTGAACATTAACCTTCTCGTTAATCCCCAAATCGCTCAAAATACCATTGGCTGCGAATAATGCACTCTCAAAGGCTATCTCCTGGTTCTTGGGGTACGGTAATTTAGCCACATCGCCCGCTCCATACACATCATCAAACTTAGGACCCCTTAAATCCGTAGGTGACCTGATATCAAACCAGTCAGTACCAAGACCTGCCTCCCTTATGAACGAGGGAGCTCTATTTGGTTCAAGTAGTGCGAGTACATCGTATTTGTACCTCTCGCCACTCTTGGTAACAACCTCCCCATCACCTATCTCTGTAATCTCTTGATTTGTAATTAATTCAATACCAGCTTTATCGTATATTGACTTAACGACATCAGCAATTACTGGTGGTTGCGTCTTATCGTTGGCGTCCACGTGAATTATCCTAACCCTATCCCTAACACCCCTGTGCCTAAGTACGGTATGTATCAATAGGGCTGTCTCGGTAGGAGCTGGAGCGCACCTATACGGTGCCTTAGGCGCGTAAACCACCACAGTGCCACTATTCAGCTTCCAAACCAAATCCTTAAGAACGTGTACCCTACCGACATCATAAACATTCGCAACGCGCCACCAATATTTATCATAGCCAATTATCGATGAACCATCATAAACAACGCCGGGCGCGATGACCAGGTAATCGTAATTGATGCTCCTGGACCCAAGACCATAGAGGGTTTCCGAGTAATTAACAACCCTATTTCCAGGGTCTATACTAACCACACTACCAACAATTAGGTTTATATTCCTCACGTTTTCGTAACCCCTCACTATCCTGCCATACTCCTCCTCATTCGTTAACAACAACGGCCTTGTTGGACCTCCAACATAGTACCTATCCCTAGTTATTACATATACATCCACTAAATCGCCAGCCTTACTAACGAGCGTGTTGGCAACACCCAAGCCAGCTATCCCTCCACCAACAATCACAACCCTCTTCTTACCAGCCATACCCACCAACGACCGTGGGAGACCACGGCTTAATAAAGGCTTGATTTAAGGTAATCCATTTGATGGGTTTATGAGGTATTCATTGAAAATAACCTGCCTCAACGTTTGACAGTACGCACCACGGGCCTATTATCGCTGAGGCTAAGCTCGATTAGCCCCTCATCGGAAAGCCAGGCTATGTATGACAGCACCGCGGACCTGTTAAGCAGGTAATTATGCACCGAGCCTAAATCCAACCCCTCATTAATTAATACCCTGAGAATCAATTCCTCAAGTTCCATGGGCCCACCCGATAACTGATTAATAATGACATTCCTCAACCTCGTTATAGCACTTATATTCTCATCAATAGCGGCCAGGGCACCCTGTGGATTTGCTACATCACCGTGGGCAGGTACGATTTGGCTATACCCACTAGCGGCATCACGTAACCTCTTCAGACTGTCCAGGGCTAAGCTCACGTTGAGGTGATACGGAACGCCGTACTTCCTTATAATTTCCGTTGGGAAGAATGCGTCTGCCGTGAATAGGACCCCATCGTAGTGTACGCCTACCATGCCCATTGTATGACCTGGCAACTGCATGACATCAAAACCAACCTCTCTACGTAACTCATCAATATCCCTAACAGGCACACCCTCGGCCTCGAGGAGTTTTGTCCTCAGGATTTTGGGTGGGTAGGCACCATAGAGGTAGAGTGGCTCAAGTACGGGCTTTTCAATGAATGGTTTGTCCTCAGGTGATGCGTAGACGCTGGCGTTTGTCCTCTTAACGATTATTGCATTCCCACCAATGTGGTCAGCGTGATGGTGGGTGTTTATTATCGCCCTGATTTTTAGGTTCATGGACTTAATGGTATTGAACACCTTCCTACCTGAGTCCTCATCGATTCCCGTATCTATTATGACGCACTCATTATTATCAATCACGAGGACTCCGGTGTTCGTCCTCCCTGGAATCACGTAAACCCTATCGGTAAGCTTCTGCGCGGGCATGGAGGATAATAACTGATTAATTATTTTTAAGGTACTTGCTTCAGTGCATGGTCGAGGTCCTCGATTATGTCCTCCACATCCTCAAGACCAACACTAAGCCTCAGTAAGTTATCCCTAATCCCAGCCCTAGCCCTATCCTCGGGGCTCCAGTGAACGTGCGTCGTACTTGCTGGGTGCGTTATTATACTCTCTGTACCACCAAAGCTTACGCTTGGTATTATCAACTTAACGCTCCTGTAAACCGCCATGGCGCTTTCCAAGCCGCCCCTAACCTCGAAGCTCACAATACCACCGCAATTACTGAGGAACTTCCTGGCAACCTCGTAGGACTCGTGGTTAGGTAGGCATGGGTAGTAAACCCTCTCAACCTTCGGATGCTCCATTAGGTACTCGGCAACTGCCTTCGCATTCTCCTCATGCCTACCCATCCTAATGTGGAGGGTCTTCAAACCCCTATCAATTAAGAATGCGGTGAATGGTTCCATGATAGTCCCCAAGAACCTCCTCCACTCCCAAACACCCTTCATGGATTCAACGTCAGGGCCTATTACGAAGCCAGCCACGGCATCATTATGACCACCAAGGTACTTGGTGGCGCTATGCACAACATAATCCGCGCCGTAGACCAGTGGGTTCATGCCAATAGGCGTAGCTAATGTGTTGTCAACAATCACCCTGGCACCAACCTCACGGGCCACCTTGACAATTTGAGGTACGTCATAAACCCTAAGCAATGGATTCGATACCGTCTCAATAAGCACAAGGTCAATGCCCTTACCCAATGATTTAATGATGCTGTCATTACCGGGATCAACAACCACAGTCCTAACACCAAACTTACCTAGTCGCTCTATGAGTACTAGCGTGGAGCCATAGACATCCAGGGGGATTAGAACATTCATGCTGGGCTTTATTAAGGCCATAAGGAGCGTCGTTATGGCAGCCATACCGCTGGATGTGCCTATGGCGTCGGCACCCTGCTCCAGCTCCGCCATCTTCCTCTCTACCGAAAGTACCGTGGGGTTATCCTCCCTCGAATACTTGAGTGGTACCGTGCCATGGGGCACAATCTTCCTCTCCGGCTCCCTATACTCAAAGAACGCCGATTGGTATATTGGCTCGATCACGGACCCAATATCATCGCTGGTATGCTTAACGCCACCACGCACAGCCCTGGTGCCCTTACCCACGGACACCATGGCCTAGCAGTAGTAGTTAAGTATTACGTCCTAAGTCACTAACTATTGACCTAATGCTCGCCTCAATGTCCTGACTTATCTCACGACCCCTCCTCGCCGTCTCCTCAATCATCCTCATAACCAAGCCCCTCAAACCACCCTCCTCAGCAACCTTAAGACCCCTAATCGTGACACCACCAGGTGTTGTAACCTCCTCAATAACACTCCACGGCCTCTTAACCCTAAGCAACTCAGCGCTACTCTCCAGCGTACCCACAGCCAACTCCCAGGATATGTCGGTTGGTATACCAAGAAGCAAACCAGCCTCCCAAAGGGCTTCGAGGATGACGGATATGAAGGCAGGACCTGAGCCGCTAATGGCTGTTATGGCGTCCATGTACCTCTCATCAGCTACGAAGCACCTACCCATGGAACTGAATATACCACAGGCAACCTTAACATCGGCCTCGGAAGCCCTAGAACCAGGCGACACAGCCGTCACACCCCTCTCGATAACAATGCCAATGTTGGGCATGGCCCTAACAACCCTAGCCCCAACAAGACCCTCCAAAATCCTAGTCGTAACACCGGCAACCACGGAAACCAACAACTTATCCCCACCCAACACGTCGCGGATGGGCATCAACGCATCAACGACTTGGTAGGGCTTAACAGCCAGGATAACGACGTCGGCGTCCCTAACGACCTCCGCATTGTTCGTACTAACAAAGACACCAGGCAACTCCCTCCTAACACGCTCAACGCTCTCAACCCTCCTAACGCTACCAGACACATCGCCAGGATCAACACCAGACTTTATCAGGGCTTTGGCTATGGCAGTCCCTATCTTACCAAGCCCGATTATCGCGTACCTGGCAATAAAACCACCCAGGAAAACCAAAAACAAGCCTATTTATAAGCATTACACAAGTATAGACAATAAATAAAACCACCAAAGAAACAAGGAAGAAGAAAAAGCCCGACATCAAACACACCACACATCCCTCCAAGATACCAACTAAAATATAGAACAAGAACCCTTGCTAAACCAAACAAACACCACCAACCAGAACAACTCCCATGAATAAACCCTCAGCATTTCATTGAAATTAACACAACAAGCGCGATTAGTGCCGCGCGCTTCCCAACGATATTAGTAAGGCGATGTGAGATGATTTGAGATAGTTTAAAAGAGTGATTGTGTAAAGCTTAAAAATGCTATAGAAACAGAGCAGGTAACTATGGTACCTCTGCTCTACGTTGTTGGGGATGCCATACTCTTTATCGTAGGTCTCATAATAACGACGATCATAATTTACGTGGCAACCCACATAATGGGTGAGAGGGGTGGATGGGGTAGGGCCTTCCTAGCCGCTATCATAGGCTTCATAGTCTATTACATATTCCACGCACTCATTAGTGGTTTGCTCGGGGCGTTGATTGGGTTTATAGTTTGGCTCTATGTAATAAAGGTGCTTTATAGGGTTGGTTGGGTCCGTGCATTCATAACCGCCGTAATAGTCGCCATACTCATATTCATAGTCGGTTTAATCCTACCCGTCGTTCACGTGGGTTGAGAATTAACCCCTGGCTATTGATAGTGGAAGTTTTAAACTCCCATAGAGCAATTAGGGATTAATGATGATGTTCAAGGGCACGGAATCAATGACGCGACGGCGGAAGGCTGATTTGATCATATTTATCTACGATTTTATTGCTGGGTAATTCTACGATAGTACTTTATTAGTTCTAACATAACCTGCCAGATACAGCAGGGGTGGTGCCGCTGTTCCTGAGTGATGAGCAGTACGCCGTGCAGGACTTGGTGGATAGGAAGGCGACCTCCTCCTACTACACCAGCAGGGATGGTGTAGCGGTGGTTAGGGAGTTCGTGAAGTCCATAGGGCGTAGGGATGGGGTTGTGGTCATGGACCCGTTCCTGGGCTCGGGCGTTTTGCTATCCTCAATTAGCGACCTGATCAAGCCAGGTAAGGTCGTGGGTATTGAGATAAATGAGGAGCCATGCAACCTGGCACGGAGAATCCTCACCAAACTGTACACGAACGTGGAGGTCGTGTGCGGTGACGCCTTTAGGGTAGCCTGGAATTACAGGCCGGACATCATAATATCTAACCCACCCTTCGTTAGGTGGAGCCTGTTGGATAGGGAGTATAGGAGGGAGCTGTTGGACCTGATGGGGCGGCTGGGGTATGCCGAGTTCATCTCTAGGGGTGACCCTGGGCTGCATATCTTATCGTTCTTCCTCATGGATTACATACTGAGGGTTGGTGGTTACATGATACTCGTGATGCCGGCATCAACGTTCTACACAAGCCAGGGTAGCGGCTTGAAGAGACTCCTGAGGGTTAGGTATCATGTGCTGGGAATGGTGGAGAATGGGCTAGACCCATCCTTCTCCGTGGGGAGCGGGTTCAAGGAATTAATACTATTCCTAAGGAAGAGGGATGCTGGGGATGCTGTGCCTAATGAGGAGACCGTAATTTACCGATGGGATGGGAAACTGAACAGCATCGGTAGCGTAAACCTACACACACTCCCAGGATTCGCAGACAGGAATTGGCTATCCCTATTCAACATCGACATTGCGAACAGGCTAATCGAGATTATCGAGTATGGACTCGAGGAGGGATTACTGCGCTACCTGGGGAGGGATGAGGTTGTTAGGGGTGTCGAGATGTACGGGCCCGACTTCTTCTTCCTACCCAACAGGCACTGGAGTATCGTGGGTAGGAATAGGGAGTACGTAATCATTAGGAACAGTGATGGTCAAAGACTGAGCATACGCATGAAATACCTAGTCGAGTGCCTAAGGAAGCCCGAGTATTATAACGATGAAGTCGAAATCCACGACTCAGGATTCTACGCCCTAGCAATAAACGACGATCCAGAGGGAGACCTGAAGAAGTACATCGAGTGGGGTGAAGGCATTGAGGTGCCGGCGCTGAAGTTCGGGAGGCACTGGTATAGGCACGTGTGGAGGCAGTTGCAGTCCAAGAGACCCTACGGGCACATCTTCATACACGATAAGCTTGACCTGGAGAGACATAGGGTACTCGCAAACTACAGTCGAAAACCACTATGCGCCTCAAAGGACTTCTACATAGTAAGAACAAAAAACCCACTAATAGCCGCCTGGTACAACTCAAACCTAATGAGACTATTCCTAAGGGTGTTCAGCAGAAGAATCTCAGAAAAATGGACCAGGTTCCTAGAGGAGGACTACCTCGCAATACCAATACCCACAGAAACAACGGAGAAAATAGACTTTAAGAACATAGACAAGGCCATAGAGAATTACCTATGTAAAGACGAGAAATGCAGAAACATCCTGAGAGACCTAACCAAGACCCTCGGAGAAGGCTAAGATAATGAAAATCAGCGGGACTTAGGCTGATGAAGGGCTTATAAGGGCAGGATGAACAACGTGTTTAGTGACCTCATATTTCAAACAACCCAGACCCTAGAGCGAGGGCGGATGCGGAATCGCACCTAGAACTCGCATTGAGATATCTTGAGGAGGGCGAGGCCCTAATCGATAGGGATCCCGTTCAAGCCAGCGAGAAGCTGTACAAGGCAGCCGAAGAAGCCATCAAGGCCCTCACCATGCACCTCAACGTCAGCGAAGTCCTAAATACCGTTGATAACAGGGACAGGTGGACCGTCACAGAGCTTGAGAAGGCTGTCAGGGTAATAGCTAGGAAGATTGGGAATTGGTTCGTAGACGCGTGGGACGCAGCGAACTACCTACACGTGTGGGGATTCCACGAAGCAAAACTCGAGCCCGACGATATAAGGATTAGGCTACCACACATAGAGAGGATGGTCTCGGAGGCGCAAAAGCTCGTTA
>Ga0080003_1000781_pt1 | contig 19401 bp, 26 predicted proteins | sample JossMetagenome_FD_69206 | JGI IMG/M metagenome (GOLD analysis project Ga0080003, IMG submission 69206) | Hot spring microbial communities from Joseph's Coat, Yellowstone National Park, USA - JC2_E (SPADES assembly) (version 2) | ecosystem: Environmental > Aquatic > Thermal springs > Hot (42-90C)...
ACATGATAGCAATGCCGAAGCCAAAAGAAGAAAAGAAAAAAGAAAAACCGGTTGAACCCGTGCAAGAAAAAAGGCTCGACCTGCCGACGCAAAGCATTGACGACATGCAACCCGTGAAAGTAGTAGGCACGCTCATCGGCGCCAATGGGATGCCCGTTGCCAACAAGGCCTTTACCGTATACGTGAACGGGCGCGAATACACGAGAGGCGTTACAGACGAGGATGGAAATTACATGGTGTTCTTTGCGCCGCCTAGCTTCGGCACATTCAAAATTGAAATCCAGCCAGAAGGCTCAGAAGAAAAAGACGTCATACAAGTAAACGTGAAACAGCCAGCGCGTTAAAACGAAGTGGCGCGCGTCTGTTTTTAAAATATTTTTGTGAAATTGCTATTGTACCCTAGTTTTGGTGGGGTACAACCCTATTTCATGGGGCGGCCATACTGCCGCAGGCTTTTTTAGTTTATTTTATACTTGTGGCAGTATTGCCACTCATGAAGTTGGGTTGTAAAAACGCTAACGACATTTCGCCGTGGGACAGAGAAATAATTCCCTCGGAAACTTGTCGTTGGCGTTCCCGCCAAAACAGGGTACAAGTGAATAAAATATGAATTCCAAAAATGTTTTTTTTTGGAAGCCCGCGTCTCTACCGAGGCGGAGACCGGGACACAGGAATACTTTTGTACATACCAGTATGCATGCCTCCTCACCCGCACTCTCTTCGGGTGCGGTTTTCCACGTTTTTTCGTTAAAAGGTGATAAAAATGGACAACAATGAATTTGAAAAATTTTATAAATTCATTTCAGAGTACCTAGTTGGAGAAGAAGAAGAAATCAAAGTTATTTGGACAGGCATACAAGCGGCAAAAATGTCCAATACCGTGCCAGCGTTTCTTTTACGCGGGCCACCTGGCGCTGGCAAAACATTCATAACTAAACTAGTATCAGAATATTTCAATTCACAATACATTTTCATTCAAACTACTTTAAATACAAGCGAGGACGAACTGATCTACAAGTATCTTCCATCAGAGACGTCAAAGTCTGGAATAAAAATAGTATACGGGCCTCTTCCGGAAGCGCTGAAATCATCGCTAGAAAAAATTACTGTACTCACGATTGATGAGTTTGACAAAACACGCCCCAGTGCAGACTCGCTTTTACTTGATTACATTCAAAATACAAGGATTACCTTCCGGATTGACGACGCTGAAGATGTAATACAAGGTAACCCGAATAATTTAATAATATTCTTAACATCTAACGAAAACCGTGAATTCTCTGAACCATTGTTAAGAAGGGTCATAACTGTAGATTTCAAATTACCAAGTCCAAAAGCAGTAAAAGAAATTTTAGAGAAATACTTTAACGACCAGAAAATAATAAAAGTATTAATTAACATTTATGCAGCAAGCATACATGCTGATTTAAACAAACCGGTCACAATACAAGAGCTTATTCAGTTTGGCTATGCCTTAACGATTATGCCAGAAGCAGATTTTAATCAATTGCTGTTCTCATTTGTGGTGAAAAACATTAACGATATGCAAAAACTTTACGAAGCACTACGTGGCAACACAGAACAACAAGAAGAAAACGCACCTGATGTTGCGCAAACACTTGCACAACATCTGGACGAGCAACAGCAGAAAGAAGAACAAGAAGAAGAACACAAAGGAACAAATGTACAAGACATCTTGGCACACATAAAAGTACCGACAGAAGAAGTCATAAATGCAGAAAAAATTACAGAAGATTCCGAAAGAACTTTCAGTACAAACATTAGTAAAGATTTCAACGAATATAGCAAGGTCATTGAAACGTTTGAACCAGAGCCGGCCGAAAGGCCGGACGTGTTAGGGAAATTCAATGTTGTGCAGGATGAAACAGAATTAAAGATAACGGCTTCAACGCCGTTATCTTTAAAGGAAATACACAAACTTGCTGAAACAGCAATGAATTTTGAGGCATATACAGAAGATGACCTTTACTTTCAGGACAATTACCACGGAATTATCGGTATTGTTAAACAAAACAAATTAAATATTAAGTATTACTCAAAGAATTTGGTTATCGCACAAAATGAGAACATTATCTTAAGACTAGAAAAAATTCATGAAAAGCATTTCAGCATGAAAATGTACATGAAATACACAGGGCGAGAAAAACAAATGATCTTGCAATTGCTTTCACACCAAATATCGGAAGTTCTAAAAGAAAAAATTGAAAATTTACGTTGGAAATTTTATGATATACTTAACGGAAAATACTTCAATACCCAAGAATATGAAGACTTAGCTGAATTTCTTGAAACGACAGGATTAGACGCAAAATTAATTATAGCCATGGACAAACAACTATATGTCGCATTTACGAAAGAAAACGAAATAAATTTAGTAAGAGAAAATGTAACCAGCGACAACAGCATAACATTCATAATAACCCGCATAGACGTGCCTACAGAGAAAAAAGAAATTTCAAACGATATAAAAAACATTGTGAATAAGTATTGCGGAGAATACAATTTGCTCGAAGGCTTGAGCATTCTTAAAAACATGAATAACGAAATTCAAAGTCTCATGAGGTAAAGCCAAATGATAAAGGTAAAAAAACCAGAACTAAAAGAAAATAAAATACATTTAGAAAACGAAGACAAACCAATTGTTGAGCCACTCATGAAAGTCTCTGAGGACTTTCATGGTGGCGATGAGATAACGCAAAGCGTTAATGATCAACGCTTTGCGTTACAGGACGGAACTGAAACACAAGAACGTGAACAAAACGAAGAACAAGAAGGCCAAGAACAAAGCAAAACTGAAGAACAGAAAGAAGAAAACCAAAACGCAAAAAAGCAAGAGCAAGAACAAACAGGAGAAGAAGGGCAGAAAGAAAATGAAGAAGGAGAAGAACAAGAAAAAGAAAACGAAGAAGGAGAACAAAAACAAAGCACAAAAAACGGCGAAGAACAAACAGGAGAACAAGAACAAAATGAAGAAAACGAAGAACAAGGCGAACAAGAAGGACAAAACAAAACACAGAAAGAACAAAACAAAGAAAACGGCGAAGAAGAAAATGAAGAAGGCAAAGAATATAAAGAAGAAAGTGAACAAGAAAAAGAAAACGAAGAAGGCGAAGAATATGAAGAAAATTCAAAACAAGCATTTGAACTTAAAAAAGAAACTATTCAACACTTACATTTAGAACTTTACAGGTTAATAGAATACATGAGTGATGAAGAAAAAGTTCTAACGCCAGAGCCTGTGTCTGCGACACAGGCTTTGAACATAAAAAAACTATTATTTCACCAATTTGAAAAGAAGCCACTTAATTCATATTACTATTACCGTGAAAGGTCGGAAATAATTCTAATCTTAGATAACAGCGGGTCAATGGCGTGGTTACAAAAAGAACTTGAAACATTCTTTGTAGTCGCTCTAAAAAGGAAAGACGTTCAAGTCTACATTGCACCAAACGGATTAATTGAAAAAATGTATGATCAGAAAGTAAAGCGCTTTGTAGAAATTGATCATGAGACCGCAATGAAAAAAATCATACAGTCAGGGCTTCCAATTATTTATGTCGGTGACTACGACGGGGCTAATACCCCCGTCGAACTCTCGTGGAGAAGCAGAGTCTTTTGGCTCTGCACAGAAACGCGCTATAAATACTTTGAACAGCACAGCTGGGTCGATTACCGCGAAGAAGATTTCAGGGGGTTCTTTGGCAGGGCTTGGGACATTTCGGAAATAATCAAGGTCTTGAAAGAATTTTCAAAGCACATTCAGCAACAAAAATTTTGGCTGGACTTACACGAAAACGACATTGAAGTCGATGAAGACTAAATAACTTTTTTTTTGAAGCAGTGTTTACCTAATTTGCGCGCGTACTTAACCTTATATTTTTTAACCCGTGTTTACCTAATTTAAATACTTATGCGCACGCTTTGTTATAAAATTTTGCGCGCGTGTTTACCTAATTTAACAATGGTTACCGGCATGCCTTTCTGCATTTTGGCGCGCAATTATGCATGTCCGCTTTTAAGATATTTTCGCAAAAATACTATTGTACCCAAAAGTTTGGCGGGTACTATTTCATTTCGTGGCAGTATTGCCACAGGTGTTTTGTAGCTTATTTTCTTTTCTCTAACCTGTGGCATTATTGTCGCTAAATGAAATAGGGTTATGACGTTCTCAGCCATTTAGCCGTGGGACAGAGAAATAATTCTCACGGAAACTTGGCTGGGAACGTTCCCGCCAAAATGGGTACACGTGAATAAAAAATGAAAGAAAACCCCGTTTTATTGGAAGCCCAGTACCCTATATGGGCGGGGGCTGGGTCACTATTTTTGGAATTTCCGGCCCTGTCACCCACGCACCGAGAGGTGTGTGGTTTTTCCGTGTTTTCCGACGTTTCCGACGTTTTTCCCGACGTTTTTTCCGAATACGAACGCAAAGCGAAAGGCTTGGTTATTGAAACCAAGCCCCGGGAGGTCGTGAGAGGCCTCCCTGACCCGCAGTCCCAAATGGGGCTGGGAGGTGACACGGAATGGTAGGAGAAGTACACATTTGGGATACAAAAAGGAAACACAAACTGACCGTTCAAGAACTTCTAACATTGACTGAGTGCAACGATGTATACATGTACGGTGTACCTTTGGCCATGTTCGATAAGTTTCTGTTATTTTTCAGAACCTATGACTGGGAAATCTATCAAAACGAAAATGCTGAAAAACCAATGAGCATTGATACGTATTTACTCAATGAAGAAATACTAACACAGGGGCTTTCAAGCATATACCACATCTTCATATCAACAAAACAGGTCAGGAAACCATTTGCATACGCCGTATTGAGGCGAGGCGACTAAAATGCCAGAAAACAATTATGTAATTATACAAGGACTTCGTTGCCCAATCTGTAGCGTGCTTAACGTGCGTGAACTTTCAGTTTGGAGAATGGGCTCTCAGACTGTGAGACAACTGGAATGCATGAACGGGCATCATTTCCGTGATTATGAGCGGAATGGGGTTCATCACCCCATTGTCTATAGGCACAATGCACTAGGGGAGCCAATAACCGCCACAGCAACACAAACGGTGGAAAACACAGGAAGGTGGACGTTTGCGCCAGCAGAAACAATTTCCTTCTGGGATTTGACCAATTTCATGGCACATTTAAAGGCAGGCATCGAACTGGAACTTAACTATGATTTATCACAGTATGATCGCGCCACTATAGATAACAAAACAAGCGACTTTTTCGGAATGCACATTCTGAGGTACCACACGGTACCTCCGTGCCCAGTCTGCGGCCGGATCGAGTGTTGGGAACACAAACCTAAAAAACGCGTAAGAGCCATCCAGAAGGACGCGTCCATTGACGGCAATGAGAGTTTGGTATACGGCTCTTCTGAATGTTCTGAAGAATTTGCTGAAAATTTCAAACCCTCACTGGAATTTTTAGCTAAATATTATAAAGTTACAGAACAGAATAGCGCACATGTGCACTTATTGGTGACCGATGACTACACGCCATTACCAATAACAGTAGCGAACAATTTCTGGCAACTCGTTAGGTACTTTTATCCAGGCTATGCATGGATTTTCGGGAACACGCCTGGAACTTTTCTCAGAAGGAGCGGCTACAGTGGCTTCCAAGACCTTCTTTCATCTCCTCTCTTCGACAGGGTTGGTGGAAACAGAAATGCAGTATACTTTGGTGAGTCCTACATAGAACACGGAAAAATCATCATTTTCAATATCGAAAATAGGCTAGCGGATGCTAGCCTAAACCTGAAACAGCTAGTGGCATTGAGGGCAGTAAACCTTGCCCTTATGAAGCGTGCAGCAGAACTTTCATTGGTCGGTCTAATAAAGGTCGATAATGACAAATGGCCAATTTACAAAGGCCTTGGGCAAATAATAAACGACTTAGTCTGGAGTAATCTATCACCACAGCAAGTCGACATGACTGTAGTAAAACCATGGATGAAAAAGAATGCCGAAGAAATGCTTGACGAAATAAAGCACTTACTAACAGACTTTGAATACAACATCATAAAAGAACTAATCGAAAACCCACCACGCGAACAGCAAAACGTGACAAATACTGAAATAAGCATTCCAACGAAAAGGATAGACAAAAAATTCTTACAAGCAATACTAAACGCACCGTCTACAAATACTAAAGAAGAAAGTATTGCATGGATTGCGAAAGCGCTCGGAAAGAACGAAGAGACAGTAAAGAAAGAACTTGAAAAACTTGGCGCCACATGGAATGGCAGGTTCAAGCTTAGGGTGATGGCATAATGTGCAGAATGGCATTAGTCATATCTTCAAGTCCGGAGCGCGGACTTGAAGAAAAAATGAAAGAAACGTGGGACTACAACAAGGATGGAGTTGGTGCGCTTTATGTTACACTAAACGCTACCAAATTGTACAGGTGGAGAAAAACAGATTACTTTACAAAAATTGAAGAACCATATCAAAGGCTATTAATACATTTCAGACAGTCAACAGGCGGCGACGGAACTCACCCGTTCGATCTGGAAGGCAATGCTGTTGGTTGGTTCCTAGCCCACAATGGTATCATAACAGACAAAATTACGCCAACAGAAAATGATGACGAAATAGACACACTAAAAGCCGTAAGATTATTTGGAAAACTGTATGACTCAACAAAAACACTCAAGGAAAACGTTTTGAATTTCACAAAAGAACTACAGAACGACTATGCAGGTATTTTCAATTTCTTGTTATACAACCCATTTACCGACCAATGGATTGCAATCAGCGATGGAAGTTTAGAATATTTACAAGAAAGGAACAAATTGATTATAGCAAGCGACTTCAGATTTGACAACAACATGAATGCGCGCTCACGAATTTTACGGAGCGGTTACGCCATGGTAGGAAAAGGACTACAAGTGCTAGAAATGTTCAAGTGGGGCGACAGGCCGACAAGAATAATAGTGTACGGAAACACGGGAAACACAAGAAATTTTTTCGGATCATGCGAGACTTGCGAGGGCGAATAAAAATGAACACTTTTCAATACATAACTGAACAAGAAATGCAAAAAATACTTGAAATTACGCAAGAATTCAAGAAAAAACATCCTTACAGGGGTTCGGATAAACAAAAATACCAAAAATGGAATTGGTATATCAAACAGCTTTCAAATGCTCTGAATATTTCAACACCGCGCTTTTTCGTGGCGCCGGAACTAAAACTTTTCGGACTATTTGGACTTTACAGTCCAAAGTACAACTTAATTGCGATTAACAAATTCAGCATAATTACATTACTGCATGAATTTTACCACGCTATAGTTCACGCACGAAATGGCGCACAGAACGAGCATGACCCATACATATTTTCTCAATACATCTTCAGAACCGTCTTTGGAGAACCACGTGGCTACGTAGCGCCACCGCGCGAATAAAATTATTATTTTTTATTACACAAGTTAGGTAAACAGCGCTTAAATATTTTTGTATGCACCAGCGTTTTGTCCCCGCTGGTGCTTGGTGCTTCGCACCCCTTTATGCACGAGTGTTTACCTAATTTGCAACCTAATTAGCATTATTTTTTACCCAAGTGTTTACCTAACGCCATGCACAAACACCACTATAAACCATTTTTTTTGCATGCGTGTTTACCTAATTTTAAATAACCAAACCAAAAAAAGCCGAAAAATAGTAACAAGCTTAAACAAAAATGCTTCTTTCTTTCAAAGTATTTTTGGGTTTAAGCTTCATTGCCTCTTCAAAATTTGTTGCGTTCAGTATTTTATTTACAAACCCTCTATACGGAACAAATGCACCACCATAGCCTAAAACTCTTCTCGCATCAGCAACCATTTCCAATTGCTCAGGAGTCCATAATGGCGAAATAAAAGAATTTTTTTCAAGTGCGTTCAAGGGGATAAAGCGCATAGGATATGCAGATGCCCCCCATTCCATTAAATCTTTTAACCGCGCCAAAAAATCTGCGGGCGTGTCTCCATACTTCAACTTATAGTCATAAAAATTGTAAAGCATGTAAAAAATAATGTACCTTTTCTTATAGCCCGCTTTTTCCAAAAGCTCAATAGTTTTTTGAACGGCTTTCCTTTCCCCAACAAAATCATACGCAAAATGAATTGTTTTTGGCTTTAAATCCGCTAATAACCCAGCCGTTTCTTCATCCATTAACCGCGCGTCCAGCCCTTGGTTAAAATCAGGCTTTATTCCGTGTTCCAACATTTCTTTAAGCATTTTCTTAGCAAACGGCGAAGCAAGAAAATTATTATCCCAAATAACCGCTTCTTTATGCCCAGGATGAATAAGAGGCAATATTGAAGCACTATTTGTTCTAAATTTTCCTTCAACTTTGGGAACAACACAGAACGGGCAATTCCTTATACAACCTCGTGAAGTGAACACGATAGATTTTTTCCAGTCTTTCCATTTTTCAACGCTCTGCAAAATGTCGTAAGATGGCAAGTATTCTTCTGCTTTCGGGTGCAATCCTTGAAACACTTTTACAAACGGGAAAGCGTTTTGAATATGTTCAGGCATTAATGTAGCATAAATTCCGCCGACCGTAATTTCTACCTCTGGAAAACGTTCATGATAAAAGCGTATTGCCTCATGAACCGGCTTCCACGCGTACGTGAACAATGACGTAATATTTATTTGGCTTATTGTTTTTGGTATATTTTCATTCAAACCCCTAACATAAATAATCTCGTGTCCCAAAGAACGGTAAAAAGACGCTAATTTCATTAGCCCTAAAGGAGGATATCGGGAATAATAGTCTGGTTCCACTAATAAGACATTCAACAAACTAATACTAACATACACATATAAAAAGCTGTCGGCGCTTTACAGAAAATAAAAGCAGTTTATTTTCCGTTTGCTTTAAATACAAAGCCGTACAAATATAGTCAGCAAAATGCAACCCATGAATGCTCAAGAAAAAGAAAATTTTGAGTTGTTAATAGAAAAATTAAACAAATACGCAGGACGCCCGTATTATTTTATTGTTGTTATGCCAAACTGCACGCTGTTTGCTGACAATTATGAGCTTGATGACGAAGAAGAAGGCTATATTTGGTTTTACCTTAAAGGCGAACTAATCGCACGCGTGTACTGGAAAGAAATTCTAGAATTCTATTAAACACGCTAGCACAACGCTAACGCTAAACACGTGTTTAGCATAACGGCTTATTTTTTTAACCCGTGTTTACCTAATTCGCCAAAATTTTTGGGGCGCTAATACCCTGCGGGGAAACGCAATATAACGCGCGTTCACTTCATGTCCGCGGGAAACCCCGAACAAACCCATTTTTCTAGGCATTTTTTAATAAAAGAATCTAGGTATCCAAGCTAAAAGATATAGAGAGAAACACCCTCTTTCCCTACGCGGTTCTCTCCCCCTTTCGCGTGAAGAAGCACATAATACAATCTAACTGACAAATAAAAACCAAAAATAAAGAAGAAAAAGTTAATGTTTAGATATGTCAGTCCAGCTTCATTCCTATTACTGAAATTACAAAAAGAAAAAATGCTAATATTGACAGGTTGAAACGAACGCTAAGTGGTACATTGTTGAGGCTCACGCTCAGTATTGCCAAAACTAAAGCGATAAGGTATATGGCAAAAATTATACTTGCGATTATTTTTTGTCTTCTTGCTTCTTCTTCTAAATCATTTATTGACTTGCACATTGTACCTTACAATATGCTTCTTCTTTAAAAATCTTGTCGAACCCTTTCCATGAACGGTTTTTGCCCATTTTTGTCATATAAACGTGAGTGACATGTTTCCTCGCCTTATCTAAAAGCAAACGTTTATTTTTAAAGCACGAGACGTGTCTTTTATAGGGGTGAAAAATTTTATGATCATGCAAAAAGAAAAAATTGAAATTTCCGAAGAGGCAAAAGAATTTATTCGGTCTTTTGGAATTAGCGAGAAAGAGGTTGTAAGTGCTTTTGATTTGTTATTTTCGTGGATTGGCGAAGTGAAGCACGCGCGGGCCGATCTTGTTGTTGATTATGATGAAGACGATGACGAAGGAGGAGAGCCGTGGAAAACTTTGAAAATTACGTTATTCATGCAATATCTTCCTTTTGCTTTTCGTTTCAAAATTTTGAATAAGTTAAGCAGAGATTTTTATGCGCTTTTTCCTGAAATTCCCACGTATTATACTATTAAGTGGTCTGTTTCAGGTCAGGTATTTGTGTAGCATAAATGAATCCTAATAGCATGTTTGGGTTGGATGCGTATGGATTATAGCTTTTTCTTGGTTCAGTGTATTGAACTTTGAATCCTGCACTTTCTAATTTTTCTTTCAACTTTTCATAACCGTAGTGGTATTCTATTTGAAGCATGAGAAGTTTTTTGAGAGTATCGCTGTCCTCATATAATAAATCGTATTCGCATCCTTCACAGTCCATTTTCAAAACTGCTTCTTTTATATCATATTTTTTGAATAAGGTTTGTAGCGAATAGATAGGGATTTCTTTTCCTTTTTCATTTAACGTAATTAAGCTTGAACCTGTCGTTGTTATTTTTTTCTCATCAACGCAAATTTTTGAGTCGCGCCCGTAACCCGCATTAAGAATGATGGCGTTTTGAATATTGTTCATTTTTATGTTCTTTTCTGCATAAGAAAAAGCATACGGGTAAGGTTCTAATCCTATTACGCGTTTGGCTCCGTTTAGTGTGAAATAAATAGTGCTGTCTCCTATATTCATGCCGACATCAATTACATCACGGTCGTTTACATTGAGAAATTTGTAGTCTTCTCTAAGAAACACAGCCCCCGGATCCGAAAATCTTGCAGGGTCGAGAATTACAGGAATGCCCTTATACCGAAAGAAAATTCCATTTTTTGTTAAAGCCACATTTGAAATATTCGCGTTTTGATACGTGTTGAGTTCTGCGAAACTAGCAACCCATCCATATGGAACGCTTAGTTTTGTTCCGTCTTTCAATACTACTTTTATCATTATTTTATCGTTTTGAAGACTTGCTTCTTTTTTGAAATAATGTTGAAGAAAAACGCTCAAATAATTTTTGTATACTTTTCGATACTTTTTTGCCTTTTGAATCCTCTTTGAAATATTGAACATGTTAAGAAAGTATGCTGAAATTATTTAAAAGTGTGGCTGTGAAGTATTCAACCCTCAGAATCCGAAATTTCAACCGTTCTGAACCCAAACTCTCTAGCCAATTCTAACGCGCCACTTGTAAACCACGCTCCGACAAGAACGCCTTTTGCTTCGGGCATTGCGTTCACATAACGCTTCAATTGACTAACCGCGTTCAAATCCACAACGTTTCTTTTAACTTCAATAATAATTTTGACCCCGTTGCACTCTGCTACAACGTCTGCTATGCCATGACCGTTAAGAGGTACTTCGGTTCCGATAAACCTCGCGTTTGGGCAATTCGTTACTTTCGCTAAGTTCTCAACGACCCACTTCTTTACGTCCTCGTGGCTTCCGTGAAGTTCAAAATTCCCCTCGCTCGCGATTGCTGTTTCAATCCACGCAATTTCGTGCAAAGTAATTCTCAATGTTTCTTTAGGGTTGCGCCGGATTGCAATAATCTGATTTTCTTTGAAAAAAATATTGCTTCCAGGTGGTTGCCAATTCAACGGTTGATAGCTTTTGTCAGTGTGAATCAAAAGGCTTCCATCGGGTTTGATAATTATAAGCCTCCATGCTTCATTTGCTTGCGAACTAGCCCTACCGTTGTACTCAATACTGCATTTCGCATTAACTATAACAACCAATCCTTTTTCCAACGCTTGTTTCAAGGAAAGCATCTCAAAACAAAAAAAGCAGTTTGAGTATAAAAGCTTTACTCAACACTAAAAGAGGCGAGGCTTTCGCTCGCGTTCAGTAATTTTTTAGGTTCCATGTTATAATAGACTTACCATTTTTCTGAAAAATGACAAACCAATACCTTCCATACCACTTCTTCACATTCACAATATGGATTGTAGTAATTACCCAGCCTTTTTGTTTATATTCTTCAAGCCGAATCGGCGTAAGCGAATTCAACATTCTAGAGTTAAGAAGCAACGCAATTGTTTTCGTGGCAATATTCATGAAACGCTCAAACGCGGGTATAAACGTATTCTTGCCATTTATTCTAAAAGGAGGATTTGTAATTATGTGTTCACAATGGCCATCGAAGGGCAGGTAAGTGAAGAAGTCCCTGCCTAGTTTTATTTCCGCCCAATCTTTAGGCTCAGGCATAGCGTCAAAAAATGCGCCTTCACCCTTGAAAGGTTCATAAAAACGATCTCCAGGAGTATATTCAATCATTGCCACAAGATCTTTTGCAAGCTCTCTTGGCGTTTGAGCATCCTGACATTCTCCACACCTTGAAGAAACCATCGTCTTAATATACTTTACAAAGGCCCCGAATTTAAAGTTTACCCAACACTAAAAGGCTCAAACATTAAACATTTTCCAATTGCGCCGCTTTTTCAATTCATCTTTTCGCGTGTCCTGTTTGTAAAGCAACACAAAAGCCGTAATCAAAAGCGGAAGTATTGCAAAAACAACGGGGAGCGCGAACGCGTCATATGCGCTGAAACCAAGCACAAGCACTAAGTCATGCACAAAGTCAGCATTCGCAATCCCGAGCAAAGTTGAAAGCCCTAATTTCCGATAAGGGTCTAAAAGAAGGAAAAGCGCAAAAATAACAATAAGTATAATGCCAAGCCCTAAAAACCTATTCATAAAGTTTTCCATGAATGGGTTTGCTTCACGAAAGCCAATTAAAAGCGCAAACCACGTAATAACCCTTGTCCCTGTTTCAATAAAAACAATGAAAACACCAAAAAACGCATCCCACTTATCAAGCTTCAAGTTTCGCGCCTCCTATTCTGCAACCGTCGTTACACCGGGGTTTCTCCATTTTTATTCCTCGCACGCAAGTCGCACGAAAACATGTAGCGTAGGGAATTTATCTTTAAGCATTTGTTCTAAGCCATTCCGTATTTCATCAGGGAGCGTGTCCGTGCAAATTTCAACTACAAGGCTCCTCCGAATAAACTTATCAGGCTCAACCTCATCCCTTAATGCGAAATGGACATATTTTATTTCATCCGTCTTATTTTGCGCAATAAAAAAATTTTGAATTGCATACATGAGGTCGTCGAAGTACACACCGCGCTTGCGAACGTGTTCTCTTACCCTTTTTGTAGAAACAAATGCGAGCGACATTTTTTATCACCAATATAAATAACGCAAATTTTTAAAGCCGACTTGTAACAAAAACAATGCCCTTAAATATTATTCCACAGTGCTAGCTCATTCTTTATTTCTTCAGTAAAATATTCTGGTTTGAATAGCAACTTTTTAGCCACGTTTAGCCCATCAAGTATTTCTTCTTCGGAAACGCGCGGCCTAATTTGTTTAATTTTTGCAACCACTTTATCCGTATTTTCATACGTAAGGTTTTTATAAATAATTAGCACAGCGACATCTAATGTTTCGTTATTTTCTGCCAAAACCTCTTTCAACCTTTCTAATACCGCCATTTCGCTTTCATTGAGCTGGTAATCGCTTTTTAGCTCATAAAATTCGTGCGCAAAATTCACGCTGCCCGCATAAAGCTCTTGCGAATAAACCCAAGAAAAGTACAGGCCAAACTCATAATTCAAACTAATTCCCATGCTTTTTAACAAAAAAGCAATTTTTTGCAACTCTAACCGGTCGCAAAATTTATTGAGGTCAAGCTTTATGCTGAGAAATTTGAAATACGCAATAAGCTTTTTTATTTCTTTTGGCATTGTTTCCATACTATAAGAAACCACAAAATAACGTTTAAAAAGTAAACTAAACAAATAGCCGTGTATGCCCGCGGTAGCTCAGCCTGGTAGAGCTTCCGGCTGTAGAGGCCTGCAGAGGCTGGCCTTATCAGCATACCAGGCTCACAGATACCGGAGTGTCGCAGGTTCAAATCCTGCCCGCGGGATCAACGCACGCTTTGTAAGTGTTATAAATTTTATAGAAACACTTATATAGTGCCATGCATATACAGGTATAGAGGCGAAAAAAATGAATTATTCTACTAAAGACATAGAAAACGAGGAAATAGAAAGAGCAATGAAACAGTATGACGAAGAAGAAAGTGAAAAAGAAAGAAAAAAGAAAGAACAAATTGAAAAAACAGTTGCGCAAATGGTTGGTCAATGGAATGCAGAAATGCAAGGAAAAAAAGAAATATCAGAAGAACAAGCTGAAAAAATAGCAAAAGCAATCGCAAAAGATGTGGAAAATGGAAAATTGAAAATCACGCGACGCGGAATAGACATTAATGATGAATATGAGCTGTGGTGAGCGAAAATGAAAAAAGAAATTGAAGTTGAAACCCCAGTAGGAAAAAAGACGTTTTACTTGAAGCCACATAAGGACATTCAATTAGGCGAACGGGACATTCGCGTAAATTATCATCATGTTTTATGGTATGGAATTTACGCGCACGTTTCAAATAAGACCGTGCTTTATTACGTGTACTATTATGTTGTAAAAAACGGCCAAATAGCTGAGTATGTTAAAAGAATCAAGACAGAAACTGCTATCGTAATGCTATCAAGGTTACCAAACATTAACGAAAACAAAATAAATGAGCTAATCCCCTACTTTGAAACCGAAAAGTTAAAAATTCAATTGAACGATAGGGTACAAGACATTGAAGAAGTTTTAACGGACAAAGAAATTATACAAGAACTAAATAAAGTACAAGCTTTTCACTACTACGGTCACCACATTGTATGCCATAGGGCATTTCCGCATAAACCACACATCACTGGTTATTACAACACTGTCAGGCACGGCAGTTTACCCATTTTCTGCACCGGAAAGAGTGGCAAACTTTTGTTAAGGAACGGGAAGAAAGTCCAACTACTAATAACTAAGAACTGCACAGAGGATTGCTTTGGCACTTATATTTTCTTTGAATTACTTGAATAGCGAATTAAAATGTTTATATACACATCTCCCCATATATAAACATGACAAAAACAAACGCGAGAAAAAATACGAAAAAGAAAAAAACAAATAAATCACCAGCAGCAAAAAATAAGAAAAATAAGGTTGAACACCCGCGTAACCCATTAAGCTATTCACTTGTGAGACACGGGATAATCTTAGGGCAGGATTAAATTGCAAGCGTATTATTAGACAGTACTCATTTTTATGCTTTTATCGTTTTGCATTTGTGTTTTCGCAAGCGTTCCAAAATGCCTTTTTTGCTTTTCTTTTTCAACGAATAAACCTTGCGAGAAAAATGTTCATAATAGTCCAGAAGCACGTTTGCTGAGCTTAAATCAACAGGAATATAACCGAGATATTTTACCGCCTCCTCTATTGTTGGGGTATCGACTTTATCAAAATCAACATACACTTTCGCGTTAAAATTCAAAAATTCTTCTTCTGGCTCTGGCAGTTCAACACCCAGCGTAACAAAGAAGTATGCAATTGAAACTTTTATTGCCTGCCTGTCAATGCCCTCCTTATACCCGCCGTTCCACAAGCGCCTGTATTTTTCATACAGCTGGCAAATTTCATTTCTTTGCTGTTTTTTGTCTTTTTTCAAAAACTCATACACATCCTCATAAAAGACTGCTTGTGTTTCAGCTTCAATACCCCAAAGCTGTGACTTAATGTTGCGTAGCACTTTCATCATGCATTCCACGTATTTGCCGTTGGAGAATATTTCCTTGTGAAGCGCCATAAAAAAATAGCCGGTATGGCTTATTGCAATTTCTTTGTTCCAATACAAAAATTTGCATCTATCTTGGTTCATTTCTCCCGTGAACAGTTCGTACGCGGAAAACGAACAAGGCATTGCGCATCACCTCCGTTTCATTCATCAAACGCTAAAAAGTGTAGCGCCTCAATCAGCACGTACTGGTTTTTTGTTCGCAAATACTCATCCGCTATGTCGAGAAAAACGGCAATTAAAAGATCGAGGTTTGCGTCAATTTCTGCGAAATATTGCAAAATAATGATTGCACGTTCGACAAATTTGTGAAACCGTTTACTATTTTCGTGTTCAGCAGCTTCTTTAAGGTACTGTATTGCTTCTGCCAACGTAATTTTGCTATTGTCCATTATATCACACACCTCCCATTTCATTCGCCTCGTCAATGCGCTTATTCAAGAAATAAATGTACACGTATGCTAACATGCTTAAAGAGTTGCATTGCATTAATTTTTCATCTAACAAGATATCTGTTTTGTTGAAATATTCTAATACGTTGTAATTGTTATACCTTGGCCTTTTATCTGTCATTTTGTAACTCCCGTCCACGAAGAATACAAGGTACCGCTTTGGTGATTCCATAAATTCTTTGAAAATGCTAAAGAATTCTGGGTAGTCCATTTTTTCTAACATTTTACTTTTGTCTATAACTTCCACTTTCGTATAAGAAGGCAATTGTATTTCGTGCTCACTTACCCACAACCTTTTCTTTGTGTCCCAACGCGCGCCGTTATTTTTCAAATATTCTGTAAGGTCTTTATCGTACAAGGTTTCATATTCAACTTTATTCCTTCTTTTTATCACTTTTACCGGTATTTTCCAACGCGTTTCGTTCTCATTCATGCTTTACCCACCATCTCCATAATTTTATCCAACTTCTCATAAAGCCTGTCAAGCGTGCCCGTGTTTAGCACAAGCATATCGTATGGCATTTGCTCAACCTCTTTTTCGCTTGGATGATTGCCAAAAGGAGAAGGCGGAACGTCTCTTAAAACCAGCACAACAACAAAGCCTTCATTCTTCAGCGCCTTATATTCGTTCATGAAACGCAAGTCATCTATCACGATATTACTTTCTTTCGGAAGGCTCCGGACAATACGCAAAACGTAGTTTACCCACACATCTTGGTCGATTTCTCTCATCTTCATACCCAAATCTTGCAACAACTTCCTTGGTTTTTGGTCGCACTCAAACTGTTCAGGCCACAGGTCTTTTGCTATTTCTTTCAATTTACCCGCGAAGGAAAGCTTAATGAACCCATATCTTTGTACCAAATAGTCGGCTGATGTGGTTTTCCCAACTTGCATTTTACCCGAAAATGCAATTCTAACCCCTTGCATATTATAATAAACGCAAAAATTTCACAAGGACAGTAAAGCTTAAAAGAGGACACATTATTCAACATGAATAACGTGTCCGACCTTGCTTTCATGGGCCCAAAACGAAAGGTTTATATAAGCAAAAAAGTCCGTTTATAAGCAAAAGCTGTCTTATGTTATTGAGGCGAAAAACATGCCTTTTGAAACGGTATTTAGCGAAGAAATAAGAGATTGGTTTTGGGAACACGAAGACGCGGTTTGGAACAAAGACGAAAAAGCAATTAAAGAATTTTCGCGAATAATGAAAAAACAAATCAAAGAAGAAGGCGTATTTGAAGTGTGCGGATGGTTTCAAGCATATATGGAAGATTTTATTCATTTTGTCGCAAAAAAGAACGGTTTCAAGTATAGGAAATCATCGCATTATAACCCACATTTTAACACAATAATCTTTTGCATAACTGTCAAACCTAAAAAAGCAAAACAATCTTCATCTTGAACAATATTTTCTAAGCAAGCGCGCCCGCTCCAGTTTTAGGCCAAAAAACAGACCGCATCACCGCATCACTTGTTTAACAATGCGCTTCATGCGCGCACGCTCGGAAAAAAGACGCTTTATTTTAGTAAAAAATTGCGTTGATATAGATGTTGAACGCAATAACTTTTATCCAAAAAAATGGGTTTGATGAAGACGGGAAGGAAAGCATAATCTACGAAACTAGCATACCCCTTGAAATTCTCGAGGCTCTGAGACAACATAGACACTTACCACAAACTCCCCACCTACATTGGAGACGCATCACACGGCTATACTATGCAGTCACACTCGGAGACAAATGCGAAAAATGTGAAGACATTTTATTGAATCATACCGTTCTACCGCGCCACGTTATACAGGAAATCAAAACAGAAGAAGAACTCTCAAGCTTAGAGGCAAACGCTATAATCTGGTCAATCAAACGATGGCACGGAAGACCTGTCGCAACTGCAAGAATATTCTTAGGCTACGGCAAAAACATACCCGTTGAAACTTCATACAAAAGCGTCGCGCTTCCCCCTGAAATAAGGTATTACATGCAATTAAAAACAAGAACGATCCTTTACTGGAAACAAATAACCAAAGATACTTGGCTTATTACAAAAAGCACAAAAAACTACGACGCAAAAAGCTGGATAACATGCGACACCTTGACAATTCCAAAAAAATTTCTAACCTTCAATTACTCCATGTTTGTAGAAATGACGGTACAGCTCACAGAAAAAGACGGCAAACCCGCGCTTGTCTTAACGAGAACAGTCTTTAGAACATCATTTGAAGAATTCCTTGATGACACAATAAAAAAAGGCAACGGTAAAATTGAAATTCACGACCTCTATAACTTATACCTTGAATACATCAAAAAGAACAAACCCGAAGAATACCCCCTCTCCTTTAAAGGCTTTCTTGACCGTCTCTCTCCTAGAATTCTTCCACTAGAATCATACGCAACCATCCTCTCACACCCTGAAGAAACATACTACATTCGCGGCTTCTCCCTCAAAACAAACGAAAGAGGTGATAACAATGGAAGATGAAGAAAAACCCATTATTAACCTTAACGCAATAAAAATTCACTTTGAAATAATTGGAGATAAACCAAAATACCATATTTTCGCAAAAAACCATGCAACAAATGAGGGAATAAACACGTGGCTCACAAAAGAAGAAGCAATACAATTCATAAAAGAATACAACGAAAAGGGCTTTACCGTGTGGGTCTCGTTTAACGAAGTAGAAGAAGACCACGACTCTATTGAAGGCGTCTCAGCCATCCAAGACCTTTGGTTTGACATTGATGCAAAACGCGCAGACAAATCAAAACCAGCAAGCAAAGAAGAAAGGGAAGAGGCGCTTCAAAGAGCTGTTAAACTAAAAGAGTACATCGAACGCGAGTACCACGCACTTGGGTTCTTAGCCTATTCGGGCAATGGATTTCATTTACACTTTCCATTACCGAAGTACCAGCTCTTGGGCACAAATTTCAGACGCGAAATAAATGCAAAAGTTACTGCGTTCGCAAAAAGGGTTGCTGCAAATGCCGACGTAGAAATCGACCACACATACGATATAAGGCGCGTGAGTACCGTGATTGGCTCTTTGAACTTGAAAATTCCTACAGTGTCGCTTGAAACAAAATGGGAAAAAAGCCTCGAAGAACTGCCGTTTGAAAAAGCTGTAGAAGTAATTCAAAGCGCAAGAAACGCGAACCAAAGGCTGCTTGAAGCAATCATGAATGAAAACACTGTCGCACCGGCACACAGCGAAAGGGAGA
>Ga0080003_1000525_pt1 | contig 19390 bp, 19 predicted proteins | sample JossMetagenome_FD_69206 | JGI IMG/M metagenome (GOLD analysis project Ga0080003, IMG submission 69206) | Hot spring microbial communities from Joseph's Coat, Yellowstone National Park, USA - JC2_E (SPADES assembly) (version 2) | ecosystem: Environmental > Aquatic > Thermal springs > Hot (42-90C)...
CAGGTTGATCTTTCAGATTCTCTATTTCATCGAAGGTATCGAAGAATCTTTCCAAAAATCTTCTATACTCTCTATCCGCATTCTCGAGGAAGTCGTAAATTTCATCCCAGAATTCATCATCGTCCTTTCTTCTGGATCTTTTGAATACCATTGTATCTCACCTCCGGTTATCAACTAACCGTTGATTAGCTAATATTTGCTCATATATAAATTTTTTGCATTTATTCTCTTCTTCTAAGGAATTCTTCCATTTGGAGAGGGAATCAGCATCCAGTAAACTAAATATCCTCTCAACAAGGGACTTGTTGTATTTGCTCCAGTTTCTTTCAAAGGACCGATATCCTAATATCCCTTCTCTTAATTCATTATTGATTGGGGGGTTGTTCATAAATCCCCAATCAACTCATAATATTTCAATGTCTGTTATATGTCAGACATTATGCAACACACTTGCAATTACATAATAAAATTAATAAGGTATGATGATATGAAATCTTCATTATGGAATAATTGTAAAACCCGTAAGTTATTTCACATATTGCAATGCTCAAAAGAGAGGGAGGATAAATTTGGTCACAGAGTTAAAGGATAGATTGAATATAATTTCGTACAGGTGTCCCACACCATATGGTAAGGGATTTACCGAGTTAAGTACAGGAGGGTTAGTTGCAAGTCTATACTCTTTGAAATCTTCCCACAAATTGAATTGGATATGTTATGATACTATGGATTCAAGTGAGACTAACAACGGATTATCAATAAATAGGATTAAAATTGACAGAGAATTGAATGAAATGTATTATGGTAAATATTGCAATAGCTATATATGGCCACTTTTTCACTATATTTCTAATGTGGAATTTTTCGATCAAGAGTATTGGTTGGCATATAAGAAGGCAAATGAAATCATGGCTGAGGCTATATCAAAAACTTTGAATAAACAGGAATTAATTATAATAAACGACTACCATTTATCGCTGCTGCCACAGATGCTCAAAGAAAAGGGCTATCACAAAATAAGTTTCTTCTGGCACATTCCTTGGATAAATTATGAATACGTGTCAAGGCTTCCAAATTTAAATGATATTGTTAAGGGGATTCTAGGTTCGGATATAATTGGTTTCCACACCAAAGAATTTAGAGATAATTTTATAGAAACAGCAAGGTATTTTAGTATTGAAATAGCTGAGAGCAAACTTAAGAACATAAAAAACGTTCCTATCGGATTAAATACAAAATTATATGAGCTCAATAAATCTTTAAAAGGAAATTCTGAAATGAACAAGCAAGTACAGGGACTAAAAAGGAAAGGAAGTAAGGTGATTGGAAGCATATCTAGATTGGATATGACTAAGGGGATAATTCAAAAAATTCAGGCTATGGAGTATCTTTTAGACAGGCATAAGGATTTAATCGGAAAAATAGTGCTAATAATGGTTGTAAGTCCATCAAGAACTTCAATAAAGGAATACAGCGACTTAAAAAAGGAAATAGACAGGGCAGTGGGGAATGTAAATTCAAAATTTAGAACTTTAGATTGGTCTCCCATATTGTATATATATAGAAGAATATCTCAGGCTGAATTAGTATCCATAATGAAAAATTCAGACATTTTCCTCATAACCCCCATAAAGGATGGACTCAATTTGGTTGCTGAAGAATACCTTTTATTAAACGATACGGGAATACCAATAATTTCAAAATTCGCCGGTATTTCCAACTATTTAAATTTAGTCCCAAAAGTTAACCCTTATGATCCTATGGAGGTTTCCGAGACAATATTTAATATAATAAATGAGGACAAGAAAGAGATCAAAAGAAAAAACCTAGAAATGACAAAGATAGTGAAATCATTAGATATATTTAACTGGCTCAATAACATGATTTTGTAATTCATCCCTCTATAAATTTGCTGTAGTCCATAAGCAATAGGGCCCAGGAATAATGGCTGATGGCCTGTGGATAATTTCCTAAATACCTATGGGAGCCAAATTCTATTTCTTCAGGTAAAACATGTTCTTTATTGAATAGTCTAGTAAAGAAGTTTATCCCTTCTGTTACTTCATCTAACCTCTTCAATCGAATCAAATCTCTTAAGTACCAAAAGGATAGCATCAAGAAGGCATTGTCTTCTCCATTAAGCCCATCATCAATTTCATACCTTTTAAAAAGATATTTCTCCCTCATTAATCTCTTCACAATTAAATCAAGGGTATTAAGGAAAATAGGATCCTCGGGTTTCATAAAATCAATCAACGGTATTATTAACAATGATGCATCTAATTTGTCAGTCCCTGGATAGTGAGAAAAATAAGAATCCCTATATACACAGTTTTGTATTATAAATTCATAAACTTCATCTTTTGATCTCTTAAATCTTTCAGCAAGGGAATTAGAAAAAGTCTTTCTTGCCAGGTATTCAAGATCAGAAAAACCAAGCCATGCCATTATTTTAGAATAGGTGTAATGCCTTCTCCTGCCTCTGATCTCCCAAATTGAGGAATCGGGATAATGCCATATCTTCTCTAGGTTTAATCCTATTTTAATTACCTTGGAAATAATGTGGGTGCTCGGCATTCCCCCTTGGTCGAATATAATCCTTAGCCCATGTATTAAAGATACGTATTGATCTATTTGCAGTTGTCTCCCAGCATTGTTTCCGAATCTAACAGGCTTTGAGCCGTAATATCCTTCAAGCTCTTCATCAATAACTTCATCAGAAGCCTTTTTCCCATTTAGTGTGTAAACTGAATATATCTTTCCCTCTTTTTCTATGGCATCGACAATGTTCAAATAAAATCTTAAAGCCTCATCAAAATAACCAGCCCTTATTAGAGCCTCTATTACAAATGATGTATCCCTAATCCACATATACCTATAGTCCCAATTTCTTCCTCCTCCAATGGATTCAGGCAAGGAAGTGGTAAGAGCAGCAACCATAAATCCAGAAGGCTCAAAAAATAATCCTTTTAATATCAAAAATGACCTATTTAAACTCTTAGATTCTATACCTTCGTAATTTGATTTTAAAACCCAACTCTTCCAAAATTTTCTGGTCTCATTTAATCTAAAGTTGGGGTGAAATGCATTTATGGATAGAGGGAAGTCTAATCCATATGAAAGCACAAGCCATTTAATATTTCCTTGTTTTAGAGTAAATTGAGACTTTGCAATATTATCTTCAATTTCAAAATTATCATTGGAAATTAACGTCAAAGATCTCTCGCCCTCTGATGCTTTAACCCCCTTATTTTCATAAATATTGAACTTTCTTTTATTAGTCTTAAAAGGGGCAAAATTTAATTCAACATCTGTCGGATAGAAGGCTTCTAGTCTAGCATATATTTCAGGGAAGTATATTGATGGCTCATGGTGCATTGGCATAAACCAAATGAGCCTAGCAAGCATTTCTTTCTTATTGTAATAATCAATTTTAACTATCAGTGTGTCCTCCTCGTATGAGATATCTGAATAGAATTCATTTCCATTCAAAATTAAATCAAAAAAACCCCCTTTTGATTTATCCAGGATGGAAAAGAATACTGGTGGTGAGTCAAAATTTGGAAAACAAGCAAAATCTATCTTTCCATTGTTAGTAATAAGGGCACCACTTCTATTATTTAATATAGGTAAATGATTTTCTATTGGGAAATAATCAATCATTAAAACATCAAGCATTTTGGAGATAAAAATCTGTTTGATTGCCTCCAATGGAAAAGAAGGTTTAAATAGAAATTTTCTCATTTGCAATTATGTTTACTGGATTAGAAAAATACGTAAGAAAAGAAAATACCGCCCTAGTAGTATGGGACGTGCAGGAAGCTTTAGTAGGTAGGATATTCAATAGAGAGAAATTCGTAACGGACTTAAAAGATTTCATAAGCTGGGCGAGAGTTAAAAGGATACCTATATTTTATACAGAAATTACTCCTTTACCAGAGAGATATGAATCAATAATTCGAAAGATTTCATTTTCTGCAGGATGGAATCCAGGGAATATTATTAAAGAGGTTTATCCTGAAAAGGATGATATAATATTGCATAAGAATACAGCCAGTATATTTACCGGTACAAATTTTGAATTAATGTTGAGAAATGGTGGAATAACTAATATAATATTCACAGGTATTGCTACAGAGATAGGTATAGAGACATCAGCTAGGCACTCCTTAACCTTGGGCTTCTTACCCATAGTTGTGGAAGAGCTGGTATCATCTGGAGACAGGGATGCGCATGAAAGAAGCTTGAAAAATATGTCGAAGCTTATGCCAGTAATGAAAATAGATGAAGTGAAGAAACTCTTCTAAATAGTTGAGATCGGATAAAATTTTATATTATTTTTCGTTTTTAATATTATGAATTCCAGAAAGCTCATAGGATATATTTCGTTGATACTGATATTAATAATATCATCAATTATATTTTATGAATTTTATACAATTGGAAGCTATGGTAGAGGTTTAATATATGACACCATAATTTCAGTTGTTTTCGCCATAATATCGTATTTAATGCATTCAATTTTAAATTCTTATAAAATAGTGACAGGTTTAACGTACGGGTATTACATATTGAGCATTGTTTATTTTGCATCATATGTATTTATATTCGATGAGAAATTAATTAGTATCTTGGTGCTCCTTGTTTATGTATTGTTCTCGATGCCGTTTATCTATTGGTCTATAGGTATAAAGAATAAAACTAATTCAAGATTAAAATAAATTTCTCAATTTTCCAGTAGTGCCATAATATAGCCAGATATAGCTATTAAGAATCCCAATGCCATGAGGAACGAAAAACTTGCAATTAGGCCAGACATGAGATACTCATACCCACCTATTACAGCCAATAAAACCCCCAGGAATCCTATTATGGAACCATAGAACAGTCTTTTTCCCGATTTAAAAGTTAAGCCGACTAGAACCAAGGAAATTATAAATATCAAGCCACCTAGCATTGCATGAATTGCAATGATGGGGTAACTGGAAAGATAGTACATGAATGATCCTTTGCTTCCTATATTTATAAAAATTGAAATATAATTACCTATTAAAAACTCGAGAAAAATCAGGCCCAAGTTTGCATGGATAGGTATCTTATTTTTAATGTTCATAATTTTCCATAAGCATTAAGATATATATTTTCTCTTATTAGCATAGCTAAAATAGCTTAAAGTTTCCTTATAGAACCAGATATTCATTAATTTCAAAATTAAAATTTTGTGAAAGAAGATTTCTCATAATGGTAACGAAATATTTCATCATCTTTCCTTCTACTATCACATTGCTGGTACATTCATAATTGTCGCAAGATGCATCGAGGTATATCCCAAGAGCTAACAGTTTTTTAGCTTCGCCGAAAACGATTAATGGTGAGAATTGAGGCGTTCCCAATAAATTTTCCAGATCTTCTAATTTAATTGTTATAATAGAGTCATTTATTTTTATAATGAACCCATTTTTTTCTATAGAAAGGGTTGGATAATTAAGTAAACCAACCATTTTATTTTGTTTTCCACGAAATTTTATTTTCATGTATATCAGTTCAGAGGAAGGAGAATATTTTTTAATAAATTCAACTGGATCACGAATCCCGGATCTTATTTGTTCTATGCGAAAGGTATCCTCTCCAAATTCATTGTTGTAAAAGTTGAAAAGATCCATTAGCCTGTCAGATACTTGCTGAGAGGAGGAATCATTATAATGCACTAAATGATAAAGCCTACCACCATATATGGGTCCAGCAGGATAAAAAATAGTCTCATCAATTTCATCGAGCCTCTTGGACTTATTTAAATATTCTTTAAATTTTTGAGGCATAAAGTGCAATTCATTAATGCTCAACCATGTTAGTTTCCCAACTTTCGAGAAGGATATGTTGTGCTTATTAATTTTTATTCTTAATTCCGGATACTTTAGATCATTTTCATGTATAGGAACTAAGTATTTCTTTTCAAAATGATCATCATAAATTAGTAATCCTTCTATCAGATTATAAATTTCTGGAAGCAATTTTGACACATCTATGCTAAAAACAACCTCCCTGTTGAGGATTTGAGAAATTGTATTTTCTATATCTTTTATCATCCAGATTTAAATTATTTATTGCGACTATTTAATTATTTGTAAAAGGATAGGCAAAAGCCTCCAAACTTTAGGTATAAGATGAATTAACAAGTGTAGATAAATCATCATTATAATCATATAGAATATGGTTGCTATTATCATGTGATATTTTCCCCCAAAGTATAGGAGAAGAGTTCTTGTTCTCCCACCCGATTGGAGATTAATGGAACTGATTCTTAAAAAACAGAGTGATTGTGGGCATATGGTTCTTGAGATTGGGATTAAGCCTGACCTTATGTACCTCCTTATAAACGTGAACCGCAAGAATGATGTATGCTATGTTGTAAATAGAATTTCGGGATATTACTAACAAGTACTCATGGAAAAATTCCCAGAACTCAAAAGGAAACTTCCAACCCTGTGAGCACATTCAAAATTAATTTCTTTCATGAGTGTGGTGACACCCGGGTATGTGAATTAATGCATAGAGAAACAGAAAGGGTGATAATGATTTAAAGACGATTAAATCTTTTAACTTTATTGAGGCCGTAAAAGGTCTTATTTTTATATTTTGGTACGAACCATGAAGAAAAGAGTCAAGCACAATATTGAATATGAGAGATAACAATAAGTAAATGAAACGGCAGAAAAATAAAGTTGTGTTAAAGCGCTGTAACGCATTATTGCACAGCAAGAGCTAGGAAATAATCGTGGGAGTTAAAATGACATTGAAGAATATACACAGGCACGGGCGCAAGGGGATTTGAACCCCTGACCCACGGCTTAGGAGGCCGTTGCCCTATCCATGCTAGGCCATGCGCCCTCCAGACGTTAATTAATAGTTATTTTTTAATTTTGCCCTTAATCGTCTAATACATTGTGAAAAGTATATACAATTCGAAAAAATAGGGTATTGTGATGTAAATGGCGAGACCAAAGGTATCAGTTATAGGAGCTGGACAAGTTGGACAAATGGTGGCTGAACACATTGCTATAAAAGAGTTGGCTGACGTGTACCTATTTGATGTCGTCGATGGAGCAGCAAAAGGAAAATCATTGGACATTATGGAAGGGCTACCACATTGGCATTCTGACTCATTCCTTGAAGGATACACCATTGGTCCAAATGGAGAAAATTACGAGAATCTAAAGAATTCTGATGTAATTGTCATAACAGCCGGAATGGCCAGGAAACCTGGAATGAGCAGGGACGACCTCCTGTTCAAAAATGTAGACATAGTAAAGAGTGCCGCTGAGAACGTTAAAAAGTATTCTCCTAACTCAATAATAATCGTTGTAACGAATCCAATGGATATAATGACATACACAGCTTTTAGGATAATAAATCCGAATCCCAAAAGGATCTTTGGTATGGGGGGAACTTTGGATTCAGGAAGGTTTATGACTTTTGTCGCTAGAGAACTTGGAGTATCAGTAGAGGACGTACAGGCATTTGTTGTGGGTGGACATGGAGACGATATGGTTCCATTTGTGAGATATTGTTCTGTGGGTGGAATCCCCATAACTGAACTGTTGCCTAAAGAAAAGATTGATCAAATTGTAGCGAGAACCAGGAACGGTGGGGGAGAAATTGTTCAATATCTCAAGACAGGATCGGCTTATTTCGCGCCTGGAATATCTACAACAATCATGGTGGAATCTGTTCTTAAGGATAAGAAGAGGGTAATAACTGTTCCGGCCTATCTCAGTGGTGAAATAGGTAAGCATTACGGTGTAGAAGGATTCTTTGTAGGAGTCCCTGTAAAGATTGGAAAAGAGGGAGTTGAAGAAATATACAAACTAAACTTTACCCCTGAAGAAAGAAAACTCTGGGACATTAGTGCTTCACACGTAAAAGAAAATGTGGAAAAAGTAAATAAATATTTAAATTTATAAAATTAAATTAGGCGGTCGCTACAATTTCTTTTTCTTTTAATTTGTTAACGAAGTTCTTTAATCTAGCAGCTAGGTCATCATCTATTAGATGTTCAAAAATACATGCCTTCTCATAGGCCATTTTCTTGTCGCAACCCATAAGTACAAACAACTCATAGATCGATTGTTCCCTTTCATTTAGTTTCTTTAGAATTTCTTTCCCTTTTTCTGTAAGGGTCATTCCTCTATACTTCTGGTAATTTATAAGACCGTCTTCCGCTAATTTCCTCAGCATCTGACTTACAGAGGCAGGGGTAACTTTTAGATACTCAGCTATTTCAAGGGGTCTTGCGTATCCGTGTAGTTTTATGAAGTAGTCGATCGCCTCAAGATATTTTTCACGGTCTTCTCTTCCCCTCACAATTATTATATCAATTTTAATTATTTTAATTTAACTAAATTAGTTTAGTTTCCTTCGCAAAATAAAATAATTCGAATTTCATTTACTTTAGTGGAACAACTTGGGGATATATCCCTGTTTAAGGATAAAGCTAAGGAAATAAGAAAATTAATTCTCTTAATGACTTTCAATGCCAAAAGTGGCCATCCAGGAGGCTCTCTTAGCGCAACGGATATTATAACATATCTTTATTTTAGAGAATTAAGGATTGATCCAAAGAGGCCAGATTGGGATGATAGGGACAGGTTCGTATTATCAAAGGGTCATGCATCACCTGCACTTTATGCTGCATTAGCCTTAAGAGGTTTTTTTCCAGTGGAGAAATTGTTTACTTTTAGGAAAATAAATTCTGAATTGCAAGGGCATGTAGTAAATCACATACCAGGAGTAGATGCCACCGGCGGATCACTAGGGCAAGGTTTAAGTAATGCCATAGGTATGGCACTTTCAGGTTTAATTCGAAAAAAAGACTATAGAGTATTTGCTATGATTGGTGATGGTGAAAGTCAGGAGGGTAGTATATGGGAAGCAGCAATGTCCGCTGCCCATTATAAGTTATCCAACCTAATAGTATTTTTAGATAGAAATATGATACAACTTGATGGTTTTACTGAAAACATAATGAGTTTGGGGGATTTGGAGATGAAATTTAGTTCATTTGGCTGGAAAACCAGGACAATTAATGGTCATGATTTTTATGAGATTCATGATGCAGTAGAATGGGCAAAGGAGGAGATTGGCCCAAAGATGATTATTGCCAAGACTGTAAAGGGAAAAGGAGTATCTTTTATGGAAAATAATCCAGAATACCATGGTAAACCGGTTCCTAATCAAGAGCTCTTGAATAAGGCCATAGAGGAAATAGAGAGGGAATAGCAATGACAAATCATGAATTAACCTGGCTTCCCGACCTAATAAATTCAGTCGAAAGAAAGAGCCAAAGGGAAAGCTATGGAAAAACATTAGTTAGGCTAGGCGAGGATCAGAGAGTTGTTGTATTGGATGCAGATCTTTCGACATCTACGCATACATCAATGTTCGGAAATAAATTTAAAGAGAGATTCTTTAACATGGGAATATCCGAAAACAATATGATAGGGGTAGCGGCAGGCCTGGCATCAACGGGTTTGATTCCTTTTGCATCATCCTTTGCTGTTTTCGCAACTGGAAGGGATTATGATTTTGTACGTCAGAGTGTTTGCTATTCAAATCAGAATGTTAAAATAGTAGCAACTCACGCAGGGCTGACTGTGGGTGAAGATGGTGCAACTCACCAGATGATAGAAGACTTAGGGTTAATGTCCGGTTTGCCAAATATGACTGTAATTTCACCCGCAGATGCTCCTGAGACGGAAGGGGCTGTAGAATTTCTATATGAATTTAGGGGACCTGCATATATGAGACTTTCAAGGGAAAAAGTACCAGTTGTTCATCAAGATAAAAATTTTCAATTTAAGAAATTAGAAGTACTGAAAGATGGTGATGATGTTACCATTATTGCTACAGGAATTATGGTTTATGCCGCTATGGTAGCTGCAGATTATTTGAAACATAAGGGTCTTGATGTTGCAGTATTGAATGCCAGTACGATTAAACCAATAGATTCAGAAACAATATTAAAATATGCAAGAAAGACGGGATTAATTATTACATCAGAAGAGCACAATATTATAAATGGCTTAGGGAGCAGGGTTAGTGAAATAGTGTCAGAGAATTATCCTTCAGTAGTTATTAGACATGGGGTTCCAGATGTATTCGGTGAATCAGGATCAGCATGGGAACTAATGGATAAATATATGTTAAATCCATTAGGGATAGTAAGAAAAATTGAACAAGGTTTGGAGGTTAGAAAGAAATGAAAATATTTTTAGATACTGCAAATGTTGAAGAAATAAAAGAGGGGGTATCTTGGGGGGCAGTTGACGGCGTAACGACCAATCCCACATTAATATCCAAAGAACTAAAAGGGGGACTTACCTTCAAAGAATTGGTAACTACCATACTGAAAATAGTTGATGGTCCAGTTTCTTTGGAAGTTACTGGATTGAACCATGAGGAAATGGTGAGGGAGGCCAGAATACTCAAATCACTAGGAGAAAATGTGGTAGTAAAAATTCCAACTACAGTAGAAGGACTCAAGGCGATAAAAATTCTAAACAAAGAGAAGATTAACACTAATGCAACGCTGGTTTTTTCCTTGAGCCAAGCTTTACTTGTAGCTAAGGCAGGTGCAACGTACGTTTCTCCATTTGTAGGTAGATTGGATGACATAGGGGAAGACGGTATGAATCTTATTCAGGATATAAGGGAAATGTATGACAATTTTGGATTTGAAACAGAAATAATTGTAGCTTCAATAAGGCACCCAGTGCATGTTAGACAGGCAGCATTAATTGGTGCTGACATAGCAACAATGCCATTCGAAGTTTTCAAAAAATTAATATCTCATCCTAAAACTGATGAGGGATTAAAGAGATTCCTTGACGATTGGTCGAAAATAGATCCATCAAAGCTTAAATTATGAGCTATTCAGTAGTTGCTAGTCCTATTGATTTGGATTCGCTGGCTTCCGTCTATATGATAAAGAGAGTACTTAAGGATCAAATAAGAGAAGTGAAGTTTTTATCACATCAAGAAATAGAAAATACCGAGGCAGATTTTCTTGTTGATACACCTCATGGAAAGGCAAGGGTATACAGATTTGATCATCACGACACATCTGAAGCTACCTGTTCAGCCATGAAAGTAGTTGATTATTTCAAACTTGGTTATCCTGAGAGACGGTTTGCGGAGGCTGTTTGCTGGCAAGATAACGCTGGATGGAAGATTCTAACAAGAGCAGGTATGGATAATCTTTTAGATACATCCATAAAGGCCATGGAATATACAAATAAGAAACCAGAGGAAATTCTTGAATTTTTTTCTAATATCTTTGATGCATTGCTTTTAAAATTTCAGAGGGACTATGAAATCCTTAATGAGGTTGAAAAACAAATAAAATATAATTCTCAAGGAATTATGCTGGTGTTAGGTGATTATCCAAAGGATTTATTATTCCAAGAATTTAATCCAAATTTTCTCATAAAGTATCATGACAACTCATTTTCGATCACCAGGAACGCGAAAATTGATAAACCAAATTTATACAAATTCAGGGAATTTCTAAAAGAAAAGAATGTTGATACGAATGGGTGGTTTTTCCATCCTCAAGGTTTCTTCGTTGGATTTCAGGGGAATGAAAATAAAAGACCACCTGTGGATTCCCAGCAACTTTTAAATTTACTTTTAGAGTTCGTTAAATTAAATCAGTATTGATAAATTAATTTTAAATTCTTAATACCCGAGTTCCCTTAAGATAAATTGAAAAGTTGTGCCGATATAAATAAAATTATAATGATCAATTTTATAAATAGAAAAATAAGAGTATTTGTATTCAGCCAATCTAAAAAACATTTTTTAATGGGAAACGATATAGCCTTATGCAAGAATTTAAAGATGTACAGTCTCAGAATCCACCTGTCACATCACACCTTGACAGGGTAGGGATAACTAATGTTGTTAGGCCAATTGAGGTTAGCAGGAAAAAGACCATAACTCTAATACCTACATTTAGGGTTTTTGTAGACCTCCCACCTTCAAGAAAGGGAAGTGATTTAAGTAGAGACATAGAAGCGTTGGAAGATGTTGTGGAAGGAGAAGTAGAGGGAAGATCTAAGGGAATAGAGTATGTTGCTGAGTTAATAGTCAACAGACTTCTAGAAAGGCATCCATATGCCACTTATGCAGAAGCTCATCTTACCGCGGATTATTTCTTGGAGAGATCCAATCCAAAGGGAAGAAAAACGGTTGAAAAATACACTATAATGGGTATTGCTAAAAAAAGAGCAGGTGAAGAAGCGCAAAGATATATTGGTGTAGTAGCAACAGGAATTTCTGTATGCCCATCTGCCATGACTACAGTTTCAAAACTGGTCGGAAGGGCCTCTGATGAACCCCCATTTATATCTCATAATCAGAGAAATGATGTTACGATAATCATGCAAGTGCCAAATGGAAGAGACGTTGAAGTTGATGAATTAATAGATATAGCCGAAATGAGCATGAGTGCTCCTACTTATGAACTTTTAAAGAGAGAAGAGGAAGGTCTACTGGTATTAAATGCACACAAGAATCCAAAGTTCGTTGAGGATGTAGTCAGGGATGCAGTCAAAAATCTAGTAAACAAATTTAAGGACTTTCCAGACTACACTGAAATTGAGGTAAGGAGTGAAAGTTACGAAACAATACACAAACACAATGCTTTAGCCGAAAAGAGAGGAAAATTGGGTGATTTTAAGAAAGAACTAAATGGTTCATGACCAAAATCTTTTATTTTTTGAAAATTCGACTTCACTAGATAATATTTTTTCTAACAGTTCATTTTCATTTCTTATTGGTATTCTGAGAATTCTGTTGGCTGTTTCAGTACCTATACCATGTCCAGCAAGTACAAGGAGTGCTTTTATACCGTGCATCCTAAGAAGGTGAAAATTGTTCATAAGTTTACTCCTTATTTCAGGATTCAATTCATTGATTTCTTCCAGTTCATATTTTTTTATTGGCGCTATCCTTGGTGAGGTACAATAAACGCATCTAAGTTCATTCATTTCACTAACCTTTCTAGAAAACTTTCTATTGCATGAAAGGCAATAGAACCCCAATTCCTCATTTAGTAACCTCTTTTTTATGGCGTTGAGAATAGGTGCCGTGGGTCTAATGGGCATCATTTTTTCCTTGAAATTCTCCAAATATATTCTTGAAATTTCACTTAATCTTGAGTTAAATTTAAAGGTGATTTGGTTATCATTAATTTTTTCCAACAGATATTTTATGGCATCCATATCCAGGTATTCCCATTTGAATCTCTCAATGGCTTCACGGTATAATGGTGTTTCAACGTAGAATGAAATGATTTTATCAACCTTTATCCTAGTCATATCACTATCTTTGGATATTATGCCGAACTTTTTAGCGACGTTCAAAAAATTATACTGGAACAACTTAGTTCTCTTTAAATGTTCGTCCAGTGAATCAATTAAATGTTCAAGGTTTAAGAGTACATAACTTACATCCTCTGAGGAATACCTATAGTTTCCTTGAAGGAAAATGGAGTAGGGTGTATTATTTACCAAGAACGATTCACCGTACTTTTGGGAAAGATAACCCGATAATAATACAGAGAGAGTATAGTTTCCTTTGGTTCCTAAGGATACATGAATCACAGTCTGGTTTCCTTCTTTTTCAATCAATATTTCATTGGATTTTGGTAAATTGTTTCTGATTTTTTCTATTTTTTCCATTGTTAGTTCATCTGAAAACTCTCTTCCGGATCCTAAATTCCTTATATTTTGAACTTCTTTAGCTACATCAAATGGAACTGGTATTTCCTCTCCTATCCATGATGGGGGGACCGAAATTCCTTGAACATAATCAACGTATATATTGTTATCCTTGATATTTAAGACCCTCCAAGTATCCCCTCTTAGTATGAAAGTTGAACCAATCTCTACTTCGGTTGCTACAAAAGATTCATCTAAGAATCCGATCAGTTTGTTCGTAGAAGATTCCTTAACAGAGTAGAGTTTTTCATCAGGAATCATGGAAATATTCTCAAAAAAATAATTCATGGTTTTCCTTGTTTTTTTCACTTTATTTGTTATTTCATCAAAATATAGCATTCTAATTGTGGATAGAAATTTTATAAAATCCATAAATTCATTAAATTCTAAATTTCTAAAAATATAAGAAATCTTTATGGTGTTAAAAAGATCCTTCAATTCAATTTCCTTTGATGCGTTTAGAATACTCATTACTTGATTTGCTAAAACTATTAGTGGTTTTTCTCTTATTCTTACCGGCTCGATCTTTTTATCTTTAACCAATTTAGCTATGGCAATTCCTTCCTCTGCTTCTACCTCGTTTATAGCTAATATAGTCCCTTCAGATATTTCACCCAATTTATGCCTACCTCTACCAACTCTCTGTACCAATCTTATAGCCTGTCTTGGTGAGTTTACCTGCAATACATGATCAATAGAACCGATATCTATGCCAAGTTCCATACTGGATGTGCATACTAACCCCCGCAATTTTTGAAGTCTGAAATCTTCTTCAACTTTTGTTCTTATTTCTTTTCCCAATGAGCCGTGATGAACTTCAATTGCTATTTTAGGATCAATCAATTTTAACCTCATAACGATGTCTTCTGCAGTAGATCTAGTGTTAGTAAAAACTATAAACTGTTTCCCTGTTTGATAAAGATCATATATTTTCTTAATGATCCCTGCATAATTTTTTTCAGCTCCAATAAGATCAGCAAAGTTATCATCAACATTATCGTTCATGGCTACAGTAACCTTGTATTCCTTATCAGCAGCAGCATTAACTATTTGATAGTTCCATGGATAAAATAGTGCTTCAGCCACTCCCTGAGGATTTCCTATGGTTGCTGATAAACCAATAATCTGGAATTTTTCTGCATATTTTTTAATCCTTGAAATAGCTACAAGAAGCTGATAGCCTCTTTCATCGTTTAGAAGTTCGTGTACTTCATCTATTATTAAAGTTTGAAGACCTTTGAGATGCTTATTTATTACTTTCCCACTTAGAATGATCTGCAAAGTTTCAGGTGTGGTAATTAAAATATCTGGAGGGTGTAAAGCTTGGTATCTTCTCTCACTCTCGCTGGAATCCCCATGTCTAACACCAACACTAAATCCTAGAGTTTCGGCATAGGTCTGGATGCGCTTTAGCATATCTCGGTTTAATGCTCTTAGCGGTGTTACGTATATTATTTTAAACCCATCTATATTCATCCTCTCTTCCTTGCAACGTATCATGGTTGGCCAGAGAGCAGCTTCTGTTTTTCCGCTACCTGTAGGTGAAATAACTAGTACATTTTTACCATCATATATATGGTTAAAGCTTAATGATTGGACAGGGGTGAGTATTGAATAACCCTTAGATTGCATTAGCGTTTTTAAATAATGCTGAAACATCAAATTAATTTCTAGATAAGGCTAGGAGAAATTTATATTTTATTTGTGTGGTACATTAATTTAAATGTTTAATATTATAACGATTTCATCAGCAATGGAATTAAGGGATTTTGAAATCAAAGAAATCACTAATTTGACTAAGGGGAATTCCCAGAGTCATCCTATATATAGCTTCAAATTAGTTCCTGTTAATGGTATAATGTATAAATTTAGGCCAGGGCAGTTTATAACAATTTTTTCAGAAGATGAAAAATTATTTCGTTCCTATTCAATTGCTTCCCCACCCGAATCTGATTTTATTGAATTGTTCATTGAAATGATTAACGGTAAAATGACCTCATATCTATCAAAAAAGAAAGAGGGCGATGTTTTAAAAATAGGCGAACCGCGGGGTACTTTCCTATTGGATGAGAAAACAAAATCGGTTTATTTAGCTGCAGGCGTAGGGATAGCCCCATTTTTTTCAATCCTAAGGCATTCAATAATAAAAAAAGAACCCGTGGATTCTTACCTTTTCTACAGCGTTAAGCATGTGGATGACATAATTCTATTGAATGAACTAAAGTCATTTGAAGAAATAGGCTTAAGAATCTTAATAAATGTTACTAGAGATCAAAAAGTTCCAGAACATTTTTTACAAGGAAGGATAAGTATGGAAAAAATAAAGAAATTTGTTCCTGACTATTTAGGGAGAAAGTATTATATTTGTGGAGGATTGACATTCGCCAAAGATCTTAAGGCATCATTGATAAAAGAAGGTATTTCAGAAGACAGTATACTTAGTGACATATGGGGTGAAAATTAATGGTTAAAAGAAAATCACAGGAAACTAGGGTAATTCATGAAGGTGAATTAGCTAACCCGGAGATTGGAAATATACATACTCCACTGTTTGGTGATTCCGTATTCATCTATCCAAATAAGAAGTCCAAAATTATCGATAAATACAGGGATTTACCTTTCATTTACTCCAGGTTAGGGAATCCCACTGTTCAGAGCCTTGAAGAAAAATATGCTTCAGTAGAAAATGCGGAGTCTGCCTTGGCATTTTCATCTGGAATGTCAGCAATATCTACCACCATTCTTACAATATTAAAACCCGGTGATAGACTTCTAACAGTTTCTGGTCTATATGGGCAGACTTTGGACCTCTTGCAAAACGACATTTCTAAGCTAGGCATAAAAGTGGATTTCATGGATATAGATAGAATAAATTCCATCGAATTCGATACTAAGAAATACAAGGCAGTATTCGTTGAATCAATAATAAATCCAACTCTGGAAGTTACAGATTTGAAAAAATTATCAAGGGAAGCTCCAAATGCAATTAAGATTGTGGACGCAAGCATGGCATCTCCAGTCAATCAGAATCCATTGGAATTAGGTTTTGATTTAGTTATACATTCCGCGACAAAGTATATATCAGGAATGGATGATGTTGTAGGTGGCCTGATAGCAGGATCAAAGGATCTCATTAGGGAAATAGCCGCTAAAAGGAAAGCCTTAGGAACAATCATGGATCCATATACAGCACATGTTCTCAGCAAAAACATAAAGACGATGTACTTAAGAGTAAATAAACAGAACAATTCGGCATTTTTCATAGCCAATAAACTGGAGAAAATGGGAATAAAGGTAAACTATCCAGGCCTTAAAAATAAGTACTACGGGATAGCAAAAGATAATCTTAGGGGGTTCGGTGGAGTAATATCCTTTGATCTTGGTGTTGATTATGAAAAGAGCCAGAAATTTATGGACAGATTGGAGATTATAAAAAAGGCACCAACTTTTGGCGGTGTAGAATCTTTAATAACATTACCATGGGAAACTAGCCATACTTATATAACGCCAGAGCATAGAAAGAAAATAGGAATTACAGAAAGCCTTTTAAGATTATCTGTTGGGATAGAGGATAAGTTTGATATTTTTAATGATTTAAAGAATTCTTTAAAGAAAATTAAATAAAAAATAAATAAATTTTATCAGCTATTATATTGCATCGTATAGAATACCAGGAATGATGCACCGACGACTGGGTTTTCTGTCAATGCCAAACTATTCTGGTTTATTGCTGTACTATAGACAAGGTAGGCAATAGGCTGCATTACACCTATGTAGAGATACAGACTAATTGCTATTTTCTCTGCTAGATAATAGTATAGATCAACAAGTGATTGATTTGTTGATTCCTCGGCCAAATTAAGGTAGTTCCACATCTTTGTAATGTTGGCCCACTGATTGGGATTAGTGCTTGGGTTGAAGTAAGGATTTGTTTGAATAACTCCATCAGGATAAGTGTATATACCGTATGGCTGGTATAGCGGGGCAACAAAGTCTGATGCATCCGGATAGTCATCGATCCAACCTAGGAAGTAAATAGGCATCGGGTTCTGACCAGGACCAACAGAGGTAAATTCTAACTCTTGGGAGAATGTGATATCATATGTTGTTGCTACGATTTGACCATTTGACATTGCAGAAAGTGCTTGTTCATAGACTGAATACATTTCATCAACCGTAGGATTTCCTAATGAATTGAACAGAGGTATGTATAGCTTTGTTCCATTCTTTGCATAGGGTGTTAATGACCAATAGTACTTTGCCAAGGTTAAATTGTAAACTTCAGGTGCCTGTGCTGATAGATTGGCGGGATATTCTGGCATTCCTCTTGGAATTATACCGCTGAGATTTTCAGCAAAGGTTATTCCTGAATTGGAGTTGGCAACATCTATCCAGTATGTTTGGTTGAATGCATAGTAGAATGCCTTCCTTACGTTAAGATTTGCAAAGAATCCCGGTGGGATATTTGTTTGTGAGTCATAAATCTGGGCTCCTGTTATATTTATTGCGAAGTTTATGAAGAATGAGAAGGTTGCGAGCTGACCTACAGAGGTCATACCTGCCACACCACTGTTGACAAGTTTCAATAGCAGAGGTGTAGCATCAACTGGATAGGCACCTTCAGCAAATTGTGCCTGGCCAGAAGCAAATTGCTGCTGGGCAGTGGTTTCCTGTGAGAGATATTCTATGACAACTTCGGGTATCAGCTTGCTTGGTGGCAATAAGCCGGGTGTCTGATGATAGTAAGGATTGGCTGTCAGTATTACTTCCTGTGAAGGCTCATATAGTTTTAATTCATAAGGCCCTGTACCCAGAGTGTTGTATTGTATATATGTATTGAAGTATCCGCTAACTCCAGGCCCATTTGATGGGTTTGCAAATGCCGAATATGAGGCTGAGTTATTTGCCGGTGCACCTCCATGCTGTACAAGCCAGTTGTAATCCATTATATCTCCAGCAGTAGGACCTGATATAAGCTGTAGGAAGTACGAATTTGCACCAAAGTTATGAACCGGATAAGACTGGTTAAGTACACCATAGTTAACGCCTGCATAAACTGCAGAAGTGTTTGGCAACCATGTCGGTACAGCTGGTAGCAAGTGGAAGGTTACCGATTGCGTTGTATTGTTCCAAGTTATAGCGTGGTGTACCCAATAGAAGGAGTTATTGAAAGGTCCGTATATGCTGGGTGCTGGTAAGAGAGCGTGTGCAATTATCCATCCTGGGTCACCAGGATCATTAGCAAATAGTAAAGTCCTGGCAAAGGAGATATAAACATCGTATGCATTTACATGATCGCCATTAGAGAATTGGAGGCTTGTATTTATGTAGAATGTTACGTTCTCTGCCCCTGTAGTTGTGTTAACCACTATACCGCCATTCTGCACGGTTGGGACATATTTAGCTATAACAGGGTTAAATTGAGTTGTAGAAGTTCCATTGTAGAATACCAGTGGCTGATAAATCTCATAAACCACTTCATAAGAAACTGTATCATAAGCTATAGCTGGATCAAATGTTCTAGGACCTCCAGGTATCCATGTTGCATCCACTATCATATTCTTATTTGGTGCAACCTTAGGAGCAACTTTTAAAACCGCATAATTTCCAAC
>Ga0080003_1000782_pt1 | contig 19390 bp, 23 predicted proteins | sample JossMetagenome_FD_69206 | JGI IMG/M metagenome (GOLD analysis project Ga0080003, IMG submission 69206) | Hot spring microbial communities from Joseph's Coat, Yellowstone National Park, USA - JC2_E (SPADES assembly) (version 2) | ecosystem: Environmental > Aquatic > Thermal springs > Hot (42-90C)...
ATAAAGACTTAACAGATTATTTGAAAGCTTTTTAATACAAACTCCAGTCATTTAAAAAATCTAGGCTAAGTAACGTTAAAGTAATAAATTAAATTCTATCAATTTCAGTCGCCATCATTAATGTAATTAAAAGTTATAAAAAAAGGTTATTTCTTTCTTCCAATAATTATGGCAACTATTGCTACTATTATAGCTACTACTCCTAAACCTATGGCAATGTCAATTTGTGTCGCTAAACTGCTTTCAGCAGAAGTTAATTTATCATTTACGTTACTTATTGAAGTGCTTACGTTGGACTTTACTTGGGCTATGCTGGAGTTCAACTGCGAGAACTCTTTGGTAGTGTTCGAAGATAGCTGAGACAACTCATTACTTACGTTAGTATATTCAGACGAAACTGTTGACGATAACTTAGCTAATTGGTTCTCAAAGTTTACTGTAATACTCTCGCTACTGCACAACCCGTCAGACTGAATTGCCTTAACCTCTATAGTATAGCTACCGTCGGGATATTTAGTAGTATTCAACGAGTAGGTAAACGTCCCATTTCCAGTAAACGTCGCTATTTCCTGACCGTTTAACATTAATAGTACTTGGCTTATATCTTCCCCTTCTACGCTGAAGGATAAAGACACTACTCCAGTGAGGTTCTCATTAGGAGTTGGAGAAGTTATTGTTATTATAGGCAGTGAAGGAGATATTCCGTTGACCTTAGAGTTCTCAATCATTATCTTAGAGTTAGATAGCATTATGCCGTTAACAGTGGAGTCTACTAATGTAATATTGGAGTTATCTAAATAAAGCTCACTCCCTGTAGAGGATACTAAAGTAACGCTGGAGTCCATGAAGCGAACGTCAGTTAAATTACTGCTCACTATCGTAACGTGACCTATTATAGTATCGTTAATTAAAACGTCATTAGTTAAGGTACCGTTAGTTATTATAGTATCGTTTATCAACGCTGAGTCGTAAGTCTGGAAACCGTCCACCGTCTTCCCAACAATTGCGGTATAAGGTAGCACGTAAGTTATTCCGGCAAACGTTGGGCATGGCGAAGTGGAGTAACCACTAGCAGATTCTCCGGTAATTAATACCCTGAATGGTGCGCCGTAGTAGTTTAATCCTGCCAAGTAAGTTAAGTTTCCTGGAGATAATGTTGAAGGCAATGTTACGTTTCCTACCCATAGGCCTAGCTTTGCGTTATACCATAAAGGTAACTCTACCATTGTGCTTATCTGCGAATAGTCGAAGCATAAGGACTGAGGATATACAGTGGCAGAGTACATTCCGTACTTTACTTCAGTTCCGTTAGGATAAGTAATGCTAGCGTAAACGTTGAGAGTCTGTCCCTCGAAGGAGTAAGACTGCAATTTAACGTTGACAGTTGATGGCTCTTGAACGTATATTTGGCCGTAGAAGCTTCCGTTAATGTACTGTCCTAAGGTAACTGAGTAGTAACTGGAGTAGAGTAATATTGTATATAACCCTGGAGTAGCGTTACTTGGCACATGTAATTCTCCGAAATAGATGTCTTGGCAGTTCCACGGTATCTTTGCTGTGCTAACTACTTTGCCTTCTGGGTTAACAAGCTCTGCAGTAACGTTTGAACCGAATAGCACTGCATAATATTCCTGAATTCCTAAAGATGAAGAAGTAACTGTATCTAGTATCAGCGGTGGTTGTATTATACCTTTTATTATAATATTCTCCCCTGGGTAAACGCTTCCCGGCTCTTCAATCACTGGAGGTAATATAAATAGACTTTGTAATGACACACCGTTAGTAAAAGCTACGTAACCGAAGGCGTTACCTACCATCATTAAATAATCTCCTGGAGTAAGTGACGGATATTTTCCTACCCAGGCTACAACGTTAGGCTCTATTTCAGTCTCCATAAGCGTTGTATTACCTACTAGAGTATAGGAGTTATTCAGTATACAGTACTTATATATTGAGATTAACAGAGTCGAGCAATTATACAACTGGCCTAATGCATCAGTTACGTTTGCAACAATGAAGCACTCGCAAGCTAATACTGGTACAAAAGTTTCCGGCAACAAGAACTGCACGAAGTAACCTGAGAAGACTTCGTCAACGCCGTATCCTTTTACACCGTTAGATGAACCATACACAGTTACCTCTAGTATTCCGTTAGCGTTTGAAGGTAAAGTTGTTATTGCAATCCATAAGTTTGCACTAGGATTATAGGCTAATGGCACGGTTGAAATGTTTCCTAAGATGCTACTTATTACTGCCGTGAAACTACCAGAAGTTACTTCAGTGCCGTTATAAGTTATGTTTGCCACAATTTCCACAGTTTGTCCGGGGAAGAACTGAGGTGGAACTAATCCAGTAGAGTTAACAACTGCTACCTCAATTGATAACTCCTTCTCCTCCTTCATTGTCATGTTATAATAGTATGCAAATTCTCCAACGTTTAAAGTACCAAAGCCCGTAACTAGATTATATCCATAAGTAGCAGTCCAAGGAATATTATAGCCGAAAGTGATAGGATTAAATACCTTAGAATAAATGGTGGAATTTTCGCCAAACATGTATATTACCGGGTTTAAGTTACCTAACTTCGTGTGAGCGTAATTCATTACTAGTGCTAATAATCCAGCAGTTAACGGAGAAGCTTCGCTAGTACCTCCAGTTATTTCGGTTACGTTACCTGGGCAGATAATGTATACTCCGGGATAGACGTTTGCGTTAGCTGAAATTGCTGGAGTAGTTTTACCTGCAGGATAAGTCGAAGGAGTTGGTATTCCCCATTCATAGTAAGGCTTGGGTTCAATTACGCTAACTCCTCCAGTAGAGCCTCCGTAGTTCACGTCATCTGGCACAAAACCGTAATTGGACCAGGCTGTTTGTGTAGAGTTCCCTGGAAATTGTATATATGTAGTTGTTCCTCCTACTGATGTTACAAAAGGTGAAGAAGACGGGTAAATTACACTACCTATAGGTCCATTACTATAACCTGAACCTCCTCCGTCTCCACTTGATGCTAAGAAAGTTATCCCCTCAGCAGAGCCTAGAGCGTAATAAACGTCTGTTTCGTAAACGCAAGTGTAAAACTCCTGTGCGTTAAATGATGAGAATATTGATTCTGGTATACCGAAGCTTTGAGACAAATCATCAACAATATCTTGATTTACTATGCATGCAATCACTGCAGATAATGGTAAAGCTCCGTTGGCAATATATAATGTGATATTTGCCTTTGGAGCCATTGAATGGGCTACTTCAACGTCTAGGCTAATTTCTCCAGCCCATCCAGTAATTATTCCTTTGCTCGGGTCATATGGCCCAATGGGTATTACAGTGAAATTCGTAGAAGGTAATCCAGTAACTTTATCGAAGTAAGCTAACTGCTGGAAAATGTATGGGTCTCCACAAAAGTCCAGAATTCCGATGTTATATCCTTGACCATAGTCTTTCATTGCGTAAAGTGCTGTTGCATTGTAAACCTTCTGCAATGCAGTAGGCCAATAAGCTTCAATCGGTTCAGTAATGTTAACCTGGCCTGCTATCCTTGAGGCTAGAGACTGAATGTCTTTCTGAGTAATTAAGAACTGAGGATGGGAAAACAGGTCTGCGGTAAGGTTCTGAGAAACTATTGCAACTCCGGGAATCGTAGGATTGCCATAAGATTCGTAAAATGTAAGGGTTCCGTTAGTGTAAACTGCAAAATTTAAGCCTAAGTATTTGTGAATTTGTGATACTGTACCTTCAGCAACTATTACAGAGTCCAAGGTGCTTAGAATTATCTTAAAACCGTCAGCCTTTAATTGACTTAAAACTTCCTCGTATTTCTCTGTAGGAAGAAATTGCTGAATCTGTGACTTAGTTAGGAAATGATGATAAAGAGGTGATGAAGGATTAGATGTTTCCTCTGCATAATAGAATATCTTACAAGTGCACTTTAGTGGTATGTATACTGTGAAGATAACTTCCTTATTTGGTTGTAAACTCCCTGCAGATTTAAATCCTGGAGGAGCCATAGGTTGGATTTGTGAATGCGTTATTGGCGGTAGAAATTGAATTGTTGCAAAAATTAGGAGGAACAAAATTATTATAGATTTGCCACGCATAGATTGTCTTTGGTACAAGATTATTTAAACGTTATGATGAATTATTCATGACGAGAGGAAATATATATAGAATTAATAAGACGAAAGAAACAAAAATAATTATGTACCTCTTCTAGGTAATTCTGGAATGATTGGCTTACCATAAAATTTAACCCCTGAGGATGTAAATTCTGCCTTAATCAATTTACAATCAGCAGGACAAGGAGTTTTAGAGTTAGGAGGCTTTATTAATTCTCCTGTTATGAGGCTAAATACCGCATGATGAAAAGGGCATTCTATCTTATCCTCCTCAATTTTATAACCTTCAGAGAGGATAGGCCTATTTTTATGAGGACAAACAGCAAGGAAAGAATACTCTTTTCCTTCTTTCTCGTATATCATTATTGGATATTTTCCTTCATAAAGAACTGTCTTAATCACAAAATAATTAAGGATGCAAGTATTTAAATGTACATTATTCTAGCCAAGTACGTAAACTAGAATTATTATCATTATATATGCGATAATTACTGACGCAAGCACTGGAATAGTAGGAAACTTTCTCCTCTGTACGATGGTCTGAGGAACAGATTGCTTAAAAGGATATCCGCACCTTAAGCAATGAGTTGCATTTATTGGGTTTTCGAAACCGCACCTAGGGCAAACAATGACCTGAGGCTGTTGAAAAACGTAACCGCACCTTTGACACCTCGTTGCGTCTCCAGGATTAATATAACCGCAAACCGGACAAACTTTAACTAGAGGCTTCTCAGGAGGAATTATAGGTGTAGAAGGCATGATAGAAGGAACGCTTTCAAAACCTAAATAATAACCACATTTTTCACAGACATATGCATTATCCGGATTTAAATGACCACATCTTGGACAAGCTTTCATAGGTTTTTATTCACTTTTACTTATAAAACATTTATCGTAAGATTTAAGGCTATATACTTGATTGATGAATTATTCCTTAATATGTATAAACTAGTAAATGATGAATGGAGTAAGGCAGTTTCAGAATTATTTCAATTATTATCTACTTCTCTTAAGGATAGGTTTATCATGCTTATAGCCTTAGATGAGGACTCGTTCGTTTACGATAGTAATGTTTTGGTTGTTGTTGATAAGGTTGATGATGAGGTTAGGGATAGGGTTGCTGAGGCGGTGATTGAGGTTAATTCTCACCACGATTGCACAATAAGCTACTACTTGCTATCAAGTGAAGAATATGAGAAAATTCGAGGTACTATTAAAGGAAGCAAATGACGACCTAGAGAGAGGAAACTTAAATAAGGCAGTTTCGGCACTGTATTTCGCGGTTAGGAAAAGGCTAGAATGCATTCTTCTCATTTTAAGGTATGAAGTACCTAGGAGAGACGATAAGTTAGCTAACGTATTGAAATATTTGGGTTATTCCGAGGAGAGCAGGATATTTATTGAACTTTACGAGCTAAGGAAAAAGGCGGATTATTCCGAAGAATTAATAAGTTCGGAAGAGGCAAAGAAAGCTTTAGAATATTCCACTAGAATACTTAAAATCCTCGAGAAGTTAGAAGAGAGAGTGAAATGACCAGTTATTTATTTGCAATCAACGGTTCTTCTCTACATACTCTCTTACTGTCAATAGATGAAGAAAAGAGCGGTGACACGACTTATTTCGTATACTCTGGATTCCTAATAGAGAATGAAGAAGTTTCTTTACCTTTAGAGAATTATTACAACCTGCCAGCTTTCTCAACTGCATATTACATTGCATTGAGGAAGAGAAAAGCTTACACCCTCCTAAAAAGGCATTATTATGAAGGAGCGGTTCCCCTTTATTTAATATTCAGAACTAACGACGAAAAGAAGGCTATGGAAAAGGCCTTGAAGACTTTCAAGGATACCTTACTGATGATGGGCTTAGGGTTAATATTTAAGCTTCCTTCATCTTACCTTGAGTTACTTTCTGCTGATTATGTGAAGTTATTGAAGAAGTGGTTCTAAGATCTTGCGTAACTTTTTAACGTTCTCTGCATAAAATTTAACTTTGTTTTCATCAAGCCTTGTTTCATGAAAACCCTCCACGTGAAGTATCCATGCGCTCTTCCATATATCCTTAATTTCAGGGTATGAGTTAGAAAGCTGTAGAGATGCATCAAACAGAAACTCAGATTTCCATCTATCTTCTTTCTTAACCTTGGATAAAACGTTAATATTCTCTCTATAGGATAGGAATTTTATCGCTTCTTCTGCTGCTTTGTAGAGTTTTTCTGCTGCTTGCACTGTGTCACCTTTCTTTAACAGTTCATCAGCCTCTTCCAAGAACTTTAATATATTCTCTATCTGCAATTTTAACCAACTCTTCAACGTCGTTCCTAAGGTCTTTTACTACTTCCTTACTTAGATTTACTGTAATGAGAGAAATTGCAGACGCCCAATAAATTGGTATTTTATCGTCCTTTAATCTCTCCGAAATTAAAAACACTGCATCGGTAAGAGATTTAGTATTAACAATTTCCAGGTTTAATTTTAGAATGAAGGACAAGAGTCTTATCGCTTCTTCTGCTGCTTTGTAGAGTTTTTCTGCTGCTTGCACTGTGTCACCTTTCTTTAACAGTTCATCAGCCTCTTCCAAGTAAATGTCTGCAGAAGTTTTTAGGCTTAACATCATTATATACTCCTTTTTCTAAATAATAAATGTGGTGAAAAGTGAAAGAAGCTTTTCTAATATTGGGAAAGGATTTATTAAGGGTCACGTGTAATTATAGCGAATGCGAGTGGTTTATTCTGGATCAAAACTGTTCTTTAGAAATAGTAAACATTAAGCAGAAAGGGAAAATTAGAATTACCGGAAACGCTGAAAACTTACAAGTTATGAAAGTCCTCTTATCCTTTCTTCTCTCCGGTAAGGATCCGAATGATGCAGTTTGCATTCAAAAAAGTGGAAGGACAGAATGCATAAAAGACGACGAAGGAATAGGAATAATGGAAGGTAAATGGAGTGGTAGAATTTTCTTTAATGAGGAAGAATTGGAAAATCTTCTAAAAAATTTGAAAGAGTAAGTATTATGGTATTCTTATCATTTTCTCTCACGTCTTTATTATTAATTCTCCTGCATTAACGTCAGCATCAATTTTTAATTTCTTTTCACCTTGCCTTATTGGAGGTAGTTCTACATGACTTATATTACTCCTAACGTCATTTATTATTCCCACGTTCTCAGGCAAATCCAATGTAAGCCTAATAGTGGAAGCGTTGTTGTCTATATCTAGTATTCCTCCCGATGGGAAATTAATTTTTCCCTTTACCGAACTTGCATCTGCATCAATTTCAGCTTTCTCACAGCCGGTTATGTTTATATTGGCGTCAGAACCATCTGCATCTATTTCAACTTCCTTTACGTTAAGGTTCAGGTTAACGTCTCCACCGTTAATTTCCACGTCAAGTTTTTCTAGGTTAGGTAAACTTAATACTGCCTCACAGCCATTAATTTCTAAGCTCATTTTTTCACCGAGGTTTATTTCTACGTCGTCTAGTGAACGACACTCAACTTTCAAGTGAGGTTCGCCTTGTACTATCGTTAAGTCACTTCCATCAACTTCTATTTCACAACTCTTTGGAGGTTGTATTGAGGAATCGAATACTGTAAATTTCTTATTATGTGTAGTATATATGTGGAATGGGAACTTAAGTGACTCTTGAAGTGCCTTAGCAAAAGATTGCCCAATTAACCCTACATTAGATAATTTTGGAGAAATAGCTATAGAGCACTTAGGTGAGCAATCTATAATCCCCACCTCGTTAATCTCGTCTATAACATCTTTCAGATCCTCAGGGTTTACAGAGTCGTCTATCTTTAATATTCCTACCCTAACTATCCTCAGTCTACTTTTACTGCTCTTTAATGATTTCACCAGTTCAGGAGTAATTTCGTAAAATCCTAGATCCCTTACCTCTATGACGTTTGAGGATTGAGGAGGTGTTTGTTGCGGTGAGTTTTCTTCTTCTCTTTCTAATATGCTCTCTCCTTTTCTCCCCTCTACTTCCATTATTATTTTATAAGCCTTTTTACCCTCCTCAGTGAGTGTGTACTCGTCATTTACCTTGGTAATCAGGTTACCTAGTTTTCTTATGTGGAAAGCTAAAGATGGGCTATCTAACCCTAGTTCGTTCATTAGGTCTGAAAAACCCGCCTTACCTTTTTCTCCTAAGATTTTAATTATCTTTCTTCTCGTTTCGTTTGCTATTGCTTCGAATATGTCCATACATGCTATTATGTGAATTTACAAATATAAAGTCTAAGTAAATTTCCGTTTATATTCAAGTAAAGAGAAATTTACCCATTCTCCTATAGAGACTAGTATTGATCCTTGTACCACTAATCGTAAAATATTTTAATCTCCTACTCAAAAATCAAATGATGCCAAAGGAGTTAACTCCTCTCGAAAAGTTACAATTATTAGTTCCGGGTTACAGAGGTTATAAGGTAAAGGACTTAATTAGGCAAGACGATTTTCTAGTAAGGCAATCCACGATTTCTAAGTTAGAGAATGCAATAACTAACATTTCACAACAAGAAGCTCAAATAGCAGCAATTGAACCTTTCTCTCCTGCTTTGAAGAAAATGGAGTACATTGTATCTCAGCTTAGGACAATAATAGGAATAATTAATTCCCAACAAGGTGGAGGTGCAGACGTTTACGCTAGGTATAAAATACAAACAGAGCAACTTGATGAAATAGTTAATAACGACCTGCAGATGGTCAGCATCGCTAATGAGATATTAAATTTATCCTCGTCTCCCGAAACAGTTGATGCTATTCTCTCCATGGTAAGTAAATTAAAGGAAGTTGTAATAAATCGCAATAAGCTATTTTACCCCCAGGAGGCAAGGTAAAGATTTGTCAGAGCACGAAAGATTTAACGCCAGGGAACTCAAATAAATTTCCTTATGTGGAAAATCCTTTTAAATCTTCACATAGTATTATACTTGGGTGAATAAATGTCAATATCCTTTAGGGGTCAGGTTATAAGTACTGAACTGGAAAATGGAGCTTCGTTAATGACTCAAGATACTATAATTTTTAGGTATCCAAAGGAGAACATAACTTCTAAGTCGCTCTTTATAGTTCAACCAACGGAGAGGTGCATAGTAATAATCCAAGGTCAAATAGCGGCAGACCTCCCTCCCGGAACTCATAATATACAATCCCCTGCAAATCCCGTCTCTGCATTCCTCTCCAAGTTTAGGTATCAATCGTTACCTTACGATACTGTAGTTTATTTCGTATCAATGACTAGGCATGAAGTAAGGGTTTCCGGAATAAGCCAAACCGACGATTTAGTTCCACTAGAGTACGAAGTTGCAGTTTATTTTAGAGTTCAGAATCCTTCATTGTTGGTTACTAACGTACAATTCGGTTCGCAATACTTTAAAGATGCAGACTTAGCAGCTTACATTAACCCAGTAGTTGATCAAGACGTAAGCCAAGTTCTCAATAACGTTAAATTGGTTGACGTATTTAAGAAGTTCGCAGATATAACAACTGCAGTCACTGCTGGATTAAAGACCTTCTTAGGTGAAATAGGAATAGACTTAATCTCAGTTAGAATTACGAAGTTAATACCGCAAGATCCGGAGCTTAGGAGGATATTACAGCTCAGGGATTTAGGAGTAGAAATTAATGACGCAATTAGACTTGGCTTGGCAAGAGTTTTAGCTGAAAGAAGTGATCCTTCCAGCGTTAACATGGCTTTAGGCGTTCCCTACTTCCCTCAATTATCAACTATAGTAATAGGCGGAGGTTACTTACCATACGTCGGAGGAGGAGTTACGCCTACGCCGAGTCATGAAACTCCCGGAGGAGTAGTAGGAACTCCCGCTCCTCAGATGCCAACGGTACAGTCTGTGCTCAAGAACGTCTTCGGAGGTGGTAAGTAATAGATAGTAGAGAATTATCATGGAACGTTGCAGCAGGGATTGGTTATTCCTTCATTTTAACAATACTCATGGCAATTGCTTACGGAATAGTTAAATTGTTTTACCCACCAACGATTTTTAGCGTAATACCTATAGTTTCACTCATAAAATGTCCAGCTTTAGGAATTATACAGCTTGTCATTCTGGGCTTGATGGTTGCATTCGCTTACCCTGTGAGGACTAGAGTCGCTGGAGAATCTTTATTAACTATAAGGAAATTGGCAATGGTGACAGCTTTAGGATATTTACTGTTCTCCTTGATGCCTTTAGCTTTCCACGTTGAGTATATACAGACGTACGTTGGGTTAGTGATTGCTGCTGATATAATAAATGGAGCCTTCGCAGGAGTACTAAGTAGTTTAATTTGAAATAAAGTTATATACTTACTTATTTAATCATGATTAGCTATACAATTCTTATCCTAAAATCTATACTATTTTTCAGGAGAATAATTTACAGCCTTTAATCACTTTTTATTCATTCACAAATCTCAACTCACCTCTAGTACTTATATTGAATTATATTCTATTTATTAAAGAATATTCTAGGTTAGATTATGCGTCGTGTTTATTAGCTGTTATTACCGTAATTATTGAATCTATCGTAAAATGAGCATAGTTTTATCTTCAATTTATCGAGTAAAAAGATATATCTATATTTCTTGAAAACAGTTAACTTTATAATATACCAATAAGTTTCTATTAACAAAAATATTCTTGTTATCATTATTTATTTGAGTAACATTCTAGGTCATGGATAATTCTTCCAATAAATAATAGATTAATCAGAAATCGATGATAATAGTCAATAAGTTTTTAAATCTTGGAGCATAGCTCATTCTCATGGTATCAGACGAAATTATAAGTAAAATTACTGAGTTTATGAATAGAAAGAATCCCAGCTATATAAGAAGAAAATTAGGTACAACAGGGATCGATTTAGACCCTGAAAAGCTTAACTACGTCGTTTTGACTCATTATGCAAATAGGTATTATTCAATTAGTGGTGACGTGGGAATTCATTTTAAAGTTATAACTTATACCTTCAAGGATCTGGATAGGATGATTCATTTTTACACTGAGGATCCATTTGAAGACTTAAAAACTTGTTTACCAAAACTGTAAACTCTACGTTAACGGTAAGAAAGCTAACGTGGACGTGGAAGTTTCTCTTAGTAAATATAAGGAGTACAGCTTTGGAGGTAGCGTAACTTTTAAACCCAAAAATGGAGAAAAAATACCGAAGAATTCCTTGGTAGTCATGGACGTAGAGTTATTATTGTATAGTGAATTTCTAAGAAATAAAGAGAAAATGTTAAGAACTTTGAAAGAAAAATTTAACAATATCGCCGGAATAGGGTTCATAAGCAATTCTAAAAGTCCGACGCTAAGATATAAGGAAAAATTCTCAATGCACGGTTATAAGATTGAAAATCCAATGCTAATCAAGATTATTAAGCTGAATCCGGAGACGGAAGTTCCAGAAGCGTATGAAATTCTTAAAAGGCTTAAAGTAAGTGAAGATAATTCAATATCCTTCAGTATAAGTTTTCCAAAAGTAGAGACGTTATATGCAGTAATATTTAATATGGCTTAATAAATCCATAAATTCCCGGTAAAACCGAAGTCCACTTATAAATCTTTAACGGAGTCTTACCAAGCATATTTATTCCCACTGGCAAGACATTTGTATTATTGGAAGTATAAGGAATCATTTCTTCATTAACTTCTATAATAAGCCTCCACGCTGGTACGGATAACTTAACGCAAGTATATTTTATTATCTTATTTATTGAAGTATCTTTTACTACTTTTGTGACGACGTAGTGCTTATCTTCTCTTCTTTCTTCTATTACTTTAGTAGTGTAACCGTCAAGGATAACGGAAATTAGATTACTTACATCAACCCCCTCGTCAATAGGTATAATTGAAGAAATCAACGTAGCGTTATCATCATTTGCTTTAAGCTTAACTGAATAGAAAACTGCTGGAGGGTGAAGATTACTTAAAAAGTAATAGTTCCCTATTTTATTAATTACTCCAGAATTTAAGAGAAAGTCTAAATATCGAAGTTCTTTCTTTCCGCACTTACGTGTTATTCCAGCTAATGTTGTTTTCTCTTTTACTATATTTAATAAGCATTCCATATCAGTGCATAGAGAGTATGCGCGTTCATTTATAAATTTTAATTAGATGGATAGAATTAGTAGCAAAAAGAGGATAAAATATTTAAATCGAGATCATTAACTCATACTCATGAAAGGGATACTCAATTGTCAGCTATAATAATTATATTAATCTTTATAATTTCGCTTACAAGAGTATATTCAATATTCGTAGAGCATAATTCTTCATTGTTATATCCAAGAATACCTCATAAGGGATTGACTGCAGTTAGGCGTAGAAGGTTTATTAAGGAACGAAACATCTCATTCTTGGTACGTAGTTCTTTGTTCCTCAATAGAAAGTCATTATAATAGTAAGCCTGGTAAATCTTCACATATATGTTGCCTTGTACTTACATGTGTAATTCTGAGTTATCAGCAAACGTGACCAGGTTGGTCTTTTGTGAATTAAACTGTCATGGGCGTAAGGTCTGCGTATGGATATTTAACTTTACTTCTCCTGTTTATTCCCCTAAATTAGTTGAGCACGTAGAGAAATATCGTATTTTGCGTGCTCGGAAGTTATTAATTTTGACGGATATAAAGGAGAGATGGTAGTCGAATCTTATAATACAATTCATGATATCCTACTGACAGCTTACAAGGGAGATTATGCGGTACTTATTTTCCTTTTTTGCTAATCTTCGTGATATTAAGAGAAGAAGGTGCTCAATAATATGGTTAAATATTTTATAAAAATTATAATAATTTTTACTAAATATAAATAAAAAATTATTCTCTTAATAATCTATTTATTTCATCTTTCAGGAGTAATAAGGGATATTCATTAGCTTGTAGCATTACTCTATTATGATATTCATGAGTCTGCGTACTTTCTACATCTGATGAACTGCTTGAACATATCCTATGTACATATTTAGATCGCCAAGGTAACTTGCTCCTTTAGGCACTTCTATAAGTATTGTAATGAATTTATATAAATTGTAACCGTACCAGCATCGTGATGACAGTGCTCACTCACTTTTAATATTATAAACGGAGAGTTCACTGTTATATTAGTTATTGTGAAATTCACGTAATAGAATGGATGAGATGAATACACTATATGAAACGCGTATAGGCTAATAGTCTAAGTTAAAAATGTTTTAAATTAACGTTGATTTTATTAAACAGTAGATTCCTGTCAATGAAATAAAATCCTTTTAGATATTTGCTAAGTTACACTTTCCAAGTATTTTACATTTTAAATAGTTAACAATGTTACCTATTTATTAAGCAATAACCTTCTGTTAACGCTATGTAGAGGGGATAATGTTAAAAGTAATAATTGTTAAAGAGAATACTATGCATATACCAGATATCGTAGGTGTAATAATAGGTTTTCTAATATCTTGGATAATAATTTCAATACCCGTATGGTTGGCGTCGAAGCTTTTCAGTAGTGAGTCGTCTTTCCCTAGGGCTATGGCTGCATCTTTGCTATCTATTATAGTATTTGCAATAATTGTTGCAATATTCGCTTTCATAGCCTTAGTTATTAATAATCCTTTTGTATTGCCAATAGGTTTCATAATAGGCTTCATAGGCATTTTAGGTGTTTATAAGGCCATCTTTGACGTGGGATGGTTAGGAGCATTAGGAATTGCAATACTTGCTTTCATAATATCCATTGTAATTGATCTCATATTGACAGCAGTGGGATTAGAAGCGTTCACAATAACTCATTTATTACATTTTAAATTATGACAGTAATCTGGTAAATATATGAATAATAATGAGATACAAATATAATATTTCACACTATATTAACATTTACTAAGTTTATACACTAATAGAATCACTATAAGATAACACTAAGAAAATTTCGTTATCCTAATATTTTAATAACTTATTCTTCTTCATGATGATGCTCGTGGTAATGTCCTTCTTCTTCGTAGTGGTACTCTTTGTGTTCTGGAGCCATAACTATTCTAATTATTAATATCCATAAATCTGTCTATAATTTATCTTTTTATTTATGTTTTAATTTTATATATTAGAATTTTGCACAAATTAGTCGTTATAATTGTTTAAAGCAAGAATGTAACTATAATTTTTATATCTGAATTCTAAATCTTATCATTTTATTACTTAAATGTGAAAATTATTAAAAAGAAGATTCTTATTTCTAGCTATAAATACTTAAAATTTCCAAATCTAACTCCAAAAGTCATTATTAATAAGGCATTCTCTTTGAGTAATCAACCGCATATAGAGCACTTCCTGCTACTAGTAATGTACCTCCCAATATTGATAATATGCCAGCAGCAGTAAGCATGTGAATTTCTATTGATGTTTGACTACTTGCTAATATTACTAGGCCGTAAGTTTTGGTAACATATAATTTGCAAATAAATCCAGCTAGTATATAGAACGGCACTGTATAATTAGTTATTGAAACTCCGCAGAAAGTACCGCTTGGTGGAGAAAGCATGAAAATTCCGGCAATAATTGCACCTATTGCGAATATCATCGAGGCTATAGAAGCAATTATGTATGCGACCTTATTATTCTTGCCGTAAAATAAATATCCTATACTGCCTACAGCCAGAGCTAAACTCCATAAATACGAGTTAAATAAAGTTCCTCCAAATATAAAAATCGGCACTGTAGCTATTACCCCTAAAATACCAGCAATTAATGGTTTTTTCTTTAGTGCATAAGCTATTACTCCAATTATTGAAAATATAAGGAGAAGCACACTTTCAACAAATAGGTCAAAGTCTTTGGATGTAGTGAATTTAAAGTTTGCCTCAGAGAATGGAATCATTAGCAATGTAAAGCCAATAATATAATTCATGAAAGCTATTGTTACTAGTCCTCCACCGATCTTAGGAGATTTAGCGAAGAATAACGGAATACCTCCTGCTATATAATCTGAAATTAAAGCTACCTCGATGAATAACATTGCTAATATTGTACCATTTGAAACGCTGGGCAAAATTTTCCCTAAACCGTAAATATACGGTATTAATACAGCCAGACCTAAAAATATGATTCCTACTCCAAGCGATATTCCACCCCCCATAAATACATATTTTGCGACGTTAGATAATTGGCCAGATCCAGGTTGGTTAGGGAAAGGCGGAATCGTTTGCCTCATTGGCTGAGGAGGTATTTGTTGTGGTTGAGCGAATGGTTGCATTAAGTTAAAATTATATCCACACCTAGCACAAAAAGCGGCTTGATCTTCATTAGGATACCCACAACGTGGACAGTATTTTACCATAATAATATAACATAATATGGTCATTATTAAATGTTATCATAAATCCTATCATTAAGATTAGTATTTAATATATTTTTAATCTAAATTTATAAACAAAATATTTAACTATAATCTTAAATATTGATAATTTCTTAAGATAGAGCCCATCCAATAATTATTACCCATCCTAAGAGTTGGAGAAATTACTATCTTTTCTTTTTACATTCACTCTAAAATATGTATACTGTGTACATCTAGTGGGAAACCGTTTGGTCTAGTATTACTACAGTGAATATAAACATTGCCTTAGCAAAATGCTTTGATAATTTATGTGATTGGCTGTTCGCTTTACATAATCAAGACCTAGTATACATCCTGCCTTTGTTTGTGCCTGCAATAACGTAATTGCTGCGGTGTGCAGTTTTCGTATTTAAGTGTAATAGTCTTATTTATAATTACACTTTTTACAGTAGGATTTATGGACCTCAAATTAATTATGATGGATTGGTGTTTCCCTCGACTAGCCCCAAGGACTTAAGGGTGAATGTGTATGATACCTTAAGAGGGGTGCCCGTGGCGGAATTAGAAGTAATTAAAAGTAAGGATAAGTTACGCCACGGGCAAACACTTTCTAATATATTACGACTTCATTACTAATGAATGTTAGAATAGTGAATATAATAATTAATAATTTTTATATATCTTTTTGATCTGAGATAATTTAAATTTTGTACCCTTAAATAATATGCTCTAACAGTATAAGAGATTATGACCTAGTAGTAAAATATGAATTTGGGAATTTAATTTAGAGTTTATCCTCGATTAAAATAATCTTCCTCTCATTGAACTAAAATTCTCTCTTAACAGGAAATAAATCGAAATCTTTATCGTTAGAATAAACAACGTCTATTCCAAACCTATTCATTTGGTTAAAGATTATTGCGTCATCCCAAAGTTTATAACTTAATTTGGAAGATTGTAAAATTCTTGTCGCACCAATAAAATCTTCCCAAGTAGTTTCTATAATTTTAATTCCAGACTGTTTTAAATAGTCCATAAATATTGGAATTATTTCAACCTTTTTCCTCCTCTCTAAATGGGCCAAAACTTGAGAAATAACCAAAGTAGAAGAGTACGCATCTTCTTCCTCAGCAGTCTTTAATAATTCCTTTGCTCTTTCACCGTATGTAGGGTCAGAGAAAAGTACATAGATAAATACGTTTGAATCAATCATTATCTTCAAAGCTTAATGACTCCTCTATCTCCTCAATTTTAATGCTTTCCTTCCCAGCTATTCCGTAAATATTGTCAACACTCAATCTCTTGACGCTAATTATAATCTTTCCGTCTTTTTCCAAGTTTATCTCGACTTTACTACCTTCTTTTAAGTTTAATTTTTCTCTAATTTCCTTAGGTATCACTATCCTCCCCTTTTCATCTATTGTAACTGTGTATCCCATAAATTTATTTTACATTCCCACTTTAAAAATTTTCCACATGTTGCATTATATTAATAATTTTATAAGTAAGATAAGTATGAGATTACTATTATTTAATCTTGTTTTTGGACTTAAATAAGCATAACTTAAATTTAATTGTTTATTTAGCTAAATCTACTGAATAATCTTTTATTTACAATTAACTAAGACGGAATATAACACTACTCGGCATAATTAGCTTATATTATCGAAGTAAGTTTTATATTCATCGGATAGTAAAATGAAAGTATGAAGATAGTAACATTAAAAGTAAAAGATGAGTACTATGAGATTGCAGAGCAGATGGTTGAGATGGGTTTAGCTAAATCTAAGAATGAAGCGTTTAACTTGATTATGTTATATGGAATAAATAAAGCTGTAGAAGAAATAGAAAGAAAAAAGAAGGTTAAAGAGTTGACCGAGAAATGGTTAAAAGAAGGATTACCTTTTGAGTTACCTACATCTAACGATGTCATAAGTGATAGGGAATGAAATATTATATAGATACTAGTCTCGCAATAGCCTTAGCTAATGAGAAAGATCCAAATCATGAAATGGCTATAAAGATATATCCTAAGGATGGTAAGAAGGTTATTAGTAAATTAGTTTTGGCAGAGTTATATTCTGTTTACTCTAGGAGAATGAAGGTTTCAGATGAAGAGTTGGAGGCTTTGGTTAATTATACCCTTAATAAGTGCAAGTGTGAAATTGAAGAAGTAGATTTTGATAAAGTAATAGACTTTGCAGTAAAGATTTCTAATAAAGTAAAGCTTAAGACGTTGGATCTTTTACATTTATCAATAAGCATAATCCTAGAAAGTGAAATACTAAGCCTTGATGACGAGATAATAAAAGCTAAGAATAAGTTAAAATGAAGTATTCTCTAGCTAAAGAACTTTATTTACTTTTTCTGAGCATATCATTATTACATTATTTCTGAATTTAAGGAGTCAGACTAAAAAATTAATTTCATAATTTAATTCCTTTCCTTTCCGCTTCTTCCTTAGCTTTTCTCCTCATTTCCTCAGCATTTCCTACATAGAATATCATATTAACAAACGACTTTTCCCTTATAGAGTACATAAAGTCGTTAATTTTTCCTATTTTCCTTGCTCCAAGTTTTTCTAAAACTTTCTGAGATCTTATATTTCTCTCATCAACCCAAGCCGTCACTATGCTAACGTTTGATAACGCATAAAACATTAAAGCATATATCAGCCCTTTTCCTCTAAATTCTTTAGCTACAGAATATGCAATCTCAGCAACGTGAGGCTGCCTTGAAATTCCAAAGTATTTTCCTCTCATAACTTGTATTGATCCTACGACCTTCTCTTTCTCAATTGCTAAAAACATAGGATAATCATTCCACCTTATCTTTTTCACGTCCTCTAATGTAACGTCATCATACCTAATAATTGTATAATTTTCAGGGTCGTCCTTTAACAACTGTAAATATTCGTAAAATTTTTCTGCATAATCCTCATTAGCTTTAACTATTTCTATTTCTCTTCCTTCAAGTAATAGTTGCATCAAAAATAGTGAATCTAAGGATTTTTATTCCTTTTTATTGGCAGTTTTTAAGATATACGACGATATTCCGATTTATATTTAAGATTTTACGATATTAGTTAAACATTAATAAAATAGGCAGACGATTGCAAGAAAAGTTTAAAGAGTAAAAATAAAAGTCACTTTGTATTATATATCTTTAGACATGAAGTATGTCAATAAGCATATGGAAACGAATTATTATCGCAGCATGGACGGAACAGCATGGGCCAGGAGCAGGTTGGGTAGTTCAAATATGAGGTGATATAAATGAATAAGTGGAAAACTATTTCAATAGTATTAATCTTTATAGTAGTAGTGGAAAGTATTATAATATTCAATCAATATAGGCATGTAAATCTAATAAATAATTCAGTGAATAATTCTGAGCAAATTCAACCCGCTTTTGCAGTTACAGAACCAGAATATAGGTCAAATCCAGTAATAGGTAATTACTCATTCATAATCAATTCTACAACTCAATTTGTAAAAGTGTGTAATTATACGCTCATAGTAGCGGTAGTAAATATCAATTTGACAAAAGTAAAAGTAGGTGATTCCTTCTTACTTTATCCACCAATAAACATTGGAAGTACTGTAAGTGAGGCCTTATATAATAATCCAATATTGAACATTACAATAATTTGCAATACTTTATCTGAGGAAAATGGATCACAGTATCTTACTTTCAAAATAGCAATAAATTCGTCAATCATTAAAGCTCACGGAGGCGCTACCTTCCTTCTATCTTCTCATGAAATAGATGCAACTTCTCTAACTACTATAGATAAAAATACGGTTTTATTTACAGTATTTAAACCAGACTGCAGTTCAGAGATAACATTAGAATTTTACATAGCACCTCTTTCTATCGGTTCTAAGTTATTCTAAGTTACCTCTCTTTTTATCCTAAACTTTCATATTCCTGAGTGTGGAGATAGTGTCGTCGTTAA
>Ga0080003_1000783_pt1 | contig 19379 bp, 20 predicted proteins | sample JossMetagenome_FD_69206 | JGI IMG/M metagenome (GOLD analysis project Ga0080003, IMG submission 69206) | Hot spring microbial communities from Joseph's Coat, Yellowstone National Park, USA - JC2_E (SPADES assembly) (version 2) | ecosystem: Environmental > Aquatic > Thermal springs > Hot (42-90C)...
GGGAACGGGGCTTCCCGGTTCAACGACGCGCTTGTTCGGGGAATGCATCGGGTGTTCCGCAGGCGGGGAGGCGTTCTCGTACCCGGGCGTCTTCCCCTCCCCTTCCCTCTCTTCCTCTCTTCCTCTCTTCCTCCCTCTCCCGCTTTTCGGTGAAAGCCCAACCATCACCGCGGTGGCCAAGGCACCGGTTGCCGATCAAATCGCCCACAAAAAGCCTCCCTACGAAGGGCTGACCATCCCCTCCCTCGCAAAGGACTTTCACCCCTTAACCCCCGAAAAGGTTAAACCGAGGTATCGTTGGATCAGGCCCTCGGACCTCACTAGGAACCGAGGAGAGAGCGCTAAGCTGACTATGAGATCGGTTGCAAAAGGGGCCCGGGGGCAGTAGAGGGTGAGCCGGTGATCAAGGGCGGGGTAGAACGTTTTTAAGGTCGTGGTTTTAACCCTCCATGGAGAAACCTGCGATTAGAGCTTTTTTCCTCTTGGGTTTGGTGGCGAGCCCCTTGGTGGTGGCTTCAGGTGGACATCGAAGGAAAGCTGAGGGTTTTCGACGAAGTCGCTGAGGAGATAATAACGAGAGAAGATCTACGGAGACTGCTGTCAGAAAACGAGCACCCGCTGGCTTATGATGGTTTTGAGCCGTCTGGCATCGCCCACCTACCGCTCCTCTACAGGGCCATAACCATAAAGAAGTTACTTGCCATCGGGGTCAGGTTCAAGCTATTCCTCGCGGATTGGCACGCGTGGCTCAACGGAAAGCTAGGAGGAAATATGGAGGCCATAAGAGCGGCGGGTAACTACTTCGTAGAGGCCTGGAGGGCTGAAGGCGTACCCGTCGGTTCTGACCAGGTTGAGGTTATTTGGAGCAGCGATATCCTCGACCGGGATTACTTGACGACCATGCTGAGGGTCGCTAACTTCGCCACGGTGAACAGGGTAATGAGGGCTTTGCCCATAATGGGCAGGACCGAGGTCGGAGCCGATAAAATGGCTTGGCTTATTTACCCGGTGATGCAGGTAACGGATATTTTCCAGTTAGGGGTAGACATATGCCAGTTAGGACTAGACCAAAGGAAAGCCAATATGTTAGCTAGAGAGGTAGCTGAAAAGATAGGGCGTAAAAAACCTGTTGGAGTCCACCACCATATATTGATGGGACTCTCAGGTCTAAGGCCAGGCAAGGGAATGGACGAGGATGCCAGAAGGGATGCAGCCATATCTAGCAAAATGTCTAAGTCTGCTCCCCAAAACACGATATACCTAACGGACGACCAGGAGACCATAAAGAAAAAGATAATTGGAGCTGCCTGCCCACCTGCCACTTTGGAGGGGAACCCCATAATGGAGTACTCCAAGTACATAGTATTTCCCATATTTGGTAAGCTGAAGGTCGAAAGGGAGCTGGCCCACGGTGGAGATATCGAATACGCGGACTATCAAGTGCTAGCGAACGACTACTTGGCTGGTAAATTACACCCGCTAGATCTGAAATTGGCGGTGGCGCGCGCCTTGGATACAGCTATTTCCCCAGTCAGAGACCACCTACGCAACGACCCAAGGGCACGCGCCTCCTGGGAAGCGTTCGCCCCCTACCTTCCGAGGACGCAAACTACCCCGCCCTAAAGGACGGGTTTCCCTTCTTTCCCTATTTATGGTGTTGTTTGACGGAACGAAGAAGTCTTATTAAGAAATTTTTATTAGCGTTCTCGAGTGAATGCCTCCCGAAGGGGAAAACGAAAGAGCCAATTGATCCGCGAACGCCTGTACTGGGCCTTAAGACGCGGCTCCATTAGTGAACTACCCCGCCCTCACGGACGGGGCTTCCCGGTTCATCGATACGCTTACGCCTGGAATACTTGCGAAGTATTCCATCATCGCAGAGGCGTTCTCATCCTCGGGCGTCTCCCCTACGTTCCATAGGGAAAGCCCCATTTGGGCATCAACAATATAAAATTTGTTATATAAAGACATTTCTGTAAGGGGCTATCCCTCCCCCACCTTACGGAAGGGGACTTTCGCCCCTCAACCCCCATAAAGTTAAAACGGTGTAACTTGATTTCATACCAATGCGTACCCACGATGCGTGAGCGGAGTGAAGCGGTTCGCTTTGATCAAAATCGATAACGCCGAGCACCGCTCTCGCGCTCATTATTTGCTCCAGCCGTTTACGCGATAAGTCGGTCGCTAGCTGGTCTTCTCAGCAGAACGAAGCGCCGTCGTCGATGAAGTCCCTCATGGGGAAACCGTTACCCGTTTAAGCCTGAAGCGGTAAAGGTATTATGAGCAAGAAGAGGAAGAGAGAAGGCCCAGCTCCGATGACTGCAGCCGGTCTGGTCAGGTATTATGAGGAAGACAAGGGCATAAACTTCAGACCATCCGTTGTGATAGGTATTGCCGTGGCGTTTTCCGTGATCGTGGCTCTGGCAGATGCTGGCTTTTTTGGTTTCATAAAGCCTCGAGGATAAGCGGTTAAAGATGGACCCGCAGAAATCGGCCAACGAAATTGAGGAAAGAAAGAAGTGGCTGTTTCACGTCCCCATTCCGGACAAGGCGATTTATCCACTGTCCTTCCTTGAGCTGCTAGCGCTTTTCGCAAGGGCATATTCGCTCCTATGCGCGATCGCATTCTCTTTGGGTGAACTGATCGGCATAGCACTCTTGGCGACCTACCTTCAACCAAAAAGGCTTTTCAATGCCAGACAATCTCTTCTGCTCGGAGACGTGTTTTATTCGCTGCCAGTGCTACTGGTTTACGCGCTACCCCGTTATAACTCCTACATAGTGGGCGCCGCCCTGACTTCCTACCCCCTTACTCTCTCGTACGTCGCGTCGGTTTCCAACCCCTTGCTCTTCCTTCCGATAATTTTCATCTTTTTCTTGCCATTACTTTTAATATCGAAGCCGCTCGCGTTTCCCTTCCTCCTTGCCATATACGCTTCTTCTATCGCCCTAGCTTTTCTGACGATCTCAAAGGTCGATAGTAAAACCCTGAAGATAATAGGGATAAAGGGGTCGCGGTTTGGAGCTAGCTTTTTCAGGGCTTGGTTCAACAAAACCGATAACGAATATGAGAGTTTTTTGGAGCAACTCTCGTCCTTAAAGCGGATCGTGACGGACGTGTTTTTGTTCACCGAAAGGGAGAGAGGTTTTCCCTTGGGCAGCCTGGTCGTGACCGACATCCATCCGGGTCCTTTCCACGACGTTGGGAGTAGCACGTTACCCACTGTCCTCTCCAGCGAGATGGAAAGGACTACCGGCGCTCCCTGTCTCGTCTTAAGGGGGAAGGGTAGCCACGAAAACGACATTCCCACTAAGGCGTTGGCAGAGGGTTTTGCAAAAATGATATCGACATCTGCGGCTAACTTGCTAGTCCCACTACGTGCGTCGGTTAGAGCTGATGACCCCAAAGAACAAAAAGTGGAATTCGAGCAGGACAAGGCCGGCCCTTTCACCGTAACCTCGTTCACCCTGAACGAGGAAAACCTGGTCCTACTCAGCAAGGCACCGCTGCCGTGCGACGATATACCGCAAGAGGTGGGAGATTACCTGGAGGCCTTGGGGTGCAAAGTAGCGGATGCCCATAACTCGGGTCCCATAGACGGCTATTCCACGCTGAACTACTTCCCGCCTTCAAACGTAGAGCAACTCCATCAAAGGATATCTGATAAACTATCATCGCACAAGGTAAGCACCAGCTCAGATTTCCGCGTCGGATTCTCTCACATCAATGCCAGGGCTTCCCTGAAGACCGGTATATGCGATGGAGGCGCGGTAGCCATGAGTTGGACCCTTAACGGCATCAAGGGGGTCTTGGTATCCTTTCAGGGAAACAACATGACCTCGGGCTTGAGGGATAAAATCGTAGATAGCCTGAAGAAGATCGGTTTTACTCACGCCGAGGTGTCTACCACAGATAACCACCAATTGTCAACATCTTTGCAAGCAGTCAACAAGTATAGCATGGTAGGGGCCGAAGACCAACGCGCGGTAATAAACATGGCTGTGCAGGCGGCAAGGGCAGCCTCAGACGCAGAAAAATCGGCGCTCGTGTTAGTCCAGAAGAGGTTAGACGAGCTCAAAGTCATTGGGTCGGACAGCCTTGGAAAAATTAACGATGCGATAAAGGCTGCCCTACCGGTTTTGGGCAGGTACTCGCTGATATCGCTGATTACACTGGCCGCCATTGGTATTTCTTGCGCCTTCATGGCGCGACCCCAGTGCAGGGGTTAAGCTTAATTCCCCCAGCTACTTTTTATTTGTCCTGCCGGTCATAGCGAGCGAGGAAACACCCGGACCCATTCCGAACCCGGAAGTTAAGCTCGCCCGCGTAAGGGATTCGGTGGGGCCGCAAGCCCTGCAGGGTCCCTTAACTGGTAGGACGCGTTGTCCGATCAGCTAATGGCTACTCCTCGCCGCTTAGCCCTGCCCCTTCCGCTAAAACGTCCTTTAATTGCGACGAATTAATCATGGGTAGCGGTTTTCCCGTAGCCAAGCGCAGCATCAACAGAAGCTGATGGTAACAGGGCAGCTGTCTGTGTCTAAGAACGTTATTCAAATAGAAGTCCTGGCAACTGCAGTACTTTAAGCCGACCAAAACGTACTTCGTTTTCTCGCCGCTTATGACGTAAACTTCCCTGCCCTCAATGGCCCACACGTCAGCTCCTCTTATAAGGGCCTCCACAGCCTTCCTGCCGCGCCTACCGAACAAAGAACGCACCGACCTGATCCGATCTTCTTCGCTCATAGAAGCGAGCTTATCCAGAAGGGCTTCCAGCGACCCCTGTAGGCCTTCGGACAGCATTGGAATTTCCACGTTTTAGTTCAAAACACTCTTAAATGGCTGATCCCTGTATTTATGCTGAACCAGAAGAACGCGAAAGCGCTCATAATAAAGGTGGCCGTTGTCCTCCTGACCATCGTGGCCCTCCTGCTACTTTTCGATTACTATATAGCGCCTCTGATAAACGTTAAACCAACGGTTAGGTCAAACATGCACATACTATTCGCCCTAGCTGCCGTGGCAGCGCTGATCTACATCCTAAAGGACCTATCCAAAGTATTGGATAAATACTTGGGCCCGCATTTGGCGAACCTCGTTACCTTTATCTTTGAAATAGTGATCGTTACCGTTGGGACCCTCGTCATACTTTCCATACTTCGCGTGAGCTTGACGACGTTACTCGTGAGCGGAGGCATAGCAGCGATCGTAATAGGCCTAGCCATATCCACGTTGGCCAGCAACCTGATCTCCGGAGCTTTCATATATGCCGCCTTTCCCATAAAAGTTGGGGATCGCGTCTTCATCAATAACATACCAGGTAAAATAAACAAGATAACCACGATCTACACTTCAATCGAAACCGAGGGAGGGACAGAGCTTGTCATACCGAACTCGGCGCTGGTGCAGGGCTACTTCTTGATAGCGAAAGGCCAGGGGAGAAACGGGAGAGTCTATGGTTATAGGATAGGAGACAGGGTTTCAGTGCCTTCGCTAAACTTAGGGGGGAAGCTGGAGGGGCTTGACGATTTCGTTGCAGAAATACAGACACAAAAAGGGCGCCTGATCGTACCCGCCTATTCCCTGCTGACGGGCGGTCTTTTCATGGCGAAACAGCCCGATGAAACCTCAACCTTCACCATAAAAGTTAACAGAAACGCAGATAAAGTGAGAAAAGCCCTAGAGGAAGCGGGGGCCAGAGTAGACTTCAACTCCATGGATGGTGAAGACATTGAATTCCTCGTTTCCTTCAAGTCTGCGCCCGAAAAGGAGCAAGAGGTAAAATCGAGGCTTATAGCCTTGGCCTACGAAACGCAGAAGGGCAAGGAAGCCGCATGAGTACCTGTAAAAATCCGTCATTGCCGACGGTACAAAAAGCTTTTCTCTACCGGGCAGAGTGTGGTAGACCAAAATATGAGTAACGGTACCGCAGCGATGGGTAGAGGGTCTAACAAAAAGACCCACGTCATTTGCAGGAGGTGTGGGAGGCATACCTTCAACATCCATACCCACAGGTGTTCCAGTTGCGGTTTTGGCGCAACACCGAGGTTTAACGCCAAAAAGCGAGGAGCTCCTATGGTTTCTTTCTGGTCTTTCATAAACGCCTTTTTCGTCTACTGAACTCCTCCCCGCCACGAAGGACGAGATTTGTCGTTCGTCTTATCACGGCATGAGCAGGTTACCGACCAAGCTGATGTCAAAGACCATACCGTGAACGTAATCCTCGGTACCAACCGCGACCTGCGGGCTATTGTTTTTCAACATCTCCTCCACAGCAACCCTGATCGAAGTCCCCGACGGCAACGTCGGGAGCCTCCGCGTTGGTATCTCGGAAACGGGCTTATCGGGAAAAGTCAAACCCTTAGACCCCATGTAAAGCACGGGGGCCACTGACCAATCCCAGTCCTCCCCTTCACTCGCTGCCTGCATCGGTGACTTGCTCCGGCTGTACTCCTCTTCGAGCTGCTTCAAGAAGTCGAACTCCGTCAAGAAACCCCGCGCCTTACCCGAGTCGTCCAGAATTGTTAGCGTATCCGCTCCGTAATACCTCATGATCTTGTAAGCTACGCTTATCGGCGTCCCCACCCATACCGAAGGAAACCCTGGCGATACGTAATCATCCACGGTTTGGCTGAAAGCTGCCTCATCTGCTGCTTTCTGCAACAAGTCTTCAACGGAAACCACCCCAAGCAGCTTCCCATCGTCATCGACCACGGGCACAACTCTGAAGCCGCTCTTTATTATGGCCTTGGCGGCTTTCTGAACTGGATCCTTTGGCCTGACCTTGGGGGGGCGATTGTTCATTATAAGCGCGGTCTGGTCGGTTTCGGTCCTGCTCATCAATTCCTTCATGGATATCATCCCAGCCAGGGTAAGCTTTCCCTTCCTTATAACCGGCGCCGAAGAGACCTCGTTCTTCAACATCACGGCCAGTGCTGCCATCCTCTTGCTGGGGACCTCCACGTAAATCGGGTTATTGTTCATTACTTCTTTTACTATCAATACTCTCGTCCTCGTTTAGCGACCGCTAAAGTGATCGCCAAGATGTGGGTCATCTCAATGCACGTATTTATGACCCCGTGTCATTTAAAAACATAACGTTCATAACTACCCAATTCCCAAATACTCGGTTTTTACACCGCGACAACTCGGTTCCCATTTGATGAGTAACCCGAGTTCGCTACTCGCAGACTCCTCGTTTTGTCTAACTTTTGACACCCCTACCTTCGATGTAGTAGCCCGCGGCCAAAAGCGCAATCGTCCAGTGGTTGGGAGCTAAACTCGATTCCCCCTTTCAACTCGGCCATTCTTGCAACGCACAAGAGATCCCATGCCTCCTCAGGTCTCTTTACCCGCGGACTTCGCTGGATTTTAAGACTCGAAAATCCTTCATCTCAAGCTTCGTTCGATACCACTGACCAATCATGCGCGGGTTGCTACCGACCTCCTCCCCGCCACGAAGGACGAGGCCTGTCGTCCTTTTGTCAGACTCTCACGGGATACATACCTGCGCATTGCGACGCAACCTAAATCTAAAGGTTTAAATTTCAAAATGAGCTACAAATCAGGTCGTTGGGTTTTGTCACAAGGGGAGTTGTTCCCACAAGGAGTCAGTAGCAGCCAGGTGATAGCGCTCGTTGAAAGCGTCGTTGCAGATGGGGGGAGGGTAGACGCGGCCAAACTGGCCGACGATTTCGGCTACGACGTGAAATCCATGTTACCCATTCTAAGAGCCGCAGAGATGCTTGGCCTAGTACGCGTGGACGAAGGGGACGTATCGGTTACACCGTTGGGCACAGAAATAGCCAAAAAGAAGGGCAAAGCCCTCACGCTTCTAAAGGAAAACATAAGCAAAATGGAGCCCTTCAAGACAGCGCTTGAACTCATCGGGAGAAATGGGTTTGCTACGTCTAGGCAAATATCGGAGGCGCTAGCCAAGAGGGGCATGTCTTTTTCAGATGACGGAGAAGAAAACGAGAGGATCATTGAGGAAATCTTAGTCCGCTGGGGGATCTACACCGACGTGGTGAAATATGATGGCAAAACCGCCTTGTTCTCACCCGTTGATGAACGAAATATCCCCACCCTCTAAGATGGAGCTTCCCAGTTCTTTGATACGCTTACTCCAGCTGAGGAATGCGGGAGAATAATTCCGCAACGCTAAGGCGGGGGCGCTTTCATCCTGAGTCATATTCCCTGCGTCCCAGAGCAAAGCCCCTCCTCTAGCACGACCGCAGTGGAGGCCACATCCCCGTCGAACGTTGAACCGCAGAAGGGATAGGTGAACTTTCCTCTCCCCCCTCTTCGACAGGTTTAGCTTCTGCTTGGCTTTACGGTTTAGAAGCACGCCGGAGCTCTCCACGAGCCTACCAATCTCAGCGGGCGCGCAAGGCTTACTTCACCTCTTCAAGGCATCGCGGAGTCCGCCATACTGAGGTCCCGCACATCTTTTTACCGAGGAGCTTATACCGCGAGCCACGAGCGTGCGTTGCCCGCTTGAAAGACTACACCGGGGTGACTGGTCATCATTGAGTGAGTCACCTAACTGATATGTCCCGCCTCACGTTTGACCTGTTTCTGAAACTCCTTCCCAATCTTGAGAAAAAGCCTCCTCCTATTCGTTACTTGAAGGCGTTCTAGTGCGAGAGAAGACGTGTAAAGCCTCTTAGGACACCTACTCAAAGGTATTAACCGACCTCCTCCCCGCCCTGAAGGGCGAGGTTTTACGTCCCTATGAAACACCATTTATAATAGGTGGCGTGAAGGTAGCAGCCCGCATCCCTCGCTGAGGAGAACTTTAGCTCCCTTATTCCCCGTTGAAGATTAATCCTTCCAGAACATGTGGGTACGATTGAATTCGGCTTCTGCTTTAACTATTAGCGGCACCAGGTCCAGGGGAGGCCATGCACTCCCCGTCGCCTTGATCAAAATCCTGGTGGCGGTCTCCGGACCTATCCCCCTGCCGGCCAGCACGTAAGCGGCGCGTCTACCTCCCTGCGATATGAGGTTGCTAGACCGCATCAGCTCATTTGCAAGCTTTTTCTCATCTGGTGTCAGTTTTCTACCGGTCCTCACTTTTTTGACCAGGCCCTGGGTTTCAGAACGAGGCCATGTGCATCCGACCATCATCGACCCACAACGAGGACACGTTATTTTTTCCGGCAGTTCGGATACCCTGTAAACATTTTCCCAACCGCAGTTCAGGCATACCAACTTGACTTGCGTGGCCAACAGCCTGTTGTTCACGGTATCGGTGGCGGTCGGCAAATCGTAGGCGCGCCTCTCCAAGAAGAATATGTTACCGCCACTGGGCTTGAAAATCAGCGGCAACATCCCGTCGCGCACTTGACCCATGAAGGATAAAAAGCCGTCCAGATCCGCGTCCTCGGACCCCACTTCAGAAATAACCTCCTTTTCGACCCAGGTCCCGCTCCAAGCCTCTGCTATCTTTCTCAGAAGGGGCTGGCCAGGGATGACGTCCCCCCCGATCAAGCCAAGCCGCAAGGAAACCCGCATCAGTCTACTCAAGTAAAGCGGGGATGAAAGCAACCCGTTAAGGTAAAGATTCCTTATCGCTTCATCATCCAAGGAGAAAAACTCCTTAAATAAACCATCATCAACGGGCAGGCCGGTCTCGACCACGACCTTATACTGATCTCTGAAGAACCGAACCGAAACCCCATGCTCTTCTAGGAACCGCGAAAGGGCAAGGGCGAAAGCCATGTTGACCTTGCTACCCAATGGCGAAGAAATCAGGACACCAAACCGACCGTCATTCGAAAAACCGTTGAACGCGAGCGCGTATCCTGGCACTGGTGAAGCCTTAATTTCGTCCTGTATACGGGCCATGGAAGCGGCGTCGGTAAGTTGCTTAAGTTCCGGTGAGAATCCCCTCAAGCTTGCTACCTCTGCAGAAACCTCGGAGTCAACGGGTATCAACTCTCCCTCCCAAGAGGGTATAAGGCCCGTGGAAGCAGTTGGCGATAACCACACCTCCCTGCTCTCGCCGTCAACGGCCTCCACACGCCAGTCCCTGCCGGCTAACCTAATTATAGCGCCAGTTTGGCAGTGCGCTATTACGAATTCGTGGTCCAGCCTGCCGAGTTCCTTCCTATCGCCGGAGGCCTTAGCCAAGAAATCGTATGTGCTAGGTATCATCGATACGTGAACGGCGTAATACCTACGCGTAAACAGGGTCTTCTTTATGACCCCCTCGCCGGGGGCGTAACGTACTACCTTCAGGCGCTTCAAAGCCTGTACCACGTCCTCCAGATAGGGGGCGGCATCGCCAAAGTAAGCGGAACTGCGAAAAACCGCCCTTATCTCCTCTAGCGAAGTCTTTCCTTCGTCAAGAAGTAAACCGACCAACTCATGTGCAAGGACATCCAGACCCAATGGGGGTGGAGGAAACCGCTCTGTGCGCCTTTGAAGTGCCCTCCTAGCGATCACTAGGCTTTCCAAATAATCCAAAGGGTTATTGGTTATTATGTAACCTCTTGCAACCCCCCCTAAGCGGTGACCGGCACGCCCAACGCGCTGCAGCAAGGTCTCCACCCTCCTAGGCGATGAGTATTGAACGACGGTCCCTATGCTGCCGACATCTATACCCAATTCCAATGATGAAGTGCACACCAATACTTTTTTTGAGCCGCTCTTGAAAGCTAGCTCCAGGCCTTCCCTAACCTCTTTGGATAAGGATCCATGGTGGACTCCAACCTCCATGGTTTCGCCCAACTTTTTCCCCAGCCACTCGGCCGTCTCTCTGGTGTTCGTGAAAACGAGGGCTGAAGAGCTACCCTTAACCGCTTCGGTTATGGCGGCAAACTCATCGTTTCTCCCAACCAGGCGAACCGACAGCTCTATCGGACGAATTCCCCTTACCTCAACCAACTCGTATTTCCTATTACCGAAAACGGTCCTCGCGACCGCCCCGCTGTCCGAGGTGTAAGCCGACAGGGCCACGCGCTGAAACTCCCCGGCAAAACGAACCAGGCGCTCTAAGCCATACGAGAGGGCTATCCCCCTTTTGTTGTTGGTGACCTCTTGGGCCTCGTCTATCACGACCGCCCTGACCGCTCTTAGGAATTTCTCAAGAGTGGGACTTATGAGCAATCCCTCAAGCGACTCCGGCGTAGTTATCAGGATAGTCGGGGGATCACGGCTGATCTTGCCCTTCTCCCAGGTGGGCGTATCGCCGTGCCTAAGGGCTATAGTTATACCCAGGAGCTTTGCCAACCGCTTAAGCCTCATCAATATGTCCCTATTCAGAGACCTCAGCGGTGTGATGTATATTAGCCGGGACCCCGGCGACGAGAGCAACGAATCCATTAAAGGAATCATCGCGGCCTCGGTCTTTCCACTACCGGTTGGTGCTATCACCAACGCGTTTCTGCTTGATCTGATAACGGGTATGGCTTTTTCCTGGACATCGCTGGGCTCCGAATACCCCAACTCCGCTAGCGCAAACTTGATTTTTGGGGATAGGCCAAGGTCGGAAAAACTCAACACCATTTCTGTTTACCCTAACGCCTCCTCCTATACGATAGGATTACGTATATGAATACAATGGCCACCAGGGCAAATGAGGTGTAATATCCAAACCGAACAATCAAACTCAGTGGCAATTTCTTTGCTACTTAGGGAGAGGCTATTAAGTCTGAGTTCTCTTAGCGCGTTGCACGGCCTCAAGGACATGACTCAGTGGCCGAAGTCTACCCGCGAGTCACGCCTTGGTTGGCCGAAGAACGCGGTTAACGGCATCCGGGACGGAGCTTCTAAACCAGACCGTATGCGATCTGTGATCGATGAGGATGATACCTTCTCTCTTCAATTGCTCCCTTATGGCGTCTGCCTCAGCGAATCTTTTATTTTCCCTCAGCTCCCAGCGCTCCGCCACGCTTCTTTCGTATTCGTCGTTCCTCTTCGGCAAAGCGAAACCCATGAGATCTTGTAGCCTGCCCATGGCTCTGAGCACCACTTCAGCTTGATCCTTCGATAAGCCATCCTCAGCTGAGGCGCGCGCGAGGTAGGAGGCGTACCTCATAGTTGACGCGAGGGCCGATGGTGTATCCAGATCGTGAGTTAAGGCCGCCATCAGATCGTCCTCGAACTGCTTTGCGTTGTTCAAAAACTCCTCGCTCGGCGGTTCGCCCTTTGCCCTAGGGCAAAGGGCCTCTGCGTACGTGGCCTCTAACTGCAACCAGTTTCCCGCCGCCTCATCCATGGCCTTTTCGGAAAAGGTAAGTGGCGAGCGATAAGGCGAGCTGAGCAGGAAGAACCGGACCGCGTTTCCGCCCCAGCGGTTCACCGCATCTTCCACCGTGATGAAATTCTTCAGCGATTTAGACATTTTTTCCCCTTGTATGTTTAGCAAGCCGACATGCATCCATGACCTGGCAAACTCATGACCAGTAGCGGATTCGCTCTGGGCGATCTCGTTCTCGTGATGGGGAAATATGAGGTCCGAACCCCCACCGTGCACGTCGATCACCCCTAAATACTTCATAGACATGGCCGAGCACTCTATGTGCCATCCCGGCCGGCCTGGCCCCCAAGCGGAATCCCATTTGGGCTCAACGGGATCGCCCTTATAGAACTTCCAAAGGGTGAAGTCCAGGGGGAACTCCTTTTCGGGGTCCGGCTCGATGCGCGCTCCTCCCTTCAGGTTCTCCACCGACTGGTGCGAAAGCTTACCGTAGTCCTTGAACTTGGAAACCCTGAAGTAGACCCCCCTTGAGGTCGTATAGGCATAGCCGTTCTCCTCAATCTTCTTTATCAGCTCAAGCATATCGCTTATGTGGTCAGTGGCGCGGGGATACACATCCGCTTCCATAACGTTGAGCTTGCTCATGTCTTCAAAATAGGCCTGAATGTACTTATCAGCGACTTCCCTCGTGGACAGCCCCGTTTCTTTGGCCTTTGTTATTATGCGGTCATCCACATCGGTGAAGTTCTGCACGTATACCACGTTGTAGCCATTGGCCTTGAGTACCCGCCTCAATACGTCGAAGACCACGAATACGCGCGCGTGCCCCAGGTGGGGTTTGTCGTATACGGTTAAACCACAAACGTATATCCCAACCCGGCCGCTTTCGTTAGGTACGGGGATAACCCCCCTACTCATCGTATCATATATGAATACTTCCAATTGTCCCACTCAAGCCCGAACTAAGGGCTAAAAAGTTTATGTGCTGTTTCGCGAAGCCTTCGTTTTGGCGCGTTTTGCTCAGACCCTGTCCCTGTACCCGCTTCTTTGCTCCTCCTGGTCTTGGGCTTAGGTGCTTCTGCCTTACCGTCGGGGGTCTGCTCTGGAGAGGCGGTGCTGGCCTGCGAGGGCTGAGGAGCGGAGGCCTTCGAATCGGCTGATTTTTGTTGACCCGCGGGTTCCACATCAGGTGCGACCTGTTGCTGGCCCGCTACCGCCTGAGCCTGCCCTCCAGCCTGCTCCTTAACTTCTGGCGATTTGAAAACATACGTATCTACGAAGTGCACTAAGTAAATTTCGGGGAAATACTTGTTGATATCTCTAGCGGCAGCTGCCTTGAAGTAAGGCGCGTTTTCCAGCAGGTTTGCCCCTTCCGGTAGCTGCACGGTGCAGGAACCCTTGTCGAGGACCACTACGATATCTTCACGCTTAAGCCCCGAGAAACGGCGGTGAACCAATGCCTGTATCTTGTCCTCGGTTTTCTCTAACTTTGATCTAACCACGAAGTCGTAGATCAGGGTCTTCCCAGCCCTCGGATCGTTGAAGTCTATGAGGACCCTTCCCCCTCCAACGCTCAGGATCGTCCCCACCTCACCGTTTACCTCGACGAGGCTACCAACCCTCGGGGGTTCTTTCTTATCGAAGGCCCTCAGCGGGTAGTGTCTCTCCTTTCTTGGGTCCCTAGCGCCGTACGCTTTTTCGTACGGTACTTCGACAACGACCTCCTTGCCAAGCTCCGCCTGCCTTAGGGCATCCTCGAAGCCCTTGGTGACCCATCCCTGGCCCAGCACTACCAGGCGCGGCCCGTAAACGTCACCTTCCCTGTATATCCCGGCGTTTTTTGCGACCTCCTCTGAGGTGGTCTCGAAGACCTTCCCGTCGTCTTTGTTCTTCACGGTGTAGTCCACGTATATGAATGAACCGTCTTCAAACGGCAATGCATAGATTATTTGTTACTTGCCTTTATCCTCTTCGTTTTTGAAGGGGCTCGACGGGCGAAAAGACTAAAACGGGGTTGAGGATAAGGGCAAATTGAAATATGACGAGGATCAGTTGCTGCTTCTAACCCCGGGGCCGGTTTCGTTGCACCCCCGGGTACTGAGGGCGTTATCCAGCCCCGTGCGCTACCACAGGAGCGATGAATTCTCGGCCGCGCTGGACTGGGTGAGCAAATCCATTTCGGCAATCGAAAAAACGGAAAACGTGACCATCCCGCTGACGGGGTCCGGTACCGCCGCCATGGACGCGGCCTTGTCATCGTTACTCCATCCCAATACTAGGGTGCTTAGCTTCGTGAACGGCGCTTTCTCTGAAAGGATGTACGACATAGCCAGGTATTACTCCAGGGAAGCCAAAGCGTATGAAAAACCCTGGGGCACGGCTATCACGAGAGACGATGTCAAAAAAGCCTTAGACGACGGCCCATACGACGTCGTGACCATCGTGCACAATGAGACCTCGACTGCCGTGGTGAACCCCATGGGAGAAATCATGGACGAACTGCGCAAGAGCGGAGCCATCTCGGTGGTCGACGGCATAACCACCGTGGGCGGCGACGTGGTGGAAGTCGATAAGTGGGGGGTGGACGTGATGATAACGGCCTCCCAGAAGTGCCTAGGCGCTCCACCTGGTATGTCTTTTCTGACCATCAGCGAGAGATCGCTTTCGATCATGAGGGAGAGGGAGAGGGGCAATTCATATTACTTAGACGCCAGAAACTACCTCAAAAATGGGCACGTCAATATCCCTTTCACTACCACCACACCGATCCTGATGGCCGTAGAGGAGGCTTTGAAAATGATAGAAGAGGAGGGCATCGACAGCAGGATAAAGAGGCATCGTTCGATGGCAAGAACGGTCAGAGAGGGAATTAAGGCCATGGGCTTGCAATTGCTGGCGGAAACAGGCTACGAGTCCAATACCGTGACCGCGGCCTTCATACCCAACGCGAACTCCGTCATAGCAGCGGCTAAGAGACACGGTGTATTGTTCGCAGAAGGACAAGGACAGCTGGCGGGGAAAATACTCCGCTTTGGTCACATGAATTTGGTGGGCGAAAGAGAAGCGCTGACGGGATTGGCGGTATTGGAATTGGCGCTAAGGGAGACGGGCATCGACGTTAAGCGCTGTGACGGCATAGAGACCGCCATAGAACAATTTCTCGCGGGGCAGCCCTAGGCGAACCGCCTTCCATAAGCGCATTCGCAGCCATGTTCCGAACGCGCCTTCTAGCCGCTAAAGAGGAAAGCGCTTGAAGCGCCTCTGTGAACTCTTCTGGTGAAAGCAAAGGCCCCTGGACGTGGTAAACCCCCGCTCCGACCTTCACCTCGTAAGCGCTTGAACCCCACAATGATCCGCCGAAATGGATCGCTCCCTGCTTGAGTTTTTCCTCTACGATAGCCCTTGCGCTTTCAAGCACCCCCAACACTTTCTCGGGATCTCCCTCTAAAATACCGCTGATTAAGGCGGGTGAAGAGCGGCAGTAAGCGGCCAGCACAAGTAAGTTGGCTGTCTTTCTTTCTAAAACGGGATCACCCAAAAGGGCCGCACCTGATCGTGAGGTCGCTTAGCGCTTGCCTTCAATCCTGGCTCTTTTGCTCAGCGCACCCTCTTCACATCCCTCTATTATCGCCCTAAGGGATGAGGGCCCGCTTTCCTCAACAACCGTTCCCGTTACTACGACGTCAGCACCAGCGGCGACGACCGAAGCTGCGTCCTCCCGGCTCCTTATGCCGCCACCGACTATCAGCAATGTTTCATCTGGCACCGAGGAGCGCACCCTGGATACCGTTTCCGCAGGTATTGGTCTCTTCACGCCGGATCCCCCCTCTAAGTAGACTGCCCTCATGCCCATAAGCGAGGCCGCTTCGGCGTACGCCGAGGCGGCCTTATAGTTTTCGGGCTCTATCTCCTGAGTCATGCCCATCACAGAAACCACGCTACTCTTACCGAAGACTATGTAACCAACGGGGATTGCCTCGATTTTCATCCTTAGAACGAGGGGTGCCGCCTGAGCTTGAGCACCAACTATGAAGTACGGAGTTACAGAGTTCAACAAAGAAAGAAAGAGTATGGCGTCAGCGTTTTTGGCCAACCCGAACAACCCCCCTGGGAAAAGGATGACGGGGTTTCTTGAAACCTTTTTTATGGTATCCACGAGGGCTTCGGTCTGAGTCGGGTAGAAGCCCGTACTTCCCCCCACCAAGTAGCCATCGGTACCACAAGCATCCAGTTCCCCGATCACTCTCTCGAGGTTTGGGTCTTCCTTTTCAGGGTCGATGAGCGTAAGGTGGAGGTAACCCTTCTCCTTAACCTTGGACCTCATGCCTTTCTCTACGTTTCCCACCAACTCTATCGCGCCAAACCCGCTATTATGTCAACTAACTTATTATAGGCGTCCACTGCTTGCTGGTTTTTGTTGACAACAACCGTTTGGGTAAAACCGCAGACGCCACACTTCAGCACGAACTCTTTGTCGCCATTTTCTCTTTGCTCGACCAGCGTTGCGACCATGCTTTCGTTGTCGCACTTGGGGCACCTGAAAACCTTAGGTATGCCACGCCTTACCTTAACCGGTGTTATCTTTCTCCTTCTTCTCCTACCCATTTATGTAACCCTTTCAGGCAGATATTTAACTTTAGTTCCAGTTTAGGGACGGGTTCGCGGCGCAAAGGCTTACAAGCCGGGTGCAGTCCCTCGAAATCACTCGCTTGTTTGAAAGCCACCTCCATGCCGGGTCGAGCCGGGGATAAGTGCGATAGAGTTAAGTATTGGAGATCTATTTTATCAGGTTGTCCGAACCGGCTACTCAGCAGCTGATGAACAGTGCCTTTGGCAAGACAGTTCTACTGGTATTAAAAGGTGGGAAGACCATCAGGGGGTCCCTGAAGAATTATGACATCTACTTGAACGTGGTATTGGAGGGTGCGGAAGAAGTAGGTCAGGACGGCAAGACCAAAGAATTGGGTACTATCATCGTCAGGGGGGATAACGTGATAATCGTTTCTCCGATAACCTGAGCCTTCTTCAGCAGTTTCAAAATAGGTAGGTTTATGTATAATTTTGGACATGAACGATTTGCGTGTGCATGGGCAGTGGGGTGGTTGCAAAGACCCAAGACCTCCTTTGGAAAGGGAGGGAGGGGTACGTGCACATACAGGAGAGGGAGGGGACTGAAGGTGGAGGGCGCTTCCTAGCGCGATTGATGCGACCGCACGGTGCTACCTTCACTCCTGGGTGGGTGCGCCCTGAGGGGGGCGGAGCGGAAGACTCCCGATGGACTCGCGAGGGAGTTGAGTGAAGCCGTGAAGCCCGAGCTCTACGCGTACCACGGGTATGCCGATGCGTACCCGCGTGCGCCTACGTAGAGCGAAACCCGCTGGGATGGACTAAGCCCGTAGAGAAGGCGTACAACGCGGCCGCGATTTCGTTGACAACATTTTCGACCCAACGATTGAAAATGAGCGCATCGAACTGCAACGGCCTGAGAAAGATCAGGGCAGAGAGGTGTGCCTCGAAACAAAGGGGGAGGAGCTTTAGCAAGGGGTTAGCCGGTTTCATCCGCTCGGTCGCGCGTGAGATCGACTTGCTCGATCTGATGTTAAGGAGAATTAGATAACCTTAACTGAGGAGGAGAGACATCTCCCTCGGATAAATTTTAGGAAGGTGACATCTCGTGAAATTCTGCCCTAAGGATGGCTCGTTGATGCAGATAAAGAAGGTGGGAGGTAAGACCGTTTGGTACTGCCCCACCTGTGGTTACACCGAGGACGTAAAAAAAGCTTCAGAGGTCAAAGAAAAGGTATCTATAAAGCACGGTGAGAAGATGATAGAGATAAACCCCAACGACGTGAAGAACTTGCCCAAAACCAAGGTGGTTTGCCCAAAATGTGGGAAGGAAGTCGAAGCGTATTACTGGATGGAACAGACAAGAGCGGGAGATGAACCGATGACCAGGTTCTACAAGTGCTCAGTGTGCGGTTACGTTTGGAGGGAGTACAGTTAGCGCGAAAGGCTAATATCTCACGTTTTACGTTAAAGTGGCCGCGGTGGTGTAGCCCGGTCTAGCATGGGGGCCTGTCACGCCCCAGACCCGAGTTCAAATCCCGGCCGCGGCGCCTGGTCCAACGTGTTTTTCTGAACAACGTTTATATTTCGTCGCGGATCATTACATAGGTTGTCCAAAATCTACGTGAAGGGGCAATGGCTTGATGAGGATGAGATTTTATCCCTTTACAAGAAGAGGAAGCCTGTGGACTCCTCGCTGATACTCCAAAAACTCATCGAGAAGGGGGCGCCGTTATCCGTAGATAGTTTATCTACGGAGTTAAATGTGGACAGGAAAAACCTAAACCTGGCCCTCAGACGCCTGGAAAGGAAGGGCCTGGTGTGGAAGCTGAGGAAGGGGCCCGCCGTAGGCATAACGGAGCTGGGCTATAAAACGCTGCTTGCCCAGAAAACGAGCACGACGGGATAAGAGCGGTTTTTGTTTTGCGCTCATTTTTTCCCTTTTCCTCTCCTTCCCTCCTCTTGCTTCTACGCGTTAACCGATGGCGGGTCACGCCCTCGCCATAGGAGACTAATACTGAGAAAGGGAGCCGTCCCTCCTCGCCTTCAAAAAACCCATTGAGAACGTGATGAGCCCCAGAGGTACGGTCACCAAACTGAACAAGCCGAGCACCGCGAAATAGCTCATGAGAGCCCCCAAGGCGTAGCCATCAAGCAGCGCGTACCTTATGGCCTCCAAGCTCCAGGTGAGCGGTAGGATATAGCTAACCACCCTTAGCCAGAACGGCAGAACTGCGATGGGGAAGAAAACTCCTGAAAGCAGGTTGCTCACAGCGTTGAAAAGAAAAGATATGGGATTTCCTTGCTTGGTCACCATTATTATGCCAGCGGAGGCCATGCCCAAGCCCATGTTACTCAATATGGCGAGGACCAAGGCGATAACCGCGCCAAGCGCGTCGGCGTGGGCGAAGCTGACGCCCAAGACCAACGCCCCAACTCCCAGTATTACCCCGGCGTTGAGAGAGTTCAAGAGGAAAGCCCAGGCCGCATTGTAAAGGAGGAAGGAAGAAAGGCGAGTGGGCGACATCAGCACGTACTCCAACGTCCCCATGAGCTGCTCGTTGCGTATGCGAGACGAAAGGGTGGTGAAGGCGGAAGAGACGTACCCCT
>Ga0080003_1000789_pt1 | contig 19268 bp, 20 predicted proteins | sample JossMetagenome_FD_69206 | JGI IMG/M metagenome (GOLD analysis project Ga0080003, IMG submission 69206) | Hot spring microbial communities from Joseph's Coat, Yellowstone National Park, USA - JC2_E (SPADES assembly) (version 2) | ecosystem: Environmental > Aquatic > Thermal springs > Hot (42-90C)...
CCACGACGAGCAACTTCATGATTGGAGTCACTGCAGCCACCGGAAGCAGCATATACTGGTACTTCGGCTACATACAACCATTCATAGCAGCAGCAACAGCAATAGGAGTACTAATAGGGGCCTTCATTGGAACCAAGGTCCTCGTCAAATTAACCAATAGATTCGTCAGATGGATATTCATAGTAATACTCAACTTCCTCGGCGTCGAAATGGTTCTCAGAGGCGCAGGAATAGCTAGAATACTCGTTATACCTCTGGCGTATGAGTACCTCCTATCAACTGCGGCATCAATATTATTAATGATAGGTTTACTGCTTAAGTACGGGCGGAGGAGGTGATCAATATGGATATGGACTCGGTTATAGGCATGACCCTTAGGATCGGCGTGATAATAAGCATAATACTCATATCTATTGGGGTCGCGTTAATTATAGTGAGGGGGGAGGGCATGGGTTACCCATTAAGCGAGTTATCAAGCATGAGGAGCCCAGTCAATAGCAGCGTCATTCCAGTCATCACTGCAATTAATGAGTCGCCATCACTTGACGGCCTCTCCCTAATAGTGCTGGGCCTCATAGTATTAATAGCTACCCCAGTCATAAGGGTCCTCCTCGGCATAGCCTCATTTGCGATGGAGAAGGATTGGCTATACGTCGCCATAACCGTCATAGTCTTCCTGGACCTAATGATAGCCATATTCATAATACCAATGTTTCTAAGGTAAAATACAATAACAATTAGCTTCATTGATCGCCCGTCGATCATCATGGAGTCAGAACCAACGCGCTACAATCACTGATCAACTTAGCACCATAATACTATTTTAATGTTACTGTCTAAATACACGAGGATTCCCTCCAAAGTATTCAATGCGGCCCCGCCTAACTACAATACATACTAGAGGCGGAAACCATTCTCCTAGGTTTCGGGGTACCCCTGTCCCCTATCTTGATGAGCGGAGCTTCCCCTGAGTGCCCGAAGAATCAACCCATTATTGCCCTCCCTAAATATTGTGGGGAGGCAACTCATCCTAGCGAGTTGACAAAGCGAACTATAAGCCTCGCCCCTTGGGGCGGGGAGGGGAGTCAGTGTAACTTACGGTTGGATGGAGGCCAGTGAGGGAATCTGTTTCATGTTTTTCTAAGCCTAGCTATGAAGAATCCGGGCGAGTCATGTAGATGCGGGTAAAACCTAGCCACGAGGGAGCTAAATTCGCCGATGCCTTTAGACTTGCCCGGCACATCCACGTTCTCCACGGAAAAACCCAATTGATTGGCGTATGTGATATTATCCTCGTTCTCCATGGGGGTCACTGTGCAGGTAGAGTAAACCAGTACCCCGCCCGGCTTCAGTAATTTATGCGCGGTCTTAATGAATTGCCGTTGGTATTGGGAGAGGGACTTGACTTGCTGGAGGGTTTTAGCATCGAATATCTTTGGCCTAACCCCCATATCGCTACATGGCGGATCAATTAAGGCCTTATCAACTCGCCCCACCAGCTCCGGCCGATCTAGATCCATGAATCTGGAGTCTCCCTGGATTACTTCCCCATTAATTCCCAATCTCTCCAGGGTCTGCTTGATTTGATTAACCTTCTTGGCGTGCCTCTCTACTCCAATTACTCTGGATCTGCCCTGGGTTAATTGTATTACGTGGCTCATCTTGCCGCCAGGCGCAGCATTCATATCTATGATTAGCTCATCACTCATTGGATCAAGCACGTGTGAAACCCATTGGGCTGGGAGGGATTGTTCATAGAATAACCCATCCCTGTACTCGCTTAATTCATGTAGCTTCGGCATCATGTAAATTGACCCCATCACTTCAACGGCTATGCCGGGCCTACGGTTCAACATGCTGCTTCTATCCATGCGTGCCACGCCGATTGCGATCACCTCGCCATTGGGTGCAGCCACATTAACCTCATCGCCGACTTGTATGGGGTCAGCATAAAGCACGCCGGGACCATATAGATTAGCTCCTATATACACGCTCTCAGCCGCCTGCTTGTTCGCTATCACTACCTTCCTCGCCGAATTAATGCGGTTAGGACCATTTACGGGCATCCATAATGCCTCCCGTAGGGCATCATCTTGGTGAGCCTCGATTCCCTTGTTCCTTAATGCAGCTAAGAGGTCCTCTGGGTTGGTCTTAATGGTATTGGTTCTTATGTAGTAACGACTTGGGGGTCGCTTCAGTGACTTAATCATTGAATCCAGCTCTGAATCGCTGAAGAAGCTCAATAGGTATCCGTATAACTCGTCGTCCAACGAGATTCCCTCGATATCCATAAAAATGCCTGCACTGCTTAAGTATTAAAACCATAATTCAGCAAGTTATTCGTATAATTCAATTATTTAATTCCCCCTTATAAAACATCGATTCATCAAAACAGATGGATTTCCTGACAATAGAAATATTATTATAGTATCGATATATTAATCAGCTTGATCAGGCATGCAATTCATCGATTACTTGACGGCAATGATGACGCTCTCAATGACGATCAACCTAGAGGCCATGTACATGTCGTATAGGTTGGGAAGCGGCGCCGCCAGGGATGAGTTAAAATCAATTGGATTAGTTATGGCAATGCTGGGTCTCCCAACCACAATATTTGGATTAACCATGTCAATTACTTGGCCGCTTCCAGGCTCATATAATATCCTCTTCGGCGATGCATTCCTCTACTTAGGCATTGTTACTTTATTCGGCGGGCTATTGCTATACAATGTTGAGCCCGATAAGTTGAAGACAGCATCATTCCCGCTGGCCTTCCTATCGCTAATCACAATAATATACGGTGTCTCGATATATACCCATGGTCTCACCAGTTCCCCAATACTTGCATTCTCCTTTTATCTATTCGAGGGGTTAGGCGGCATAACCACTGCCCTATTGTTCTATAGGCGGATGAAGTCCGTGGCCTACGCCGTGATAGCATTACTAGCCATAGCCACGATAATAATGCTAATAATAGATGTTGGAGCCATATTCCAACACACAGTATTATTCGCCAAGTACTTGCCGTGAAAATAACATGAATGCGACTTAACTGACCTCCTCCCCGCCCTAAAGGGTGGGGGTTCCCCGAGGTCTAGAGGGTTACGCCCCTTTAATGGGCGCTACTCGATTATGATCCACGATAAAGGAGAGGGGCTTCTTTATTGCTGAGATCACTATGCCGGTAGCCTTCTTCAAGATATTCAACGCGCCGTTCAAGTCGGAATGAAGCTTATGACCCTTAGGACAGTTGATTATGCCTCTAGGCCCCCTCTCAACCCTAACGCCATGATAAGCACAGTACTTGGACGTATTATACTCGATGACCTCAAACACATGAATACCATACTCTTGAGCTTTTAGCTCTATGATATTCATTAACTCACGGTAAGACCACAAGTTCACAGTGAACTTATTGCCCTTATCCTGCGCAATGTTGAGGGGGTAGCCCAAGTAGATGGTTGAGACGCCTCGTTCGTGAAGCATCTTGAGCAAGTGAGAAGCGAAGTTCCTATACAAATGAAGTAGTCTCCTAATTAGTTTCTTGAAAAGTCTCCTCCTCTCCCTTGACAACTCCCCATACGCCTCGTATTCTTCAATGTTCTTCGCCTTATCCGCCGAGGACTGTGCCTCAGCTATCCTCTTCCCGAAATAGAAGTAATCCTCCTTCGCCCTAACCCCCTTATAAAGAAGCCAAGAACCATCATCAATCACCACGCTCGCTAAAACGTTGATGCCCAAGTCTATTGAAGCCATTTTGCTTCCCTTCGGTGATTTAACTTGAATGACCTTCCTCTCACCCCTCACTATATGCTTACTCCTCCTTCCCTTCCTAGTTACCTCGACGCCAACCTCCACTGGAATGGAGGCATACCAAGCATTTCCAACCTCATCGTAATAAATCTCCAGCCTACCTTGCTTGCCGTGCCACCTCAATCTACCCGTAAAACTGATTTCTAGGTGGAAGTCCTTGAGAATGATGTGGTTTCGCTCGTCCACTACGTACCTATCTTGTCTCACGACTAGGAGGGGCTTCCTCCCTCCAGTCCCCCCATCCTTCCAATAACGCGGCGGGCTTACGTGACTCATGTGGGGCGGTAGTTTGTTTTCCTTCCTCAGCTTTAGGAGGGAGAAGAATGAGTTCCATGCCTCATTGTTCTTCTGCATAACCGCTTGCGCGTTGACCCCCAATTCTTCCTTGTACTTCTCGTAGCATTTATCCCAAGTCCCCTCGAAGTCCACTTTTTCACCGCGAAAGAATTGCTGCCTCCTCTCGTAGTTAATCTCATTGAATAGCTTAGCAGAGATGTTTGCCAACCTTCTGAGTTTTCTTTCTTGGAAGCCGTTTGGTAGGAGGCGAACCACGTTAGTCCTCTTGTTGGTGTGCTTAACTTCGTGGATGCCCCCTCCCGGTATTGCGGGGGAAGTCGGCCCCCGCCCCCCATTCCCAAGAAATTGACCGGAAGAGGACATCCTAAGGAGGAATAGTAAGAGGTTTTTAAACTTTACCCCGCCCTTAAGGGCGAGGTTTGTCGTTCGTTTTATCAATCCTTATTTCTCCCTTTTCCAATCGGATTTACACTTATTAACGGCTCTCTCCAAGTCGCTGGGGTAATCAATATCCATTAATTCAATTGATTCATCCATTACAATGTTAATCCAATCGGTTCCTTCCCCCTTTATTAAAGATATGCCTATGGGTTCCTCTCCCCCATTCCTGTGAACCAGTAGGGTTATAATTGATGCATCTAGACGCATGGCTCTCTCCTCGAATTTCAGAACCGCTTCATAGATAAACGGCAAATCAACGGGCATCACGAGGAAAGGCTTTCTAATTATCCTCATCAGAACCCCTAGATCCAGCGAGTAATCGTCTCCACTGGTCATTACCGTATCGAGCTCATGCCTCATGCACCACCTAATCGTGTTTGGAGCGTTAGGGCTGACCGCAATGATGATCTTGTGATTGCTTAACGGCTTGATGACGCGCTCTATTAGGGGGGAGCCGCATATATCCAGCATTGCCTTCTCCGCGCCGCCCAGCCGGCTTCCCCTGCCTCCAGCCATCACTACCGCAATCATAATCCCTTAAAGCCCTATTTCCCGAATAACCATTAATTCCCCGGTCTCCACCGCAGCGGCAATCAGTAGAACAATCATGGATATGATCAATAGGATCAGCCACCTCCTGAGGGATATAGGTTCATGTCGTGTCATTGCTGAGCTGAGATCCATTGAGTTATATATGGAGATTGAATATGCCATGAGCTCCAGCCAGCCGTGGGGCATTAGAGCAGTCAATGCATACGTCACTGGAATGGCTAAGATACCCATGCGTGAATAAATATTTATTGACGCGGCGGCATAGCCCAGCAGTAACCCTGTCTCGCCCATGGAGAAGATGTAAGCCAATAATCCAATAAACGGTATATTAATTGCTAGATTTATGATTGCATTATGGGAGAATATCAAGATAACCGTATTGAGGCCCACCGATAAAGTTAATGATTTGAGGCTACTTATTAATCCACCTAAATCCAGTAACCCATACTCGGTTAATCCATACCCAATCACCTCAGCCACCAATAATATGGCGAATGTCAATGCATAGTAAAGCAGTAATCGCCGTGGATTTACATCCATGACTGAGGCCCCAAGCAAGTCTTATAAATATTATACCCAAGCCAGAATCCTGCGGCCGGCAGCTTAGATCTTCAGCCTAGGCCCCACCTATCGACCAGTATAGCGAATACTACTCCATAGACCAGGGTAGCTGCGTCCCACGGGAGAGAGATGTAGCTCCCCGTTAAGGAGAGCCTCACGGCTTGGGCAATGTACGTAGTGGGTTCAAGCATTGCGAGGGGTAGGAGATACTTAGGCACTACGCTGAGCGGAAAGTACACGGGCGCGAAGAAGGTTAAACCAAACCCGAGCAATTGGCTTACTTGATTCAGCAGCCTCCAATTCCGTATCTTCGCCGCTAAGGCGAGGCCTATCATTGAGCCTTGGAATGTCCCAACGATTAGCGCCACTAGTAGTAGAGCTATGCTGATGAGGCGAATCCCGAGGGAACTAATTAGCATTGCTATGCCTATTATTAGAAAGCCGGATGCAATCGCCATAATGTTATTCACGAGGGTTGATGTCATAGCGTATGCCCAAGCAGGAACTCCGCTGGCAATCATGAGGGAGAGCCTCCCCCTATCTCTATCCATGCCTATGGTCTGGGGAACAGCGACGAAACCCGTTATCGCTATTTGAAAAGTAATTGTACCTGAAATCAAGTAGTAAAGCATGTCCCCGGCAATTATGTATCTAAAGGAAAAAATCATGGCGATCGGAAACATTATGAGGAAGAATATATTGACTAACACCCATGCCTTCGCCTCCTTAATGAACATTAATGCGAGTGCAAGGATCTCCCTAAGCACTCTTCATTACCTCTAGGTAGACATCCTCCAGGGAGGGAGCCCTCACCTCGAATCTCCCGCTTAGCTTCGAAATGAAATCCCTCACCTCATCCTCCTTAATCCTGTAAAGCATTCCGCTCTCTAGATCGATAACTTCATAATAGTAAGCAAATCGTTTCCTAAGCTCCATGGGCGTCCCCTCCCCAATCACCTTCTTATTAATGAAATAAACCCTATCCGAGAGCGCCTCCGCCTCCTCCATGTAATGGGTGGTTAATAATATGGATCTCCCGCTCCCCTTAAGGCTTCTCAGTAATTCCCATAACTCCCTTCTAGCCACAGGATCAAGCCCCGTCGTAGGTTCATCGAGAACCATAACATCAGGCGAGTGAACCATGGCCATCGCGATAAGCGTTCGCCTCTTCAACCCACCCGATAAATCCATGACGTACTTATCCCTATACCCCAGCAGTCCAAGGCGATTAATGGTATCTTCAGCCTTCTCCCGAGCCTCATTCCTGGAGAGTCCCCTTATCCTAGCCGCGTAATACACATTATCAAAAACCGATAAGTCATAATACGGCTCTGCCTCCTGGGGAGTAACTCCCATCCTCCTCCTCACTTGTCTATTACATGGGTCCTCATTAAGAACCTTAACTGACCCGCTCTGCGGCTTAAGCTCACAGTAGAGGTGCCTAACTAGCGTTGTTTTGCCGGCGCCATTAGGACCAAGGAGGGAAACCAATTCCCCCCTCCTGACCTCAAGGCTAACGCCATCAAGCGCCAATACATTACCAAAACTTCTTCTTAATCCCACTACTTCTATCGCTAAATCCATTATACATCGCTCATAATATATTATTTAAACTTAATCCGAGTTCAAGAAAGGGACCTCATGGAGCCCCCTCCTAGCGATGATTGAAGACCTGACCGCTAGTATCTTCCCGGCCCTGAGGGTTTCCAGGTAAAGGATTGCATTCCCTTATTGGAGCGCTCTCTTTAGAGTACATATAAAGGCCGGGGGAACTCGGTTTGAGGGATCCTTAGATGAAAGCTAGGTACTCGTTAGGTATGAGTACTCATCATATACTAGCTTGGCTAGATCCTTCATGCCTAGTCCCGTTAATAGATGGGTGATCAATAGGCTGCCTCCGGCTCCAACGCCCTCCTTAACGTATCCCTCATCGAATTTACGTAGGCCTGGATATGGCGAATCGCTGAAGCTTATATTAGCCGCCGCGACTGGTATTCCGATTTGCTTGGATATTGATGCTATATCGGATGACTTATCCATTGCCACCCATGCCGTGGTCGCTATTATCGCATTGCCATCAAACTCGGCCCCCAGTGCCTTAGCTATGGCCGCGACAGCGGTCATTTGAGTGCCGCCCGCCAATATGATTTTTCGATCGCTCTCCAGGGCGCCAATTAAGTACCCAGCCATAGCTATGTGAACCGGGTCCCCAATGCATGCCAGCACTTCATCAATATTAGCGCTGCCGCACTTGCTTAGTCCCTCCTTTACTAGCTTGATCTTCAATTCATGGGGATTATTTGGACTGGCGCTGCTTACCTTGCCGTATGCATCGTATCCGAGTCCCTCCAGTATGGCGAGTGCAGTTGTTGTTCCGCCGGGTATGGATTCCCCCAATGCATGTATATCCGCGGCCTCACCTATGTTCCTGGCTAATTGCCTGGATTCCTCTAGGAGGCCCCTCACATTGCTTAGAGGCAATGCCTTTCCGCTATTAACTGGATTAGCGATTATCCTGCTGGGGAGACTCACGTGAGGCACAAGCGGCTCAGCGTGTGCGCCGGCATTTATTATTAAGTGAGGCAATTGTTTTTTCCTCATCATTGCCCTAGTTATTATCGCCGGCGTAGGTAATCCCTCTGGGGTTACTGGGATTACCGGCACTGTCCTCGGCTTACCCAGCTCCAAGTACTCGACATCAAGCGTGGGCGTGAGGAGAGTGCCCTCCGGATCTGGCCCAGCAATGCTTATGCCAGGTATGGTTGACGTTAATGTGCTGCCGATGAAGAATGACCAAAATATGGATGAATGCCTCGCCTCCTCCAGCAGCCTCGCCGCCTTCTCCTTTTCATTTATGTAGAGGATATCCATGTAGACCTCATGTTGATTCATTTTTAAGCATTGAGGCTATGTGGTGACCAAAAGGAATTACATCCGTGATGCATGGAGAAGCTGTGGGGGTCACTCCATGGGGACTAGATAAGTTTTTATGGAGGTAATCGTGATGTTACTATGGATCTGCGCGAAGTGAAGAGGAAAGCTGAGATAGCGTACTCTGCTGAGGATGCGGCGCTTAAGTCGCTGCTCGATATAAGTAGGGAAACGGGCGCTGAGGTAAGGGATATATTGATTCAAGTGATTTTCGAGACGGCGCTTCATAGGGAAATAATGAGGGGCATAATTACGGCTGTGGAGTTGACGGAGCAAGCATATGGGGAGTACTTTAAGGGAAGCATGTCTGTGGAGAACGTGAAGCAGGAGTTGCTTAGGCAGGATGAGATAGAGAAGGAGGCATATGAATTATACCTGGATATGGCTAAGACGGAGGAGAATACATTGCTTAGAAACATTTTTGATGCCATAGCGAGAAGCGAGGAGACGCATCACGCATTGATACGATACATCAATGTCAAGCATTAATGGGTCGCCTCATTGTTAATGATAGTGGGTAGGTTTATAAGGAGGCACGGCCTCCGCGAGCGATGCGTGCAGGCCTAGTAGCGTTTATTGCCGCATTGATTGCCGGATCATCGCTGCTTCTGGCTAACTACTTGGAGCCAATAATTGTGACCGTGGAGTCCAGCTACATTCATTCAGGTGAATTCGTGTCCTCCTCATTGTTAGGCCAAGTAGTGATTAATGCTGCTTCGGGCTCCGCGTCAATAACCCTAACGCCGCTCTTCTTCGAGTTGAGGATGACCTCGCTTCTCCTCGACGTTATTGGGCTCTCCCTATCCGTTTATCTTTATTCATATATTAGGAGGAAATCATCGTGGAGCAGCGTAGTGGATAAGATGCGTGATCAGCCGCTTCTCTTAATGCCGATAATATTGGTTGCCTCCGCCGTGGTTTTGCTTATTCCAATGCCGGTCACCGTGGCTGCATCAAGCGGATCCATAACCATATTAACAAATATCTACTTCGTAGCCTCGGGCCTCCTATACTTTGCCGGAGTGGCTTTAGCCGTTATCTTGATTAGGTTTTATGGGTATGGGTACGATATATCGTACAGCGTGTTTAATTTTGATATGCTTGACTCGGCCACTATTTATGTGGATCAATTAGATGAGACGCTCGCTGCCTAGATGGCTTTTTATGTTCAATCCACTTAACCTCTAAATTTATAAACGATTATCTGAGGGTTCCGTCTAAGTATGCCTCATAGATCTAGACACAAGAGAGGAAGCAGCGGTTCCACGAGGCCCCCCAACAAATCGCCGCCTCAGTGGTTGAAATACACCTCGGATGAGACCGAGCAATTAATAGTTGAATTATATAGGAGGGGCTTCACTCCATCCCAGATAGGCATAATCCTGAGGGATCAATACGGCATTCCACTAGCCAAGCCAGTGACCGGCCGAAGCATAACCAAGGTCCTCGAGAAGAATAAATTAACGCCGGACATACCGGAGGACTTAATGTCCCTAATAAAGAAGGCCCTAAAGATAAGGAGGCACTTGGATGAGCACCCCAAGGACATGTCGGCAAAGAAGGGGCTAATACTGACTGAGTCCAAGATCCGCCGATTAATAAGATACTATAAGGGCATAGGCCGATTATCAAGCGACTTCCAGTACTCTCCAGAGAAATTCTCAATAGCTGTATGACATGCAGCCCCTCGATGAGTCAACGCTACTGAGGAGCAGCGATCCTTTATTGATAGTTACAGCGCCCACCACTCACGACGCCCTCCTCGGCTTCTCAATTCTTCTTAACAGGTACGTGCTCGGCCTGGAAACCCACTTCACATTCTCATTATCGATCAACAGCAGGAGAATCGCTGAATTACTTAATCTATATAAGGCATCAGTGCTCATTGGGCTCGAGAATAATGTGCCGAGACTAAGCGCGTCAGACTCATCGCTCATAATATACATCACCGATATTTCCCCCCGCTTCAAGATAGAAGCGCCAAGCAATGTCAAACTCCATGATTGGACGCAGCTACAGTACTTAGGGGGAATAGGGGATAAAGTAGCCACCCTAGCCCTCATCGGCAAAACCCTGGATGATGACTCACCCTACGCCGCATTAACGCGTTTCCAGAAGATAGATAAGAACCTGACTAGGTCAAACGTGCCAGTCGCGTTCTCCATCTCAAGCAATGATCCTCGACTAAGTCTCTGGCCCCTCATAATGAACGAGGTCAACGCGAGCGGCCAATCAATGGAGGTGCTTCGCGTCCTGCTCTCCAGGTTACCCAATGAATTCACAAGCACATACATGGATTATATATTGGTGCCATCAATGTGGTTAGGCAATATAAACCTGGCCAAGCTATACCTATTGGTCGAGGCGCATATGGCCCTTAATTCAAATGATACAGAGGAGGGAAAAATGCCGCGACTCCCACTGCTTCTCCTAATGAATGCGTGGCGATCCCCCTCGCTGCTAGATGATGAGTTAAACAGGATTGCGAAGCCCTATATCGATCTAGTTAAGTCAACTATCTCAAAAATGCTCTCGGCCTTATCTAGGTCCCGGCAATACGAGTTCATGCTCAGCGATAACCTAGTATTGATTCACAGGATCTGCCAGATCCTGAGTTACCTAGACTCAAGATACGTCGTTAAGCTAGTTCATAGAGCCAGCGCCGCTAAAATGATTTGTGTGCCCGGAAACGCGACTCCCCCCAGCGGGGATATAGCTTTCTATAAGGGAAATAGGTACCTCAGGATAGTTGAGCAAAGCACGACGTAACCCCTCAACCCGGAAATATATAGGCACTAGCACCTTAGGATCCCGGGAACCGTTTTGAGCCGCTCATGTGCATGAACATAACTCGCATCAATGATAAGAACGACAAACCTCGCCCTTTAGGGCCTGGGGAGGAGGTGAGAGGCATGCATCTGGGATGAGTGACGGATAGATATGGGCGTTAGTTGAAGATTCGCAGAGCCCCCTATGGGCTGGGCGATTCACTCGTGTGCTCAATGCGTAATAGCCGCCTCAGTTAAAAAGGGGGATGTTGAGTGCCGCTTCCGTGGTTAGTGCTGTGCATATGGAGTATAGGGATCTACGTAAGATACCTTACTTATTGATGTTGATAATGAATGGAGTCAATGATGTGGAGTCAAGGCAGATAAACATAACGAAGGTAGCTGCTCAGCTAGGCACGACGCCTCAAAACTTGTCTAAGATACTTAGGAAACTGGAGTCAGACGGCATAATAAGTAGGTCACCCGGCGATAAGATAGAGGTAAGATTAACCCCCAAGGGAAGCGAGTTATTGAAGCAAGTGATAACCCTGATCGGCCAGTACCTTGGCCAGTCACTAACCGTGATATTGAGGGGTCGAGTCGTATCCGGGCTTGGGGAGGGCAGGTTCTATATGAGCCTTGAGGGATATAGAAAGCAATTCGTGGAGAGGCTAGGCATAAATCCATACCCAGGCACATTAAACGTGAAGATAAATGATGAATACATAAGGGAGAGAATATACTTGGAGAAGCTGCCCGGCATAATAATTGAGGGATTCAGGAACGGCAGTAGGTCGTATGGCTCAGTCAAGTGCTTTAAGTGCAGCATAAGCGGCATTCCATGCGCAATGCTGATAATTGAGCGCACGCATCATGGGCCCGAGGTCGTTGAAATAGTTGCCGAGAAGAATCTGCGGGAAACCCTTGGCTTAATTGATGGGAGTGAAGTCGAGATAACGGTCAATATATGATAAGGCCATTGCCTGATGCGATCTTTCCACTTGGAAATATTTATGTCGAGGCGGCCAGGTAATGAAGTGCTATATTAATTAAGCGGAGTTACCGCTTGTTTCCCGTGGAGTACTGGATCAAGCTGGATGAGTGCATTAATCCCTGGTGCGTTGCGTCTGGTTCCTGGATTCTACGCGAGTTATCCCCGACTCTATCAATTGATGATGGGACACCGGTGTTTGAGGGGGAACCCATTGCTGTACTGAAAGATCCGAAGTGGGAAGCGGTGTATGGCATGCTGCTTAAACTAAACGTGGCCATATCAACCGCATCGATCATCCTCTATGCCAAGATGATGAGCGGCCTGCCGATCTATGTTTACTTATCCCAATTGGCGTGGCCCTGGAGCGACTCAGTTAGGGCAGGAGTATCCGGGGGCTTGGATGGGGTTCTCAGCGACGTGCCGAGCGGCATTGAACCGAATGTTGGGCTCCCCCTCATGAGGATGGGCGACTTCAAGCACATTCGCGACTTCGATTCATCCAGTAAAGGCGTCATCATAAGAATGCGCACAGCTATTTCCCTCAAGGAATTAAGGAGCGCCTTAATGGATGTGATTTACCCCATTAATCCCAATGCGATTGTATTGGTTGAGACGACTCTAGATGCATTGAGGAGAAATAAGAAGGAAGCGGAGGCAATCCGCGACTCCGTGGATGGACTCCTAATTAATCCCCTCGGGCTAGTGTCAAGCCTCTCCATATCCCCGGCGCGCCCTATTAATCTCTATAGGTGCAGGTCCTGCTACATCGATTACGAGAGCGAGTCAATCATGAAGAAGTGCCCCAAGTGCCAAGGCAGGCTAGTGCCGCTTCTTCACGGGCGAGTCACCGAGGTCAGCGACGTAAATAAGTTAAGGGCGCGCGCCTTAACTAATTTAAAGTATTTAAGGAACGCAGCCGCTCAAGTAGTGCCATCCAGGTGGTTCACATTCAAAGACGCCTAGACCTAGCGCGGTTCCTGAGGGAGGATTCATTTATTCGATCAATACAGGACAAGGGTCTCCAGGTTCTCTTCGTCACTGAGGAGAAGGGGGAGGACGAGCAATTAATGGATCTAAGCAGTGTAGAACTGGATCCACGCATAAGGAATGCATTGCTGGGGCTCGGCATTAAGGGGCTCTATAGGCATCAGGTCGAAGCCATTGAGAGGATAATAAATGGGGAAAACACCATAATAGTGTCCCCCACTGGCACAGGCAAGACCGAGGCCTTCATAATTCCCCTCATACATAGATCATTGAGAAATGGGGAGAGGCATATGCTGATTTACCCAACTAAGGCATTGGCGCGGGACCAGGGACGCCGCCTCAATCCCTTGCTCATGGCCATGGGCGCCAAGGCCGCGGTCTATGATGGTGACTCCCCCAACGAGGAGCGCGCGGCCGTGTATGGAGGCGCCGCTCCCCTCATCTTAACTAATCCAGATATGATAAATGTAGCCATGCAGCACGTGGCGGAGTTTAGGCTGGCATTAAGCCAGGTAAGGTACGTGGTCCTGGATGAGTTTCACATATATAATGGCGTTCTTGGGACCCATGCGTATTACTTGATTAGGAGGATGAAGCGAGTGAATCCAGGGCTTAGATTCATTGCGGCCACGGCCACTATTGGGAACCCGCTGGAGCACTTTACCCGCATAATAGGGGAACCCGCTTCCCTGGTTCAGGGGCCTCAACGCCGTCGAGGCGTGGTGAGGCATGTCTTGATTAAGCCCATTGGGGTAAGTAGGTTACAGGCAGCCACTAGAGTGATCGAGCGGTGCCTGGAGGCAGGCATGTCCTGCATAATGTTCGCCGATAGCCATAGGCTAGTCGAGCTGGCTAAGCTTATTCTGGATAAGGGGAAGTGGGGGAGCCAGGCACGGGTTCACAGGGCTGGGTTAAGCGTTGAGGAGAGGCATGAGGCGGAGGATGACTTCAAGGCCGGCAAGGTACGCGCGCTCCTAGCCACTCCAACGCTGGAGCTGGGGATTGATGTGGGGAGCATTGATGCCGTGGTGCTTGCAACTACTCCGCCCAGCTTCTCGAAGTACATGCAGAGGAGCGGTAGGGCGGGCAGGATGGGGCAATTATCCTACGTTATCCAGGTATTGGGCGATGATCCAATGAGCACTTATTACGCCAGGCACCCAGCCGAGTTTTATGGGAGGAGCCCTGAACCAATGTATAGTGAACCCAATAATAGTGATATAGCGTCGCTTCACCTGCTCGCTGCCTCGATTGAGAGTGACTTAACGCTGGGCGACTTGAATGAATTCGAGCTTGGCGTTATTGATGAATTAATTGGGCGCGGATTGGTTGCGGTGAGGAGTGAGCGAGTGATTCCAACGCTTCTGGGGAGACAATTACTGCGCCGCTTTGTGACGATTAGGGGCAGTGGGGATGTGGTTAAGATAAGGAGCGGGAACCACACGCTGGGATATAGGGAATTACCCATGGCGCTGCGGGAGCTCCATAAGGGAGCTATTTACCTGCATGGCGGCCGCGCATATGAGGTTCTGGATCTGAGGCTTGACTTAAGGTTGGCAATAGTTAAGCCAACTAATGCGGGCTTCACCACTAAGCCCCTCTACACCACGTTTCCCCGCGTCGTGAGGATCATTGAGGAAACCAAATTAATGGAGACCCCGGTTCACTACGCTGAACTGGAGATCACTGAGACAGTGGTGGGCTTCGTTAAGAGAGGCCTTGGGAGGGATACCTCGCTTGGGGAGGAAGCCATTGAGCCCGTATCCTACGGCTTCAGGACGAGGGGACTAGTTCTTTACCTACCCCAGTACCAATTCTCCAACTTCGAGGCGAAGAATATGCTGGAGAGCGCTAAGGCGTATCACGCGGTTGAGCACGTATTAATATCCGCCGGGGAACTAGTTGTTAATGCGGCGCCAACGGATATGGGCGGCGTCTCTCTGCCGACTGGCCACGTCGTGATATATGACGCGCACCCCGGTGGTTCCGGCGTAACGAGGCTCCTCATGGATAGGTTAGGGGATGCATTGAGGATGGCGGGCGAGATAGTGTCTACCTGTAATTGCGAGGATGGTTGCCCCAAGTGCATTTACTCTCCATACTGCGGCAATAATAATAGATTCCTCTCCAGGCATAACGCTATTAAGATAATAGACCTAGTTAAGCGGGGCTCCTCCTCAACAGCAACGCCCCTACCCAATATAGATACCTATGCATAACACTCGACTACCTCCCATTGGTCATACTCATTATTAAAATTAATTGCCCCTCATAATGCATCCAGTGATGGATTTAATGATAAAACGATCGGCAAGCCTCGCTCTTTAGTGCGGGGAGGAGGTCAGTGGATTTGAGAATATTAGCGTAAATTGGATGGAGCTATTGTAGTTGCTGTATTGTGCCGTGGGCTATTAGGAGCATTATTCCCGGTATTAATCCGCTGAATATTAGGGCGATTATGCCCCAGGCAATGGAGTTCATCGACTTCAGGGTAGCTACGTCACCGGCATTGGCTGCCTTATACATCTTATAAATCCTCACGGTGACCACTATGGAGATAATGAAGAATATAAGGAAAATAATGCCATATGTAATAAACATGCCCATGATTAACGTGACGGGAGCGCCAGGAGCGACTACATAGAAGAAGGGCACTATTGCCAGCATGTATATTGTAGCTATTAGGAAGCCTATCAGTGCCAGGATCGCGAATATTAAGCCCACAAGCAGCTCCGTTCTTATGCTGCCTAAGGCTGGATTCTGTGGTTGATTGGACATAACAATAGACTATTGTCCTAAGTTTTTAAGTTTTACTGTAAATGTAAAAATCACATGTTAATTAATAAAATCATAGTTATATTATTAAATTAATAAATATTTAATAATTTAACGATTTAATGATACTATTTTATTAATTAACATGAATTATTACGAGAAATGATGGCCATCCTCTAATAAGGCAAGGTTGGACTATCGATTAAATTTAGTTGAATGGGTTTTCATAATGGGAATGGTTCACTTGTTCAATTTTAAAAAAACATATCATAAAAACGTAAATTCAGATATTAAGGTATCTTTCTTATGGTGCGGGGGGTTGGAATTTGAACCCACGCAGGCCTATGTCAACGGATCTTAAGTACACTAATATTCATGATGCACGACCAAGGTGATATTCTCTAAAAACAGAACTATTAAATAAAAGTAGTGGACAGTATGGTTAATCAACAATGGGGTGGTTTGCATGGATCCTGACTTGATTAGGGGAGGCTCCGCAGGACGTTAGGCGTAGGGTCCTTGAATACGTGGCTTATTAAGCGCATTGGGCCTAGTGAACTGGGTTCAATAAGACCCACCTCTACAGGGTTAGGCATGGCCTAGTGCCAATAAGCGATGAACTCTTCAAGGCACTCCTCAAATTCATTGACGTTGATGAGTATGCTCGCCTAGTAGGCTCTGCCAGCTGGTTGAGGCGGCGCCTAATGATGCCGTGCGTGTTGTGAAGAGGGCTCTTGTTGATTCAGGCTACTGGAACCTGTTGTTTGAACTGCTTAGGCAAGCCCTTAGGGGCGAGTCCCGTGAGTACAGGGCTTCCTGGACCGTGAGGGAGACTGATATTGAGGAGCCTGTTAAGGCTAAGAGGCTTAGGGGGCTTAGTGAGAAGACGGTTAGGGATGAGGCTCGTTATATTCGCCTTGCCTTGAGTGAGTTGAATTGGGCCCTCGCACCTGATGTAGTCAGGGAGTACCTTGCTGAGCTGGCCGAAAGTGGTGAGGATTGCGTCCTCAAGCACACTGCGTACAGCCTTAAATCACTCCTCAAGACAATCCTCAAGCCCCGTGACCCAGGATTATTCGCACAATTGTACAACGCCTTCACTGTCTACAAGCCGAGGAACCATAGTAGGGTTAAACTACCGACCCTAGGCCAGCTTAGGGCAATTTGGAAATAACTGTCAAAGTGTAGAGGCAAGGTTCTACTTTACAATACTAGCAGAGTGCGGGCTCAGGCCCGGTGAACCATTCATACCGAGTGTTGATGATTTAGACCTTGAGCATGGCGTAATACGCATTGGTAAGGTTACTGAAACAAAGCGTGCCTTTGTAGCCTTCCTGAGGCCCGAGGTCGTGAATTGGGTTAGGGAGGCTTACCTACCAGCAAGGGAGGCATTGGTTAAAGCCAAGCTTGATATTGTGAAGGCCGATTACCTAGGCATCAACGCCAACGCCGAAGACTGGACAAGGAGACTAATACCCTTCGACAGGGATAGGCTATGCAGGGAGATTAAGGAAACAGCCAAACAGGTTCTTAACCGTGAATTCGAGCTCTACGAGCTTAGGGAATTCTTCGCCATATGGATGATAAGCCAAGGCGTGCCTGAGTCCATAGTCAACACCCTGCAAGGCAGAGCACCACCAAGCGAATTCAGGATACTGGTTGAGCATTATTGGAGTCCCAGGCATGAGGAATTGAGACAATGGTACCTACGCTATGCGCCTAGGGTTTATTGTTGATTTTTGCTGTTGCATGGTGCTTGGTGAGCCCATGGTGGGTAGTGCCTTAATGAATTGGTTTAACATTGCTAGTTAACCTGAGCAGCCAGCTTACTACGTAACTGGTGAAGCCGGGTACAGGATAAGGTAAATGAACGTTATATTTAAAGGTTCATTAGTGGTATTATGGGCATGGGGGGCAGGCAATTGAACTGGAGGAGGGATTATTTGATTGTTATTGTCGCCTCCCTACTCGCCGTACTGTTCATATACCTTATCCTATACTGTGCTTCACTAGTCATCTTGAAGCCTATTATTGGACAATGGAATGTGACGGCTGTTGCGTTTAGGCCCATCGTTAACTCGACAATGCTGATCATCTACGTGATATCGCCATTCAACGCCTACGAGGCGTTAATATTGCACGTGGGCATTTTCCAATACTTTGCACTTAGCGTTTTCTTACCGACCGCAATCCTCGCATTAATCCTGATGCTTGTGCCGGTATTGTGCCAAGTGGACTGTGAGGCTGTGGGTAGGTTGTTTCTGATCCACTCCTTCGCCCTAGCCCTAGCCACGTCATACATTACGTCATTCATTATTTGGCTAAAGTTGGGTAAGCCGGGCATCGGCACATCGATATACATGGAATTCACACTAGCATCAGCAATATACGTAACACTATATTCAACAGCAGCATTATTAAAGCGGCTATTGGAACAGCCAAGGTCTTTAAGGCACCTCCTCATGAGGTTCGTTACGCGTATAGTACCCCCACTATCGGTGTTTATCGTTATCATAGTTAGCGTAGCCTACTTAATGTTCAAATTACTACCACCAACACCACCACACCGAATAGGTTTGGCACTCACGGTAATAATATATATTTTGTATAGTTATCGTCATTTTCGTAATTGGGTTCGACATTTACCTGTACATTCGTTATCCTAAGATGGTTGGGCCTGAGGTATTCACCGGAGTCTTGATTGCCGTTGTCACCATAGCGCCCTTTACTTACAGGAGGTAGGTAGCTGTTCCTATCTTAAGGATTGAGGTTCCTGAAATTATTGAGAATAAAAAACCCATACTTACCACCGTGAACCCACAATCACCATGTATATGTTCATTAATCAAACAACGCATCACCAAACTCTTATATGAGGTTCATCAGTTACCTATTTATCCCATTCATCAAGATATCGGTTACTTGAGACTTAGGGTTAGGAACTTGGGTCTAGCCGCAGCTAGGGACTGCGTTTTCCAGGTTAGGATTATTAGGTGGCCTTCTAATTGACCTGTTAACTGCCACACGCCGAGTGATTAGTATGCGGATTGGCAAGACGTTACGTGGGCCGATAGATTGCTAAGTATTGTGATTAGGCCGAACGATGTTAGGTACGCGAACATAATCATAATGCCGCTCCAAAACGC
>Ga0080003_1000790_pt1 | contig 19244 bp, 21 predicted proteins | sample JossMetagenome_FD_69206 | JGI IMG/M metagenome (GOLD analysis project Ga0080003, IMG submission 69206) | Hot spring microbial communities from Joseph's Coat, Yellowstone National Park, USA - JC2_E (SPADES assembly) (version 2) | ecosystem: Environmental > Aquatic > Thermal springs > Hot (42-90C)...
CGCGATACCTTGAAAAGAAAGGTCAGCACTCCGTTGGAAGTAGATAGGTTCACAAAAACGACAGGCATATGCATGTACTGCGGTTATTCTCTGCATTTGAATCTGTCCGACAGAATGTTCAAGTGTCCTTCCTGTGGGCATGTGCAGGACAGGGATGTAAGTGCAGCGTATGTGACAGAGTATGAAGGACTTTCCCTACGGAACGTAGGGGAGACGCTCGTGGATGACAATGCCTCTACAAGTAACATGCTGGAATACCTGAAAAGTATTCCTCATGTGAAAGCAAGCATTTCTGATGAAGCGAGAAGCCCTGAACAAATGGATGTGGCTCATATAGAAGTCCCATCCGTGAGGGTGGGGTAGTTCACTGAAAGGAAAAGTGAAGATGTTCAATTCCTCAAGAGGATTTGGATTCATCACAGGAGATGACGGAAAGGACGTATATGTGCACAGCACTGCAATAATGGATGGTGCAACACTGTCTGTAGGAGACAGCGTAGAGTACGAAGTAGAGGAAGGAGAGCGCGGACCTAGAGCAAAGAATGTGAGAAAGCTATAACGCTCCTATTTATTTTTATTTATTTTGTTTATTTAGTTTATTCTGTTTATTTTTGCAATTCTATTTTTATTCATGGTTCTTTTTTCGGCTTGTTTTTGTTTACCTGACTGTAAAGTTTTTAGGCATACTTACAAATTCGGCGGTTTCTTCATCTCAGCAAAACGAAAATGGTTAAAAGTTTGCTTTACAATGTATAATGATGCGATGGGAAGAAAAGATTATGATCTTGATGATATAATAAAGTCGCAGGAGGAGCGTGAGAACAGGGAGGCAACTGCAAAAATAACTTCCGACTCTAGCGCAGAGTCCGGCAAAGTATATCTTGGTGTGATAGAAGCTTATTTTTCCAGGCTCGGCGTTGCCGCATTGAAGCTTGAGGAAAGCCTTGCAGTCGGTGACATAATAGAAATAGGCGATGAAGAGGAAGCTATAAGGCAGAGGGTAAGCAGCATGCAGATAGACAGGAAGGACGTGAACTCTGCAGGCAAAGGTGACTCTGTGGGCATACTTGTAAGGTGTCCTGTGAAGGTGGGCACAAGCGTATACAAAATATACAGATTTTAGCCCGCTGTTTTTTCCTAATATGATTATCTGATGCAATTATACATGAGCACGGCATTAGACTTATTTTATGTCTCGCGCCACCTGTTGAGTTTGATTGCCAGGAAGAAGTACACTATAACCTCTATTACGAGCACGGGTATGGCGTATACAGGAAACTTTGAGATTCCGAATATACCCTGCGCAAGCATTGCTGCGGGTGTAACAGGCGAGATCATCAATACGTACAGCGCCGTCTTGGGTATAAGGGCATAAGGATAGAAAGTTGGAGGAATTACTGTAAGCACGAGGCTCACTATCCCCGCTATGCCCCATACGTTCCTTATGTGCTTTATCAGCCCGACTATGATAAAGGCGATAGAGGAGGCAGCAAGCATTACCAGTATAAGCACGCCTGTAAACGCCAATGCCTTTGGTATTGTAAAGATATGCAGCAGTAGTCCTATTACCGCATAGACCGCAACTCCCGGAAGCGAGTTGGCAAGATAGGAAAGCGCCATTGCGAACATATAATCGTAGAAACTCACGTTTGTTGCAACAAGAAGGTCCTGAAAACGCAGCTGGATCCTTTGAAATGCGGCATCACTGCTGCTGTATATCGCGTTTGAAGCTATTATTGCTATGAATCCGCCCACAACCGCCACTTCTATGAACTTGCCCTGGGTGAATATCGCGATGAGGAAAAGGAAGGCAAGAGGGTACATTATTGATGAGGCTATGTATGACAGGCCTCTCGGTATGCTTACAAGGCCGTAGTACCAGGTGAATACACCTATAAACTTAGGCTTCATATTCCACACCGTTTACTATGAAAAGGTCGTCAAGCGTGGGCCTCTTTACAGAGTAGCCTAGCTTTATGAATTTTTCTGCCTCTCTCGGGCTGACATAGCGTATAAATGTGTTCCCTATCCTGTATTTCGACTTTGGATCATTGAACGGAGCCTCGATGCGGACCTTGCCCGTGAACCTCTTCAGAAGACTTGCTGGAGTACCTTCTTCTTTTATCTCGCCGCTGTCTATCATTACAATCCTTTTTGACAGCTCCTGCGCCTCATCCATGTAGTGCGTGGTCAAGACCAGGTTGCTCTTCAGCATCTTTATAGAGGACCACACCTCAAGCCTTGAGACAGGGTCCAGGCCTGTTGTAGGCTCGTCAAGAAATACAAGTTCAGCATTCGATGCAAGAGCCATTGCCACGAATACCTTTCTCTTCATTCCTCCGGAAAGCATATCGCATGGCTGGTTCCTCGCCTCCCAGAGCTCGAGCTCCCTGAGTGCATGTGAGGCATCCTGATCGGCCTGCTTGAATGAGAGCCCGCGTGCAACAAGGTACATCTTTATGTGCTCCAATGGAGTAAGGTAGCCGATAGGGCTCGCCTCCTGCGGTATGCTGACTATCCTTTTCCTTATCTCACCTACGTCCTTTACAATATCGTAGCCGTTGATGGTGACGCTTCCAGAAGTCTGCAGCAGCTGAGTGGAAAGTATGCGCATGAGTGTGGTCTTGCCAGCGCCGTTCCTTCCGATGATTGTGGCTACCTTGTCATCCAAGTTTATCGTTATGCCCTTAAGCGCATAGGCGCCGTTGCTGTACCTCTTTTTCAGTTTATTTATCTCTATCATCTTAAACGCCGCTGTGCATGACACTTTACGAAATATAGGAATGTAGAAGTCGATGTAAAAATATAAATATATCATGTGCGCAAATATTATTGGGTGGCAATCGATGAATGATGTGAAAAAAGCCGAAAAGGAAAGGGAAGAGAAGGCGCATGAGCCCGATAGAGAGGATGCACACTATAAACTTTATGGCAAGGCTTATCACGAAGCGAAATACAGCGACGAGATATGCCCCATATGTGGGAGCAGGATAGACGAATTGGGCTACTGTGCCTGCGGTGCCGTGGCATAGGTCTGGAATTTTGATCTATCTTGCTTTTGCTATACGCTTTTCTGCATGACAAGCTCGCTGATATCAGAGACCGAGACGCCGTTTTCTTCTATTTTCTGCGACGCAGGGTAATTGCTCAGGTAATCGGGTATATCTTCTTTTATTCTTTCCTCGTACGATGGCACGGTATTGTTTTCGTAGAATATGCCTATCGCTATCTTGTCCTCTTCATACGACTTTGAGATCGCGGCAGCCATTTTTGCTGTTGCTTCTTTGGGATCGTTTACCACATAGCTCGACTCAATAGGGTATACGCGCGACCTGTACCATTCATTTGTGTTTATGTCGTTGTATGTAGGGCATGGCTGGAGCAGGTCTATGAACGCAGTGCCCTTGTGCAGCATTGCCTTCTTTATCATCTCCTTTGTCCCGTTTACATCATATGCAAAAGCCCTTGCAACGAACGTATAGCCAGAGGCTATTGCAAGCGCTATTGGATTTATTGCATCATTTATATTTGGCTTGGGAAGGGATTTTGTCTTCTCTCCGCGCTTCAGGGTCGGGGAGGCCTGGCCTTTTGTAAGGCCATACACTCCGTTGTCATGAACTATCAGAACCATGCTGAGGTTCCTCCTACCAGCGCTCACAAAATGTCCAACTCCTATTCCGAAGGTGTCACCGTCTCCTGCGTCTATCACAACATTAAGCGATGGGTTTGCAAGCTTTATGCCTGTTGCGAAGGCGAGCGATCTTCCGTGCAGTGTATGCACACCAGAGATCTTCTCGCTGACGAAATGCGGCACCTTGCCGGAGCAGCCTATGCCAGATACAAGCACTGTGCTCTTATAGTCCATCCCGTTTTCCTTTATTGCGAGCTCGAGGGAACGCAGTATGCCGAAGTTGCCGCACCCTATGCACCAGTCATTAAACTCTATACTTTCATCTGCCACCATCTAAAACCACCTTCTTCTCACCATTCTTCACTACTTTGATTACAGATTTCGAAACCTCATCACGTGTCATCGCCCGGCCGGTCCACTTTAGTATATATGCATCGGCAGCAATTCCGGTTTTCTCCCTTAGCACCTGCGCCGCCTGCGCCTCGTAATTGCACTCTATGTCTATCACCTTGCACCCGTTAAGCAATGAGGATACAAGTTTGTACGGATAAGGATTGAACATCTTGATCTGCACTACTTTCGCATGTATGCCGCTGCCTTCAAGCTCCTCCATTGCATCGATAGCGGCGCCTGTGGTAGCACCCCATGTAAGCAGCGCCATATCCGCGCCCGCGTCGCCGTATACCTTGACCCTCGCCTCCTGCGGGATTTCTGCATCAGCAAGCTCCAGTTTCTTCATCCTCTTTGCATACATCTTTCTTCTATTGGCGGAGTTTTCGGTTATGTGGCCGAACTCGTTGTGCTCGTCTCCGGTATAGAACATTCTTGCATGCCCGAGGAAGGCACGCGGCGATACGCCGTCATCGCTGAACTCAAAGCGTTTGTACTGGTCACCTGCCTCAGCCACGATCTTGCCGCGGTCTATTTTCACCTCGCCCCCTAATTCCGAGAGGTTGATCGTAGAATAGGAATTTGCAATCACCTTCTCAATTATATGTATTACAGGAGTCTGGTACCTCTCTGCAAGATTAAGTGCTTCTATCGCGTCGCCGTATACCTCGCTGCTGCTCCCTGAAGCAAGTACTATTCTTGGGAACTCGCCGTGGCCTACGTTAAGCGCAAATTTGAGGTCTGACTGCCCGCTCCGCGTAGGCAGGCCTGTTGCAGGCGCGCCGCGCATGTAGTAGGTAATGAGCACTGGTACCTCATTCATGCCGGCCCAGCTTATGCCTTCGGCCATGAGCGAAAATCCTGGGCCTGAGGTGGCGGTTGCGGAACGTGTGCCTGTGAGCGCTGCACCCACAGCCGCATTTATTGCGGCGAGCTCGTCCTCTGTCTGCAGCACCACCACACCCTGGGTTTTATCACCGCTGCCGGGCGCTTTAAGCTTGATGAGCGGGTTTGCCTCGATGTATGTGCTCTCATCCGCAGCAGGCGTAATTGGGTAATATGACTGGAAGCGCAGCCCTCCTGCTATCTTGCCCATTGCGGAGATGGTATTGCCGTCAAGTATGGCTGTGCGCGCATTTGCATCAAGCCCCTTTAAGGAATAGGCGTTAGAAGCCTGCGCCATCCCAAGCTCGGCGGCGAGCAGGTTCATCTTCTGGTACACACCAGATTTGAAGATTGTCTGTATCGAGTCAAGGAGGTATTTCTTATCAAGGCCCAGGAGGGAGAAAGAGGCGGCAATGCATGCGATGTTTCTGGCCCTGTCGGCGATCACGGGCGATGCGCCCGTTTCGTTCATAACCTTCATTATTATATCATCATAGTCTATGCCTATTGTTGATATGTTGTGCTTGCCAAGATATGATACAACATCATTGATGGTGCTTCCGCCTTCGCCGTTCAGCCTTTCAAGCACATCATTGGTTATATCCGGCTCTATGGAGCGTATGCTCTCCACCGCAATGCCCTCCTGCTTCTTGTCATATATCATATACCCTTTTACCTGATTTACCTCGTGGAAGTGCTGGAAAATGGTCTCTGCATCAAATGTTGCAAGTATATCGACATAGCTGCTTATACTGTTCACAGGAGAGTCGCTGATGCTCATATTGAAATAGCTGTGTCGGCCTTTTATATTCGAATAGTATTCCCTGCTCCCGTAGATATAGTAGCCAGCCTTGGCAACCGCGATGCTGAATATATTTGCGGATGTGTCTATGCCTGAGCCCTGCGCGCCGCCACTCATCCATGATATTTTCAACTAAAACACCTTTTGTAATTAATAGGGCAGAAGATTATGAACTTATTAGATATTTATGTAAATGCATAAATAACTATCCTGCATGATGCGTGCGTTATGCAGAATATACTTTTTTGAAACTCGTCCAGGCAAAGATTTATTAATTAGTATGCTACTAATTTAATTAGTAATATGCTAAATTATATTGGCATGGTGGAAAAATTTGCTGGAGGTGTTGCAATGATAAAATTTACACAGAGGGAGAGGGACTGCCTAAGCATAATTTTAACCGAAAAAAGGATTACGCTTAAAAGACTCAGCAGCCGCCTCGGCGTAAAGCCCCCTACAGCACATTCGCTGGTCGGGAGGCTTGCAGGCAGGGGGCTGGTATTCAAAGATGAAAACAACGCTATCGGGCTTACGAGGCTTGGCACAAAAAATGCCGAGGAAATGATGTTCAAGCACAGGGTAATGGAGACGCTCCTCTCAAAAAACGGAGTAGGAAAGGATGAGGCGTGCGCCGAATGCAAGAAGCTGGACTTTCTCCTTAGCGATAAGATTGCAGAGGAGATATTCGAGAAGCTAAACAGGCCAAAGCTCTGCCCTCATGGAAAGCCGATAATCGAAATGAAGAACGCATGAGTTGTGTGATAGTATGAGTTTCAGCCTAAGCCTTAACCTTTGGAACCCGACTAATGTAACGATAATAGAGGCAATAGTGCTCGCATATGTGCTAGGCATAGTGCACGGTATAACGCCTGACGAGCATACCTGGCCCATAACCTTCGCCTATGCTGTCGGAAGCTACAGCGTAAAGGGCGGTGCGAAGGCGGGGCTTCTTTTCTCAACAGGCTTTACTGTGCAGCGTGCAATACTCTCCGAGATCGCATTCTTTGCGCTCGCCACAATCTTTATGTCAAATTTTGCATTCGGGGTAACGTATATAGTCGTAGGAGTTGCAATGGCGGCAGCAGGATTCTACATAGCATGGAGGGGCAGATATCCGCACTGGCATTATATCGAGGAGAAGCTTGGAGTCATGTTCGGAATACACAAAAAGCACAGCAAAGAGCAGGAGCTGGAGTTTGAGCACAAGGCCAATCCGGCACAGTGCTGCGATGACGCAATATCAACTAAGCCTGTGCCCGCAAAGCTTGCACTTATACACGGCTTCATAGCAGGGTTCGGATTCGGTGCATTCGCGCTTATAATATACACGGTTCTCTCTCCCGCGATGCACTCAGCATGGCTCGGATGGCTTCCGGGCGCGCTCTTCGGGCTGGGCACTATGACCATGCAAATTGCATTCGGATCGTTCTTCGGAGGATACATGCGCAAGATGAAGAGGCTCACCGAAAAGGGAATCAAGTTCGTGGCAGTGTATATGTCAACATTTGTGCTCAAGTACGGCGGGGTTGCATTCATACTGGGCGGCTTGCTCGTACTGGCATTTCCGCAGGTGCTCGGCTTCGCCATAAACACAGGCATAAAGATACATAACCTTCACTCATTAGGCATAGGCTTCTTCCTTGTCATAATAAGTGTTGTTGTAATAGGGATCATCGGCTACTACAAAGCAATGAAAGATGTGAAAAGGCTCGGCTATATTACTGCAGGCGCTGCACCAGCGGTAACTGCTGCAAAGAAGTAGGCACCCTGCGGGGCATATATACCGCAGGGTATTATGCATCATTCTGCATTCCTGCTTCTGCTCCTTACTCTAGACACGACCTCTGATTTCTCCGGCGCTATGCTGAAGTTTGAGACAGTGCTGCATGAATAATCCATCATCTTTCTGACCTGGCTGAGCAGCTCCTCTTCGTTCATATCTGTAAATGTTGCAGTAGAGAAGAGCGGCAAGCCTTCATTGGCTACAGGGGCGATCCTTCTTTTTCTTTCTATGTCAAGGTACTCTTCCGCGTTTATGTAGCGGCGCCTTTCCATCTCGTATTTCCAGTTTGCGGTGATCGCAGCCTTCATGTCCTCTATGTTCCTCTTTTCTATCATCAGCCAGATATCGCTCGAGGTGCTTCCGTAGAAGTTTACGCATATCTTTTTATCGTTTTCAGTATTCGCTATAAGGCTCGCAAGGGAGAGCGGTGCAGAAGCGGTGTCTATATTGCCTATATACTTGGAGAACTCCACAGACTCTGGCGTGTGTGTCATTTCCATGAGCGCCTTATGGCCCTCTGTCCTGCGCAGTGCCATGTTGTACTTCGTGTCGTCCTTCTCAAACTCTGTTATCTTGCTGCTAAGCTTTTCAAGTATCAGGTTTACCTCCTTTAATGAGAGCGACGGTTTCTCGGAAGCAGAAAGCAGCCCCTCGGCTGTTGACCTGATGAGCGCAACGATATCCTCACCAATCTCTCCGTTATACTTTTCGATCACGCGGTTCATTGCAAGCGCAGAGAGCTTTGCCTGCTGCGGAAGCGATCTCTCCAGGGCGGCGGTATATATGGATGCAAGTTCGTTCCTTGCCGTCTCACTGAGGTCAGAGCCGCCTATCCTCGAAAGTTCCTCTCCTATTCTGCTAAACGGCAGATATGCCTCGCCTATGTCGTGCAGGAACTCAAACTCTGTCTCGAGCCTTTTGAAGTTTGGCAGAAGCGGCTCCGCCACACCTAGCTCTTTCTCGTTAGCAGCTGAAAGCTCAGGATTAATCCTTGAGAGGTGCCTGTAAAAATATGCGATGGAGTCGAGTGGCATGTTGGTATAAGGCACATGCCATGCCAGATCATACTTTGCAACATCTTCTATGCTTCTAATATGCTCGTTGGCCATCTTGAATGCTGAAAGCAGCGCATTGAATGCAAGGAAATGGTAGGTGTAATTTGAATGGTTGCCCATTACTATTGGGTCGGTGTTTATGAGGGAGATGCCGCCGCCTATATCGTAGACAACATTTTTAAGGAACTCCATGCTGTCCATGTTAGCCTCTCCGAGGAACTTTGAAGAGATAAGTAGGCCTCCCTTTGCTGTTGCAGCAGGCTCGATAAGCATCGCTACAGCTCCGAAGCCGCCTGTTTCGTCCTCAGGCCTCTGCTTTCTGTAAGAGGCGTGGTCGCTCGCTATGAGCAATTTTTTGCTGTGCAGATTTATACCGTCTTTCGCGTCTTCATACAGCTCCTGGCCCGCAGAGTCGCAGGCGCTCTGGTGCTGGTTTGTATGCACCGCCTTTCTGTCTGCTGCACCGTTTGATCGCTCCTTCAAATGGCCGATGTGTATGCCGTGCCTGTCGAGAGCATCGCTCATCATGTTGACGTATTTTATTATTTCCACAGCCCTGTTTTTTGACAGCTCCTTTGCAGACTCTGTTGCGAGATCCACTTCTGTTATATCATCGAGGTTCACGCTGTTGAAAATAGCAAGCTTCACAACCGCAAGTGCCGCGTTGGTTATTGGAGTTTCGCCAAGATCTGGCACAGAGGTATACTCTATGCCTAGCCTCTCTACTATGTGCTCATACTCCTTTTCTGGATCTACCGGCGCACCGTGCCTTAATATGGTCCGGGCCTTTTCCTTTGAGGATATCGCCAGGCTGCCGAATGAAAGGCCCATTGCGGTTATGGCTATCTTGTACTCCGTATCCTCATCGCTCCTGAGCAGCAAACTATTTGTAGAAGAATTATCTGGATTCATAAACTCACTCTGATTGATTGAATATACAAAGTATTTAAATGACGATGCATAGTTTGCTTATTGTCAAATATGATTTGCAAAGCATTGAGGTGCAGATATGAGATATATGGCAGAGAGGTTGAGAGAGTTTACCTTTTTTCATATGCACCATCAGCAGAGCATACTCGAGAAATAAGGAAAGCCCGCGGGATTGATTTTGCATTCGTGGGGAGGGATTTAAAAAATAAGCTATAGGCCTAAATAGTTTCCTGTATTAGTCTCCAAACGTCAGATTATTAATATTGTTGTTGTAAAATATATATTAGAACAATTTGCACAGATCTTTGTCAAAGAGATCGAAAAAAGAGTTGCAGAAATCAGATGCACTTTCATACTTGGCATAGGTATCAATTTTTAAAAACTTTGTATCTAAATCTTTATGTCTGTGCAGTTGAAGTTTATGCTTAGTGCTTACGTTTAGAAAGGTGGAGCAAGTGGCAAATGGAATAGAATTAACTGTCGCCGGAGCTGTGGTAACAGATGACGGCAGGGGCATTGCGAGAATCGACTCAAAGTCAAGGAAGCTGCTCAACGTCATCTCGGGCGACATTATAGAGATAAAAGGTAAAAAGAGATCTACTGCGGCAGTGGTATGGCAGGCGCATCCCCAGGATGAGGGACTCGACTTCATAAGGATAGATGGATACATAAGGCAGAATATCGGAATAGGTATAGGAGACAGGGTGTTCGTAACAAAAGCCGAAGTTGCAGAGGCACAAAAAGTGGTGCTGGCTCCGCCGCAGAACCAGCGTACGCCAATCTCGCCGGACTTTGCAGACTATGCAAAGAACAGGCTGGAGGACAGGCCGCTGATGAAGGGAGACGTAGTGCCAATACCTATGTTCGGATACATGTTCAGCTTTATAGTGGCGCAGGTGGTGCCTCACGGTATAGTAAAGATAACAAAGAATACAGAGATGATTGTCAAGACCGAACCCATATCAGAGTCGCTTGTAAGGATAGGCGACGTTCACTACGAAGATATAGGCGGGCTCAAAAATGAAAAGGAAAAGATAAGGGAGATGGTTGAGCTCCCGATACGCTATCCTGAGCTCTTCGAAAGATTGGGCATAGACCCGCCGAAGGGTGTACTTCTCTTCGGCCCGCCGGGCACGGGCAAGACGCTGCTTGCAAAAGCCGTAGCGGGAGAAAGCGATGCACATTTCATCGACATCTCAGGCCCGCAGCTCGTAAGCAAGTTTGTGGGCGAGAGCGAGGAAAGGCTCAGGGAGATATTCAACGAGGCGAAGGAGAAGGCGCCGACCATAATCTTCATGGACGAGATAGATGCGATAGCTCCGAACAGGGAAGAGGCGACAAACGAGGTAGAGAGGCGTATGGTGTCGCAGCTGCTTGCGCTGATGGACGGCATGAACTCGAGGGGGCAGGTCATAGTTATAGGCGCGACAAACAGGCCCAATGCTGTTGATCCGGCGCTGAGGAGGCCCGGAAGGTTCGACAGAGAGATTGAGATTGGAGTGCCTGACAGGAATGCAAGGAAGGAGATACTGCAGATCCATACAAGGAACATGCCGCTTGCAGAGGACGTAAGCATAGATGAGCTTGCAAACATGACGCACGGCTTTACTGGCGCGGACCTTGCTGCGCTGGCGAGGGAGGCGGCAATGTCATCGCTGCGCAGGATAATGCCAAAGATTATAGACAAAAGGTCCATACCCAATGAGATACTCACAACGCTCATCGTCTCCAGGCAGGATTTCATCGATGCATTCGGCTCGATACAGCCGAGCGCACTCAGAGAGGTATTTATAGAAAGACCGAACGTGCACTGGAGTGACGTCGGCGGTCTGAAGTCTGTAAAGGACGAGCTTAAGGAAGCGGTAGAGCTTCCGCTCAAGAATCCGGAGGTATTCGAAAAGATAGGCATAAGGCCGGTAAAAGGACTTTTACTTGTTGGCCCGCCAGGCACGGGCAAGACGCTGCTTGCAAAGGCGGTTGCAACTGAGAGGGAGTCAAACTTCATATCCATAAAAGGCCCGGAGCTGCTCAGCAAATACGTCGGTGAGAGCGAGAAGGCTGTGCGTGAGATATTCAGGAAGGCAAAGCTCGCGGCACCGTGCATAATCTTCATGGACGAGATAGATTCGATCGCGAGCGTAAGGGGAAGCGATAGCACAGATTCGATGGTTACAGAGCGAGTTGTTGATACTTTGCTCACAGAGCTTGACGGCCTGCAGGAACTAAAAAATGTGATGGTTATAGCAGCGACGAACAGGCCCGATATACTCGATCCCGCACTGCTGAGGCCGGGAAGGTTCGATAAGATAATAGAGATACCAATGCCGGATGCAGAGACGCGCTACGAGATCTTCAAGGTGCACACGAAGAGGATGCCTCTTGCGAAGAATGTCTCGCTTGAGGAGCTTGCGAACGAGACCGAGGGCTATACGGGTGCAGAGATAGAGAATGTGGTGCGCGAGGCGGGCATGTTCGCGATAAGGGCAAACAGGCTCGAAGTGACAAAGCAGGATTTCGAGAACGCGATACAGGAGGTGAAGCCCGCCATACCCAAGGAGCTCACCGAAAGGATAAAGAGGTTCAAGGACGAGCCCCAGAGCATGTACAGGTAGAAAGGATAAAATCATAAAAGGTGTTATGGATGAAACTGGTATATTCAGACAAAGAAGGCAAAAGCACGCAGATCGAGCTTGATGAGGCTTCGAAGAGCAGGCTTCTCGGAGTAAGGATCGGAGAGACTATAGAGGGCGAAAGCGTGGGTGTGCCAGGGCACACGCTGAGAATAACAGGCGGCAGCGACAGCAGCGGCTTTCCGATGGTTGCAAACATCGAAGGTAGCAGGAAGATGAGCATGCTCAAAACCCTAAAATCCTCTTCAAAGAAGGGAGAGAGGCAGAGGCGTACTGTAGTGGGAAACACGATAAGTGCCACAACCGCACAGGTAAATGCTGTCATCGTTGACTCCGAAAGCGGCAAAGGAGAGAAAGAAGGCAAGGAGGAGAAAGAAGCACCTGCCGCTGCAGGCAGCGAAAGCGGAAAATGACATGGCATAAAGGTGCGTCGCGTTATTATTTCTATTATATTACTTGTTAGAGTGATTGATTGGAAGGCTTGATGAGGCAGGGTGTGCTTAACGTAGGCACTTTGGGCCATATAGACCACGGCAAGACGACGCTTGTCAAGGCGATAACCCACAAGTGGACCGACGTGCACAGCGAAAGCCTCAAGAGAAACATGACTATAAAGCTCGGCTATGCAGACGCAATAATACGAAAGTGCGATGGCTGCGAGGGCACTGAGGCGTATACCACTTATGACAAGTGTGAAAAGTGTGGCGGCGAGGCAAAGCCAGTGCTCAGGATATCGATGCTCGATGCTCCAGGCCATGAAACGCTTATGGCAACAGCAATCGCAGTTGCAAACATGATAAACGCGATACTCTTCGTCATCGCCGCAAACGAGCCCTGCCCGATGCAGCAGACGAAGGAGCACCTCATGATCATAAACACGCTCGGCATAAAGAATGCGATAATAGTGCAGACGAAAGTAGACCTAGTTAGCAAGGAGGCGGCGCTGAAGCACTACAGGCAGATAAAGGAGTTCATTAAGGGGAGTGCGATAGAAAACGCCCCGATAGTGCCGGTAGTGGCGAGCCATGACATAAACATTGATGTCATACTTGAGATGATAACCAAGCTGCCTGTTGCAAAGGCTGACACAACCTCTGATCCGCTGATGTACGTGGCAAGGTCATTCGACATCAATAAACCCGGCAAGGAAGCGGATGAGATGAAAGGAGGCGTGATAGGCGGCACTCTTGTTCGCGGCACGCTCAAAGTAGGAGACGAGATAGAGATCAGGCCAGGCATTAACAAATCGCAGGATCCGAAAAAGGAGCAGTACGAGCACGCCATAACTGTGATAAAAGGCATAAACAACGGCAGCGAGGAGCTGGACGAGGCGGTGCCTGGCGGGCTTATAGGCATACTTACGGAGCTGGATCCCGCATTTACCAAAGCGGATTCAATGGTGGGGAGCGTTGTGGGCCATGTTGGGAAGCTGCCACCGGTAGTGAGCACCGTTACGATGAAATACCACAAGCTGAACAGGAACGACATACCCGACAGGGCCATAACCGTAAATGAGCCGCTTATACTGAGCATAGCAACAGCAACGGTAGTAGGAAATGTGGTAAAGATCAGGAAAGACACTATAGAGGTAAATATGAGGAGGCCTGTGTGCACGGAGAAGGGCACAAAGGTTGCGGTGATGAGGAACTTCTCGCAAAGATGGAAGCTTTCAGGATACGGAATACTAGAGTAAAGGATGCATAGGCAGTGTATGCACATGCCAAGGGGGCGGTGGTTTCTTGCAGGATAAAACAGCATACGATCTCATGGACAAGAAGGTTGTAGCCGTATCTGATGATGCAAGCATACTTGCAACTGCAAGACTCATAGAAACATCGAATGTTGACCTTCTGCCTGTTGTAAATGATGGAAGGCTCGTAGGAGTTATCGAGGGGCCAATGCTGCTTGACTATATCCTAAAGCATACAGAGGAGGAGCTTGATGGCAAGACAATTAAGCCGCTTGTTAAAAAGCCTGTGTTTGTAGTGGAGGAGGAGCCGGCAAGCCAGGTAGTCGCAAAGATAATACGCAACAACCTAACCAGGATACCGGTAGTTGATTCAGAGGAAAGCATGCAGTGCATAGGTGTGATAAGCGCCTCCGATGTGCTCAAAACGATAGGATGACCAACATGTTTTTATTTATGAGGCGCAGCGCATAAGATTGAAAATTAGGAAAGGATTAGAAAAAAGAAAAAGATGAGCTTATTTTGCGAGTGTGATGTGTATCGCACTCACCTTTGACTTTGTACCGTCCTCGTTGGTCAGCTCTTCTGAAGAGGTTTCGATGCTCTTTGCCCTTACGTCAGGAAGAAATCTGCTCAAAGCTATCTCCTTTATATCTACCGCCTTGGATATAGCCTTGCCCCGGGCTTTTATAACTACTTCGCTTGCACCGCTGTTGAACTGTGTTACTACAGCGAGAACGTAGTTCATCGTGGGCTTTTTGCCTACATAGATTATGTTGTCCCTTCCTGCTCGTTCTCCGCTTTCCTCCCTAAATCCATTTTCTGCCTGTGGTGTTTCGTTCATATCATCAACCTGTTTTTTCTACATAACCGCATATTGCGTTATCCGAGTTATTTGAGTTATTTTGAGTTATTATTGTATTATTGTTGTGTGATCCTTATTGTTTATCTGCTATAAGTAAGTCTTTCTTGCAAAACATATTTATTAGTTGCCCTGTGTCGCTGTCAAAAAAAACATTATCGTTTGGATTTTGTAATCGCCTTCACTTCTGCTTCTACATCTATGTCTATGCCCTGCTCCTTAAGGAACTGCAGCGGATGTGCTATCGCAACGTTCATTACAAGCGATACCTCCTTCTCTATCTTTTCCCTCTTTGCTATGGGCATATATGCATACATGGACTTATACGCCATGCGCAGTATGTCTAATGACAGCTCTGTCAGGCGCGCTCCCGATATTATTCCGCTCTTTATTATTTTTGTGATCTCATCTGACTCCCAGCTTTCTATCTCCTCTGACCTGAATACCTTAACAAACGAACGCATGAATTCCGGAGACGAGGGATAGAACACACGGTAAAACACCATGCCGAAAGTCGCGTAGGCGCGCTTGAGAACCACTTCAGCGGCTACCAGCCTTTCAGGCCAAGACGCTATAGACTGCAGGTAATCAAAAACATCCTGCATCTCCTTTCTTGCGGGCACGATTTTTAGCCCCAGGCCTTCGGCAAGATTTTTTATCGCACGGGCGTGCCGCCTATCACTCTCCGAAAGCGACTGGAAATAATTCCTGTATTCCGAATAATCATGACCAGAAGGCTGTGATATCCAAAATTCCATGATCTTAGAGGACCGGTCTTCTATGTAGAAGAATGCGCTCAGTATCTCCTCTATTGACTTGATATTGAATATATAACCGTTTGGAAGTGCTATGCCCTTCTTTGTGACCTCGCCTTTCCTCCTCTTGGTGTCTATGAAGCTTAATCCCTTACGCACCGCATTGAGAGGATCACTCTTTACATAGCTGTAGATAAATGGCGACACCCAGGCGGGTATACCGTACTTTTTCAATATCGGATCGACTATTGCATCAAGTTTACCCATCTCAATAACACCACATGCATACAGTATACAGTATTCTGAGACTATCCTAAAGCACGCACACAACCCAGTTCCATCGAAAATGGCTGCGTCCTCCACTCGCTACGCAGATTACCACGCACACCACCGCTAATAATTACTAGACGATGGATTATGTATCTGCATGCATAAAAATATTTGGCAGAAGGCTTTTTAGCGTTATCCTTTTTTACCTTTTATTGTTATTGCACACGTGTTTAGAGAGCAGACGCGCAGCAATATTCAATATTTAACTCGCGAGTTTCGTTCTGGACGGGCATCGGATTGGATCCGGCCTGCTCTATGAAAAAATCATTAGCATAAATCGATTAGCAAGGTTTTTAAAAGTTAGCTGTGCAGTTAAAGTAGAGAATATGGCTGCACGTAGGCGCAGGAGGAAAAGCGGGCAGACGGCACACAAGCCAAGCGGAGTTTTGAAGCCGCGGCTTCCATTCGTGCTTGTGCTTGTTGGTGCAGTAGTAATACTTTTAGCTGGAGTAGCAACGCTCAGCTACGCTTTTGTTTCAGGAAAGGTCATAGCGACATTCTTTGTTGCCAAGTATAATATAGGCATACCAATAAGCATAGTGTACAGAGCCATCCTGGCATCAGGTACTATAGGCATGCTGTCCGGCATAGTGCTCATAGGAGTTTCGCTAAACATGAATTCTAAGATGAGGGGGAAGGTGGTGGCCAGCGCCATAATAGGCCTGGTATTCTCGCTTTTGAGCCTGCTCAACGGGGGAGGCTTCTATCTTGGATTTGTGCTGGCTTTCACAGGCTCGATTCTTGCGATGATCTATAGAGGATAATGGTCTGCGTCGGCCTATTTTCCTGATTTTCTACAAAAAGAGTCTACCAAACGAAACCCTTGTCGCTGCAGTCCATCTCGCTGCCGCAGTTAGGGCATCTGAGATGGCATGCCTGTATATGTACCATGCGTGACCCGCACACAGGGCATAAATAGATCTCGCTGCTGGCTTCTTGCACGACATCACTCTCTGCATCAGATATAGCAAAGAAGGGCAAATTATAAAAGCACCATATATTCATATTTTGTAGAGCAGAGCAGGTCGCACACGCACTACTTCTCGGTTGTTTTTTCAATTTCCTGCAAAGTTGCAGTGTCGTTTGACATAGTATAGGGCGCAAGATCAAGATCACGGGGGCTTATCTGGAGAGGCGCCCCTGAAACTTCATGCAGGTGTTTTTCAACCTCTTTCGAATACGCATCCCAGTTAACACCGAGCGATTCGACATATTCACGCTCTATTTTAGTGGCAATCATATGTGCATACTGGTAGGTATACCCTTCATCGACAAGCCATTTCTCTGAAAGCTCATGGTGCATCGCTATTGTATCAACAGCGTTGACCTCTTTGCCGTCCACATTTATGATCTTTGGGAAACGCGAATCCAGATAGATGGTTTTGCCATCCTTTGAGTAGCCCCCAGTATACTTTATGCTGTGATCTGTGTCAACTTTCACATCTGACGCGGATCGCCTTTCGATGACCTTTCCGATTTCCTTGCCTTCAAACAGCACATTCTCTTTGTCAACCTGTACTTTCATCTCGAACTTGAGATCGGTGTTTGTCTCAAATTTTATATAAGTAGGCAAAACAAAATTTATTGCAACAACTTCAAAGATATCCGGTGCTGGGTCGGGATTTGCGCCGGCTTCAGAAGTTTTTACAACCTTTTTAGAAGTTTTTATTACCTCAAAATCTTCAGGCATTCTCATACACTACTTCAACGTATCCTATCATTACACACAATTTTTGTTTTGCGGAAAGTGCTAATCCTGCAAACATGCCGGTTTAATATGGAAAAAACAAAATTAAAAGCTTCCTGCAAAAGAATAGGATATTTAATATACAGGCTGAACGCAAAATGATGCGCTGTAGCATATTCTCTGCGAGCAAGGTTGAATGTCTTTGCCACGCTGTCTTGGTAAAAATTCGTTCCGGGGTAAGTTCTTCAAAATCGAATAGGTAATGTATTTATTATATTTTTATCGATCTTGCTTGATGCAGATGCCCAAAATTTCGTTAACTATATGTCTCTGTTGGTATTATCATTGCGAAGATACTCTTTTGGATTTGGAAAGTAAAATATGTCATCTAAGCTTTTTATCATGGCTTTGCCTATATTTGTTAGCTGATAGAAAGAGAAATTCTGTTTAAAGAATTCGTGTTTATAATAGTGAGTTATAATCCCGTTCTCCAAGAGTTTATCAAGATTGTAAGCTAATGATTTATAGTCGATCTCCAAATCTTCTTTAAGTTGAGTAAAGGATTTATCACCATCTGATAGATCAGATAATATGGCCCATTTTACGTCAGAATTTACTGATGACAGGATAGGTCTTAAATCTTCTGGTAAGAGCTTATCGGCCATCTGTTTTATTTTATTATTTTTCATTCTTATCATCTCGCTGGTAAATTATTTTCCCTTAAGTGAATCTTATTTCACCAATAAATATTTTACGGTCTCGATTATGTAAGAATGGTCAAGATAGTGAAGCCAGATGCAGAGAGTTCATTGAGGGTAAAAACTAAAATACTAATTTTAGGCTCATATTATCCACTGGAGGCAAAAAATAAATTGAAACAACTTAAAGATTATTTAGTATCCGTAGGCTTCGAAAATACTAAATTAGTTGAAGATTTTAAATTCCCGGTAGAAACTAACTACCTAGACCATGATTTAAAAGCCGTTTTAAATAGTTTTTATAATATTGCATCATCAGACATCCTTATCTTTCTTTTCGCTAAAGAGGCTGATTCCATTGGAGCTATAATGGAGTTTCAAAAATGTAGTGATGAAAAATTCTACGGCAAGAAGGGAAAAACCTTAGTTTTAATGGAGAAAGGTTTTCGCAAAAAGCAGGGGAAGAGCAACATTTTTACAGGGACTTTAAAAATGTTGATAGGAGAAGATAAAATAAAATTTCTGGAATTTAAGGACGATAAGATCCCATTTATGGAAGTAAGAGAGCAGTTAAATCAATTTATTTTTAGCCCACCCTTATAGAATATTATTATTTTATTCATTTTATATTGTTAAAGGAATGTATATATTGCAGAATGATCATCGATAGTATCTCCATACTATGATACATTAAAGAGAATTTCTAATAACTCCAATATTTTCCCCTCTATTCCGAAATACGCTTTATCTCTGTAGTTGACTATTCAAGAACACATACGTTTATGGTGCTGAAACGTATGTATTTTAGTCAGGAACATCTCGATATTAGAGGAGATAATGGGTATCAGCACTCGGGAATACATATGTTTTGGGCATAACGTAACACGAATTACGTATTATAGTGAGGAAATGGATGGTCAGATGCCACAATGACCTTGCATATAAAGTCAAAAAATAGACGACTTTTTGTGCAGGATCGATTATTCAGACAAAAAGATATTTGAGCGTATTATAGCTGTGAAATACCTTTTCCATTCAAGATAAAACTTATCTATAATGGAAAAACTAGTTGGCTTAGGCATCGCCCTTTCACCTTTTTGCGTAATATTGCAATGTCCT
>Ga0080003_1000791_pt1 | contig 19232 bp, 17 predicted proteins | sample JossMetagenome_FD_69206 | JGI IMG/M metagenome (GOLD analysis project Ga0080003, IMG submission 69206) | Hot spring microbial communities from Joseph's Coat, Yellowstone National Park, USA - JC2_E (SPADES assembly) (version 2) | ecosystem: Environmental > Aquatic > Thermal springs > Hot (42-90C)...
AAGCCAAGCAATTGGTGGAGCTAAAGGGTACTAATAGCTCGTTCGACTTGCATACCCACTAACTTCTTCTTTCTCAAACCTATTGAGCTTATAAAATTAAAAATCAAGATTCTCCGCGGGCCATAGCGAAGGGGAAACACCCGGTATCCATTCCGAACCCGGCAGTTAAGCCCTTCTGCGCCGATGATACTGTGCTGGGCAAACGGCACGGGAAAGTAGGTCGCCCTCGGAGTACTTTAAATTATCTAATCTTGATATAGATAATTGTAAATTTCCTATAACGCTAATTAAATCTACTGATTTTATGAATAAAATTTATATTGTTTTTATAATTCTCTGATAAACTAACCACATGGATGAAAACATAGATAAACTTATAAAAAATCAAGAAGCAATAGTAGAAAGACTAAATCATTTGGAAAATTTTTTACTATCAAACATTGCACAGCTAAAAAATGATTATAATTTCCAATCTTATCAACAATTTCATACACTCCAACAGGCTATATATGCTTTATCAAGGAAGGTATCAAGCCAAAATAGAAAACCAAAGATTGTATTTTTGATACATCATTTACAAGCTTTTTACAACATAGAAGATGTTTATTATACTTTTAAAAACTCTGAAAAAGTGGATACGGTTGTAATAGCTATAAATAATCATTTTAAAGATGCAATGATAGCAGAAGGGGCTGATGAGATATCGAAAGAACTAACAATGAAGGGTATAGAGCATATAACTTTTAATATGGAAAACTCTTATTATGCCCTTGATATATTGTTAGCGATAAACCCAGACTATATTTTTATACAAAGCCCTTGGGACAACGATAGACCATTGGCCCTTAAAGTACCTTATCTGATGTTTGCAAAAATACTCTATGTGCCTTATTATCCCGTCACGTTGGTGGAGCATTTTAAACCAGAACAAGACGATCTTCATTTTAACTCCTATGTTCATAATTTGGCTTATAGGATATACGTCCAGACGGATTTAGATAAAAAATATTTTAAGAAGTATCAGATACTAAAAGCTCAAAACATAAAAGTAGTAGGTAGCACAAAACTCTACAAGTTAAAGACCTTTAGGGGTGAAGCTAATTATAACTCCTCAAAAGATTTTAATCTGATATGGGCACCTCATCACAGCATAGCTCAAAGATGGTTAGGTTTTGGTGTTTTTCATAGTATTTACAAAGACATGACAAATTTTGCCAAGGAAAATACCCATATAAAAATACTTTTCAAACCACATCCATTTTTAAGAAGAGCGCTGATGGAGCATCAGATTATGCACAAAGAAGAATACGATGAATGGTTAAAAGAATTTGCATCTATTGAGAATGTCAGTTTATATGAAGGAGGAGATTATCTTCCTATATTTGAAACATCTGATGCTATGCTTACAGATGGACTTTCTTTTTTAATAGAATACCCTATAGCCACTGGAAATCCCCTTATATTTTTTGATTCAAAAAATCATCAACCTCTAAACGAGTATGGCAACATGGCTTTGGAATACGCTTATAAAGTAGATAGTTTTGAGGCTTTTAAAGAGATATTAAATCATCTTGCTAAAAGCAAAGAAACCAATCAAAAAGATAAAATGTATGAAAAGCGTAAAGAAGCGCTCAAAAAAATGGAAGATAGACTTGTACCAAAAGAAGACCCTACAAAGATTATATTAGAAGACGTATTGAATGATTGGCACAATGCCTAAATTAGGGTAGTTTAATAGCTCCAAGAAGATACTTTAGGTCGTTATCCGTAAACATAAGACCAGCACCCACAAAACCACCTCTAAGTTGACTGTTTAGTATATCTGTTACACCACCCCTTACAAAAAGTGGACCAAACACTTGATATGTAGCACCTATTTGTAAATCTGGTTTTAGGTTTGGCATGTCTGGATAGTCTTTTCTACCAAAATTCCACAAATCTGAAGTGAATGTAAGCCTGTTGTTATAAATATAATCAAACCCAACACCTCCAGTGGATTCTTTTAATCCTCCTCTTACTACAAAAAACGACTTGCCAGGTCTTAAGAATGGATCTTTAAAAATCCTTGCGTATTGCAACGTGTATTCTGGCTTGTACTCATATATAGTCTGGGGGTTATAATTTACATACTGGGTAGTGACTCTTCCCATAGAGTTTCCAACGATTTCAAAAAGATAATAGCTGTGATTGTTAGGCTGAAGCTTTAAAGAAAGTATACCTTTTGATTGACCAGCCCTAAATAATTCAAATCTACCGCCTATGTATAGATTAGACCTGTTGACAACCTTGCCAAGCTTTGAGAAGGACGATAACGCATCGTTGGCGTTGGTGTATAAGCTTTTATCGTTTACAAGTTTGCCAAGGGTACCTTGACCTGTGTTTATCTTAGCAAGGACTTGGTTTAGTTGATCGGAACTTTCTTTTAGGCTTTTAGAAAGTTGAGCAAAATTTTGAATCGAGGTATGAATACCATTTTGATTGTTTACCACCACTTGATTTAGATTTTGAGAGAGCGTGTTTAGATTTGCCATCAAAACAGGAGTTTGGTCTTTTAAAGTAGAAGAAAGTGCTTTTAAATTCTCAACAAGAGTCCTTATGTCTTGCTTGTTTTGACCAGTTATTTGAGCTAAATTTTTGGCAGTTCTATCTATATCGGCTATAGTTTGAGGTAGAGTAAGATTTAGTTGGTAAGTGAGTAAATCCAAGTTAGATATAGTTTGTCTAAGAGTGTATTGATTTTGAGCCACCATGGTATTTAGGTTTTTAGTAAGAGAATCAAGGTTTTGAATAATCCCTTGGATCTGGTCTCTATTTTGGGATATAATCTCGGCTAAGTTTGAAGCCACCACAGAGAAGTTTTTGGCTGTGTCATTTAGATTTTTTATGAGAGACTCTGTGTCAGAAGATACGCCTACATTTTCTATCATACTGTTTGGTGGGAGCTCTCCGTATATGGAATGTCCTTCTTCCACAGATACATACTTATCACCCATGAGCCCCAATGTGCCTATGGACACTTCGGCATCTTTATATATGGGAATATCTTTTTTTACTGAGAAAAGCACCAAAACTTTGCCGTTTTTGAAAGTAATCTTCTCTACTCTACCAGCTTTTACGCCGTTTACTCTTACTTCCGCTCCCACGCTAAGGCCATGCACATCATCAAGCATCGCCTCATAATCGTTTGACTTTTCAAACATATACCTTATACCGCTGAAGCTTATTGCCATAAAAGCAAAAGCCACAGCGCTTACAAGGACAAAAACACCTAATCTAAAATATTTCGAACTCACACTAATATTATACTAAATTCTAACAAGATTCTTTGGCTGACCTTTAGAAAACGATAGTATATTGTCAAGGGTGGTATCCAATATCCTTTGAAGACCTTCTTTGGTATTGTAAGCGTTGTGAGGGGTTATAATGACGTTTGGATGTTTCAAAAGATAGTTTATCTCCAAAGCCTTTTTAAGGGTTTCTGCAGAAAAATCAGAGTTCCATAAGAGATGTTCTTCCATCACGATCTCTTCAGACTCAAAAGTATCTATGGCAGCGCCTAATAGTATCTTCTGCTTCAAACCATATATTATACTTTCGGTTTCTACCACTTTACCCCTTGAGGTATTTACAATAAAGCTTCCTTTTTTGAAAAGCTTGATATTGTCCATATTTATAAGATGATGAGTAGATGGAAGATATGGCACATGCAAAGAGACAAAGTCAGAACTTTTAAGAAGCTCTTCCAAAGAAACATAGCTAATACCAGCTTCTACAAGGCTTTGGTTTGGTCTGGCATCATAGCAAACCACATTCATACCAAAACACTTTGAAAGCATAGCAGTCCTTGCACCTATTCTACCTGTACCTATTACCCCAAGGTTTTTACCAGCCAGCTCTATGCCTCTTAAGTTTAAAGTTTTGTATATGCCTTTTTCAACGTTATCAAGAGTTTCCCTTAGTTTTCTAGCCAAAGATAGCATAAGCAAGATAGCGTATTCTGATACACTTTCTTCCCCGTAAGAGGGAACGTTGCAAACCAAAATACCTTTGCTGTTTGCGTAAGCCACATCTATATGGTCAAAACCTGTGGATCTGGTGGCTATAAGCTTTAAATTGGGTAGTTGGTCTATTATTTCTTTTGTAATCTTAGAATATATAAACACACTAAGCGCTTCCACATCGTCTGGTATATCTACCCTATCAATAGTTTCATTGGAAAAACAAGCAAGCTCAAACTCATTTTCCTCCACAAACTTTTCCACATAAGGCATCTCCCACCCTTCTAACTCACAAAAAGCTAACTTCATATCAACCTCCTTTTGAGTAATTATAGCATACAAGTTTTAAGATTTTATTAAGATGCACCCTTCAGACTCATGATTATTGTGAATGCTAAATGTTGTAATTAAGATTCATAAAGAGCTTGATGCATTTATATATAATAATTTTTACAATCAGGTGATGATTAGCATGTATTTATGATACAGTGAACTTGTACAAGCTTATTGTAAAAATTTTTAAAATGCTTTATAATAAAAGCATGAAGAAAATAGTGATGATAATGCCAAAAGAGGGCATACTGGATCCCCAAGGAAGAGCGGTGAAAGATATATTAAACGAAGCTGGATTTGACGTGAAAAATGTAAGGATAGGCAAAGTTGTGGAAGTAGAAGCGGATTTTCTTGATAATTTAAACACTATGGTAGAAAATTACATAATAAACCCTCTTATAGAAGATTACGAGATATTATGAAGATAGGTATTTGTGTATTCCCCGGTTCTAATTGTGATTATGACACTTATTATATAGTAAAAGACATACTACAAGAAGATGCTGAGCTTTTAGACTACACCACAAGAAATTTAGAGCATCTTGATGCAGTTATATTACCAGGTGGATTTTCTTTTGGAGATTATCTAAGACCAGGAGCGCTTGCTTCCAAAACACCACTGGGTGAGACTATAATGAACTTTGCTTCAAAAGGAAGATATGTGCTTGGTATATGCAATGGGTTTCAGATATTAACCGAGTTAGGGCTTCTGCCAGGGGCACTTTTACCCAACGATAACGATAAGTTTATATGTAGAAGGGTGAACTTGGTAGTAGAAAATGTTTTTACGGCTTTTACGAAAAAAATAGAAGAAAAAGAGGTTATAACGCTTCCAATAGCACACCACGACGGAAGGTTTTATGCACCACAAGACATGCTTGAGGATATTGAACAAAACAGTCAAGTGGTTTTAAGATACCACGAAGAAAATCCCAACGGCTCTCTAAATAGAATAGCCGGTGTATGCAACAAATCTGGAAACGTAGTGGGAATGATGCCCCATCCAGAGCGCATATCAGAGGATATATTAGGGGGTTTGGACGGGCTTAAAATCTGGCATTCTCTTATAGCCTAAAGGAGATTTTATGGAAAATCAAGAGATTCAAAAACTAAATTTAATGCCTCTAAGAGACATAGTGGTATTCCCAGGTATGGTAATTCCTCTTTTTGTAGGAAGGCCTTTTTCAGTAAGAGCCATAGAAGATGCTTTTAAAAACAATAAACCTATGTTTTTTGTGTTACAAAAAGATAGAGAACAAGAAGAGCCAAACTCTTTGGAAGATCTTTACAAAATAGGCACAATTGTAAAAATATTAAGAGCGGTGCCTTTAGAAGATGGAAGACTTAAAATACTTGCCCAAGGCTTAGAAAAAGGCGAGATAAAATCCTTAGAAAAACTAAACAACATATATGTAGCTGATGTGTTACCGATAAAAGAAGAGATTGTAAGAATAGATGATTTATCACCAAAGGATAAGGCTTATGTAAATTCAATAAAAGATCTCATAGAAAAAGCTGTAAATTTAGGAAAGCAAATAATACCAGATTTTGTGAGCATTATTAGAGAGACTGAAGAGCTTGATAAGTTTTTGGACCTTGTAGCATCGATACTTGATTTAAAAGCCCAAGATGCTCAAAGCATCCTTGAAATAAACAACATAAGGAAAAAACTGGTCAAGATTCACGATATGCTTCTTTCAGAAGTGGGGATACTCGAGCTCCAAAACCGTATAAAAAACAGTGCCAGAGAAAAAATGGAAAAAGAACAAAAAGAATATTACCTAAGACAACAGATGAAAGCCATACAGGAAGAACTTGGAGAAGGCGACGAAAGACAATCAGAAATAAAAGAATACCTTGAAAAGCTTAAGAAGCTAAAAGCCCTAAAATCTGTAAAAGCTGATGTAGAAAAACAGATAAATAGACTTGCCAAAATGTATCCAGAATCTGCCGAAAGCACCGTCATAAGAACATGGTTAGACTGGATATTTGAGCTCCCTTGGAACAAAAAAACCAAGGATATCTTTGATATAGAAAAAGCCCAAGAACTTCTTGATAAAGACCATTATGATTTGGAGAAGATAAAAGAGCGTATCATAGAATATCTATCCGTTAGAAAACTCACAAAAGGCAAAAGCTCAAAATCGACGATACTGTGCTTCATAGGACCTCCCGGTGTTGGCAAAACGTCTTTGGGTCAGTCCATAGCAAAAGCTACCGGCAGAAAGTTTGCAAGAATATCCTTAGGGGGCATAAGAGATGAAGCAGAAATAAGAGGTCATAGAAGAACTTACGTAGGGGCTATGCCAGGGCGTATAATACAAGCCATAAAACAATCGGGCGTTAAAAATCCTCTTATAATGCTTGATGAGATTGATAAGCTTTCCGTATCTTTTCAAGGGGATCCAGCGGCAGCACTTTTGGAGGTCCTTGACCCAGAGCAAAATAAAACATTTACAGATCTTTATATAGGACATCCTTTTGACCTTTCAGAAGTGCTTTTTGTAGCCACCGGTAACCGTGTAGATACAATACCCCAGCCACTTTTGGATAGAATGGAAATTTTGTATCTTTCTGGATATTCTGAAGAAGAGAAACTCCACATAGCCAAAAATCACCTTCTTCCAAATATAATAAAAGAACATGGTTTTAAAGAATCCGATGTAAAAATAGAAGATGAGGCTATTTTAGAGGTTATAAGAAGCTATACAAGAGAAGCCGGCGTTAGAAACCTAAAACAAAAACTATCCTCTATATTAAGAAAATTAGCTGTTAAAAAACTACAAGGGCAAAAACCACCTTTTGTAGTAGATAAACCTATGATAAAAGAGCTTCTTGGTGTACCACGCATCATAAGGGAAAAAGAAGAACTTGAGCAAGCGATAGGGCTTGTAACGGGGCTTGCTTGGACCGAAGTGGGTGGGGAGATCATGTATATAGAAGTCACAAAATTAAAAGGAAGAGGTTCTCTTATACTAACGGGTTCTTTGGGAGATGTTATGAAAGAATCTGCTCAGGCAGCTCTTTCTTACATAAAATCAAAAGCCGATCAATACGGTATTGACAACGCATTGTTTTCCAAATACGATGTACATATACATGTTCCAGAAGGTGCTGTTCCAAAAGATGGTCCATCTGCAGGTATAGCCATAGCCACAGGCATATTGTCTGTTTTTACTGAAAAACCAGTAAGACTTGATGTGGCCATGACCGGCGAGGTTACTCTCAGAGGTAGGGTATTGCCTATAGGAGGGGTAAAAGAAAAGATCTTGGCTGCCAAAAGATCTGGTATATACGAGGTCATATTGCCTTCTAAAAATAAGGTAGAGGTGATGGAAGACCTACCAGATTACGTGAAAGATAAAATGCAGTTTCATTTTGTGGATCATCTTGATGAAGTCTTTAACATCGTATTCAAAGACAATATAAAAAAGACCAAAACCAGGGCTAAAAAGAAATCGAAAACATGATTGTTATCAAGTTGCATTAAAGATTATAATATGGTAAAATAATAATTCTAAGCGAGTGTAGCTCAATGGTAGAGCACCACGTTGCCAACGTGGTTGTTGCGGGTTCGAGTCCCGTCACTCGCTCCATTATACTATGAAAAAATATATACTAACAGCTTTTGGAAAAGACAAACCAGGCATTGTAGCCTCTATAACGGAGGTCCTTTACAACAAAGGGGCAAACATAGAAGATTCTTCTATGAGTAGATTGTCCGATCAATTTGTGATAATGCTTCTTTTTACATCCCAAAACCCAATTACAAAAGAAGATTTTAAATTAGAAGATATAGACATAGACATAAAACCTGTAGAAGATCAAACACCTTCAGAAAAACCCAATTGCAACGCCATAATATCTATATATGGAGCCGATAAAATAGGTATAGTTTACAAAGTTTCAAAGCTTTTAGCATCAAAAAACATCAACATAACAGATTTAAGAACCCACAAGCTAAAAGACATCTATATAATGCTTATAGAAGTAGAGCTAAAAGATTCCTTGTCTTCTTTGGAAAAATCCCTAAAAGAGATATCAAAGGAAATAAACGTAGACATATCTTTGCAGGAGGTTTGCAAAGAGATCCTTTGATATACGAAATACTTACATATCCAAATCCAGTTTTAAAAGAAAAATCTCAAGATGTAGATAAAATTGACGACAACATTATAAAACATATAGAAAATCTCAAAGAAACGATGTATTCAAAAGATTTTTGCACGGGAGTAGCTTCTTCCCAAGTGGGGATTTTAAAAAACGTCATAGTGATGGATGCCTCAAGGTTTAGAAAGCCTCCAAAACATCATCATGGATCTATCACGCTTATAAACCCCATCATACTAAAAGCCGAAGAAAGCATCATCTTCAGAGAAGGCTGCCTTAGTATACCAGATTATACCGCCAACATCCAAAGATTCAAATATGTTTCTATAAAAGCTTTAGACGAAAAAGAAAACCTCATCACCCTTGATTTGGAAGGACCAGAAGCAGTTTTGTTTCAACACGAATTAGATCATTTAAACGGCATACTATTTTTGGATAGGCTTACTTCTTTAGACAACCTTTTCAAAAGAAAAACATAGCAAGTGATAATAAAGAAAAAACTATGTTGTGTATTCGGCGTTTATCCTGATATATTCGTATCCAAGGTCAGAAAATCTGTAGCTAAATTTTTCTTTGCCTTCTTTTAGATCAAGCACTATGTGTATGTGGTTAGATTCTTGCATTTTTTTGCTAAGGTGTTTTTTATCAAAATGCAAAGGTTCTTTGTCGTATACTTTCACATCCATAATGGATAAGCTTAAATTCAAAGGATCTATAGGAAAAACGGTAGAACCGGCAGCTGCCAATATACGTCCCCAGTTTGGATCTGCTCCAAACATAGCGGTTTTTACCAAGTTTGAAGTGGCTATGGCTTTGGCTATGGCTTTGGCTTTTGTTCTTATACTAACATGCTTTAGTTCTATGGTTATTATCTTGGTAGCACCCTCACCATCTTTTACTATCATATCTGATACTTCCTTAGAAACTTCGTAAACACAATAGTAAGCATCTTTTGTGTATTTTAGATTATCGTAAGATATAATACCAAAAGAATCGTTGGTGCTTTGGCATCCATCCACATCTATGGAGTTAAATGTATTTTCTAAAAGCTCATCAAAATCTTTTCTTGGCATGATGGCGCTGTTGGTAAAACAAAAAGAAAGCATCGTAGCCATATCAGGATGGATCATACCAGCCCCTTTACCAAAGCAAAAAGCCTCATAATCATCTTTTTTACAAAAAGCAAACTTTGGGAACCTATCGGTAGTGGATATGGTCTTGGCAGCCATTTCTAAGTCAAGGGTTTCAAGATGATTAACGGCGTATTCTATGCCTTCTAAAACGTTTATTATGGGAAGGGGTTTTCCTATGATACCTGTGGAAAATACCAAAACTTCTTCTTTAGGTATATCAAAAAGGCTTGCCACTTTTTCTCCCATCATCTTAGCATGTTCATAGCCTTCTATACCAGTCCCGCAATTGGCATTACCGCTGTTTATAACAAGAGCACTTAGCCTACCTCCAGATATGCCAAGCATGTTTTTTGAATAAAGCACAGGAGCTGCCGCAAAATAATTTGTGGTAAAAGCAAAATGAGATTGACAAGCGTAAGGGAGTTTTATTACGATAAGGTCTTCTTTACCAGATTCTTTTATGCCGGCTTTTGCAACACCCATTAAGATATTTTCCATATTACACCTCTTTTTTCTGATGTTCTTTTAATATTATATTTATTGGAACATAGTTTAAATTTAGTTTTTCTCTGAGTTTTTTTTCAAAAAATCTAAGGTAATCCTCTCTCCAAAAATCCTTTTTGTTGGTATGAAGTACTATCGTAGGGGGCTTTGAAGAAAAGGCTGTATAGTAAATCTTTATGGGTTTTGTGGAGTTTTGGGGATACTCTTCAAGTATTTTCTGAACAGCCCTATTTACAAAGGACGTCTTTACAGGTTTTGAATACTCTTCATAAATATCTATAGCGCTGTCCAAAATAGAGAAAACATTCGTATGGTTTTTAGCGGATACATACAGCTTAGGGGCAAAATACACAAACTCAAGTTTTTTCTCTACATGTTTTTTTAAAGCTTCTATGTTATCTACCATATCTATTTTATTGAGAACTATCATAAGACCTTTGGATTTTCTACTTACAAGGCTTGCAAGCCTCATATCTTGTCTTGAAACCCCTTCTGTGGCATCTATCACCAAAGCGCACACATCAGATTTCTCTATAGCCTCTAAGCTTCTATTTACCGCAAAAAACTCAATTCCATATTCTATGCTTGGAGCTCTTCTGATACCAGCTGTATCCACCAGTATAAAATCCCTATCTTTATAGCTAAACTCCACATCCACCGCATCCCTTGTAGTGCCTGCTATATTTGATACTATAACCCTATCTTGTTTTAACATAGCGTTTAAAAGCGAAGATTTACCGCTGTTTGGCTTTCCTATAAGGCTAAGTTTTACAAAATCTTTTTTAATCTCTTCTTCTGACGGGTTTATATCTTTTGTTATTTCTTCTAAAAGCTCAAAAACCCCAGTCCCATGAGTGGCCGATATTTCAATCATGTTATCAAATCCAAGCTCGTAAAAATCATAAGCGTTTGCTTTTTTGCTATCTGTTTTATTTATCACCAGATAAACCTTATCTTTATAAGGGTACAAAAGCTTTGCCACATCTTTATCCTCTGGCATAAGCCCCGTTTTACCATCCACCAAAAATATAATTTTATAGGCTTCTTCATAGAGCTTTAAAACCTTTTGTTTTACGGCTTTTGATATCTCTTCCTTAGAATCTGTAAGCCCGCCGGTATCTATGATTTTAAAAACCTTATCTTGAAAATTGGCTTTTGACTCTACAAAATCCCTTGTGATACCAGGTATATTTTCTACTATAGATATCCTTTTTTTGGCTATTTTGTTAAAAAGCGTAGATTTTCCAACGTTTGCTCTTCCAGTGATGACAATTTTCTCCATGCAAAATATTATCTCATAAAACACGTTCTGACATATAAGACTTTATTTTAAACTCCGCATCGTATTTGGCTTTTAAAGAAAGTAAAGATTTTATCTCATCTTTATATATGTTTTGGAAAACCTCTTTTGGAAGTCTTGAATCTTTAGCCATGTATATAAGCCCCTGATACTCTTGCACTAAATCATCAAACATATGAAGCATATCAAGAACATCGTCTTTTACTGGAAAATCAAGAGCAAGGGTAAAACCCTCTTTTACAAAAGAAAAAACTCTATTTGGCGCAGCCTTTAAACGCTTTAGCACCACCAGATAAGGATAAATCTTTTTTTGTTTTATAATATCAAAAACCTTAAAACTAAGCTCTTTTGGACCTACAAACTGATACTGCAAAAATCCTCTTTTACCATAGATCCTATTCCAATATCTTATGTTGTCAAGAGGGAAGAAAAAATCAAAATACCCCACCAGCGATTCGCCATTTGGCATCTTGTTGTAATAATATAAATTGTAAGCTTTCATATCAACGTCGTTTATCGTAAAATTTGGCATCATAAAAGGTATTTCAACGGCTTTTTTTTCTTTAAAAGCCCCAAAACCAAGCTTTAAATCAAGGGGCAGTCTCTCATAATACTCGTAATCTCCAAACATCGCAAGGGCATTGTCTGTAAAAGCATCTATCCAGCATACTGAAAATTCATAATCTTTGTCAAGATTTTCCAATAGTTCTATAGCTCTATCAAGCCCTTTGGTGGGTATTATATTTTGTTTTATGTAAGGGCTTGCTCTTGTTATTTTTAGTTTTGCTTTTGTGATAACCCCCAAGAGCCCCATAGACCCAATAGCGCCGTAAAACAAATCTTTGTTTTCGTCTTTGGAACATCTATAAACGCCTTTTGGATTTATCATCTCAAAATTTTCCACAAAATCCCCAAAAGCACCTCTTGAGCTTTTACCATGTATATCGTTGGCTATAGCCCCTCCTACACTTACAAAGGCAGTGCCAGGGACTATGGGTAAGGCATAGCCTTTTGGTAGTAAAAATGTTAGTATCTTTTTTAGCTGAGTTCCAGCTTGAAGCTCTATATACTCTTTTTCAAAGTCTACATCTATAAAAAAATCCAGATGGGTAGTATCGTAAATATTTTCACAAAGAGCCTCATCACCATAGCTTCTTCCATAAGCCCTTGGTATAAAGCTTTTAGAAAAATCTAAATCATCTATAAGATGGGCTTTTTTACAGGGGAAGTTACCCCATCCGCAAAAAATACTACTTTTTGATATATCCATCAAGGGGTTTTGCTCGTTCTATAAGCAAAATGGGTATATCTTCTTCTATCTCGTAGACAAGCTTACAGTTTCCACATATCAAAATATTTTGTTTTTCGTTGTAAAGAAGCTCGCCCTTACACTTAGGGCAAGCTATCACATCTAAAATCTCTTTTTTTATCATAAGCTAAGAGTCTTTATCCTATCGGCTGCTTCTTTTAGTCGGTTGGTATCAACGGTGAGAGAGATTCTAAAATAACCCTCTCCAGCCTCTCCAAAACCACTGCCAGGGGTCACCACTATTGCAAGTTTATCAAGAAGAAGCTCTGCAAAACTAGCAGAAGTAAAGCCTTTTGGTACTTTTATCCAAAGGTAAAAAGTGGCATCTGATTCAAAGACGTCAAGATTTACAGCTTTTAGGGCTTCTGTCATAACGGCTCTTCTTTCTTTATATATATCTCTTAAATTTTGGACTATACTATCATCAAGGGTAAGAGCCTTTATACCAGCTTCTTGTATGGCTTGAAACTGACCTGAGTCTACGTTTGTTTTTACTTTACCAAGACCAGCCACAAGCTCTTGATTACCAACCGCCATGCCCAGACGCCAGCCGGTCATGTTGTAAGTCTTTGACAAAGAATGAAACTCTATAGCAACATCTTTAGCCCCATCAAACTCCAGTATGGAGCGTGGTGGTGAAGACATATATATCTCAGAGTAAGCCAAATCAGAAGCTACAATAATATTATACTCGTGTGCAAAATCTATTAATTTTTTGTAAAAATCATCTGGTGCTTTAGCAGAAGTTGGATTGTTTGGATAATTTACCCATATAATCTTTGCCTTTTGCAACACGGATTGTGGGATACTGTCTATATCTGGTAAAAAGCCGTTTTCTTCCTTCAAGGGGAGCATATAAGGTATACCACCTGAAAATATTGTGGATATCTTGTAGACAGGGTAACCAGGGTCTGGACAAAGTACATAATCCCCAGGGTTTACAAAAGCAAGTGGAAAATGGGCTATCCCTTCTTTTGAACCTATGAGCGTCACCACTTCTTTTTCTGGATCTAAGGACACTCCAAAGCGTTTTTTATACCAGTCTGCTACAGTCTTTCTAAAAGCATACATACCTTCGTAAGAAGGGTATCTGTGGTGTTCTGGTTTTTCCAGCGCCAACTTACCAGCTTCCACTATAGGCTTTGGCGTTGGAAGATCTGGATCACCGATACCAACATCTATGATATCTGCCCCTTGGGCAGCCTTCTCTCTTTTCTTCTTGTCAATCGCCGCAAACAAATAAGGCGGTAAGCCTTTTAACCTTTCTGAAAACTCAAATACCATAACATAAATTATAAAATATTTTTAAAAATTTTGCAGATAAAGAAGATTTTCGTATAGAATATTAATATGTTTTTCTGGAAAAAATCAGACGTAGAGAAAAAAGCTGAGGAAGGCTCTAAGGAGGCCATATTAGAACTTATTAGATCAGGCAAGACTTCAAAAGCAGAAAGTATACTTGAAAACTTCAAAGACAACGAAGAGTTAAGGAAAATACTTTTCAATCTACATCTTCAAAATAAAGAGTATTACAAAGCTTACACGCTTATAGATAAATACAAAGATGTTGGAAGCGCTCCAGAAAGAGCGTTAGTGTATGAAGAATCTGGCTATGTTTCAAAAGCGATAGAAGAGTATCTTAAAATAGGAGATTTTAATAGCCTTTATAAAGCAGGTCTTCTTTATAAACACATAGGTGATTATCAAAAAGCCCTTGAGATTATAGATAGAGCATTTAAGATAGTACCTTACGATAAGAAAAAAGAAGTGGAAGAGCTGTTGTTTGATCTGAAAAAAATCCTTGGTATTGCAGATATCCCAAAAGAAAGTTTTTTTGAAAAAATAAGCAAAACACTTCAAAAAACCAAAGACACGATACTTTTAAATACAATCTTTATAAATAGAAAAATAGATGAAGAGCTTTTTGAAGAGCTTGAAGAAAAACTAATAAGAGCGGATATAAACGTTAAGCTTGTGTTAAACATCATAGAAAATTTAAAAAAAGAAGCACTAAAAAGAAATCTTCAAACTGCAGAAGATTTAAAACCACTTTTGAAAGAAGAGCTCCTTAAAATCATAAGAAACTGCGGAAGTAAAGATCTGTTTTTTGAGCTTTTAAATGAAAAAGAAAAGCCTTTTGTAATATTGTTTCTTGGTATAAACGGCTCTGGGAAAACCACCACCATAGGAAAGCTTGCCAGTATCTATAAAGCCCAAAATAAAAAAGTACTCATAGGAGCGGCTGATACATTTAGAGCGGCTGCCATAGAACAGTTAGAAGTATGGGCAGAAAGAGCTGGTGTTGATATCGTAAAAAAACACGAAGGAGCAGACCCAGCAGCGGTGGCTTTTGAAACCACTAAAAAAGCTTTGGAAGAAGGCTATGATATAACTATTATAGATACAGCTGGTAGACTTCATACAAAAGAGCCTCTTATAAACGAGCTTAGGAAAATCAAAAAATCTATCCAAAAAGCCTATGAAAAAGCCCCTCAAAAAGTGCTTTTAGTGTTGGATTCTACCATAGGTCAAAACTCTATCTCCCAAGCCAAGATATTTAAAGAAGCGGTTGATATAAATGGACTCATTATAACAAAACTTGATGGCACTGCAAAAGGTGGTAGTTTGGTATCTATATGCAAAGATTTGGCTTTGCCTATATATATGACCACGGACGGAGAGCGTATAGAAGACTTAGATCCTTTTGATCCAGAAACGTTTGTAGACGCTCTGCTTAGTTAATCTGTCTCCTCTTCTTCACCTTTGTCGAGCTTATAAGACAAATAAAGAGCTCCAGCCACAGCTACTACTATGACAACCAATACAACGGCTCCTAAACCCTCAAAATGAAGAAAACCAAGATTTCCCATTGGGAATATTTTATAACATCAATATAAAATCTATATAAAATTAAGCTAATTTTAAAAATAGCGCTCCTATGGGTGGTAGCGTTATATTTATAGAAAAATTGAACTTATGCCAAGGCTCAGCATGCGCTTCTATGAGTCCGATGTTTCCAACGTTAGAACCCCAATAGTAGATAGAGTCTGAATTCAATATTTCTTTATAAAAGCCAGGTTTTGGAACACCTATTTTATAATCATGTCTTGGAACAGGAGTAGCGTTAAAAATACAGATTACAAAATCACCGTTTTTGGCTTTTCTTAAAAATGAAAAAATAGATTGCTCTACGTCTTGAAAATCAACCCATTCAAAACCTTCTGGATCATGATCTAATTCATGAAGAGCAGCCTCTTGGTGATAAAGTCTGTTTAAGTCTCTTGCTAAATTTTGGATACCTTTGTGCGAGTCAAATTCCAAAAGATGCCAGTCTAAACTCTTATCGTGATTCCACTCGTCAAATTGGCCAAACTCACTACCCATAAAAAGAAGCTTTTTGCCAGAACTTCCATACATATAAGACAACAAAAGCCTTAAATTAGCAAATTTTTGCCAGTAATCACCGGGCATTTTTCCTATCAAAGAACCTTTACCATGCACCACTTCATCGTGAGATAAGGGCAGTATAAAGTTTTCGTTAAAAGCATAAAGCATCCTAAATGTGATATCTTGCTGATGGTATTTTCTATGCACAGGATCTTTGGAAAAATAGTTTAGCGTGTCGTGCATCCAGCCCATATCCCATTTGAAACCAAACCCCAAACCCCCGATGTAGGTGGGTTTTGTAACCATAGGCCAAGCGGTAGATTCTTCTGCTACTGTAAATATACCTGGATTTAAAATATAAACAGTTTCATTTAGTTTCCTTAGAAAGTCAATAGCTTCTAAATTTTCTTTACCCCCGTAAATGTTTGGTTCCCATTCACCCTCTTTTCTCGAATAATCAAGATAAAGCATGGAAGCAACAGCATCTACTCTTATACCATCTACATGATATTTATCAAACCAAAAATTGGCACTGCTTATCAAAAAAGCTCTAACCTCATGTCTTCCATAATTAAATATATAGCTCCCCCAATCTGGGTGATAACCTTTTCTTTTGTCCATGTGCTCGTAAAGATGAGTCCCGTCAAAGAAAGAAAGCCCATAATCATCTGTGGCAAAATGAGATGGTACCCAATCGAGTATCACACCTATATCGTTTTGATGTAAAAGTTCTACAAGATACATAAAATCTTTTGGTTCTCCATGTCTGGATGTGGGAGCAAAATAAGAAAGCGTTTGGTATCCCCAAGACCCGTAAAAAGGATGCTCCATAATGGGTAAAAACTCTACATGGGTAAAACCCATATCTTTTACATACTCTACAAGCTGATGGGCTATATCCTTATAAGATAAAAATCCGTTTTCTAACGTTCTTCGCCAAGAACCAAGATGTACTTCATATATGCTTATGGGTTCTTTGTAGTGGTTTGAGTTTTTTCTTTTTAAAAGCCAATCGTTATCTTTCCATTGATAGCCAGATATATCGTATATGATGCCGGCACTTTTTGGTGGGACTTCTGTGTAAAAAGCAAAGGGATCTCTTTTTTCTACTTCGTATCCAAAGTTTGAGACTATGTAATACTTATAAAGTTCATAGCTTTTAAGACCCTCTATAAAAATTTCCCATATACCAGAGCTTCCTTTGGGTATTAAAGGGTATTCTTTTTTATTCCAAAAGTTAAAACTACCCTCTACATAAACTTCTTTGGCGTTTGGAGCCCACACGGCAAAATACACTCCACCCTCAAGCATATGAGCTCCAAGCTTTTCATAAAGATGGTAGTGTGTGCCTTCATTGAAAAGATACAAATCTTCGTCGGTTAAAAGGCTTACATCGTAATTGTATTTATAATAAGCCATTGTCTTTTACAATTTCTTTTAAAAAGCCAAAAAACTCTTCTTTTAAATCTTCTCTTTGTAAAGCAAACTCCACTATAGTTTTGAGGTAATCAAGCTTATTGCCAGTATCGTATACCCTTGCTTTAACCTTATAAGCATAAACTGCCTCATCTTCTAATAGCATCTTCATGGCATCTGTGAGCTGTATTTCTCCACCTTTGCCTGGTTTTGTATTTTTGAGCTTTTCAAAAATAGTGGGTGTAAAAAGATACCTCCCTAAAATAGCAAGGTTTGAAGGAGCTGTTTCTACGTCTGGTTTTTCTACCATATTTTCTATTAAAAATATATCATCTTCTATTTCTTTTCCAGATACTATACCGTATTTGTGGACCTCTTCTCTTGGGACTTCATAAACGGCTACTATGCTTTTTCCAAATTTTTTGTAAAGGTTTTTCATTTCTGAAATGATGTTTACATCCGTTTGAATTACTATATCGCCAAGAGAGACGACGAAAGGCTCTGCACCTATCACTGGTTCAGCTGTTAAGACAGCATGCCCAAGGCCAAGTTGCTCTTTTTGTCTTATATATATCGGATTTATAAGGTGAGAAACTGTTTTTATATTTTCAAGTAACTCTTTTTTGTTGTTTTTCTCCAAGAACATCTCCAAGTCTGTGTTAACATCAAAATGGTGCTCTAAAGGTCTTTTGTGTCTTCCTGTAACAAAAACAATATTTTCTATATCGCTTGCCAGAAGCTCTTCTACAATAAACTGAATAACAGGTTTATCTATGATGGGGAACATCTCTTTGGGCATTGCTTTGGTAGCCGGTAAAAATCTTGTACCCCACCCAGCAGAAGGTATCACAGCTTTTCTCACTTCCATATGTTTTCCCCTTTTTTTATTAAAATAGGTGAGACAGGGGTCGAACCTGCGACCTACGCCTTGTAAGGGCGTCGCTCTCCCACTGAGCTACTCACCTTCAATACTAAATATAATAACATAAAATAAAAACGCTTGCACAACTTTTGAAAGTATATGAGTAGTATCACTTATTATTAAATTTTTATAATTTGTTATTATAATATCCTTATATGAAAGGTTTTACTAAAGAAGAAAAAAAATCGGTATTAGGTATAACGTTTGCCATAGCCGTTAGAATGTTGGGGCTTTTCTTATTGCTTCCAGTTTTGTCTCCTTATGCAAAAGGCTTGCCTGGTTCTACACCTTTGCTTGTAGGACTTGCCTTTGGTACTTATGGTTTTGCCCAAGCGTTTTTACAAATACCTTTTGGTTATCTATCTGATAAATACGGCAGAAAACCTATAATAACAATAGGTATGTTAACTTATGTGCTCGGTAGTTTTTGGGCGGGTTTTGCTCATACGGCCATAGAGCTGGTGTTAGCTAGATTTATCCAAGGGTTTGGAGCTGTTTCTTCGGCTTTATCTTCTTTAGCGGCAGACCTTACCCGAGAAGAAGTGAGGACTCAAGCCTTTGCTCATATAGGTGCAGCCATAGGTATGGTTTTTGCCTTTTCTATAGTAGTAGCTCCTATCATGGCTCACTACATCGGCGTACCTGCTATGTTTTATATAACAGGTATTTTATCTTTTATAGCAATGGTTTATATTTTGGTTTTCATAAAAGAACCACAAGTACACGCCAAAGACAGAGAGATACATCCGTCTTTGAAAAATATCTTAACTCTTATGAAGGATAAAAATCAAATAATGTTAAATACATCAGTGACTGTAGC